>JAABUL010001021.1_pt1 | contig 56214 bp, 53 predicted proteins | sample 5559151 | NCBI WGS metagenome assembly JAABUL01 (sample SAMN10711876, study PRJNA513368) | rock metagenome | isolation source: Antarctica rocks | place: Antarctica: Victoria Land, Pudding Butte sud
AAGCTTCGTCCAGCCTGGATCTTTCAGACCGAGGTGAAGGAGTCGCTCGAGACCTCGCCGATCGTTGTCAACGGCACGATGTACGTGACGACTTCCTTCAGCCAGGTCTACGCACTGAACGCTCGCACCGGCGAACAGCTCTGGCACTTCGTTCCGAAGATGGGTCCGGTCACCACCTTCTGCTGCGGCCCCAACAATCGCGGCGTCGCGGTGGCCGACAACATGGTCTTCGTCGGCACCCTCGATTCCCAGCTCATCGCGCTCGACTCCAGGACCGGCAAGGTGGTCTGGAAGATCGAGGTTGCCGACCCGGAGGCAGGTTATAGCGAGACCATGGCGCCCACAGTGGTGGACGGCAAGGTGCTGATCGGCACCAACGGCGGCGAATACGGGATCCGCGGGTTCATGAAGGCCTTCGACGCCAAGACCGGCAAGCTGATCTGGACCTTCTCTACGATCCCGGACAATTCCGTCGGCGTCTGGGCCGAGAAGGACGCGACCGGAAAGGACCTTCACCGCGATATCGCGGCCGAGAAGGCGGCCCTATCCGCGATGAATGGGGATGGTGCGAGCGGCAAGAAGCAGCAGAGCGGGTCGGCCGCCGGCAAGGCGGCCGTGATCCCTGTGGCCGATAAGGATGCCGCGGGCAGAAAATCCGTTGCGGATGCCGCGGCCGACAAAGCCGCCCCGGCCAAGGTCGCGGACTTCAACAAGACACTCGGGGGCGGCATCTGGCAGAACCCGGCGGTCGACCTCGAGACGCGCCGCATCTACTTCGTGGTCGGCAACCCGTCGCCGGATCTCGACGGCTCGAACCGACCCGGCGACAACCTCTATACCGATTCGCTCGTGTCACTCGATCTCGACACTGGCAAATATGTCTGCCACCTGCAGTACATCCCCCACGACGTGTGGGACTTCGACGCCGTGTCGCCCCCGGTCATCACTAAGGTGGCCGACAAGGACGGCAAACCGACCAAGGGCGTGCTGCACGCCGGCAAGACCGGTTACGTCTACGTGCACGACGCCAAGGACTGCAGTCTGATCCGCTACTCGGAGCCGATGGTCCCGCAGGAGAACATGTGGACGCTGCCCACCAAGGAGGGCGTGCGAATGCTGCCGGGCGCCAACGGCGGCGTGGAATGGTCGCCCATGGCCACCAACCCGAACCTCGGGCTCGCCTACGCGATCAACCTTCATCAGCCCATGACCTACCAGGTGCAGAGCTCGGCTTATCCGGACGGCAAGCTCTGGCTCGGCGGCGCCTTCAAGGTCATTCCAGCCGAGGAGCAGTGGGGCAACGTCACCGCGGTCGACTACAACACCGGCAAGATCCGGTGGCAGGTCAAGACCGAGCAGCCGATGATCGGCGGCATTCTGGCCACCGCCGGTGGTCTCGTCTTCACCGGCGAGGGTAACGGCATGTTCAAGGCCTATGACGCCGAATCGGGCTCACCGCTCTGGTCGTTCCAGGCGGGTGCAGGCGTCAACGCGCCGCCGTCGTCCTACTCGGTCGAGGGCAAGCAGTATATCGTGGTCGGGGCCGGCGGAAATACGCAGCTCGACTACAAGCGGGGCAATTCCATCATCGCCTTCACTGTGGACTGATCCAAGTTACGATATCGTATCGATGGAAGGCGGGTCTTGAACCCGCCTTCTCACGTTTCGGATGGCATGATGGTGCGTGATCAGTCGATGGCTCGGCGGCTTGTGGTCGGCCTTTCCGCTCTCATCTTGAGTGCGGTGCCGTGCTGGACGGGGGCGAGGGCCGACACGATCGAGGAGAAGGCCACGGTCTGCTCCGCCTGCCACGGCGAGAAGGGTGTACCGACCGAAAAGGAGATCCCGATCATCTGGGGCCAGCAGGAGGGCTACATCTACCTCCAGCTCCGGGATTACAAGAAAGGCGCGCGCAAGAACGAGATCATGGAACAGATCGCGGCGACGCTGGAGCGGGATGACATGAAGGAACTGGCGGCTTATTTCGCAGCGAAGCCCTGGACGAACCTTGCTCAGCCGACGGCCGCCGATGCCGACGTCAGGGACGCCAAGACAGCCAACAGCTCGATCGGTTGCTCGGCGTGCCATCTCGATCAGTTCCAAGGCACGGGCTCGGTGCCGCGCCTGTCCGGCCAGAGCCAGGCCTACCTGACCAAGACCCTGAACGACTTCCGCAGTGGCGCGCGCGCCAACAACCCCGGCATGACGAGCCTGGCCCAAGCGTCATCCGAAAGGGACCTCGCGGCGATGGAAAGCTACCTCGCCGGGCTGTGACGCCGTGCCGGTGCGCCCGCCGGGAGGGGACGCCCGTTCAGGACTTCCCCGCGAGCTTCGCCCGAAGGGCAGCGGTCGTTGCGAGGTCCGCTGCGGTCTTGCCGTCCTTGTCGCGCAGCGTGCTGTCGGCCCCCCGCCGCAGAAGCACATCCGCCACATCGTCATGGTCCAGCCCCGCCGCGATCATCAGTGGCGTGCGGCCGCGGTCGTCGCGGACGTCGAGCGCCGCTCCCTTGTCGAGGAGGTGGGTGACGAGGGCGACGCCATCGCTGGCCGGCACGTCGCTGGCGTAACCGACCGCCCACATCAACAGCGTCAAGCCATTGCCGTAGGTGGCGTTCACGTCGGCTCCTGCATCGAGGAGCCGCATCACCACGGGGCTGAAGCCGCGCGCTGCGGCATAGAGGATCGCCGCCTTGCCACTGGCGTCGCGGGCCGCAGGATCGGCGCCGTGGACCAGCAATGCCTCGACGAGCCGAGCGCTGCCGTTGAAGGCGGCGGCCGACAACGGGGTGACTCCCGCCCGCCCGGGAAGATTCACCTTGGCGCCGAGCCCGATCAGGGCCTCGGCGGCCTCCAATCGGTTCTGCTCGACGGCCACGAAGAGCGGCGTCGAGCCCTCGACATTGCGCAGATCGACGTCGGCGCCGCGAGCCACGAGCAGCTTGATCGACGCGACATGGCCGCCGCGCGCCGCGTGGGTGAGCGCAGTCCCGCCGGTGCGGTCGCGGGCCGCCACCGAGGCTCCGGCGTCGAGCACCCGTTCGGCGAGTGCGTCGCAGCCGTCCTCGGCCGCCGCGAAGAGCACCGCGCTGACCTGCGGCGGCTCGAGCCCGACGCGCCGGGTCTCGTAGCGGGCCGTCAAGGCGTCGCAGGTCGTGGCGTCGGCGGCCAGAGCAGGCGTCGCCGCCCACGACACAAGGGCGGCCGAAAGAGCGGCTCCGGCGAGCGTGTGCGTCCGTCTCACGTCGTGTCCTCCATCCAGCCGTCAGTGCGGTGCGGTGCCGAAGCCCGGGAACCGGCCTGTTGCCTACAGGCGCGATGCCGGCGAAACCAGCGGAATTCACGGCTCCGGGCCTTATGTCTCCCCCTGCGCCGTGGTCAGTTGCCGATCAAATCACGAGGGAGGACCGCGTCCGGTGAGGCCGTTGACGGTCGCCTGTTGCCTGACGCTGCTGGTCACGGCCACCGCATTTGCGGCAGCGCGGAAGGGGATTCTATTCCGGAACCTCGCCGGCGAGCCCCTGACGGACGTCTCACTGGCGCCGGCCGGGACCAGACCATTTCGGGCCGTCGAGCAGGGCTTTCTGGCGCCGCTGGAAGGCTTTCAGCGGGAAGGTGCGTCGCAGCGCGTCGAGGTCGCCGTCGGCCTCGGCCCCGAAAGTCCAATTGCGGGCTCGATGGCGAGCGCGAGGTCGCCAAGGTGGCGTCGGGAAGCAACGGCCACGGGCTCGACGCCCGCCCCGGCGGCCTGGTCGACATGATGGCGGCCGGCATCGTGGATCCCGTCAAGGTCAGCTACAGCGCGGTGCGCAACGCTGCCTCGGTGGCCGGGCTGATCCTCACCACGCAGACCTTGATCGCCAAGAAACCCGACGGTTTCGACCCGACGTCCGGGCCGGCGCTGGGCGGCGGCGCGGAACTGCTCTGAGGCACGCCGACGGGCGATGAGGGCGAGAGCGGCATGACAAGCCGTCAAATCATCCGGGTCGAGGCTCACGACGATGCTTGCGAGCGCGACCTGCGGGCTGATGGAGTTCGTCTTTCGCTCCGTCGTCAGACCGGCGGGTGTCGCCGATCGGCGAAGCTACGCCAGCCGCCATAGGCCGTGATGTCTTCGGCCCCAGCTACCGCGTGAGCCTCGCACAGGAAACCGCTCGCCTCCGTGCCGTCGTCGAGCCTGACCTTGCCGACACCGAGCGGTGACGGGATCCGGGACACGAAGCGCCCTAAGGCGGCCGCGTCGAGGTCCCAGAGTTCGACCGCGATGCCGGGTCCCGCGAACCCTGGCTCCCGCACCAGCCCGGGCTTCGGCGGCACGGTGCCGGGTAGCGCGTAGAGGCGGTAGTCCGCCGCGGTCCGGCCGGGCCGCAGGAGCCGGCCGCCGAGGTCGAGGAGTTCGCCGTTTAGCGGCATGCCGCTGAGATGCGCCCCCACGACAACGAGAGGATAGCCCCGGGCGGATGCCCCGCCATCTGCCCGGGCCTCGGACAGGGGTGAGCGATCGCGTCCCATGCCGGCGTCGGCCGCGCGGTGGAGGGCGTCGGCGAAAGGCGCCAGGGCGTCGTCCTGGAAGGCGCGCCCGATCACCGTGACGCCGAACGGCAACCCACCTTGCCCGAAGCCGGCCGGCACCGCGATGGCCGAGCAATCGAGCAGGTTCACGAAATTGGTATAGCGACCGAGGTTGGCATTGAGGCGGATCGGATCCGCCATCATGGCGGCGACCGTGTAGGTGGTGGGCGCGGTCGGCAGCAGCAGGATATCGACCTTGGCCCATTCGGCATCGGTCCGGTGCCGGAGCTCGGCCAGCCGATAGCGGCCCTCGAAGGCGTCGACCGCGGAATAGCGGCGTCCGTCCTCGATGATGGTCCGCACGGTCGGGTCGACCCCGTCGGCGTGTTGGTCGAAGAAGGGCTTGATCGCGGCCAGGCGCTCCGCCACCCAGGGGCCGCCGTAGAGCAGGGCCGCGGCGGCCCGGAACGGCGCATAGTCGATCGGCACGATCGCGGCGCCGAGCTCCGCGGCATGGGCCACGGCATCGTCGTAGAGCCGCTCCGCCTCAGCGTCGCCGAAGAACTCCAACTCGCCGTAACCCAGCACGCCGACCCGAAGGCCTGCCACGGGCAGCGAAGCTGGCTCGGCCCGGCGCGAGAACGGGTCGCGGGGGTCGAAGCCGTCCAGGACGCGCCGCACCGCTACGCCGTCGGCGACCGTCAAGGCCAGGACCGTGACGCAGTCGACGCTGCGGCAGGCCGGGACCACGCCAGCCGTGCTGACGAGACCCGGCGTCGGCTTGATGCCGACGAGGTTGTTGAAGGCGGCCGGCACGCGGCCGGAGCCGGCCGTATCGGTGCCGAGCGCGAAGCTGGCGAGGCCGGAGGCAACCGCCACGGCCGAGCCCGAACTCGATCCGCCCGAGATGTAGGCGGCGTCGAACACCGAGCGCGGCGCGCCGTGAGGCGAGCGCGTGCCGTTGAGGCCGGTCGCGAACTGGTCGAGGTTGGTCTTGCCGATCGGCAGCGCGCCGGCCGCGACGAGCCGCCCCACGACCGCGGCGTCCTCCGCGGGCGCGTAGGCGAAGGCCGGACAGGCCGCCGTGGTGGGCAGGCCGGCGACGTCGATGTTGTCCTTGACCGCGAAAGGGATGCCCCACAGCGGCAGGCTGTTGGGTTCCGGCGCCCGCGCCACCAGCGCGTCCGCGGCCGCTCGGAGCCGGTCGGGCGGCACCCGGGCGATGAACACCGCCGTGTCGGCGCAGGCATCGAGGCGTACCAGCAGCGCCTCGACGAGATCGCCGGGGGTGAAACCGCCCGCGCGGTAGAGCTCCCGCAAGCTCCCGAGATCCAGGCTTCCCAACACGTTCAGTCCTCCTCGATGATCGCGATGATGTCGCCCGAGCGGACCGTTCGGCCCGGCGAGGCCCTGATCTCGCGGAGGCGGCCCGCCGCCGGACTGGAGACGGCGATCTCCATCTTCATGGATTCGATCACCGCGACCGTGTCGCCGGCCGCGACTCTCTCGCCGATGCCGATCGCAAACTTCCAGATGCTGCCCGGCACGGCGCTCGACACCCCGACGCAGTGCGGGGGCAGGTCGGATGCGGGGAAAGCCGCGGCCTCGTCGGCCTGGAATGCGTCGAGCCCGTCGCGCTTCCAGCGCAGCCTCTCGGCCTCGAAGGCGGCCTGCTGGGCAGCCTTGAAGGTGCCGATGTCGGACGCGTCGCGCGCCAGCCCGGCCGCATGATCGGCGTAGGAGAAGCGCGTCTCCTCGATACGGAGCGGATAGGCTCCGTGGGGGAAGGCGGCCCGCGCGTCCGCGAGTTCCTCATGGCTGACGGGGAAGAACCGGATCTGGTCGAAGAAGCGAAGCAGCCAGGGCGTTCCCGCGGCGAACACGGGCGTCGGCCGCCACGTGTTCCAAACCTGCAGGGTGCGCCCGAAGAGCTGGTAGCCGCCCGGCCCTTCCATGCCGTAGATGCACATGTAGGCGCCCCCGATACCGACGGCGTTCTCGGGCGTCCAGGTGCGGGCGGGGTTGTACTTCGTCGTGACCAGGCGGTGGCGCGGGTCGACAGGCGTCGCGACCGGGGCGCCCAGGTAGACGTCGCCGAGGCCGAGCACGAGGTAGCTGGCGTCGAATACGATCCGCCGGACCGCATCTTTATCGGGCAGCCCGTTGATGCGACGGATGAACTCGATGTTGTCCGGGCACCAGGGCGCGTTGGGCCGGACGAGCTCCTGGTACTTGCGCATCGCCAGCACGACGTCGGGATCGTTCCAGGACAGGGGCAGGTGGACGATCCGGCTCGGCACCGAGACCTCGGCGAGGTCGGGCAGCCCGCGCTCCACCTCCCGCAAGAGATCGACGAGCCGCCCGCGCGGCAGGCGGGCGCCGTCATAATGGATCTGCAGCGAGCGGATGCCCGGCGTGAGGTCGACGAGCCCCGGCAGAGTCAAGCGGCCGACCGCCTCCATGAGGGCCTGGACGCGCATCCTGAGGCCGATATCGAGTTCCATGGGGCCGTACTCGACCAGCAGGTTGTCGTCCCCCTGCCGCCGGTACACGACCGCGACCGGGCCGGCGTCGCTCCGACCGACGACGGGCGAGCCCGCCGGGACGCCCCGCGCCCGCACGCACGGTCCCGCCACTGGATCCTCCGGGCGCGGCACCGGCACGAAGCGCAGGCGGTCGCCGGGCTTGAGCTGGCCGACCTTCCAGAGCTCGTCGCGCGCCACGACGGCGGGACATACGAAACCGCCGAGGCTCGGGCCGTCCGGACCCAGGATGATCGGCATGTCGCCGGTGAAGTCGATGGCGCCGACCGCATAGGCGTTGTCGTGGACGTTCGAGGGGTGAAGCCCTGCTTCGCCACCGTCGAGCCGAGCCCAGCGCGGGGCCGGTCCGATCAGCCGAACGCCGGTCCGCGACGAGTTGAAATGGACCTCGTAGGCGGTGCCGAAAAGCTCGTCGATGTCGGCCGGCTGAAAGAAATCCGGCGCGCCGTGGGGGCCGTAGACGACGCCGATCTCCCAGTCATGGGTGAGGGCCGCTGGCTCCATCTCGGAGCCGTCGTCCCGCGGCACCCTGGGGGCGGCAGGTTCCGCCAGCCGGGGGAGCGCTGCCACGCGCAGCGTGTCGCCGGCCCGCAGGACCCCCGTGGCATGGCCGCCGAAGCCGCCGAGCCCGAAGGTGGCACGCGAGCCGAGCACCTCCGGGACGTCGAACCCGCCAGCGACCGCCAGATAGGCGCGCTGCCCCGGTCCCTCGATCGGGCCAGCCGCGAGCACTTGCCCGGCCTCGACCCGAACTGCGGTGCCGTGCGGCACGGGGACGCCATCGAGCATCAGCGGCATGCGGGCGCCCGCGAGGGCGACCGTGGCGCCCGTATCGAACCGGAGCGTCGGCCCGTCGACCGTCAGCTCAAGCGCGGCGGTCGTCTCGGGGTTGCCCACCAACCCATTGGCCTGGCAGAACGAGCGCTCGTCCATCGGGCCGCTCGGCGGCACGCCCACGTGCCAGTAGCCCAGCCGGCCCGGCAGCTCCTGCAGGCTCGACTGCGCGCCGGGGCGGATCACCACGATCCTGTGCGGCACGAAGGGGAACGCGCCGAGCGCCGTCGTTGACACGAGGCCGCCGCCCAGGAGTTCGGACCCCGCGATGGCGCGCAGGTAATCGAGGTTGGTCTCGATCCCCGCGACCGTGGTGCCCTCCAGCGCCGCCCGGAGCGCCGCGATGGCGGCGGCCCGGTCGTTGCCGCGCACGATCACCTTGGCCAGCAGAGGATCGTAGAAGGGCGTGACCTCGGTGCCGGTCTCCACCCAGGTGTCGACCCGCGCTCCCGGGGGGAAACGCACCTCGGTCAGCAGGCCCGCGCTCGGCCTGAAACCGGCATGCGGATCCTCGGCATAGACCCGCGCCTCGATGGCGGCGCCGGCCGGGCTGGGTGGGCCGTCGCCGATGACGTCCTCGCCCGCTGCCTGGCGCACCATCCACTCGACGAGGTCGATGCCGAACACGGCTTCGGTGACGGGGTGTTCGACCTGCAGCCGGGTGTTGACCTCGAGGAACGACAAAGCGTCCCGCGCCGGATCGTAGATGAACTCGACCGTGCCGGCGGATTCGTAGGCGACCGTCCGGCCGAGCGCAACCGCGGCGTCGTGCAGCGCGCGCCGCGTGGCGTCCGGGAGACAGGGCGCCGGCGTTTCCTCGATGACCTTCTGGTTGCGGCGCTGAAGCGAGCAGTCGCGCTCGCCGAGCGCCACCACACGGCCCCGGCCGTCCCCGAAAATCTGCACCTCGACGTGTCGCGCCGCCGCCACGAACCGCTCCAGAAACACGCGCCCGTCGCCGAAGCTCGCCTGGGCGGTCCGCTGCACGGCTGCGAACCGAGCCTCGATCTCGCCCCTGTCGTGGCAGAGCTGCATCCCGATCCCGCCGCCGCCCGCGCTGCTCTTGAGCATCACCGGGTAGCCGATCCGCTCGGCGTGGTGCAGCGCCTCTCCGACATCGTCGAGGAGGCCGGTGCCAGGCAGCATCGGCACACCGCTCGCGCCGGCGATCTCGCGCGCGGTGTGCTTCAGGCCGAAGGCCCGGATGTGCTCCGGCCGGGGCCCGATGAAGGCGATGCCGGCTTCGGCCAGGCGCTCGGCAAAGCCTGCGTTCTCCGACAGGAAGCCGTAGCCGGGATGGACCGCATCGGCTCCGGTGAGGCGGCAGGCCGCCAGGACGGCATCGATGTCGAGGTAGCTCAGGGCCGCGGGCGGTGGACCGAGCCGCACGGCCTCGTCGGCCATCAGCACGGGGCGCGTGAAGCGGTCGGCATCGGAATGGACCGCCACCGAGCGGATTCCCATGCGCCGGAGCGTCCCTATCACGCGGCCGGCGATCTCGCCCCTGTTGGCGACCAGGACCTTCCTGAACATGAAACTCAGCCTTCCGCGTCCCAGATCAGCACGCGGATCGGGGTCGGGTTGAAGCCGTTGCAGGGGTTGTTGATCTGCGGGCAGTTCGAGATGACGCACAGCACGTCCATCTCGGCCTCGAGCTCCACGTAATCGCCCGGCCGCGACACCCCGTCCACGATGGCGAGCTTGCCCGAAGGCTCGATGGGCACGTTCATGAAGAAATTGATGTTGGGGACGATGTCGCGCTTCGTCATGCCGTAGCGGCCCACTTCGAGCAGGAAGTTCTCGCGGCAGGCGTGCAGATAGCGGGTGGCGTGGCCGAACCGGACCGTGTTGCTCTCGCACGAGCAGGCGCCGGCCGACGTGTCGTGGCGCCCGCAGGTATCGGCCACGACGGTCAGCATGACGTTGCCCTCGCTGGAGATCAGGCGTGTGCCGGCCGTCACATAGGCGGCGCCCTGGTGGCGCACCGTGTCCTGGGACGAATAACGCTCGGCCGTGTCGTCGGCCCGGTAGAACAGGGTGTCGACGGCCTGCTGGCCGTCGAGGTCGACGATGCGGATCACCTCCCCGCGCCGGACGAGGCCGGACCAGGGCGCCTGGGCCGGGACGTGGTGGTCGCGGCTCGCCGTGGCGGGATCGCGGGCCGCCGGGGATGAACGGTCGATGGTCATGAGCGGGCTCCCGATCCGGCGAGAAGGTCGTCGGTGTTCTCGAAGCCGCGCACGGCCTCGGCGGTCGCGGTGCGGCAGAGGTCGTCCTCTGCTGCGGGCGGCATGCGAAAACGGGTCGCCTCGACGGCGGGCGGCTCGCCCTGATCGGGGTCGAGCGGATGCGGGCAGTTCGATAGCGCCACCAGAAGGTCCATCTCGGCGCGGAGGTCGACGAAATCGTGCGCCTGGCGCGCCTCCCCGACCCAGCGGAGGCGTCCGTCGGCGTCCGTGCGCACCGGCGCGAAGAACGCGATCGAGGGCGCCAGGTCGCGGCGCGACAGGCCGTGCTTGGCGGCTGCGAGCAGCAGGTTGTCGCGCGTGTTGCGGCGCGGGGCGTTGGCCCGCGCCCCGACGGACCCCGGCGTGGACCCCCCCGCGACGGCATCGTGGGCTTCGCAGGAATCCTCGACGATGGACAGCATCACGCGGGCCATGTCCGAGAACAGGACGCGGCCCCTGCCGAGCGCCGCCGTCCACTGGATCTTGACCGTGTCGGCGTAGTTCAGCCGCTCGGACGTGTCGTGGAGATGCCAGGCCACGAGTGCGACGGCGGCCGGTCCGTCGGGCGTGGCCAGGCGCAGGGCTTCACCGCGCCCGAGGGTCGTCGACCAGTACCAGCCGCCCGGTATCCGCTCCCGATGCAGCACCGCGCCGAAGGGCGGGGGAGCGGACCGCGGGCTGGGACCCGGCAGGGCGCGGGCCGGGTGGGTCTGTCCCTCGCGCTTGAGTTCGTCGTAGCGTCGCTTGTTGGCCGCGATGGCGGCCTCCGTATCGGCGGTCATGGAGCGGCCCTGGCGATGGAAGGGATGGCGGGCTGGCCGGCGACGCGCTTCGGCCAGATGTCGATGTCACGCGAGACCGTCGCGCCGTAGCGCTCGCGCTCCTCGGGCCGGTTCCGCCGGCGTTCGAGGGCGATGACGCGGGTCGCCAGCGAGAAAGCCTCGCGCAGATCGTGGGTCACCATCACGACCGTGAGGTCGCACTCGTGCCACAGCCGGCGCATCAGCCCGTGGATGTCGGCCCGGATGCCGGGATCGAGGGCGCCGAAAGGCTCGTCGAGCAGCAGGATCTTCGGCCGTCGCATCAGCGCCTGGGCGAGCGCCAGCCGCTGCTGCATGCCGCCCGACAGCTCGGATGGATAGAGCGAATCGCATCCTTCGAGACCGACTTCCGCCAGCAGGGCGCGCCCTTCCGCGAGAGCGGTCCGGCGCGCGGTGCCGAACAGGCGTGCCAACACCGGAGAGATTTCGAGTTCGCGCGGCAGCAGCACGTTGCCGAGCACGGTCAGATGGGGGAAGACGGAATAGCGCTGGAACACGACCCCGCGGTCGGGACCGGGTTCGGGGGAGAGCAGTTCGCCGTCGACCAGGATGCGGCCTCGGGTCGGGCGCTCCTCGCCGAGCAGCATGCGCAGGAACGTCGTCTTGCCGCAGCCCGAAGGCCCGACGAGGGCCACGAAAGCGCGAGGCGCGATCGCGAAAGAGAGGCGCTCGAGCACCACCTGCCCACCGTATTCCTTCCACAGGTTCTCGACCGCGATCATGCGGGGGCGCCGAACCAGGGAAACAGCGCGCGCCGCAGCCGCGCCAGCAGCCAGTCCATGGCGGCCGCGAGGAGCGTGATCCACGCCACGTAGGGCAGGATCACGTCCATCGCGAGATAGCGGCGTACCAGGAAGATGCGATAGCCGAGGCCGCCCTCCGCGGCGATGGCCTCGGCGGCAATCAGGAACAGCCAAGCCGGTCCGAGCGCCAGCCGCAGGGCGTCGATGAGCCGGGGCAGGACCTGCGGCAGCACCACGCGCAGCGCCAACTGCCAGCTCGAGGCGCCGAGCGTTTCGGCCTTGACGACCTGTTCGCGCGGCAGTTCTCCGACGCGCGCGGCGAGGTCGCGCGTCATGACCGGGGCGATGCCGATCGCGATCAGCGTGATCTTCGCCGTCTCGCCGAGGCCGAGCGCGATGAACAGGATCGGCAACAGGGCGAGCGGCGGCACCATCGACACGGCGCCCACCAAGGACGACATGAGCGCCCGCACATAGGGCAGCAGACCCACCACGACGCCGAGGACGAGCGCCAGAGCGGTCGCGACGACGAGGGCCGCGAAAATCCGCTCGAGGCTCGCGATCGTATCGGTCCAGAACAGGAACTCCCCGGTCCGGGGGTCGGCCGAAAAAGCGACGCGGCCGATCGCCCGGCCGATCGACGCGAAGCTGGGCAGCAGCTTGTCGGTCGGATTGGTCGCCAGTCGGACCGCCGAGGCCGCCGCGTAGCCCCCGGCCACGAGGCCGAACGGCAAGGCCGCGAGCGCGATGCGCATCCCGCGCTCCGGCTTCCTGTTGATGAGCCGCATGGCGGCTTCGCCGGCGTGGCGGCTGGACGTCTCGGCTCAGGGGTTCGCCGCTCCCGCCATGAAGGCGTCGGTGAAGCGCAGCTTGATGTTGGCCTTGTCGCCCAGGACCTTGCCGTCCGCAAGCTCGATGCCGACCGCGTCCGCGGACGGCGCATTGGCGCCGAGGAGGTGCTTGTCGAACAGGAAGTGGCGCACGCGGTCCATCGTCGTCCCGACGTCGGCCGAGCGGGTGAAAGCCACGGCGTCCGGGGCTTTGGGGAAGAGCCGGGTCGAGGCGAGCTGGCCTTCGAAGCCGGCGAGATCCGTGCCCGACGCCTTGCCCATGGCGGCGCGGGCAGCCTTTCCGGCGTCGGTCTCGGCCGTCATCAGGGCCGTCGTCTCGTACCAGATGCCGACCAGGGCCTTGCCGAAGCCGGGATTGTCCTTCAGCGTCGCGGTGTTGGCGACCATCAGGTCCATGATCTCGCCCGGGATCTGCGAGGAGTCGAACACCTTCTTGGCCCCCGGTGCCGTCAGGATCTCGGAGACGATCGGGTTCCACGTGACCACGGCGGTGACGTCCGGCGTCTTGTAGGCCGCCACCATGTCGGCGTCCGAGGTGTTGACCTCGGTCAGGTCGCGTTCGCTCAGCTTGACGGTGTCGAGGGCGCGGGCGAGCAGGTAGTCCGACACCGAGAACTGGACCAGGTTGACCTTCTGGCCCTTGATGTCGGCGAGCGTAGGCTTGTCCTTCAGGATGACGGCATCGTTCCCGTTCGAGAAGTCGCCGACGATCACGGCGGTCGTGTCGACTCCGCCGGCCGCCGGCGTCGCCAGCGCGTCCATGTTGGTGACCGTGAGGGCGTCGAAGGCTCCGGCCGTATATTGGTTGATCGACTCGGCATAGTCATTGAACTGCGTGACGTCGATCTTGATGCCGTATTTGTCGGCCCACTTCTTGACGATGCCGTTATCGGCGGCGAAGCCCCATGGCATCCAGCCGACATAGATCGACCAGGCGACCTTGAACTCTGTCTTGGGAGCCGCATCGGCTGGGCCTGCTGCAGTCATCGCAGCGACGGCAGCCGCCAACGAGCCGATGATCCATCGGCCGACCATGAGGTTCGAGTTACGCATGCCGATCCTTTCGCGATGAGGGATCGACAAGACCAGAGTCGCCAATCCCTTGGCTTCCGAGGTCTCCCGGGCTTTTGTCCCGCCGTGCGCCGGCGGGATGTCTCCCCGCCGAGGGCGGCTCTCGGACCAGCGCATGCCCGTGGCATGCCGGAACCCTAGCCGCTAACTCGATCGAGACCGAGCAAGCGCCATGCCAGGGGCGGTCGCGACGGGTGGGTCTCGAAGGTCCGGCTCGCTGCCCCGGGTGCGGCTCGATCGGCAGGCAGCCTGCGGAAAAAACCGCCCTTGGGGTCGCCGAAGAGGCAGGTCGGGGATCTGTGGCAGAGGCCGAGGCGTCCGGCTTGCGCCCTGGTGGCCCGCTTATGTCGACACTATGCTGGACGGCACCCGGTAGCGAGGTTCGGTCATGGCGCCCCATCAGCTCGGTTCGACGATGCGTGTCCTGCGTCCCGCCCCCCATGTCCTGGCCTTCTATGACGGCCGGATCGACGGCGTCCGGGCCTGGTCGGAGGCACCGAACTGGCTCGATGACGGCGCCTACGCGCTCGGGGCCTGTTCCTACGCCATCGTCGATGGCGCGGAAGCGATCGTCTACGACGCCCATATCTCGACCGACCACGCGGCCCTCATCCGCGGGATGCTCGAGGCCGAGGGTGTCCGGTCAATCCGGCTCGTCCTCAGCCATTGGCACGCCGACCACGTGGCCGGAAACGCCGCCTTCGAGGATTGCGGCATCATCGCCAACGCGCTGACGGCAGAACTCCTCGCGGAGCACCGGGGCGCGCTCGAGGGCGGATCGCCGCCGATCCGGCCGCTGATCGGGCCGACGCAGACCTTCGAGGGCAGACTGGACCTGTGCGTCGGCGCCGTGCCGGTGGAGTTGCATCGCTTCGACATCCACAGCCGCGACGGCACGGTGCTGCTGCTGCCCGACTCCGGCCTGCTGCTCGCCGGCGACACGCTGGAGGACCCCGTGACCTACGTGGCCGAACCGGACCGGCTGGGCCACCATCTCGCCGACCTCGACCGACTGGCACGGCTAAACTTCGAGCGCATCCTCCCCAACCACGGGGCGCCGGCCGCCATCGCGGGCGGGGGCTATGGAAGAGGTCTGCTCGACGCCACCCGACGCTACGTCGAGAAGTTGCTCCGGTGCGGCGACGACCCCGACCTCGCGTGCCAGGACCTTAAGACGTTCATCCATGACGATCTTGTCGCCGGCCGGGTCCAGTATTTCGGGGCCTACGAGAAGGTCCACCGGGACAATGTCGCGCGCGTGCTGGCGGCGTCGACACGGAGCTGACTCTCCCTCCAGTCGCAGGCACGCGATCTCATGTCGGACACTGGCTCCTCTGCCTCGGCGCGGGCGATCGGCCTCTGGAGGCGGACGTCCTTCGCGGTCGGCGACGGCCCCGAGGATCGCACCACGACGGTGTTCTGGGGCCAGACCTCGCGACGCTACATCGACGTGAGGGTGCCGGTGCAACGACCGTGCTGCGAGGCCGGCACCCTCGCTCGTCTCGCTGACCGGGAAGTGAGGGCGCTGGGCCAGCAACAGGGTTTCGCGGGCGACCTCGTCTGCGTGGGTGACCGGTTCACATGGCATCGCGACATCGATTTCCAGCCGCCGACCGGGCGGCCCGACACGGGTCTCGTCCATATCGAGGGCGATACGTTGCATGAGGAGGGCGATGCCGCCGACGCCGGCAGCACCTACCGCGAGACGTTCCGGAGGATCGCCTCCGGCTCGCGGCGCCGGCTGGCGCTCCGTTCGGCGGCCGGGGAAGGTCACATGTCGGCAAGCGCAGCCCCGGTCCGGGCCGACCTCGTCATCATCGACGACCACTTTCTGTTGGCCCGCGCGAGGCCCGAAGCCTTGCCGGCCGCGCCGGGGCTCCGCTCCCTCCTCGCGAACGCGCGCCGCGATGCGCCCGACCGCCTCCCCGCGCTGCTCGACTGCGAGATCGCGAAGGGTCAGCTCCAATCGAACGCCGGGCGCTGGACGATCGAGGTCTCGACGCTTCCCTGGCGCGAGGGCACGGCCGCGTTCGCGCTCGAGGGCGCACGGCTCGACGGCGAACGGCTCACCTGCCAGTCGCGCGCCGGCACGGTCCACTGGACCGTCGTGGACTCGACCCTGCCGGCCTCGGAGATCATAAGGCTCTTCAGCAGCGATTGATCACCACCGGCGCCGGCCTCAGGTCTTGCCGCCCAGCAGCTTCGGCAGGTCGCCCACGGCGGCCACCAGGGCGAATGCCGTCAGGCCGATCACCGTGAACAGCACGGCGCCGACGCACATGGTCGGCTGGAAGCCCATCCGCAGGGTGTTGAACACCTTGATGGGCAGCGTCACCACGTTGAAGCCCGGCACCATGTAGGCGATGGCGGTGCCGGTCGCGTCGCGCCACCGTCGGCCGGCCAGTTGCACGCGCGCGGGTTCGAGGGTTGCCTCGGACATCAGCAGGGCAGGACCGTGCAGCCGTCGGGCACGAGGCCGATCTGCACGAGGCCGTCGGCCGTCGACGCCGGCCAGTCCGCCGGGGCGAGGCTGCCCACGATACGGTCGCCTCCGCACTCCAAGTGGACCTCGACTTTGGTGCCGAGATCCCGGACAAAGGTGACCCTGGCATCGAGCGCTTCGCCGCGATCGTCCGATCCGACCGCCGCGGGCGGCAGCACGCGGACGTGTTCCGGCCGGACCGAGAGCGTGACCCGCTCTCCCGCACGGGCAGGCCGTGCTGGTGGTGGTCGACATCCAGCAGCAGCCTTTCCTCAGTGGGCAGAGCGGCGGCATCGCCCACATGCCGGAACTCGCCGCCAACATGCGCCGCGCCCGCACGGTCATCGATGCCGCGCGGGCCAACGGCGTCCCTCTCGTCTTGCTGCAGGAGGCGCACCGCGTGACGCGGGTCGACTTCGGGCGTGAGCTCGACGGCGACGAGGACGAGCACCTCGTCGAGGGATGGCCGGGCACCGAGGTCGCGGCCGAGGTCGTCGGTCTCAGGCCCGAGGATTACGTGATCAAGAAGCGCCGCTACTCCGGATTCATCGGGACCGACCTGGAAATCCTGCTGCGCGGACTGAAGGCCGAGACGCTGATCCTCGTCGGCGGCCTCACCAACGTCTGCGTCCACTATACTTTCGCCGACGCTCACCAGAACGACTATCATTGCCGCGTGGTGGAGGACTGTGTCGGCGGGTCGGACGCCGACGCCCACGACGCCTCGCTCAGGGCCATGGAATATCTCCAGCATGGCGCGCGGCGCACGTCGGCCGAGATCATCGATGCATTTCAAGTCTCCTCGGCCCGAAGCGACACCAGGCTGGCGTCAGTCGCCTGAACGGCGCTCGCGTCCGACATCTCGATGCTCGACCGATTAGGGTCGAGCCGACCACCAACGATTTGAGCGCTGCCGCGAGTTCCCCTGCACGGGGCTCCGCTGGAACCGCTTGGCGAGTTCTTCCTCGTCATCCGGTCCGTCCTCGTTCAGGCTCGAAACCCATACCTCCGAGCGGACCACCTCAGTGGGGGCGGATCAAAACAAATGGAAGTGAGGTCACGGCGTAGGGCGACGTCTCGGATGCGCTGTGAACACCCTCTTCAGCCGTGGCGTGTCGGCTCGAACGGAAGACGGATCCTACTGGACGTCGAGCCGCTCCACGCCCGACGGCTGGCCGTCCGCTCCGAGCGTGATCTTCTCGATCCGCATTTCGGCGCCTCGCAACAGCGTCTCGCAATGTCTCTTCAGGGCCTCGCCGCGTTCGTAGATGGCGATCGATTCCTCGAGCGCCACGCTGCCGCGCTCCAGGCGGGCCACGATCTCCTCGAGTTCCGCGAGCGCCCGTTCGAACGGCAATGCGGCGATATCGTCAAAATCTGCCTGATCCAATGCGAAACCTCTCGACCCCTAGCTTCGTAACACTCTGGGGACCCTGGTCCATAAGGCAAGGCCCCGGTTACGATCGCCTGACGAAGAGGTCTCATGAGCCGGTCCAAGAAGATCGTTGAGCCGCGGCTCATCAAGCGGCATGGCGCTCTCGTGCGCTGCACCCATTGGATCAACGCCATCTGCCTCGGCGTGCTGCTGATGAGCGGATTGCAGATCTTCAATGCCCATCCGGCGCTCTACATCGGCCAGACGTCGAACTTCCAGTCGCCGGTCTTCGCCATCGACTCGCGCGAGGTCGACGGCAAGCCGCAGGGCTATACCGCAGTGCTCGGCCACAGCATCGACACGTCGGGCGTGCTGGGCGTGTCCAACGTCGCCGGGCAACCGGTCGAGCGTGCCTTTCCGAGTTGGATCACCCTGCCGGCCACGCAGGACCTCGGGGGCGGACGCCAGTGGCATTTCCTGGCTGCCTGGTTCCTGGTGATCAACGGGCTTCTCTATTTAGTCTACGGCCTGGTTTCTCGGCATTTCGCCCGCGACATCGTCCCGGATCGGGCCGAACTCGCCCATACGGGGCAGGCGATCGTCGACCACGCTAGGCTGAAGTTCCCGCATGGCGAGAACGCACGGCGCTACAACGTGCTGCAGAAGCTCGCCTACATGGGGGTGATCTTTGTGGCTTTGCCGCTCATCGCGCTGGCAGGCTGGACCCTGTCGCCGGGCCTCGACGCCGCCTTCCCGCAGCTGCTTCAGCTTTTCGGGGGGCGCCAGACAGCCCGCACGGTTCACTTCATCATTGCATTCGCGCTCGTGGCCTTCTTCATCGTGCACATCGCGATGGTGCTGGTCACAGGTGTGTTCAACAACATGCGCTCCATGATCACGGGATGGTTCGATGCCGGAGAGGCCAAGGAGAACGAGGTGACCCATGCGTGACCGACACCAGACCCGCAGGGGCCTGCTCAGGGGCGGGCTCGCCAGCCTCGGCGGCCTCGCCCTGGCGGCTTGCGACAAGGTTCCGGGCGGCGACATCCTGTCGAAGCTGTTCGACGCCGAACAGGCCGTGACCTTCGCGGCGCAACGCGCCATCCTTGGGCCGAACGCCCTGGCCCCGGAATATGGCGAAGCCGATATCAGCCCGCATTTCAAGCCGAACGGCAGCACGGACCCGCAGGGCGAGGCCTACCTCAAGCACGTGGCCGGCGGTTTCAGCGATTACAGGCTGAAGGTCGACGGGCTCGTCGACCGTCCCATGGCGTTCAGCCTCGCCGAAATGAGGGCCATGCCGTCCCGCACCCAGATCACGCGGCACGACTGCGTCGAGGGCTGGAGCTGCATCGCCCAATGGACCGGGGCGAAACTCGGCGACCTGCTCGACCGCGTGGGTGTCCAGGATAAGGCCAGTTATGTGGTGTTCCACTGTTTCGACGCCATGGATGCCGACAATTCGCTCGATGGCGAGGGCACGCCCTTTTATGGCTCGATCGACCTCGTGTCGGCCCGTCACGTCCAAACCATTCTGGCCTATGACATGAATGGCCGGACCCTCGCCGCGCCGCATGGCGCGCCGCTCCGCCTCAGGGTCGAGCGCCAGCTCGGGTACAAGATGTCGAAATACATCGAGCGGATCGAGCTGGTGGATTCCTATGCCGACTTCGGCGAGGGCCACGGCGGCTACTGGGAGGACAATAGATATTCCTGGTACGCCGGGATCTGAGGGTTCCCCGGCCATCATCGTCGAGGCCCGGACGCCGGAGGGTCAGGCCGGGAGATCGAGGTGGAACACCTCGCCTTCGAAGCAGTCCCGACCGCGGCCGATCGCCTGGATGGCGTCGACCATCCGCCCGGCCCGGCCGAGCGCCGCATCGGCCAGGGCCACGATGCGCGCATTGGGCGTGGCGCTCGGCGACGCCGAGCGGAGCCGGTTGGCGAGTTCGGCTTCGCCGATTCCTGGGCAGAGCGACGCCAGGGTCGCGAAGGCGGCGGCAGTCGAGCGACTGACCCCGGCATAGCAATGGATCAGCAGTGGCGCGCGCCGGTCCCAGGCCGTCACGAATGCGAGCAGGTCCGCGATGTGACCCTTGCCCGGCAGGGTATGGTGACCGAGCGGTGCGGCGATGTCGGCCATGTCGAGCACGAGATGGCGGAAATCGTGCAGGGGCGGCAGTGCTGCCGGACCACCCCGGGCCATAAGCGTCACGACGCTTCCCGCACCGCTGGCCGCGAGCGTTGCGGGAAGCCGCGACAGGGGGCAGACATGGATCGATGCCGCCGCCGCTGTCATGCAGAGCCGATCCCGAGAGCGTGACAGCGGGCCAGAAAATCGCGCTGGACCTCGTCGGCGGTCCGCGGAGCCAGCCAGGGCGCGAAGCCCGCGAGACCAGGCTCCGGCGGTCCCAGTACGGCGAAAGCCTCGCTTTCGTCGAAGCCGGCCAGCGTCACGGCCTCGAGCCGGGCGGCGGCGCGGTCCGCCCGCTTGATCAGGGCCAGGAGCCCGGCGGATGGCGCGGCGAGGCCGAAGCGCCGCAGAATGGCGGCGAAGAGCCGCTCCTCCACCGACCGGTATGTCTCGCCAACGAAGGCCTTGAAAGGCGAGATCAGGTCGCCGACGACATATTCGGGAGCATCGTGCAGCAGCGCCGTCAGCTTCTCGGTTCGCTCGGCCTTCGGCGCGATATGGGCCAGGAGGGCCTCGACCAGCATCGAATGCTGGGCCACCGAGAGGATCTGAGGTCCGCGGGTCTGGCCGTTCCACCGCGCCACGCGGGCCAGACCATGAGCGATATCGTCGAGGGCGATGTCGCCTGAATCGGGGTCCAGGATGTCGAGGCGGCGGCCCGACAGCATGCGCTGCCACGCCGGCCGGCCGCCGCCCTCGAAGGCTGAAGGCATGCCTTGGACGGCGGAGTCGTTCCACGACCGGCTCTCGCCGGTCGATATGGGTTCGCGGCGCGACGCGCTCGCGCCGGTCGATCCCGGATCGCCAGCCGTCACGACAGCGCGATGACGAGCTGGACACCGTCGGCGACGGCCGGCGCGCCGAGCGCCGCGGCTTCGGCCGCGCGGTCGGTGCGCAGCATGGCGAGCCCCCGGCCCGCCATGCTGGACCCCATGGTCCCGATGGCGATCTCGCCCACCTTGACCTCGGCGCCGATTGCCGGAGCGGCTCCCGCGAAGGTGACGGGCGCAATCCGCTTGCGCGCCGTGCCGCGATGGTGGACCCGCGATACGACCTCCTGGCCGACATAGCACCCTTTGCCGAAGTCGATGCCCGCGAGACGGTCGATATTGGCGTCATGCGGGAAGGCGTCGCCATAGGCGAAATCCCGGCCACCTTCGGGGATGCCGAGCGCGAGGCGGTGGGCGTCGTAAGCATCTCGCGCTCCGGCGTCGGCCGTCGACCCGCCGCGCTCCACCACGCGGCGGAAGCCGAGGTCGGGGTGCCGGGGGTCCGCATAGGACTGGCCCTCGCGATCCGGCCGGCCGGGCCAATGTGCCGTGATGCCGAGCGCCGCGCCGCGGTCGGTGATGTCGACAGCAGCGCGCAACCGATAGAGGTTCAGTCTCTTGGCGAGATCGGAGGCGAGCCACGACGGGCAGTCGAGGAGGAAACGGTCCCCTCCGTCGGGCCTTGGAGCATCGAGCACCAGAAAGTCCACCAGCACCTTCCCCTGCGGGCTGAGCAGTGCCGCATAGCGGGCCTCGCCGGCCCGCAATCCGGCGACATCGCTGGTGACGAGGCGCTGCAACAGGGCACGGGCGTCGGCTCCCTCGACCTCGACGATGCCACGGTCCTCGAGAAACGCTTCGCCCATGCCGGTCCTCGCATCGCGGCTGGTGAACGGCGGCCCACCGGCCCATTGTCGAGATAGACTCCTGCGCGGCCCGCGCAAGGTCGAAACAGCGCCGTCCACGGCCGATGGCACCGCCGAGAGAAGCGCGTCGGTTTAGGCCGCGATCGGCCGCGAAGCTTGCGGCGGGAGGACAGCTATCGGCGCCTGCCGCTGGCGCCGTCCGGCCGCGGCATGGGCCGCGCCGCCTCGTCGTAGCCGGCCCAGGCTTTGCTCTTGCCCAGCAGGCCCGGCACGGTGCGGATCGTGTAGCGAAGGGGATCGAGCCCGCTCCTCACCTCCAGCCAGGTGAGCGGCATCGAAACGGTGGCGCCCGGACGCGCCCGGGGCGAGTAGGGCGCCACCGCGGTCGACAGATGGTCGTTGCGAAGATAGTCGAGAAAGATCCGGCCCGCCCTGGCCTTCTTGGACATGGTCACGAGAAAGCGGTCCGGACTGTCGGCCGCCATCTCGGTGCAGACCTGCCGGGCGAAGGCCTTGGCGGTGGTCCAATCGAGCTCGGGATCGCGTCGGAGCGGCGTCACCACGTGCAGGCCTTTGCCGCCGGTGGTCTTCGGAAAGGCCACGAGGCCCAGCCGTTCCAGCCGGTCGCGCATCTCGCGGGCCGCCTCGATCACGGCCGCGAAGGGGAGCTCGGGCGCGGGATCGAGGTCGAAAACCAGGCGTCCGGGGATCTCCGGCTCGCCCGGGACGCCGTTCGCGGGATGCAGTTCCGTGGCCGCCACCTGGGCCAGGGCCGCCAGAGCTTCGACGTGCTCCACCGAGACATAGGGTCTCGGGTCGCCCTCGACCGCGATGGTCGACAGCAGGCTGGACGAGCCCCGCATGGGATGGCGCTGGAAGAAATGCTCGGCCCCGACGCCGTCCGGCGTCCGGACCAGCGAACAAGGGCGCTTGATCACGTGCGGCAGCAGATGCGCGCCGACGGCCTCGAAGTAGCGCGCCAGGTCGAGCTTCGTGCCGACCGGCTGATCGGCCTCGGCGGGCCACAGGACCTTGTCGGGATGGGTGATCACCACGCCCGACACGGTAGCGCGTCCGGGCGCGGCCTTCGGCTCGCCGACGGCGTTGCCCGTCTTGATGGACGGTCTCACGGCGCCGGCCGGACTCGCCAGGGCGGTCCCGGCCGGTGCAGGCGTTTCGGCCTCGACCTCCTCGGCCGGCTTGTCGTCGCGCAGGCCCTTGAACGCGGCTTGGCGTACCATGCCGTCGGCCGTCCAGCCGGCGAACTGGATCTCGGCCACAAGGCTCGGCTGCAGCCAATGGATGCCGGTCCCGCCTCGCGGGGCATTGTCGCCGCCGAAGGGGTTGGCGGTTGCGGCCGCGGCACGGAGGGCCGGCATCAGGCGCTCCACCGCAGCCGCCCCGAACCCCGTGCCGACTCGGCCGAGATAGACGAGATGGTCGCCGCGATGGGCGCCGACCAGAAGCGACCTGAAGCGGCCGGCGGTGTCGGCCCAGCCCCCCACCACGACCTCGTGGCCGCCGCGGCATTTGGCCTTGGTCCAACTGTCCGAGCGACCGGACCGGTAGGGCGCGTCGAGGCGTTTCGATACGATGCCTTCGAGCGACATGCGACAGGCCGCCAGCAGCACGGCGTCGCCGGCCGCGGTGAAATGTTCGACGAAGCGGATGTTGGCGGGCTTGGCGGGGTGCCGGCCGAGCCACGCCTCGAGGCGAGCCTTCCGGGCCGACAGCGGCAGGGTGCGCAGGTCCTCCCCGCCATCGAACAGAAGGTCGAAGGCGAAATAGACGAGCTCGTCGGTACGCTCTTCCGACAGCGCCGCCTGAAGGGCCGCGAAATCCGGCGCGCCGTCCCGGTCGAGGGCCACCGCTTCGCCGTCGACCACGCCGTCAGGCAGACCGGCGGCGGCGCGCGCGACCGCGCCGAAGCGACCGGTCCAGTCGAGGCCCTGGCGGGTCCGCAGAATGGCCTCGCCTTCGAAGACCGACAATTGCACGCGGTACCCGTCGAACTTGACCTCGTGGACCCAACCCGGCCCGGTCGGCGGCCGATCGACCGACCGGCAGAGCTGCGGCGGCACGAAGTCGGGTGGGGCGGTAGAACGCAAGGCCTTGGGCGCACCCGGCGGCCGGGGCGGGGTGGCGGTTTTGGCGATCGTCGTCATGAAAGGAGCTGGCTTGCGGCCCCGACCGGCCGCGATCGCGTCCATGTCGCGGCCCGACGCGATCGACGTGTCGGCATCGAGGATGGCCTCGCCCCCGCCCTCGCGTGCCTCGGAGTCACGGTGCTTGATCAGCAGCCAGTTCACGCGCGCGCCGCCCTTGCGGTCGTGCTTCATCCGGACCAGGACCCAGCTGCCTTTCAGCTTCCGGCCGTGCAGCGTGAATTTGAGGTCGCCGTCCCGCAGCGCATCCGCGGCGGAGGCCTGTTCGGGCGTCCAGGTGCCGCGGTCCCAAACCATCACGGTGCCGGCCCCGTATTGACGTTCGGGGATCGTGCCCTCGAAGTCGCCGTAGTCGAGCGGGTGGTCCTCGACTTCGACCGCGAGCCGCTTGTCGGCCGGGTCGAGCGACGGACCGCGCGTCACGGCCCAGGACTTGAAGACGCCATCGAGCTCGAGGCGGAGATCGTAGTGCAGACGCCGTGCGGCGTGCTTCTGGACCACGAAGCGCAGGGCGGCAGGCGTTTCCGTCACAATCCGGCCTTCCGGCTCCGGCGTCAGCCCGAAATCGCGCTTGGCCGCGTAGGCCGACAACTTGTTCTGGGCCACTCCGGTCCCCACGGGAAGACTGCTTCGATCGTTCTGGCGTTTTCCGTCGCGCGCGCCCTCGGTCGCTCCCCGCGCGCGCCCTCGGTCGCTCCCGGTGGCCGCGAGGCGGCCCGTGCGGATGCTGTCGAAACGACTCCTACTGGCGGGTCATGGTTGAGAACTCCCCGTTCCGCACCCGTTCGGGCAGGCGTTCGGCAAAGGTCGCGACGGCATCCTCGCCGTAGCAACTGACGAGCTTCTGGAACGCCACGAACAGCGCCGCCTGGGTCATGCTGTCTTCGTCGAGCCCATCGAGCGTCGCTTCCGCGAAGGTCTCCATCAGGATCGACAGGGCAATCTGCCGCTCTTCGGCGGCAGCGAAACGGTCTTGCTGCTGTGTGTTATCGTCCATCATGGCCAAGCTGTAACGTCGTGAAACCTGCAACGACAGCCTACTCTTGCCAGATCCTTAACGGAACGGCTTGGCCGAACATTGCAGGGGGTGTGCTCTCCGGGTGCCACATGGGTCGCGCCGGATGTGGTGCAGCCGGGCCGAGCCACGGGCCAGGGGGACCCGCCCGGGATGTCACGAGCCGCCGTAGCGGGCCGCGAGGTCGCGCCCCAGCTGATCGCTCTCGGCCAGGAACCGCGAGATCACCAGTTCGGCAGAAGGCGTGCAGGATCGATAAGTGGTCTGATAGCCTCTGAAACCGTGATTGAAGGCGCCGGCCAGGCGATCGCGTCGGAACGCCGAGTTGGCCTCGGCCTCGAGAAGGGCCGTCATACGGTTCCGCCATTCGGCGCCGTCGCCATGGCCACAGAGATTGCGCAGATAGGTCAGCGTGCCCAGCCGCTCCGACAGGCGTTCGAGCTGGGGTTCGTAGGGCGGCAGCTCCCCGTCCGGGTCCGGTGGGGCCGCAGCCGAGCCAACGGCAGGTCCCGAACCGGTGACCGGGGGGAGCGGCGGACTGATCGGCAGCGCCTGCGCCCGCGCCGCCTCACTCTGGGCCATGCCGGCCAGCACCGCAATCGCCACCCAACCGATCAGTCTGCGAGTCACGGTTGCGCGGCGATCGTCGCGGCGCGTCGCAGGATCTGCCCGAGATGCGGTGTCGTCGCGAGCCCGTCGATGCGGTCCGGCGCGACCCACAGCGTGCGGAGCGCTTCGGGACCGGTCGTCCCTTCGCCGCCGAGCCAGCGGCCGACGAACGAGGTCACGACGAAATGCGCCATCACACGCCCGTCCGCGTCCCGCTCGATGACCTCGACGTGATCGTTGAAGCCGACGATCTCAGCTTCCACGCCGGTCTCTTCACGGAGTTCGCGCGCGGCGGCCTGCCGCAGCGTTTCGCCCGACTCGACGAGCCCGCCCGGCAGCGAGAAGCAACGGGCCCCCGGCGGCACCGCACGCTCGGCCAGCAGCACGAGCCCGTCACGGAACACTGCCACGCTGGCGGCCAGGAAGGGACGCGAGGGATAGGCGCGTGCCGCCGCCAGGCTCAAACGTGCTGTCCGCCGTTGACGTGGATCTCGGCCCCATGCACGTAGCTCGACTGCTCGGTGCAGAGAAAGTAGATCGCCTTGGCGACCTCTTCGGGGGTACCGATCCGCCGAAGCGGCAGGGTGTCGACGATCTTTTCGGTCCCGGGTGACAGAATGGCCGTGTCGATCTCCCCCGGCGATATGGCGTTGACCCTGATGCCGCGGGGCCCGAAGTCGGCCGCCATCTCGCGGGTCAGCGAGGCCAGTGCTGCCTTCGAGGTCGCGTAGGCGGCGCCCGCGAAGGGGTGAACGCGTGATCCCGCGATCGACGTGACGTTGACGATCGAGCCGTGGGCCTGCTGCAATTCGGCGATAAGGCCGCGCGCCAGCATCACGGGGGCGTAGAAATTGACCTGGAACACGGTCTTCCAGTCGGCGATGTCGGTCTCGACGGTGCTGAGGCGGGCTCCGCCCTGGCCTTTCGGCGAGATTCCGGCATTGTTCACGAGCGCGTCGAGCCGCCCTTCGGGCAGACGCTGGCGCACGTCTCTGATGGCCTTCAGGATATCGTCCGGATCCGCCAAGTCGACCTGCAGATGGTCTTCCGGCCCCATCTCCCAAGGGCAGTTCTCGGGGAAGGCGTGCCGTGAGCAGGTGATCACGCGCCATCCGGCAGAGGAGAATCGTTTCACGGCGGCGTGGCCGATCCCGCGCGACGCGCCGGTGAGCAGCATCGTGCGGCGGGGATCCGCCCGATCGGTCTTCAGCAACGAGGGCATCGACATGATGTGGAGATCGCACCGCTCAAACGGGAAGATGGCCTAGCGGCGTCGCGGGTCGCCGACGGCACGTCCGAGATCCCGGGCACGATAGCCGCTCCGCGACCCCAACATCAAGGATAGAGGCGCTGCTTCGTCCAGGATCCCTCGATGCCCTCGCGTCGGAACACGATCCTGTCGTGCAGGCGCGACGGCCGGTCCGCCCAGAACTCGATGGCGTAGGGCCTGACCCGGAACCCCTGCCAGTAGGACGGACGCGGGATCGGGCCGTCCCCATACTCCCGTTCGAGTTCGGCCACCTTGCGCTCCAGCGCCTCGCGGCTGTCCAGTGGCCGGGATTGGCGACTGGCGATCGCGCCCACGCGACTGCGCGGATGACGGCTCGCGAAGTAAGCGTCCGATTCCTGATCGGACACGGTTTCGACCGAGCCGCGCACGCGGATCTGTCGGTTGAGGCTCTTCCAATAAAGCACGAAGGCCGCCTCGGGATGTGCTGCCAGCTCGAGCCCCTTGGCGGATTCCGCATTGGTGTAGAACACGAAGCCTCGGTTATCCGTACCCTTCAAGAGGACCATGCGGACATCGGGGCACCCATCGCGGTCGACCGTCGCGAGGGCGATGGCATTGGGGTCGCGCGGCTCGCCCTCCGTGGCCTCGGCCATCCAGGCTGCGAACAGGGCATCGGGGTCGTCGCTCAGGGTGAAGTCACCCGGGATTAACGCATTCACGTTATCTCCTTCGGTGTGGATGCTGCAGAGGGCGCGGTGTGGACCGATCGAGGCGTTGCCGTAAAGACAGCTGTTCCGGTCTAGACCCTGGGCGCTGCAGGGACAATCGGGCGTGTCGTCTCATCGGCCGCCGGCTTCGAGCGCTCGGCGCGATGGCGCTCGCCATCTCGACGGGCGCGTGCTCCGTGTCCTTCCCCATGTCCGGTTTCAGGGCCGACGACCCACCGACCGGATCGATCGATCGTTCGGCCGCGCTGTTGTCGCCGGCGCTGGACCACGAGGACTGGCGGCGGGCCGAGGCGGCCCTCGCCGTGGCGCTCGACCCGCAGGGCAACGGTACGGGTGTCGGCTGGCAGAACCCGCAGACGGGTCTCAAAGGCTCCTTCGCGGCGCCGGCTCCACCTTTCCTGGACCATGAGCGGGTCTGCCGGACGTTCGAGGCCGAAGTTTCGTCCGCGACGCAAGGTCAACGCCACCTGTCTGGATCGGCGTGCCGCGACGGCGACGGAACATGGAGGTTGCGCGACACGAAGGTCGGTCGCACGAGTTGAGTCCGTCATAGCGTCGGCTTGTCACGAATTCGCCGGAAACCGTCCCGGTCGTCTTGCTGCGATGCCCGGCGCTCCCCACATTTTTTCGGATATCGAGATGAGCGCCGGCTTCGGCACGCACGATGGGCTGAACATGCGCGACCCCTATACGATCCTCGGTGTCACGAAATCGGCCGACGCCTCCGAGATCAAGAAGGCCTATCGCAAGCTCGCCAAGAAATTTCATCCCGATCAGAGCAAGGATCCGAAGGCCAAGGAGCGGTTCTCGGAAGCCAATAGCGCCTACGAGATCCTGGGCGACGAGACCAAGCGCGCGCAGTTCGACCGCGGCGAGATCGACGCCGAGGGCAAGCCCCGCTACGCGACTTTCGGCGGCGGCGCGGGCGGGGGGGCCGCGCCGGGTTTCGACTTCCGCGACTTCGGGGGTGGCTCGCCTTTCGGTCGCGGTGGACGCGCGGGCGGCTTCGATCCGAGCGATCTCTTCTCCGATCTGCTCAACGGGGGCGGGCGCGACCAGCGCCGTGCGGCCCAGCAGCCCACGCGGGGCGGAGACGTGGCCGTGACGGTCGCGGTGCCGCTGGAGGACGCCGTCAAGGGCGGGATGGCGCGCGTGACGCTTCCGACCGGACGGACCCTCGACATCAAGATCCCGGCTGGGATCGAGGATGGCAAGATCATCAGGCTGAAGGGACAGGGTCACGAAAGCGCGACCGGCGGCACGTCGGGCGACGCGATGGTGGCGGTCAAATACACGCCGCACCGGCAGTTCCAGGTCGAAGGGCGGGACTTGCGGCTGGATTTGCCGGTCACCCTGTATGAGGCCGTTTTGGGCGGCAAGGTTTCCGTGCCGACACTCGATGGCGCGGTGGAGATCACGCTGCCGCCCGGTGCCAACAAGGGCCGGACGCTGCGGTTGCGCGGCAAGGGACTGCCCGGGCCCGGCAGCGGAGGCGATCTTCTGGTGACGCCGCGCGTCACCCTGCCGGACCGGATCGACCCCGACCTCGAGGCGCTCGCGAAACGTTGGCGCGACGAGCAGCCTTATGATCCGCGTGCGGTCAGGCCTCCGAACTGACATCAGTCGGAGGTCGGATCGCGGATCTGCATGCGAACGCTGTTGCGCAGCGCCCCACCGTTGTGGTCGAGCCAGCGGACGTCGTGGCTCGTCGTCAGGGCGTAGCCGAACGTGCCGTCGCCCCAGGTGCTGACGCTGGTCTGCATGGGCCCGACCTCGACCGTGCCGATGCCCTCGGCCTGCAGCTTCGGCGTGTGGGCGACGTAGAGGCCGAGACGGTCCGCCCCGGTGCCATACACCACGAAGGCGGCCGGTCCATACTGTCCCGGGACGATGCGGCCTCCAATCAGCGTCCAGCCTTGCCGTTGCAGGTCCGGGATTTTGATCGGGACGTCCAGGCTGTGCTGCAGCCACCGCAGGAGGCGAGGCCCCTCGCTCGCCGTGAGTTCGACGGGCCTGTTGAGGTCGGTCAAGAACGTCTGATGGGTCTCTGCAGCGCGAGCGGCAAAGGAGTGCCCGGCCGACATTCTTTCTGTGATGGTCGTCTCGGCGCCGGGTAACGCGAGCGGCGCGAAGCCGAAGCCGTTCGAGCCGAGGCTCGTCAGGGCACCGGCTACGAAGCCGACCATCGCCATGCCGATCGATGTCGTGGCCAGGATGCTGAAGGTTCGGCCAGTGACACCCGGAGGCTCCGCTGGCTTCGCCGGGTTCTTCCAGCCGTCAGGGCCCGCCGCCACCAACGGCAGGCCATCCGGACCCTTGCCGGCGGCCACACCTGTCACGAGGGTGACGGGCGACAATCGGACGGGCACAGGTTCGAAAAGGACCGAGGCGAACAAGGTTCGCAATGTCTCGTTCTGCCGCTTCCATCCGTCGATCCGCGCGCGCGCATCGCGATCGCTCGCAAGCGATTCGGCCAGGACCGCGGCCCGGGATGGGTCGATCCGCCCGTCCACGAAACCGTTGAGGTCCGCTTCGTCGAAGCTGGCAGGAGGAGACGGCACGGGCTCGCCTAGGCTATTTGACGAGACGCAGATGCGGCGTCTCGCTCCCATGCCGCCCGCGATCGTTGATGGCTCCGCGCCGACCGCCTAAATCCGCGCCGCCGGACTTGGCCAGCAGATCCCGTGCTTGGGTGAGGCGGGCGAGAACGAGATCGACGTCGATATTGAGGATGTCGGCGACCTGCCGATAGCTCAGGCCGGACAGCACGGTGAGGAGCAGGACCTCGCGATGGTCGAGCGATAGCGCATCGAGGCGAAGCACCTCCTTGGGCAGGAACGGCAGCGGTGCGCCGGCCGACTGCGCCGTGCAAGCGAAGTCACCGGGGCGTTGGCGAATGCGGTTGAGGCGGATCAACGCCGCAAAGCACCACGAAGTGAGCGTAGGTCCGCGTTTCGGCAGGTCGGCTCTCGAGGCCAGCACGATGGTTTCCTGGACGAGGTCGTCGGCCGCATGGGCGCCGTGCCCGCGAACCAGCGCGCGCGCCAATCGCCGGAGATGGGGCGTGAGCTTTCCGAGATCATCTGCAAAGCCCAGCATGCGACACTGTCCGCGTTCGGCTGAGAGGTTACGAACTGTTAAGAAACTTACCCGATCCGAACGCGAAAGCCCATGGCATGGCCGCACTCTTCCATAAAATTTAACCTGATATCGATCCATGGTTACCGCCTCGGCATCATGGTGGCGGCACAAGAAAAGCCGCTCGAGCGGCGCCTCCCCGTTCCGCCCATGCACGACAGCACGCCGGTCCAGCGCGGCAGCACGGGCGCTTCCGGTCGGGTCGGACCTGCTCTAAGGATGACCGAAGCCATCGGTGGGCTCGCGGGCGACCCTCGCGGCCGCGAGCCGGGCGGAGCTATGGAAAGAACATGTCAGATCAGCCCAGCACAGCCGGCGCAACGGGTCAGTCCTTCTTGGCTGGCCGACGCGGCCTGATCATGGGCCTGGCCAACAGTCGGTCGATCGCCTGGGGCATCGCCAAGGCAGCTCGGGCGGCCGGCGCCGAACTGGCTTTCACCTACCAGGGCGAAGCGCTGGAAAAGCGCGTGCGGCCGCTGGCCAACGAACTCGGGGGCATCGTGGTGGGTCACTGCGACGTCACCGACGCGACCTCGATGGACGCCATCTTCGCCGAGGTGACCCAGACCTGGGGCAAGCTCGACTTCATCGTCCACTGCATCGCCTTCTCGGACAAGGATCAACTGACCGGCCGTTACGTCGACACCACGGAGGAGAACTTCACGAGATCGCTGGCGATCTCCTGTTACTCGTTCACGGCTGTCGCGCAGCGGGCCGAGAAGCTGATGCGCGACGGCGGGGCCATGCTGACGCTGACCTATTACGGCGCCGAGAAATGGATGCCGCACTACAACGTGATGGGTGTGGCTAAGGCGGCGCTTGAGGCCAGCGTGCGCTATCTTGCGGCCGACCTCGGCGAGAAGAACATCCGCGTCAACGCGATCTCGGCTGGTCCGATCAAGACGCTGGCGGCCTCGGGCATCGGCGACTTCCGCTACATCCTGCGATGGAACGAACTCAATGCCCCCCTGCGGCGGACCGTGACGATCGAGGAGGTCGGCGACAGCGCGGCCTTTCTTCTGTCCCCGATGGCGCGGGGCATCACGGGCGAGATCCTGCACGTCGATGCCGGTTATCACGTGGTCGGCATGAAGAATCCGGCCGCTCCCGACATCGCCGTGAAGGACGCGGGACCGGGGACCTGATGCCGGCAACCGCGGACCCAAGGGCAACGGCTCGGAACTTCTTTTTCGTCCGTCACGGCGAGACCGACTGGAACCGTGAGGGTCGGCTGCAAGGCCAGCGCGACGTCGGCCTCAACGCGCGAGGCCGCCGTCAGGCGGCCGCGTCCGGTGCCATTCTGGCGGGCCTGCTCGAGCGCCGCGGGTTGCAGGCCGCTACGCTCGACTTCGTGTCCTCGCCGCTGTCGCGGACGCGCGACACCATGGAACTGCTGCGTGGCGGGCTCGGCATGCCGGCCGAGCCCTACCGGAGCGACCCGCGTCTTCTCGAACTTTCGTTCGGGAGCTGGGAAGGTCTCACTTGGGCGGACATCAAGCGAGACTACGGCGCTGCCAATGGTGCACGGCATCGAGACCGCTGGAACTTCGTCCCGCCCGGGGGCGAAAGCTACGCGGCGCTAGTCGACCGCGTGACGCCGTGGTTCGACGCCCTCGAACCCAACAGTGTCGTGGTGGCCCACGGCGGAGTGGCCCGGGTGATGCTGCATCTCGTCACCGGGTTGAGTTCCGAGCGTGCTCCGAACGAGGATATCCATCAAGGCCGCGTGCTGGTCTTCGATGCAGGAGCGGCACACTGGGTCTGAACCGGGTCCGGCGGGCCGGAACCACCCACTGCCGCACGCGGACGGACCTATCAGCGCCGGTTCATACACGCCGTTCTAGACCGCTGTTCCGCAAGGCCCGGAAACGTCTCGAGGCGTTACGGTTCGGAGCTTACACCTCGGGACGAATCACCTACAGCATGGCGACGTTGGACACATATGCTGGATCTCCAGCCCGAGTGATCTCCGCATGTCGCGGAAGGACCGGCGTCGCCGACGCCTGTGTCGAGCGGGATCGGCCGGCCGGGCTCCGCCGGTGAAGACGGGCGCTAGGACATCATGAGCCACACCATCACTGCGGAACGCGACACCGACGACCGCGCCGCGAGCGGCGGCGGGACGCGGATCAAGGCGCGGCTCCAGGGTGCCGATCGCCCCGAGTTCATGCGCGACGAACTCTTGGCCGAGATCTTCGCCCGCACGGTCGCGGCCCGGCCGGACGCGCCGGCCCTCGTGTCACCGGAGCGGACGCTCACTTACGCCGAAGTCGACCGCCGTGCCGAGGCCATGGCGCGCGGGCTGGTCCGGCAGGGGCTCGGTCCGCGTACGGTCGCGGGTCTCTGGATGCAGCGCGGCTTCGATCTCCTCGTTGCGCAGATTGCTATCGCCAAGACGGGCGCGGCCTGGCTGCCCTTCGATGCCGATGCGCCGGCCGACCGTGTCGCGGTCTGCCTCGGCGATGCCGGAGCGAAACTGCTGCTCACCGATGCGGCCTTTGCGGCCGTCCATGGCGCCGACATGCCGTGCCGGACGGTGGCCGAAGCCGAACTCGTCACCGACGATGCGCCGTTCGGCGCCGCGACGTCCGGCACCGCCAGGATCGACGCTCGGGTTCTCGGCGCGATCGCCGACGACCCGGCCTATCTGATCTATACCTCGGGCTCGACCGGCGTGCCCAAAGGCATCGTCATCGCGGGCCGCAACATCTGTCACTATCTGCGGTCAGCCAACGCGCTCTACGGCATCGCGGCCGGCGACATCGTGTTTCAGGGAGCGTCGGTGGCCTTCGATCTCTCGATGGAGGAGATCTGGATCTCTTATATGGTCGGCGCGACCCTTTTCGTCGCCACCCGCGAGATGCTGGGCGAGGTCGACGTATTGCCCGACGTGCTGAACGTGGCCGGCGTCACGGTGCTGGATACGGTGCCGACCCTCTTAGGGCTGTTGTCGCGCGACGTTCCGTCGCTGCGGCTTATCATCCTGGGTGGCGAAGCCTGCCCGCCGACACTGGGCGCGCGCTGGTGTCGCGCGGGCCGCACCATCTTCAATTCCTACGGTCCCACCGAAACCACCGTGGTGGCCACGGCGGCGCTTGTCGAGCCCGGCGAGCCCGTGACCATCGGGCGTCCGATCCCCAACTACACCTGCTACGTCGTCGACGAAGCGCTGAACCTGCTCGACCGGGGGCAAGAGGGCGAACTCCTGATCGGCGGCCCCGGCGTCGCGGCCGGCTATCTCAACCGGGACGCGCTGACGCGCGAGAAGTTCATCGTCAATCCCTTCGCGGTCGGCGGCATCGATCCCGTCCTCTACCGGTCCGGCGACGCCGTGGCGCTCGACCCCGAAGGCAACATCCTGTTCCGGGGCCGCATCGACGATCAGGTCAAGCTGCGCGGTTTCCGCGTCGAGTTGGGCGAGATCGAATCGAAATTGGTTCAGCTTGCGAGCATCAATCAGGCCGCGGTGGTGCTGCGCCATGATGATGGCCTCGATCAGCTGGTGGCCTTCCTGGTGCCGCAGGCGGGTGCCGCCATCGACGCGACGGCGTTGCGGTCCGCTCTGCGCGATTCGCTGCCGCCCTACATGGTGCCGTCACGCTTCGAGCCCGTGGACTCTCTGGCGCGCTTGCCGTCCGGCAAGGTCGACCGCAACCGGCTGAAGCGGACGGCATTGACGGCCCGAACCGCGGAAGCTCAGGAGGAGCCCCGCACCACGACCGAGGCGGCGCTGCTGACAGCCGCCCGAGCGGTGCTGCCGGCGCAACCGATCCCTTTCGACGCCGATTTTTTCACCGATCTCGGAGGTCATTCGCTGCTGGCGGCGCGCTTCGTCTCAGTGGTGCGCGGCGATCCGGCCTTGGCCGGGATCACGTTGCAGGACATGTACCGGGCGCGCTCGCTCCGGGCCATCGCGTCCCTGGTGGACGGACGCGCCCGACCTGCCGGAACCACCCCCTTGAACCTGGGCTTTACGCCGCCCTCCCTGCGGCGACGATTCCTCTGCGGTCTCGCCCAGGCGGCCGCCATGCCGTTCATCCTGTCGCTGGTCACAGCCCAATGGCTCGGCGTCTTCGTCAGCTACATGCTGCTGAGCGCCAATGACGCGAGCCTCTTCGAAGAGGCCGTTTGGCTGGTCGGCACCTACATGGTCATCAACCTGCTGACCATCGTCTTCGCCATCGCGTCCAAGTGGGTCATCCTGGGCCGCATGAAGCCGGGCCGCTACCCGCTCTGGGGCGTCTACTTCTATCGCTGGTGGCTCGTCCAGCGGATCACCGCGCTGATCCATCCCAAGTGGTTCCAGGGTTCGCCCGTGATGCGGCTCTTCATGATCGCCATGGGCGCCAAGGTCGGCATGGATGCCGTGATCGGCGACCACGAGGCCGGCGCTCTCGACCTGATCGAGATCGGCGAGAGGGCCAGCATCGGCGGCAAGGTCAAGTTCGCCAACGCCCGGGTCGAGGGGGCCGAATTCATCGTGGGGCGCGTCACCCTCGGGGCCGACAGCTACGTCGGCACGTCCTGCGTGATCGAGGAGGACGTGACCATCGGCGAGGGGGCGGAACTCGGCGACCTCTGCGCCATCTCGTCCGGGACCGCGATCGGTGCCTACGAATCCTGGGACGGCTCGCCCGGGAGGCGGGTCGGCACGGTCGCCAGAGGCGCGATCGAGCCTTTCCCGACCGCCTCGGTCGCCCGGAAGACCGCCCTCGGCATCGGCTACGTCGCGATGCTGCTCGTGATCCCGCCGCTGGGCCTGCTGCCGATCTTTCCGGCTTTCTGGTTCTTCGACCAGCTCGACAATTGGTTGAGTGTGCCGGACATCGACCGCTTCGCTTACCTCGCGTCGCTGCCTCTGCTGGCCTGGCCGGCCAGCTTCGTCATGGTGCTGATCTCGGTGGCCTTCATCGCGGCCATGCGGTGGCTCGTGCTGCCGCGCGTGACGGAGGGCCGCTATTCGGTCTTCTCGTTCTTCTACCTGCGCAAGTGGACGGTGGCGCTCGCCACCGAGATCACGCTCGAGGTGCTGAGCTCGCTGTTCGCCACCGTCTACATGCGGGCCTGGTATCGGCTGATGGGCGCCAAGATCGGCAAGGACGCCGAGATCTCGACCAACCTGTCGGGCCGCTACGACCTCGTCGAAATCGGCGAGAAATGCTTCATTGCCGACGAGGTGGTGCTGGGCGACGAAGAGGTCCGCGGCGGCTGGATGCGGCTCGCCCGGGTCAAGACGGGCCCCCGCGTGTTCATCGGCAACGACGCCGTGGTGCCGATCGGCTCCGAGATCCCGGAAGGCGCGCTGATCGGCATCAAGTCGAGGCCTCCGGCCAACGAGGCCATGAAGCCTGGCGACACCTGGTTCGGCACGCCGCCGATCCGTCTGCCGGTGCGCCAGCGCTTCGATGGGGGCGGGGCCAACTGGACCTACGAAGCGCCGCGCTGGAAGAAGCTCGCCCGCGCCGCCTTCGAAGCCGTGCACATCTCGCTGCCGACCATGCTGTTCATCGTGTTCGGCACATGGTCGGTCCAGTGGCTCGGCCCCAAGTTGCTGGACGGCCTGTATGTCCAGGTCGCAATCCTCTTCGTGGTCGTGTCGGTGCTGATCTCGGTCGTCATGACCCTGATCGTCATCGCGATCAAATGGGTCACCATGGGGCGCTACGAGCCGGTGACGAAGCCGATGTGGTCCTGGTGGGCGATGCGGACGGAGGCGGTTGCCGTCATGTACTGGGGCCTGGCCGGTCGCGTGCTGCTGGAACACCTGCGTGGCACGCCGTTCCTGCCCTGGGTCCTGCGGCTGTTCGGCACCAAGTTCGGGCAGGGCGTCTACATGGACATGACCGACATCACCGAATTCGATTGCGTGACGGTCGGCGACTTCGTGGCCATCAATGCCCTGTCGGCCCTGCAGACTCACCTCTACGAGGATCGCGTCATGAAGGTGGGCAGGGTGAAGGTGGGCGATGGCGTGACGATCGGGGCCGGTTCCACGGTGCTCTATGACACGCATGTCGGCGACTATGCCCGGCTCGGGCCCCTGACCCTGGTCATGAAGGGCGAGTCGATCCCGGCCCATTCCGAGTGGGTCGGGGCGCCAGCCGAGCCCAAGGGCGCGGCCGACGAGGGTCCGATGGCGCAGGCGGCCTGACGGCCGACTGCCAGTGGATCACGGGTGCGCCCGCGAGGTTTGAATCCGGACCCACAAGCCACCCTCGTCTTCGGCCAGCCGTCGGCAGTCTTCGAAGCGAGAGGGCGGCCATCCGGCCCCGAGAGTGTGCCCTCCCTCCATTGCCGATCACGGGTGGGCTCAGGAAGGGTTTTCCATGATCCGGCGCAAGCGCTAGGATCGCTCCATGTCGCACAACACCTTCGGCCACCTGTTCCGCGTGACCACCTTCGGCGAGAGCCACGGGCCGGCGCTCGGCTGCGTCATCGACGGCTGCCCGCCCGGTCTTGCCCTCGTCGAGGCCGACATCCAGCGTGATCTCGATCGTCGGCGGCCCGGCCAATCCCGATTCACCACGCAGCGCCAGGAATCCGACCGGGTCAGGATCCTGTCCGGCACCTTCGCCGAGGCTCCGGAAGCCGCGGCCCGCACCACCGGTACGCCGATCGCCCTGCTGATCGAGAATACCGACCAACGGTCCAAGGATTACGGTGACATCAAGGACAAGTACCGGCCGGGTCACGCCGACTTCACCTATGACGCCAAATATGGTTTCCGCGATTATCGCGGCGGGGGACGGTCCTCGGCGCGGGAGACCGCGGCCCGCGTCGCAGCGGGCGCGGTGGCCCGTCTCGTGATCCCGGAGGTCCGGGTGCGTGGCGCCCTGGTGCAGATCGGGCCGCAGCGCGTCGATCGGGATCGATGGGACTGGGACGAGGTCGGGCGCAACCCGTTCTTCTGCCCGGACGCCAAGGCGGCAACGGAATGGGAAGCCTATCTCGACGGCATTCGCAAGAGTGGGTCGTCGGTCGGCGCCGTGATCGAGGTCGTCGCCGAAGGCGTGCCGGCGGGCTGGGGTGCCCCGGTCTATGCCAAACTGGACGCCGAGATCGCCTCCGCCTTGATGAGCATCAATGCCGTCAAGGGTGTCGAGATCGGCGCCGGTTTCGCGAGTGCCGCCCTGTCGGGCGAAGACAATGCCGACGAGATCCGCCATGGCCCTGATGGTCGTCCCGTATTCCAGTCGAACCACGCCGGTGGAATGCTGGGCGGCATCTCGACCGGGCAGCCGATCGTGACTCGCTTCGCCGTGAAGCCGACGTCGTCGATCCTCACGTCGCGGCAGACCGTGGATCGCCGTGGCGAGGACACCGAGATCCTGACCAAGGGCCGCCACGATCCTTGCGTCGGCATCCGGGCCGTGCCGGTCGGAGAGGCGATGCTGGCCTGTGTCCTGGCCGACGCGTTCCTGCGTCACCGCGGGCAGGTCGGGCACGGCCCCTCCTGGCCCTTTCCGGGAAGTTGACGTCAGGCTGAGGGCTCGCGCGCTTGCCCAGGAACCGCCACTGAATCGGCCATCGGATCAAAGGTGGTCAGCCGAGGTCTTGATGAAATCGACGAAGGCGCGCAGCGGTGCGGGCAGGAGGCGCCGGCCAGAATAGTAGAGGAAAGGTCCCGAGAAGCGTTGCCACCACGGTTCGAGGACCGGCTCGAGGGTGCCGCTGTCGAGATGCGGGCGCAGCCAGCCCTCGAAGAGGTACAGGATTCCGGTTCCGGCGATCGCCGCTTCGACCGCGAGGTCGGTGGCCATACCGACCTGCACGAGCAACGGGCCGGACGGATCGACCCGCACCACCTCGCCGGCGCACTCGAAGTCCCATGGCGTTATCGCACCGCTGGCGAAACGGCCGCGCAGGCAGGCATGGCCGAGCAGGTCGCGCGGGTGCCGAGGCCGGCCGTGAAGATCGAGATAGGCGGGAGATGCGGCGGTCGCGAAGCGCTGGACGCGCGGACCGATCGGCACGGCGATCATATCCTGCTCCAGCCGCTCGTCGTAGCGAATGCCCGCGTCGCACCCGGCCGCAAGCACATCGACGAAGTTGTCGTCCGCCATCACCTCCAACCGGATCTCGGGATAAGCGACGAGGAAGGGCGGAACGATCGCAGGCAGCACCAGGCGCGCGGCGCTGACCGGGACATTGAGCCGCAACGTGCCCGCCGGCCGGTCGCGCAGGCCGTTCACGACGTCGAGGGCTGCTCCCACCTCGTGGAGGGCGGGTCCGAGCCGCTCGAGCAAGCGCTGCCCCGCCTCGGTCGGGACGACGCTGCGCGTCGTGCGATGGAGCAGCCTGACGCCGAGCTGGGCTTCCAGCCGACGCACGGCCTCGCTGAGCCCCGAGGCGCTGCCGCTACTCGCCCGCGCGCCGTCGCGGAAACCCCTGGCGCGCGCTACCGCGACGAAGGCCTCCAAGCTACTCAGATCGACCTTCACTGTTCGTGCCTCCGCACAGCCTGTGCGGATCATGTCCGGTTATTGCGCGAGCGCGCAATGCCTATCCTGGTGTTGCTCTCAAGGGAAACCCGTCATGCCCACCATCGACACATCAGGCACTTTCACGCTCGGCGATCGCGCCGTGAGGCGCCTCGGCTACGGCGCCATGCAACTCGCGGGGCCCGGCGTCTTCGGCCCGCCAAAGGATCGTGACGCGGCACTGGCCGTCCTGCGCGAGGCCGTCGCGAGCGGCGTGAACCACATCGACACCAGCGACTTCTACGGCCCGCACGTCACCAACCAGCTGATCCGCGAGGCGCTGGCGCCTTACCCCGATGATCTCGTCATCGTCACCAAGATCGGCGCTCGTCGTGGCAAGGATGGATCGTGGCTCCCGGCTGTCTCGCCCGAGGAACTGACGCAGGCGGTCCACGACAACCTTCGCAACCTCCACCTCGACGTCTTGGACGTGGTCAACCTCCGGGCAATGTTTGCTGCTCACGGTCCCGCCGAAGGGTCGATCGAGGCGTCGCTCACGGCCTTGGCCGAACTCCAGCGGAAGGGCCTGGTGCGTCACATCGGCCTCAGCAATGTCACGCCCACGCAGATCGCCGAAGGACGCCGGATCGCCCGGATCGTCTGCGTGCAGAACCACTACAATCTCGCGCACCGAACCGACGACGGGCTGATCGACGATCTCGCCCGCGACGGCATCGCTTATGTCCCGTTCTTCCCGCTCGGCGGGTTCCACCCATTGCAATCAGCCACGCTGTCCGGGGTCGCTGCGCGTCTCGGCGCTACGCCCATGCAAGTCGCGCTCGCCTGGCTGCTTCGCCGCGCCTCCAACCTCCTTCTCATTCCCGGAACCTCGTCGGTCGTCCATCTCCGGGAGAACCTTACGGCAACTCAGCTCCATCTCCCGGACCACGAACTGGCTGTGCTCGACGGTATTGCGGCGAGCGCCGAGAACGCGGCGACGATCGACAGCGGTCCCAAGCCGGCATGAGAACCACGGACTGCGTCCGGAATTTAGTTTTACTAAAGACCAGGATGAGCTAACGTCGGCAAATGGATCTGGCGGCTTGGCTCAAGGCGAAGAACGTGACGCGATCCGCTTTCGCCAAGCGGATCCGCGTGACGCCCGGTGCCGTCACGCAGATGTGCAACCAGATCAATCCCTGGGTGTCGCGGGAGACGGCAGAACTCATCCTGCGGGAGACACGTGGCGAGGTGACGCCGAACGATTTTCTGGGTGGCTGCCCTCGCGTCCAGCCCGACGGAGCCTTCTTCATGAGCCAACAGAATGCCGTGCTCCAGGCCATCGAGGCCATTGCGCGGGGCGAGATCATCGTCGTGACGGACGATGACGACCGGGAGAACGAAGGCGACCTCGTGTGTGCCGCCACGCATTGCACCACGGAGAAGATGGCGTTCATCGTCCGCAACTGCTGCGGAATCGTCTGCGTCCCCATGACGGGCGATGACGCCCGCCGGCTGCATCTGGCTCCCATGGTGGCGGCCAACGACGCCCCGCTGGGGACGGCCTTCACGGTCACGGTCGACGTCCGCCATGGGCTGACGACAGGCATTTCGGCCGAGCAGAGGACCAACACCGTCCGCGCTCTGGCCAACGGCAACATGGGGGCGGGCGACTTCGTGCGGCCCGGCCATGTCTTCCCGCTGATCGCGCGCGACGGCGGCGTGCTGATGCGCTCGGGTCATACGGAAGCCGCCGTGGACCTCTGCCGGCTCGCGGGCCTGCCGCCCGTCGCCGTGATCTGCGAGCTCGCCAACGACGACGGCACCGTGATGATGGGTCCCCAGATCGAGGGTTTCGCGCGGCGGCACGACCTCAAGCGCATCTCGGTGGCCGATCTCATCGCCTACCGTCAGGCCCGGGAGAAACTCGTCGAGCGCGTCGCCACCTTCCCGGTCAAGACAGCGATCGGCGAACTCACCGGCTATGCTTTTTCGACCCCTTTCGACGAAGTCCAGCACTTCGCATTCGTGCACGGCCGCATCGGCGACGGCCTCGGTGTCCCGACGCGGCTGCACCGCGCCGACATCATCAAGGACGTGCTCGGCGGCAACGTCATCATCAACCGCGCGCTGGAACGCTTCGCGTCCGAGGGGCGCGGTGTCCTGATCTACCTCCGGGACGGGACCGCCGGCGTGCCGATCTCGACCGTGTCGCAGGTCAGTGCCAACGCGGAATCGCAGCGAATCAGCCAGTGGCGGGAGATCGGAGTGGGCGCGCAGATCCTGCGCGATCTCGGCATCGCGTCCATCAAGCTGCTGGCGTCGAGCGAGCGGACCTATGTGGGACTGTCGGGCTTCGGCATCGAGATCGTCTCGACCGAGCCGCTGGGCCTCTGATCCGCGACGCCGGTCAGGGGTCGGCGTCCGCCCGCGCAGTTCGGCTCATCAGGGCCGTCACATGGGCCGAGACCGACAGCGAGAGTCCCTGAAGGTCGTAGCCGCCTTCCAGCAGCGACACGACGCGGCCCGCGGCGCAGCGATCCGCGACATCCATGGCCTTGGCCGTGGCCCAGGCGAAATCCTTTGCTTCGAGCTCGATCTGGGCGAGCGGATCGCGGCGATGCGCGTCGAACCCCGCCGATATGATGACGAGGTCGGGTCGGAACGCGGCCATCCGAGGCAGGATGAGGTCGTCCATTGCCGACCGGAAAGCGTCGCGGCCCTGACCGGCCCTCAGCGGAGCGTTGACGATCGTGTCGTGGTCGCCGCGCTCGCCGGCGGCGCCCGTGCCGGGGTACAGCGGCATCTGATGGGTCGAGCAATACATGACGGTTGGATCGTCCCAGAAGATGTCCTGCGTCCCATTGCCGTGGTGCACGTCGAAATCCAGGATAGCGACGCGGCCTGCACCGTGGTGCTGCTGGGCATGTCTCGCCGCGATCGCGGCATTGTTGAAAAAACAGAAGCCCATTGCGGTCGAGCGTTCGGCATGGTGGCCCGGCGGCCGCATGGCCACGAAGGCATTGTCGGCACGCTTGCCCAGCACGGCGTCGACGGCCAGGACGGCCCCCCCGGCGCCGTGCAGAATGGCCGGCAGCGTGCCGGCGTTCATGGCCGTATCGGCGTCGATCCGCAGCAGGTGCCGCCCCGTCGGCCTCGCCTGCAGCAGCGTGTCGACGTAAGGCTCCGAATGAGCCAGCAGCAGAGAAGCGCGCTCGGCTTCCGGCGCCTCGATGCGGATGAGGTCCGCGAATTCGGGACCGCCGAGGATGTCGTTGACGGCGCGGAGCCGGTCGGGCCGCTCGGGGTGGCCGGCGCCCATGTCGTGGGCGAGCCCGGCCGCGTGGCCGATCAGGACTGTGGACACGTCGCGATCGTCTCCTGGCTTGCATCCGCTTCGGACTGTAGCGTCCGGGCAACGGGCGGGTGGTATGTGGCGCAAGGCCTCGTGAAGCCTGGCCGCTTATGATATCCAATTACGATGCAACTGGTGCGATGTAGGGCAGGATCAATGCGCAAGCCAATGCGGACGGGCATTCTGATCGCGGGCGCTCTCATGCTCGGCGGCTGCGAGTACAAGTCGACTCCCGATCCCGTCCTGTCGGCCCGCGATCAGCAATTCATCTCGATGGTCCCGACCGCCGACATGGGCGTCAATTTCGCCCGCTACCAGGTCGACGACCCAACCGGGCAGGCGCCCGGCACGATCGTGGTCAACACCAAGGACAAGCTCCTTTTCTACGTTCTGCCGGGCGGGAAGGCGATGCGCTACGGCGTAGCGACCGGAGCCGAGGCCTATGGCTGGATCGGCACTGCCACGATCCGGCGGATGGCCGAATGGCCGCGCTGGATGCCGCCGGCCGACATGGTGAAGCGCTGGCCGCACCTGAAACCCGTGGCGGCGGCAGGCGGCATGCAGGGTGGCCCGGAAAACCCGCTCGGCGCCCGCGCGCTCTACCTTTACGATGCAGCCGGCAAGGACACGCTCTATCGCATTCACGGCACCAACGAGCCGACCGAGATCGGCCATGACGCCTCGTCGGGCTGCATCCGCATGCGCGACATCGACGTGATCGACCTCTACGGTCGCGCCAAGGTGGGTACCAAGGTGATGGTGCTCTGAGGCTTGTGAGGAGGTCGCGGGAGCGACCGTTCGGGACCCGTGGCCGTCGTCGAAGCGATCCCGTAACGGATCGAGGCACTGATCCTCGCGGAGAACCTGGGCGGGTCGCTGGCTACCGCGGAAGTCAAGACACGAGCCCGGAGCCCCCGATCACCACGTCCAGGATCTCGGGCGGCACCCCGAAGCGGACCGGTAGACCTGAGGTGCCGAGCCCGCCCGATACGACCAGATGGCGATCGTTCTCGACGATGTGACCATAATTGTACCGGCGCGAGGGCGTCACGATCGGACCCCATCCGGGGATCACGACCTGGCCCCCATGCGTGTGTCCCGACAGCGTCAAAGCGACCCTGTCGGGCATGCGGCGGAACGCATATGGCTCGTGCGCCAGCATGACGACGGGTGCATCGTCCCGTACCTTCTTCAGGGTGGCGGCGAGGTCGTCGGCGCCACGATGTTCGTGCCCCCGGTTGAAATAGGCCATCTGGTCGGCGAGGCCGGCCAGCCAGAAACGGCCTCCGCCGCTGTCGATCGGCAAGGCGTCGTTCTCGAGGACGCGCACCCCGATGCCGTGCAGGGCCTGCCTGACCTCCTCGGGGCCGCCAGCCATGCCCGGCACCGGGCCGTGCCACCAGTCGTGGTTGCCCAGGATGGCGTAGGTCCCGAGCGGAGCACGCAGTACCGAGAGTGCGTCCGCCCAGGCGGCCGGCATGACCGGACCCGTGACGATGCGGTGTCCGGCATTGAAATCGCCGAGCAGCACGATCAGGTCCGGCGACAGGGCGTTGGTCTGATCGGCGATCTGGCGGACCCGCTCGGCCGGCATCCAGGGTTCGCAGGCGTGGATGTCGGCGATCACGCCGATCCTGAGGGACATCCCCTCCGGCCAGCGCGGCGGCATGATGGCGTAGTGTCGCACCTGCGGCGCCATCTCGGGTTCGATCGTCACCGCATAGCCGGCGACGCTCAGCGAGCCCAGGCCGAAAGCGCCGGTACCGATCAGGATCTGCCTGCGTGAGATTGGAAGCATCGGGGTCCTTCGCCGAGGGCTCGGCGTCCGAACCGCCCTGAGACTGGTTGTGCCGTGACCTCAGGCGGCGAGCGTCGCCTTCGCGTAATGCGGCTCGACCGACGTTTCCAACCGGCGCGGCGCCGCTGCGGGCTCGGGCTGCGTCGTGAACCTGAGGGCGGCCGCGACGGCCGAGATGCCGATCTCGCGATAGAGCGCGATCTGCAGGCTGCGGGCGTCCTCGTGCGTGTGGGGAGTGGCGGCGATGGATGGGGTCATGGCGGGTCTCGTCCGACTTGCTACAGGGCGTGCTAAGTCTGGGTTGTGGTGAACGGTGGATCGACCTTGTCGCCCCGCCACCTAACAAAGCGCTAAACCTTGGCCGGCGACCGTGTGCCTTCTTCGCACGCCACGGCCGCGCACCCTCCCGTGGCTCCATCAGATGCAGATCACGGGACGTCCCAATGGCACAGGCGGAAGCCGGAGTGGCGTCGCCCCAGGTCGAGATGGAGGTTGTCCTCGTGGAACCCGTCCGACCCCGGGCCGAGCACGGTCGAGAACCGGGCGCAAGCCGAAAGCTTGAGCGAGGTCCAGAACGCGTGGGCGTCGGCCTGTTTCAGCGCGATCGCGCGCTTGGTGAAACGGAAACCGACGATGTCGACGGCATTGCCCCGGGCGTGCTCGGAGAGACGCGCACCGGCGATCCAGTCGCGGGTGCGGCACACGTAGCCTGCGGCATCGGCGACGCCCAGCAGGTCGCCGTCGTCGAGCGTCGCGGTGGCCACGTCGTCGCGGAGCCAGTCGGCGAGTTGCACGGCCAGATCGCAGCGGATCAGCGGCGGCGGCGTCAATGGCACTTTCAAGCCATTCTTCAGGACCACCGCGTCGAGCATGACCGGGGTCGCGATGCCGCAGCCGTCGGCACCGGACACTGCCGGTTGCGGCCTGGCCACGACCTTGCCACCGGCCAGGAGGCCGGCGCAGGCGAGGTCGGGTTCGGGCAACGGTGGAAGCGGTGCAGGCAATGGCGCCGGAGCGGGCGGGACTGGAGGCAGGGGCGGCGCGAGCGGGACGGAGGGGAGCGGCGGGCCGAAGGCGGCCCGCGGCTCGGCCGAGACCGGGGGTGCCGGGGGCCCGTTCTCCTCGGGCCGGGGGGCTGGCAGGGGAACCGCGCTCGGGAGATGGCCGGGGAGGGTGCCCGGCTCCGCGATGTCGCTCACCGAGGCAGGCCGGGGCACCGGGAGCGGCACGGCGCGGACCGGGCCGAAGGGCAACGTCAGGACCATGGCCAAAGCCGCGGCTCGCCGGTTCGGTCCGGTCGCCCATCCCGATCCGCCCATCATCGACTCCGGGATATGCGTGGGGTTGCGGCGCGCGCGCGGCCTACCGCCCCCGCACGGCCTCGCCTATAGAATCAGTGAGCACACAGACCGTCAGCGGACCTTGCTCATGACGCCCCTAATCCCCATCGCGGTCAAGACGGCCCCGCAGGGTCCGGCCACATGCTGAAGCGCCGCCTCGCTCCCGAGCCCATCGCGGCCGTCGCGGACAGGAGCCGCTGGAGCGCCGGCTTCGCCGCTGTTCTCGCCGTCATCGCGGTGGTCCTCGGCCGCAGCGGATCCATGGATCCTCGCGCCGCCATCGCGGTTCTGGCTTCGGCGCTGCTGTTCGCGCTGGCTGCGATCATCCTGGCCCTCTGGTCGGGGGTCGTGATCTGGCGCACCGGCCGCCGCGGCACGGCACGAGCGCTGGCCGGTTTGATGCTGGCCCTCGGCGTTCTGGCCTATCCGGCCTATCTGGCGGCGCTCGCCACTCGGCTGCCCGACATCGACGACGTTTCGACCGATCCCGCTACCCCGCCGTCGTTCTCGAATACGGCGGTCGCCAAGAGCGCGCGCCGCGGCTTCGTCCACGCGGATCCATCGCCCGAAACCGTGGAAACCCAGCGCCGTGCCTATCCGGGGTTGGCGCCCGTGGTGCTCGATCGCGGCGGAGACGAGGCTTACGACCTCGTGCTGAAGACCGTGAAGGCGCGGAACTGGCGCATCGTCGAAGCCGTGCCGCCCAAGGGCAAGTTCGGCTCGGGCCACATCGACGCAGTCGCCACCACGCGCATCATGGGTCTGCCCGACGACCTCGCGATCCGCATTCGTCCGATCTCGGGGCAGACGCGCGTCGACATCCGCTCGGCATCCCGTTTCGGCCGCAGCGACTTCGGCACCAATGCGGCCCGCATCCAGTCCCTGTCGGACGATCTCCTGGATGCGGACTCCTGACATCGCAGTCTGCGGCCCGCTACGCCGCCTCGTAGCGACCTCTCAGCGACACGGGTCCGTCGGCCGTCACCTGCCCGCGTTCGACGAGGTCGACCAGGTGGGCCAGCACCGAGAGTCCTGCGGCGCCCCGCAGCGAAGGCGCGAGGCCGCGGTAGACGTTGGACACCATCGTAGGCACTGTGGCGTCGCCGGCCGCGATACGGCGCAGGATGGCGGCCTCGCGCCATTGCCGGTGCACCATCAAGGCGTTGACGAAGGTGCCGGGATTGCGCACCGGACCTCCATGGCCGGGCCAGTAGACCATCTCGGGCCGGCCGAGGAGCTTGCGGAGCGACGCCATATAGTCCCGCATCGAGCCGTCCGGCGGCGCCACGATGGTGGTCGACCATGCCATGACATGATCGCCCGAGAACAATGTGTTCTCTTCCGCCAGCGCGAAGGCGAGGTGGTCGGAACTGTGGCCCGGCGTCTCCACCGCGACTAGGCGGTAGCCCGGTCCCGCCACGACATCGCCCTCGGCGAGCACGCGGTCCGGCGCGTAGCGCAGATCGAAGGCGACGTCGAGCGCCGGGTGGCTCGGATCCTCGGCCCGCTGGCGTCGCTGCGGGCAGCCCATGATCTCGGCCCCGGTGGCGCTCTTCAGCAAAGCGGCGCCTGGGGCGTGGTCGCGGTGGGTGTGAGTCACGAGGATGTGGCGCACCGTCTCGCCCTGCACGGCCGCCATCAGGGCCGCGATATGGTTCGGGTCCGCGGGGCCGGGGTCGATGACCGCGACCTCGCCTCGGCCCACGATGTAGGAACAGGTGCCCGTGAACGTGAAGGGGCCGCCGTTGTTGGCCACGAGCCTGCGCACCAGGGGCGACAGCGCCTGCACTTCATCGGGTTTGGCCGAGAGCGTGCGATCGAATGGGATGTCGTCGGCGGACACCGGTTTCGCGTCCCACATCGTTGTCGGGCGATGATCATACGCCGCTTGCCCGGGCGGTAACGTCATCTTAAGAGGAGCTTCAACGTGCCGCCGCGCGCGGCGGAAAGCAAGCCCGTGCAGGGGGAGTTGTTGCATGTCCGACCTCAGATTTCCGGTTCGGCCCACACTCGCCGGCGCCGTCTGGCCCGAGCAGAGTTCCGCCGGTTCCCGGTTCGCGCGGGCCGTGCTGTTGGCGCTGGTCGGCAGCGCCGTGATGACCCTGTCGGCCCGGATTTCGATCCCGTTCTACCCCGTTCCCGTGACGATGCAGAGTCTCGCGGTGCTGCTGATCGGTGCCGCCTTCGGAATGCGGCTCGGTGCCGCCACCATGGTGCTTTATCTCGCCGAGGGCGCGCTCGGCCTGCCGGTCTTCGCCGGGACGCCGATGCACGGGGTCGGGGTCGCCTATATGATGGGGCCGACCGGGGGCTTCCTGGTCGGGTTCGTCCTGGCGGCCGCCATCGTGGGATTCTTCGCGGAACGCGGCGCACATCGGTCCGTGCCGCAGATGCTGGGCGCCATGACGCTCGGCCATGTCGTGCTGTTCGCGACCGGCTACGCCTGGCTGGCCCAACTGATGGGACCGCAGGTCGCTTTCGCGGCCGGGGTCATGCCGTTCATCCTGGGTACGGTAGTTAAAACACTCTTGGCGGCCCTGGTGGTGCCGTCGGTGTGGAACCTCTTGTCGAAACGTCGCTGATCCGCGAAGCTCAGCCTCGAGAGGCGGCGCTTCACTCAGTGGAAGTTGCGTCCCTTGGGCATGGCCCTTGGCACGTCGCCGACCGCCAAAGGGAGGCGTGAGGGCAGGGGCTCTTCGGTCGGCTCCAGCTTGCGGCGCGAGTCCGCCGCGAGCGGGAAACCGATCCTGGCCCCGAGTTCCTTGCCCTGGCCGCGTGCGCCGGCCGCGAAGGTCTGTGGCTTCTTCACCTCGTCGGCGCGCGCCAGGTCAGACAGGGTCTCGCCCGCTTCCCCGAGCGCCGACAGGGACGACGTCATGTCGTCGAGGCGTTCCGCCACGACGTGGATCACACCGGTCTCGTTCTGAACCCGGCCCGTGATGCACAGGAACCGCGCCGCGATCACGGCCGACCTGTTCAGCTCGAAGACCTTGGGCCAGATGATGACGTTGGCGGTCCCGGTCTCGTCTTCGACCGTGAGGAAGATGACGCCGTGGGCCGAGCCGGGCCGCTGGCGCACCAGCACGAGGCCCGCCACCGCGACCCGCCGCCCGCTGTCCACCCCGCCGAGCTCCTCGGAGCGCAGGATGCGCCGCCTGGCGAGGGCCTGCCGCAGGAACGACACCGGATGGGCCTTCAGCGACAGCGTCAGGCTGCGGTAATCCTCGACCACATGTTCGCCGAGCCGCAGCCGGGGCAGCGCGACATCGGGCTCGTGTCCTGACCCCGCGCCGCCCGCCGACGGCGGGCCGGCGGCGAACAGCGGCAGGTCGTCCTTGTCGCCCGAGCGGTTGAGGCCCCGTACGGCCCAGAGTGCGTCCCGCCGGTCGAGTCCGATCGACCGGAATGCGTCGGCCTCGGCCAGGATCTCCAGCACCGAGGGCTGCAACTCGGCCCTGAGCCACAGATCGCGCACGGAATCGTAGCCGTCGCCGCGCCGCGCGACGAGCCGTTCCATGTCGGGCTGCCGTAGACCCTTGACCTGGCGCAGACCGAGCCGGATCGCCCGGTCGCCCAGGATGTCGTCGCGCATCTCCCCATGCCGCGGGTGAAGCCGGGTTCCGGTTCCATCATGGTTCGAGGATAACCGCACAAGATCATGATCCCAGGCTGAAAAATTGATATCGACCTCGTGTATCGCCACACCGTGATCGCGGGCGTCCCGCACCAGTTGGGCCGGGGCATAGAAGCCCATCGGCTGGGCGTTGAGCATCGCGCAGGCGAAGACATCCGGGTAGCGGCATTTCATCCAGGCCGAGGCATAGACCAGCAACGCGAAGGAGGCGGCGTGGCTTTCGGGGAACCCATAGGTGCCGAAGCCCTCGATCTGCCGGAAGCACTGTTCGGCGAAGTCGCGCGGGTAGTTCCGCGCCACCATGCCCTCGACCATCTTGTCATGCAGGGTGCCGATCGTGCCCACGCGCTTGAAAGTCGCCATGGCGCGGCGCAGCCGGTCGGCTTCGCTCGGGGTGAAGCCGCCCGCCACGATGGCGATCTTCATGGCCTGTTCCTGGAACAGCGGCACACCGAGCGTCTTTTCCAGCACGGCCTTGAGTTCAGGCGACGGATAGCTGACGGCTTCCAGCCCCTGCCGCCGCCGCAGGTAGGGATGCACCATGTCGCCCTGGATGGGGCCGGGCCGCACGATCGCCACCTCGATGACGAGGTCGTAGAACGCCCTCGGCCGCAGACGGGGCAGCATCGACATCTGGGCCCGGCTCTCGATCTGGAAGACTCCGACCGTGTCGGCCCGGCAGATCATGGCGTAGACGCTCGGCTCCTCGGCCGGCAGATTCGCCAGGGTGTAGCTCTGCCCGTAGTGCCGGCGCAGCAGGTCGAAGCCGCCGCGCAGGCACGACAGCATGCCGAGGGCCAGCACGTCGATCTTCAGGATGCCGAGCGCGTCGAGGTCGTCCTTGTCCCATTCCACCGTGGTGCGCTCCGCCATGGCGGCGTTGGCGATCGGCACCACCTCGTCGAGCCGTGACCGGGTGATCACGAAGCCGCCCGTATGCTGCGACAGATGGCGCGGGAAGCCGTTGAGCTCCTCGGCCAGTTGCAGCACTAGGCTCAGGCGATGTTCCGTCGGGTCGAGCCCGATACGGCGTGTCTCGACGGGATCGATGCCGCTCGACCAATAGCCCCAGACGGTGCCGTTCAAGGCTCCCACCGTGTCGTCCGACAGACCGAAGGCGCGGCCGACATCGCGGATGGCCGAGCGCGTCCGGTAGGTGACGACGCTGGCCGCCAGGCCGGTGCGCTCCCGCCCGTAGCGTCGGTAGATGTATTGCATCACCTCTTCGCGCCGCTCATGCTCGAAATCGACGTCGATGTCGGGCGGCTCGTTGCGGTTCTCCGAGATGAATCGCTCGAACAGAAGGTCGTGCTTCGTCGGATCGACCTCCGTGATGCCGAGCGCGTAGCACAGCACAGAATTGGCGGCCGAGCCGCGGCCCTGGCACAGGATCTCTTTCTCGCGCGCGAACCGCACGATGTCGTGCACGGTCAGGAAATAGGCCGCGTAGCCGAGCCGCGCCACGACCGCGAGCTCGCGGTCGAGCGCGTCGCGGACCTTGGTTTCGGCGCCCAGCGGGTAGCGGTCCGCGAGGCCGGCCCCGGCCAGGGCCGCGAGCGCCTCCTGCTCGGTGCCGTAACCTTCGCGCAATTCGTAAGGGTAGTCGTATTTCAAATGCTTCAGCGAGAACGACAGCCCGTCGAGGAAGCGAACCGTCTCGCCCACGGCCTCCGGCACTTCGGCGAAGATGCGCGCCATCTCGGCCGCATCCTTGAGGTGGCGCTCGGCATTGGCGGCGAGCCGGTGTCCGGCCGTATCGAGCGTCACCTTCTCGCGGATGCAGGTCAGCACGTCGGCGAGCGGACGCCGGTCGGGATGGTGCATGGCGACGTCATTGGTGGCGAGGAGTTGGGCACCGGTCAGGCGTGCCAGGGCGGCCCGCGCGGCGAGGCGCCGCCGCAAGCCGGGACCATAGAGGTGGGTGGCGGCGAGCCACACCGGCGCGGCGTCGCGGAGCCGCCGCACGAGCGCGGGCCAGTCCGGGGCCGAGGCCGGGACGATGTCGCCCGTGGCGCGCTCGGTCAAGATCAGCTGGAGGCCCCGCGCATGGTCGAGGAGGTCGGCGAGGAGAAGCTCGCAGCGACCCTTCCCGGTGCGACGGTTGCCGATGGTGAGGAGGCGCGTCAGCCGCCCATAGGCCTCGCGGTCGCGCGGATAGGCCAGGATGTCGGGCGTGCCATCCGCGAAGACGAGCCGCGCCCCGACGGCCAGGCGGAAGTCCGCCTCGGCCGGAATGCGCTCACGCAGGAAGCTGTAGGCCCGAACGACGCCGGCCAGCGAATTGCGGTCCGCGATGCCGATGCCGGTCAGGCCCAGGGCATGGGCCTGGGCCACCAGCTCTTCGGGATGGGAGGCGCCGCGCAGGAAGGAGAAGTTGGTGGCGACCGCCAGTTCGGCGAAGCGCGTCACGGCTCCGGGCATCAGCCGAAGAGCCCGTGCAGGAACCAGCGCGGCTGGGCCGTTTCCCGGCCGAACAGCCCTTCGCGATAGAGCCAGAAACGGCGGCCTTCGCGATCCTCGGCGCGGAAATAATCCCGCGTCAAGGCCCCCGATGGAACGACGGCTTCGTCTCCTGCCATCGGTTCGGCGTCGCCGTTCCACCATTCGGGTGCGATCCGCTCCGGTCCCTCGATGGCCGCGATCTCATGGACGACATGGCGCCACCGGAACCTGACGGGCGGGCCGTCCGGCACCGTGGCGATCGTGTCGATCGGCTCTGGCCGGTGAAACAACCGCATGGGCCGGCACGGGACCTCGTCGGGCTCCGGCATCGCGGGGCTTCGCCCGCCGCCGCCCCCCGGCACGGCCTTGCGGATGCCGTCGCGCGAAGTGCTGCAGGCCACCGGAAGCGCCACCACGGCGCATTCGGGGATGTGGGTGCCGTTGGGGGCGAGCCGGATCACGCGCTTCAGGCCGAGCCGCGCCCCGAGCCGGTCGGCGAGATCCGCCATGTCGCGCGCCGGGTCGCCGGCATCGGATCCGGCGAGGTCGTCCTGCCGCGCGTCGAGCCGCTCGGCCTCGGTCACGGCCAGGCGGATCAGGTCGAAGCCGTAGCCCGTGTCGAGCCCCTGCTCGCCGATGGCGGCGAGTTTTTCGCGCAGGAGGGCCATCAAGGCTTCGGGCTCGCGCAACGGGCGGCTCGTGCCGATGACGAGGCGCTTCACGGCGCCGTCGACCCGGAAGAAGAACGCCTCGATCCGCCGTGCGCCCTGGCCGTGGCGATCGAGGGAGGCGCAGAGGTGACGGGACAGCGGCAGCAGCGCCGCCTCGATCTGCTCCGATTGGGCGAGGCCGCTCGCAAAGCGCCGCTCGGCCACGCAGCGCGGGGCCTTGAAGCGGGGCGTGGTCGGGGTCTTGGCGAGCCCCATGACGCCGTCGAGCCGCGCCAGCACCCCGGTGCCGAAGCGCGCCGCGATCGGGCCGCGTGGGCGCATCAGAAGGTCGCCGATGCGGCGCAGGCCGGCCCTGGCCAGGGCCGCCACGGTCTCGGTCTCGATCCGCAGGGCCGCGAGGGGCAGGGCTGCGATCAGCCGCTCGAAGCCGGGCTCGAACGGCGTGGGGGCGATCCTGGCGCCGTCAGGCGCGGCGCTCGATGGCGCGGTGCCCGATGGCGCGGCGCTCGAAGCCGCATTCGTGCCGAAGCGGGCCAGAGCCCAGGCGGCCTCGGGCGTCGAGGCCACGGCGGCCTGGGCCGAGAAGCCCTGGTGCCCGAGGCCCCGCTCGACGGCCGCGATGAGTTCCGCCTCCCCGCCGAAGAGGTGGGATGCCCCGCCGATGTCGAGCAGGACGCCGTCCGGCCCGTCGGGGGCCGACAGCGGCGTGAACCTGCGGCACCAATCGACGATCCGCGCGGCCAGCGCCGCGTCGGCATCGGGATCGGCTTCCGCCACCCGCAACGAGGGGCAGAGAGCCCGCGCGTCGGCCAGCGCCATGCCCGGTCTGAGGCCCCGCACCGAAGCCGAAACGTCGACCGCCGCTACCCGCTGGGCGCCCTTCACTTTTTGAACCGTGACGAGCGGGAGCGTTTCAGCCGGCGCGGGCACGCCCGATAGGGATGACATCGCTGGCGGGAGACCTGTTCCGGCCCGCCTGAGACGGTCGGTCGGCAGCAGGGGCAGGAACACCGACAGGTAGCGGTTGGGCATCGAAGCACCTTCGGTTGGGGTCCCAGACGAGGACGTGATCGAGGTCGACGCCGCGATACTGATCGGCGCCGGCTGCCGCGCCGAGGCGCAGTTTCAGCAGCCGTACCGTGACGGCGGGAGCGCCCGGGATCGGCATGCGGTTGCCGGCCGAGAACGCGGGCGGGCTCGGGCAGGCCGCCACCGCGAAGCGCGTCTCGGCGGCGCTCGACAGGGTGGCGCCGCGGCCCGCGAGACCCGTGTGAAGCAGGATGGCGGTGCCGCGCCCGGCCTGGGCGGCCAGGAGCAGCCGCCGCGAGGGCGCCAAGCCGTAATGTTTCGTGCCCCAGAGCTCCGCCAGCACGGCCGGCGCGCGCAGCCGCAGCGCCTCCTCGATGGCCCAGAGCGTGGCCCGGGCATCCCTGGTGCGGACCAGGATCAGCCGCTCGGGATCGATGCCGTGGGCCGCGAGCCCGGGCCGGTAGGGCGCCCCGGTCTCGGAGGCGGCGCAATCCTCGACGATCCAGACCAGCGGCCCCGCGCCGGCGCAGCGCCCCGCCACTGCCAGGGCGAAGCCGGCCGCGGCGGCGTCATCCTGCTTGTGGGCCGCCACGACCTCGTGCAGGGCTCCGCGCCGGAGCCCACCCGCCAGGGCACTGTCGAGCGGCAGGGTGCCGTCGCCGAGCCCGACCGGCAGCAGCACTCCGTCGGGTGCGGGGCGACGACGACGCGTTATGCATCGGGCGCCGGCCCGGCCGGCCTCGATCCGGGCGACGGCATCGCGCAGCCGGGCGATGTCGGGTAAAGACTGATCCTGCGGCACCGCGCGGCCTCGTGATTGCGACAGCAGGGCTCACCCGCAGCTCCCTTCCGAGAACCGGACAGGGAGACGGCTTGTTCCTGATTTGTTCTTATTGATTCCGAGTCGCGTGGCGAGAGTCAAGCGACTCCGAATCACCCTTGGTTGAGGGCCGGATCCGGCCGGTGGAGCACCGTCCAGCGGGCCGGATTGCAATCGGCCGATTTGTCCACAGGAGCATCCGATGGCGCCGATCGCCGTCACGTTGGGAGGCCGTATCGGGTTCGCCGGGGATCGGCATCTCGGTGCGGGCGAGCCGATTTGAGTGTTTTCGCCGTCGATCTGTCGACCTTGCAACTTGGGTTGCTGCTGGCGACGGCTCTGGTGGCCGGTCTGGCGCGCGGCTTCTCGGGTTTCGGGGGCGCCCTCATCTTCGTGCCGGTCGCGAGCGCCGTCATCGGGCCGCGCTCGGCCGCTCCGCTGCTCCTGATCGTCGACGCCGTGGCGGCGCTCGGCCTGATCCCGGATGCTTGGCGCCGGGCCGGAAAGACGGAGGTCGGCACGATGAGCCTGGGCGCCATGGTGGGAGTTCCGTTCGGCACCTACGTGCTGGCACGTAGCGATGTCTCGACACTGCGCTGGGGCATCGTCATCGTGGTGGCGTCCCTCCTGGCCCTTCTGATCTCGGGATGGCGCTATCACGGCCGACCCTCGGCGGCGCTGACGGCCGGTGTCGGCTGCCTCGCCGGCTTCTGTTCGGGAGCGGCCCAGATCGGCGGGCCGCCGGTCGTGGCCTATTGGCTCGGCGGTGCAAGCCCGAGTGGGATCGTTCGGGCCAACGTGGTCCTGTATTTCGCGGCATCGACCGTGCTGACGGCAGCGAGCTACGTCGCGGGAAACCTGATCACGCCGCCCATCATCGCTCTCGCCATCGCTTCGGCGCCTGTCTATGGCATCGGCCTCCTGGCCGGTTCGCGGGTGTTCGGGCGGGCGGGCGAGGCCACCTTTCGCCGCATCTGCTACGGCCTTATCGCCTGCGCGGCGGTCGTCGGCCTACCGGCCCTCGACGGCATCCTGCGCTGACGTCCCTTCGGCACCGGACGGGTTCGGCCCCGTCGAGCGAACGGACGAACTCCGTCACTTCCTCCTCGCCGGTCCTCCCCATCCTGTGCCATAGCGTTCTTCCGTGCGTCGCAGATCGCGCTCATCCGATATGGAATCCAGGCTGAAGCCTCGCTGAGGATCGCGACAGACCTGCGTCGCAGGAGCCTTCGGAGCCCGATGTGGCGGCCAACGACAACGAGCCTGAACGGCCAGAGAGGCCGGCCGCGCCGAACCAGCGCGCCAACGTCGCGGTCCTGGTCGCCGTGGTGGTGATCGGCCTCGCGCTCTACTGGGCCGTCTCGGCCATCCGGCAGCATGATGCCCTGCAGAACTGCATCGATTCGGGCCGGCACGATTGCGTCGGGGTCGATGACGGGGCGCGGTGAAGGTTGCGGCAGGCAGCCCTTGGCAGCACGAGGGTGCTCAGACGGGGCGGTGATGCGAAGCGACGTGGCCGGAATGGCAACCTTCTTCTCACCTGCAGGCCGGCCCGATCCTGGCGGCGAAGCGCGGCTCCCACGTGATATCCTCGCGGCCCAGGATGCTCATGTGATCGCCAGGAACGAGGTCGAAGGTCGTGCCGGACGGGCGCGCTTCCGCCAGTGCCCGGCCGGACAGGGCTGGTATGATGTCGTCCCCATCTCCATGGACGATCACGATCGGCGCTTGAACCTTGGTCAGTGCCAGATCCGACCGCATGGGATCGCGGAGCAGGAGCGAGGTCGGCAGCCAAAGGAACTTCTCGGAGACAAGCGACGCCATGGAGCGGAAGGGCGCTTCGAGGTAGAGCGCGAGCACGTGTCGTCGGCTCGCGGCGGAGACGGCTGCCCAGGTCCCGAGCGAATGCCCGTGGACCAGCACGGGAGCGGCCGGCGCGCGCCGTTGGACTTCGTCGTAGGCCGCCAGGGCGTCGGTCGCCAATCCCTCACCGGTGGTGGTGCCGGTCGAGCCTGCGTACCCCCGGTAGGCGATCGCCATCACGCCCCAGCCATTGATGGCCCAAAGGCCTGCGCCGAACCGGGCAGCCGGTCTTTCGGGCTGGTCGCCGTTGCCGTGAAACGACAGGACCACACCGCAGCCGAGCCGGGGCGGCTTCCACAGGGCGCGGAGGCGCTCGCCGTCCCGCGTTGTTACGACCGCCGAGGCGAAACCGGATGGCAGGTCGAAGCGCGCCGGCACAGGCGCGAAAGCGCTCGGAAAGATGAACTCCCGTTGCAGCACCGTCAAAAAAATCGCTGCCGCCAGGTAGGCTGCCAGTGCGACGCATACGAGCGAGATGCTGGCTGTCAGCACGGGACGCTTCCGTTGAACGGGGCTACGCGGACGGAACACGAGTGCCATCCCTTTAGAGTGTGTCAGCGAGCATCGGAATCGCTTGGGTGGCGTGGGGTGTGATTGTGTGATTCGGTATGAGGGCGAGTTGGAGACCGATAGGCATGCCGAAAGCCCTTTCTGTTGATCTTCGCAGTC
>JAABUL010001023.1_pt1 | contig 56204 bp, 50 predicted proteins | sample 5559151 | NCBI WGS metagenome assembly JAABUL01 (sample SAMN10711876, study PRJNA513368) | rock metagenome | isolation source: Antarctica rocks | place: Antarctica: Victoria Land, Pudding Butte sud
GCGCCGCACTCGACGCGCATGTCGCTGCACGAACTGTCGGTGCCGTGCGTCATGATGAACCCGTGATCGCCGCCTGACGATCACGAGGACCGCTACCGAAGTTCAACGGGAAGCGGGACAACCTCGTTCGCACTAGCGGAATTCGCCGAAGGTCGTCGGTTTGACTCATCGAAGCGCCGAGCGGATTGCCCCGCCATTGATCACGCTCATCTGATCTCCCCAGACCTGCTCGCTGAAGTTCCCCACTCTGAGCGACCCGCCGACGTAGGTCCCACCAACGTCAGCGGGACCCTTCGACGCTCGTGATTACCAGATCACTCGAGCGCTCGAAGTAGCCCACCGCAATGCTCACAAGGGAGAACGACGTGGAGGCATCAGCACTTCGTAACCAGGGTTGGACGATCAGCGCGATCGCCGGCATCTGGGGCATGACCTAAGACGATCCGGGGCTATCTGAACGGGCAGGTGTCGGTCGAGCGGTATCGCGACTACCTGACGTTGGAGCGGGGCCTCGAGCCGGAGACGGTCGCCAACTACATGCAGGTGGTGACGCTGTTCTTGACGGTCCAGGCGGGTCGCGGTCTCCCTGAGCCCCATCACCACCGTATGAGCACCGCCCGCGTCAGCCTTATAGTGCGCACGCCGCATATTCACCAGCACCTCATAGGACACGTTATGCGGAATCCGCATAAGGTCTCCACGCCCGGCCTGTGAGCGATCACCGCGTGCTCCCGGCCGCGGCTCGCCGCGCACCGCTCGCAGTGCGGCCACAACCTGCGCGCCCGCAGCGCCCGGGTGAACGACGGATAGCTTCTTCCCGGATAGCCCAGCGGGGTCAGCTCGTCGAACAGCGTGCTCCCCCACAGATGCGGGTCGTCAACCAGCCGCAGCCGAGTGTATTCGACGAACGGGGTGAACACGTCCGGCCCAGCCGGCAACCGCCGGCCCGGCAACCGATCGCCCTTCAGGTACTCCCGCACCGTCCGACGGTTAATCCCCAGATGCCAAACAATAGCGGACTTCGTCCAACCTCGTGCATACAACGCTTGAGCTTCCACAGTCGTCTGCCATGTGAGCGTTCCTACGGGCTCCTTCGACGGCTGGGGGTGGTCAGAGACCACGGAGGATGTCCCGCCTGCCGTTGAACTTCGGTGGCGGTCCTCGTGATCGTCAGGCGGCGATCACGGGTTCATCATGACGCACGGTACCGACAGTTTGCGCGGCGACATGCGCGTCGAGAGCGATGCGCAGGGGCTGGTAGGTGCATGTGGCCGTTGACGCGGCGGAACTGCTTGCCGGCTTCGATCATGCCGGCGGCGCACCAGCGCAGCGCCATGTTCCCGTTCTGCCAGTTCTTCACGTTCGTCGAGTGGTTACGCGCGATCGAGATCATCGACTCGATGCTGTTCGTGCTGCGCAGCGTGCGCGCCAGCGTCGGCGACACGCCGAGCCGTAGCACGGTCAGCGTCTCGGACAGGCCCTCGCGCAGGCTGCCAGCCGCGCCGGGATGGGTGCGGTCCAGCTCCTTGGCGAGCGCTTCGAGCTGCGCCTCGGCCAGGATCGCCGAGTCGGCGTGATAGGCGGCGCGCATCCGCTTGGTGACGGTCGAGGCGAGATGATCGGGCAGCTTGTCGGCCTCGTTTCTGATCTTGTGCAGTTGGCAGCGACCGATCACCGGGTGGTCGAAGACCCGCAGCACCGCCGCGCGCAGCGCCTTGCCGCCGTCGATGCCGACGAAGATCGGACGCGTGGTGTCCAGGCCGCGTTCACGCAGCCCGGTGAGCAGGTCGGTGACCACCGTGGTGTTCTCCGTGGAGCCCTCAGCCAGTCCGAGCGGGTGTTTGGTGCCGTCGATGCCGATGCCCAGCGCGACCACGCACAGGTGCTCGCCGAAGTGCACGCCGTCGACCAGCAGCGCCACCAGATCCAGCTCACCCAGCCGCGCGGCGAGCAGCTCGGCCAGCGCCGTCTCGGTCGCTGCGATGAACCGGCGCGACACGGCGGACTTGCTCGTCGAACGAGCGGTCTGCTCGACCTTCACGCCGACCGGTTCGAGCCCGGCCGGGTAGCGGCGGGTGGACAGGCCGCCGAGCATCCGGGCCATCGCCATCCGGCCCAGCACCTCGGTCTGGCTGAACAGCTCATAGGAGGGCACGGGCAGCTCACCGGAGTCGTCTGCGGCGCGCATCCGCGGCCGCTCGACCGGTACCCGGTGACCGCCGAGGGTGACCGAGCCGCGTTCGGTGCCGTGCCGCACACCGGCCCGGCTCGGGTTGTGCTTGCCCTTCGGGCCGCACACGGCCTCCACATCAGCGTTCATCATCGCGGCCATCACCTGCAGCCCGGTGCCGACGGCCAGCGCCAACAACCTTCCTGCACGTCCTCGGCGATCTCTCCCATCGCCACGCTCACCGCCTCCGGCAGCGCGAGCCGCAGCTCGGCACTCGTCATCGGCGCACTCGTCTGGTAATTCTTGGTCACGGCGGTCCCCTTCTTGGTCGAACTTCTTGGCGGAAGCCCGACACCCACCACAAGGCAGGCATCGAGCCGGGGACCGCCACCTCAACTTCTACGACGCGTGGGACAACCTCGAGACCACGAGTCTCGAAGGAGCCCACCGATATTAGGTGGACCCCGTCGGCGGGTCGCTCAAAGAGGGCAGATTCGGTAAGCAGGACCGGGCAGATTTAGATGAGCGTCATCAGCTATCCTCACCCCAACGCATCACCCCCTGCCGCCAACAGCGAGGCGGCAAGAAACCGAGGACGATTCAGTCACCGCGGCCTGCCACGAGCGGTGAACAACCTCACCGTCCAAGCGCTCGTCGCCGCATTCGCCGCCAAGAAGAGCATCGTCGATGAGCCCTCCACCAGGACCGCCGTCACCGAGGTCACGACAGACCGACGGCCAGGACGACAACAAACCCCCGCCGGTCTCCGATCGGCGGGGTTCTCCTTTACCTGCAAGCCATCCTAAGCGACAGTGACGCCGCCGTCCTCATCAGACGCGACGACCCACACCTGCATCAAACCGCGGCGCGGTTCTCCACTCGTGCTCAGCAAGAAGCCGGCGGTTTAGCCGGGCGATCGTCGCCGGTGATGGGAACTTCGCCGGTACCTGGGGGACATTGGGGAACCTCGCTGACGCTGTAGCGAAGGCTGGGACCACGCCGTAGCGGAACGGAGTGCTTGTGTTCAGTCGCACTGCGTCACCGACTGCCGGGTTGAGGAGCATTTTTCTGGATTGTGGGGTTACCGCTGGTGTACCTGACGCATGATTTCAGCCGCTAGTAAGGCGCGCCGCGTTCCAAGATCTGGCACAGGTGCACAGCAGGGGTGGGGGCTTACCTTTGACTACTTCGAATCTCGATACGAATGCGACTGACGACCTCAGGCCGCGGTCCCAGCGCGCGCATCATGCATCCCCGCACAGCACGGCCCTTGCAGGATCGCCTTCGTCTGGACTGCGACGCTTCCTATCCAACAGCATCGGCCGCCCACTACTGGTGGCAGATTGCATAGCCTTCTGTGTTGCCGCGACTGGGGTCGGTAGTCTGCAGCCGGCCCTGCTTGGCCTGCTTGCGTTGACGTTGGCGCTGTACGCAGCGGCAGGGCTTTACCGTTCGCGCCTGACCCTTTCTGCCCTCGACGATCTGCCCGCATTGATCGTTCGCGCTCCGGTAGCCGGGGCCGTCATCACCGCTCTGGCTCAGGTCTTCGACGTCCGGATCGGCATTACCACTCTTATCACTGGCGCTGTCTTTGGCGGAGTCGCCCTTGGCCTTCGCACGATCGCGTACAGGATCATCCGGCGAGCGCGCAGGTCGGGTTTCGCTCGACACGATGTACTGATCCTCGGAGCCGGAGAGGTTGGCGGCCTCTTGGCGCAAACGCTTTTAGATCACCCAGAGTACGGCTTGCTCCCTGTGGGGTTTCTTGACAGCGATCCCTTACTTAAGCCCGGACAGCAACCGGTGCCTATACTGGGTGACCTTATGAATCTCAGCACAATAATCCAGGCGCGGAGAATACACGTCGTCGTGGTTGCCTTCGGATCCATGCGCGAGTCCGGCGTCGTGGACATATTGCGGATGTGTGACCGTCTCAGCTGCGAGATTTTTTTTGTGCCGCGTTTGTACGAGCTGCATGCAGTGAGCCGAGACATGGACTTGGTGTGGGGTATTCCGTTAATCCGGCTAAGGCGAGCACCATTTCGGACGCTTGCCTGGAGTGCCAAACGCATAATGGACACTGCACTTGCTTTGATAGCGCTGGTCGCCCTGGCTCCCGTCATGGCAGTGTGCGCGGCGGTAATCCGCCTGCAAAGCGGCCAGGAAATCCTCTTCCGTCAGCAGCGAGTGGGGCTCGACGGCAGACGCTTTACGGTGCTTAAGTTCAGCACTCTTCGCCCGGTCGACGACGCAGAGTCGGCGATGCGTTGGAACGTAATGGATGACAGCCGGCTTACGCGTATCGGCCACTTCCTTCGTCGCTCGTCTCTTGATGAGCTACCACAGCTGTGGAACGTCGTCCGAGGTGACATGAGCTTGGTAGGGCCGCGACCCGAACGCCCCTTCTTCGCTGCGCAGTTCGCCCAGCGATTTCCCCGTTACATGGCGCGGCATCGAGTTCCAGCCGGCATCACCGGCTGGGCCCAGGTTCACGGGTTGCGCGGTGATACATCGATCTCGGACCGGGCCCGCTTCGACAATTACGCCATTGAAAATTGGTCGCTGTGGCAGGACGTTAAGATCTTGCTGCGCACCGTTGGCCAAGTCGTCGGCGGAGCCGGAAAATAAGTTCCTTCCGTCGTCCCCACCACCTATAAAAGAGCCAGACGCTGGTTGAGTTCGCGTCTTGTAAGCTGAGAAGGGCCGAGCCGCCCGGAAAGTGTGACGACAGCATAAGGCACGTCATCGCACGCTTTGGATCCAGAGTGTGGGCCTCAGCGACCGGCGGAACGTAACGCGGCAGCTAGCCAGCCTGCCCCCCAAGTCCGTTGGAGCAACGCGGATTCGCCTCGCCGCGGTGACGCGGAGGAAGTCGACGGTTGCAATCACTTCAAAGCCGGCCTTCTCCACAGCCCGCTGTGACGGCTTGTTTGTTTCGTCAACCTTGGTGACTAAGTGGGTAACGCCTGTTGCCGATAACGAGTCAGCTACCGCCGCCCACACGGCAGGAGCCACCCCACGGCCGCGAAAATCTGGGTGCGTAACGGAGTCCTCCAGGACGGCCATTCCGGTAGGTAGCTCCAGCCACCCTTTTCGCGCGGCCAGGACCGGCGCCTGCCCGTGAAAGATCCAACATGCGAACGCTGCCCGTGGCCCCTCTCGGGCCAACCATAGCTCAGTGCCGGCGGAAAGCCGTGTCCGAGCAGTTTGCTCCGGCACTGTGTCGAGTTGCTCTAGGAGCGGAATGTCGCCCGAGATGCCTTGAAGCAATTCGAGACCTGCGGGCATCGAGCGATGCGGATACTCCGCACCCAGGGGGAGCACATACCAGACATGCCTCTCATGCACATGAACCAAGCGCAGCGCCTGCTCCATAATTCGTTGTGCAGTGGCGGCCGCCCCGTGACGACGCACATGCCGCGCCACGCGCAGCAATGCCCGGACTGCCACAAACACGTTTCACCCACCCTCGGAGACTGTGCCGAGTGCTTCATACGCCCACAGCGGGTGCCCCTCGATGCAACCAAATGAAAGATTCTCAAGACAGATAGCTCTCTGTCAAGCGGCCGGAACTAGTACCGCCACATCACCCTGGCGTGCCTCGGGCACGCCTTCCTCACCGCCACCTGCGCCGCCGCCGGGGTAAAAAAAGGGGCTCCGCGGTAAGCTAAAGCGTCGCCCGAGGAAAAGAAGTATTGGCACCTTTGCCGTGCCACTTGAAGAACGTCCTACACATCCGCTGAGGTGGCGAGGATCTGACCGCGTTCGGCCGACCATGACAAGGAGGTACGGATGCCGGCTTCGATAGTCATCTCGGCCCTCCAGCCGAGCAGGCGTTGGGCCTTGTCGCTTTTGGTGTAGCAGCCGATCACGTCACCGGGTCTGGGGCCAGACTCATTGACGCTGGCCTCTCCGCCGACGACGGCTTGGAAAGCTGCCACAAGCTCTCGGACGGTGGTGCCGCTTCCGGTCCCTAGGTTGAGCACCTCCCATCCGTGTTCGTCGGGGAGCACGTCGTCATACATCTGCAAGGCCAATACGTGCGCCCGGGCCAAGTCCCAGACGTGGATGTAGTCCCGGATGGCTGAACCATCCCGGGTCGGCCAGTTGACCCCGGTGACGGTGAACGGTTGACCGGTCTGGTGTGCCTTGATGAGCTGACCCATCGCATGGGTGGGCGCAGGATTTTGTAAGCCGGTTCGTAGTTTCGGATCGGCTCCAACCGGATTGAAGTAACGCAGCGACAGCGCGCGCAGCGGATAAGCAGCGGTGCTGTCGGCGAGAATACGCTCCACCATCATCTTCGTGGCCGCGTATGGGCTTTGAGGGTTCAGCGCGGATGACTCGTCGACGGTCAAGTCTGGTCCGGGCTCGTACACAGACGCTGACGAGCTGAAGAGCAGCCGTCTGCACCGATTCCGTAACAGATGCTCCACCATGTCGATCGTTTTGGCGACATTATTGCGATAATAGGCCAGAGGCTCAGACACCGACTCAGGCACCACCATGTGCGCCGCACAGTGCACCACGCTGGAGATGTCCGGGTGGTCGGCGAAGATGCGATCAAACAGCACCCCATCGGCGATATCACCCTGGTAGAAGGTTCGGCCCGCGGCGAATTCAGCACGTCCGGTGCTCAAATCATCCAAGATCACAGGCGTCACACCACTGTCCAAGCACGCAGAAGCGATGGTGCTACCGATGAACCCGGCCCCGCCGGTCACTAGTGTCTTCACGGGTTCTCCAGCACTTGGCGCTCGAGCCTCGATCCTCCCACAGCAGTCAACGCCACCCTGTGGCGCCTGGCGTCTCGCTGTGCGATAGCGCCGCTTTCGACCGCGGCGACGAAGACTGATGGCGGCGACGGCGCAGCATCCGATGATGTACCAGCTGATCTCGGTGTTGGAGTTGGTGTGTTCAGGATCGCTGCGGCGATCAGTGGGGCGGGTCCGCCGGCGATTACGGAGGCGAGTTGGTAGCCGATGCCGGCGCCGCTGTAGCGCAGGTTGGTTCCGAAGCTTTCGGCGATCAGCGCGGCCTGCGGGCCGTACTGGATGTCGTGCAGGACCAGCGACAACACGATCGCGATAAGCACGAGGCCGGATGATTTGGTGTTGAGCAGCCCGAAGTACGGGAACGCGAAGATCGCCGTCGCTCGTGACCTGAAGCGGTTCCGGGACGACGTTGCTCTCGTCAGGGGAGAAGCATGACGGGCAACCCGACGCCACTGGCGTTGCGAGCCAGTGCGCCGTCAAGGGTCCACAACATCGTTCCGAGGCGCTGGGCTAAGCAGACGTAGGTGGAGTCGGTTGCGTGCCGACGCCGGAGCGGCGCAGTAATAGCCGATACGTCAGGACCGTCTCGAGTGAGGTCGAACGGATGCAGGATCAGGCCCAGGTCGGCCAGGTCCTGCCAGATCTCGGCAACAGCCAGGTCTCCAAGTGGGTTCCGGACTGCGCGTTGCCGCTGGTCAGTCACCACCATGGCGACGACGAGGCTGGCGTCGACTACGACGCTCACCGATCAGGTTCGAGGGCCGCGCGCGCTTCGGCCACCAGGGCCATGGCGTCGCCCGATGCCCCTTTCTGAGACCGGCGTACGAGCCGCTCAAGCGCGGCGCGGGCGTCCACGCTGTCCCGGACGGGCCCGTCCCCACTCAGCCCGGCGTGCAACAGGATGCGGGCCAGGGGGCCTGGACGTACTCCAACAGGGTCGGCTTGCTTCTCCAAGGCGGCATGGTCGGCCTCATCGAGGCGAACGGTGATAGTCCTCGTCATATGTACATCCTATTCCCCTAGCGATGCGAAGCGAGGCGCTCCGCATCGGTCGTTCGCCGCCTCCGAGGCGTGTCAGCAGCTGACCCCGATCCTCGACCCCGCTCGCGCCGCGATTGGCCCGATCCACCTTGCCCGCTGAGGGCGACGGTCATCGAGGTCATCGACGCCGAAGTGGCGCGGAGCTACGGCCGACTGGCCGCGGCCACCGCGTCGATTGGCCGCAAGCCGCGGGGGCGCGTCATGGACGTGCTGATCGCCGCTACCGCGCATGCGCACGGCGCGCGTCTCACACCCGTAGCGCTGCAGACCTGCGCGGCCTCGAGGATCTGGTGGAGATCGTCGCGGGTCTGACCGGCCGTGATCAAGGCTCAGTGGGCGGTGACACCGCTTTCGACGGCGGCGTCGAATTCCGATGGCGGGTCGGCTTCCCGGCGCCTGGGCATCAGCCATAGGGCGATGGCGGCGACCACGCAGCATCCGATGATGTACCAGCTGATCCCGGTGCTGGAGTTGGTCTGTTCCAGGATCGCCGCGGCGATCAGCGGGGCAGGCCCGCCGGCGATGACGGAGGCGAGTTGGTAGCCGATGCCGGCGCCGCTGTAGCGCAGGTTGGTCCCGAAGGATTCGGCGATCAGCGCAGCCTGCGGGCCGTACTGGATGTCGTGCAGGACCAGCGACAACACGATGGCGATGAGCACCAGGCCGGAGGATTTGGTGTTGAGCAGGCCGAAGTACGGGAAGGCGAAGATCGCCGTGCCGGCGATGCCGATGCCGTAGGTCAACCGGCGCCCGATCAGGTCGGAGATGTGGCCCCACAAGGGGACGCTGATGCAGCCGACCGCCGCGGCGACGAGGGTGTCGTTGAGCAGATCACCGCGGGTCAGCCCCAAATGCTTGGTCCCGTAGGTCAGCACGAAGGTGATGAACAGGTAGAACGGCGCCTGCTCCGACATGCGGACGAACGCCGAGGTGAGGAGCTCGCGGGGTTGGGTCCGGATGACCTCCAGCACCGGCAGCTTGAGCACGGCTTCCTGCTTTTTGACCTCGGAGAAGGCGGGGCTTTCCATCACCTGCAGCCGGACGTACAGGCCGATGCCGACCAGGACGATGCTGACCAGGAACGGCACCCGCCAGCCCCAGGTGTCGAAGCTGTCCCCGGCGACGCTTTCCATCAGCTTGACCATGCCGGTCGACAGCAGCAGCCCCAACGGCACACCCAGCTGCGGCCAGCTCGCCATGAAACCCCGGCGGCGCTGCGAGCCCCATTCCATCGCCAGCAGCACCGACCCGCCCCATTCCCCGCCGACGCCGATGCCTTGGATCACCCGGAGGAGGACCAGCAGCAGCGGAGCGGCCAGCCCGATCGAGGCCCGGCTCGGCAGCAGTCCGATCAGGAAGGTCGCGATGCCCATCAGCATCAACGTGGTCACCAGGGTCGACCGGCGGCCGATCCGATCCCCGAAATGCCCGAAGATCGCCGCGCCGATCGGCCGGGCACCGAACCCGACGAACTGGGTGGCGAAAGAGGCGAGGACGCCGGAGTACGCAGACTGCCCCGGGAAGAACAGGTGCGGAAACACTAGGGCGGCCGCGGTGCCGTAGAGGAAAAAGTCGTACCACTCGACGGTCGTGCCGATGGTGCTGGCGAAGACCGCCCGCCGTCGCTGACGGGCGACCAGATCATTTGGCGTTGCCGACCTACCTGCCATGGCTGCCTCCCTGCCGGAGCCGCTGGGTCGGCGCGGACCCTATCGCTCTGGCGAGCACCCCGCATCCCGGTCGGCGAACTGAGCACATCCTGGCTCCAGGCACTCGCCGAGGGCTGTCAGCAAGAGCGTCCCGGCGGAGCATGCTCCAGCGGCAGACTCAGCGTGGCGAAGCTGTCGCATCGAACGGTCCGACTGGACTCCAACCTCCAGAGCGGTGTCATTCCGAGCTCGCGGTCAGCCTCATCTTGATATCCTCCGAGGTGTCCGGCTGGAGAGGCTCCGTTCGTCGGTCGTTCGCATGCCGCAGCCACTCCGTCACCGCTGATTGATCCAGAAGGCCTTCGTCGCCTTCCTCCGCAGCACGGCTGGTCATGAAGTAAGTACCTATCCACTCGAGTTCGATGCGGGCACTGTCTCCAGGCTGCCTGTCCTTGTTCGCGAGTCGCCAAGGTGCCTCGCTGTGGGTCAGGTGCTCGAGGTCGAGCCCGGTCAGGCCGCCATAGCGGCTCAGCACGTAGCCCAGGGTGTTGAGCTGCGCCTCGGTGAGCTCAGGAGGTGTAGCAGGCCCGTGACCCTGCTTCTCTCGGTGCCACAGCTCTCCTACCACTGGCCCCATGTCCCACGCGGAGATCGACTCGCGGAAGAGCGGCTCGCCGTAGGTGGCTAGATGGTGTCCCTGGCAGTAGTAGAGAAGTTTGTGGAGATCTGCAGACCCGGGGCCCGCTGGCGCAATCCCGCAGCGACGTCATGGGCTGACCCGGTCATGCCCTCAGGGTAGGGGCCGCCGTTCGGAGCCTGGGTCGGCGGCGCGGCACGTCGTTGTTCAACCATGTGCTCGATGATGTACGAGCCGTCTGACAGCTCCCGTGGGGGTTGAGGAGAATAGTGGCGCCGTCGGGCCGATGTCCGGGGTTCTCGGTGTGACCGACCTCGCCTACCCTTGACGCGGAATGGGACCGCAACAGCTGCAGGACCGCCTGCCCGGGCTGATGCTGCGCGACGAGCAACGGCTGCAGCGTCGTCTGGACAGCGCACGGCGCATCCGCGATGTTGCGAGACGTGAGTCGGCGTACGACGAGGTCGGCGCACAGGTGGTAAAGGCCGAGGCGCGGGTCATCCACCGTCGCGCGGCAGTCCCGGCGATCAGCTATCCGGCCGCGCTGCCGGTCAGCCAGAAGAAGAACGACCTCCTCGCCGCGATTCGCGACCACCAGGTGGTGATCGTCGCCGGCGAGACGGGGTCGGGCAAGACCACCCAGCTGCCGAAGATCTGCCTGGAGCTGGGACGCGGCGTACGCGGCGTGATCGGGCACACCCAGCCGCGCCGGCTGGCGGCCCGCACGGTGGCGGACCGGATCGCCGAGGAGACGCAGACCGTCCTCGGGGACGTGATCGGCTGGAAGGTGCGGTTCACCGACCAGGTCGGGGACCAGACGCTGGTCAAGTTGATGACCGACGGCATCCTGCTGGCCGAGATTCAGCGGGACCGGGAGCTGGTGCAATACGACACGCTCATCCTCGACGAGGCGCACGAACGCAGCCTGAACGTCGATTTCCTGATCGGCTATCTCAAGCAGCTGCTGCCGCGCCGGCCTGACCTCAAGCTCGTCATCACCTCGGCGACGATCGACCCTGCGCGCTTCGCCCGGCACTTCGCCGACGCGCCGGTGGTCGAGGTGTCGGGGCGGACCTATCCGGTGGAGGTCCGCTACCGCCCACTGGTCGAGGAGGCCGACGGGTCGGAGAGCGACGGCGATGACGACGTGGTCCGCGACCAGACGCAGGCGATCGTCGAGGCCGTGGACGAGCTGTGCGCCGAAGGGCCGGGCGACATCCTGGTGTTCCTGTCCGGCGAGCGCGAGATCCGCGATGTCGCCGATGCGCTGGGCCGCGGGCCGGCGATGTATGAGGTGCTGCCGCTCTTTGCTCGGCTCTCGACGGCCGACCAGCACCGGGTGTTCTCCGCGCATACGGGACGCCGGGTCGTGCTGGCCACCAACGTCGCCGAGACCTCGCTGACCGTCCCGGGCATCCGCTACGTCGTCGACCCGGGCACCGCACGCATTTCCCGGTACAGCCACCGGCTCAAGGTGCAGCGGCTGCCGATCGAGGCGATCTCGCAGGCGTCGGCGAATCAGCGCAAGGGTCGCTGCGGGCGCACCTCCGACGGCATCTGCATCCGGCTCTACACCGAGGACGACTATCTCAGCCGGCCGGAGTTCACCGATCCGGAGATCCTGCGCACCAATCTCGCCTCGGTGATCCTGCAGATGACCGCACTCGGGCTCGGCGACATCGCCGCCTTCCCCTTCCTCGACCCGCCGGACCGACGCCAGATCAACGACGGTGTGCAGTTGCTCGAGGAGTTGGGCGCGCTGGCTCCGGCGATGGCGGACCCGCGCAAACGGCTGACCGCCCTCGGGCGCAAGCTGGCCCAGCTGCCAATCGACCCTCGGATGGCCCGGATGGTGCTCGAGGCGGACCGTAACGGGTGCGTCCGCGAGGTCATGGTCATCGCTGCTGCGCTGTCCATTCAGGACCCGCGCGAGCGGCCGGTGGACAAGCAGCAGGCGGCCGATGACCGGCATCGCCGGTTCGCCGATCCCACGTCGGATTTTCTCGCCTACCTGAACATGTGGAACTACCTGCGCGAGCAGCAGCAGTCGCTGTCCTCCAACCAGTTCCGCCGGCTGTGCAAGGCCGACTTCCTGCACTACCTGCGCATCCGCGAGTGGCAGGACCTCTACGCGCAGTTGCGATCGGTCGCCCGTTCGATGGGCATTGTTGTCAACGACACGCCGGCCGAGCCGATGGCGGTGCACGTCTCGATCCTGGCCGGGCTGCTCTCGCACATCGGACTGTGGGACAGCGCAAAACGGGATTACCTGGGAGCGCGCGGGGCTCGCTTCTCGCTCTGGCCCGGGTCGGCACTGGCCAAGAAACCGCCGCGCTGGGCGATGGCCGGGGAGCTGGTCGAGACTTCGCGGCTGTGGGGCCGCGACGTCGCCCGCATCGACCCGGAATGGGCGGAGCCGCTGGCCGCCCATCTGGTGAAGCGCACCTACAGCGAGCCGCACTGGGAGAAGAAGCGCGGGGCCGTGATGGCCTACGAGCGGGTCACGCTTTATGGTGTACCGCTCGTTACCGGCCGCAAAATTACCTACGGGCGGGTTGATCCGGAGGTGTCGCGTGAGCTGTTCATCCGGAATGCGCTGGTCGAGGGCGACTGGTCGACCCAGCACCGATTCTTCCACGACAATCAGCAGCTCCGCGAGGACCTCGAGGAGCTCGAGCACCGCGTACGCCGCCGCGACATCCTGGTCGACGACGAGGAGCTGTTTGCCTTCTACGACCGGCTCGTTCCGGCCGACGTCGTATCGGCGGCGCATTTCGACGCCTGGTGGAAGAAGGCGCGGCGCCGGCAACCCGATCTGTTGAATTTCTCCACCTCCCTGCTGGTCCGGGACACGGCCCGCGACGTCAGCGAAGCTGACTACCCGAGCGTGTGGAGACAAGGTGAGCTGGAGCTCGGCCTCACCTACCAGTTCGAGCCGGGCAGCGCGGCCGACGGTGTCACCGTGCACATTCCGATCGAGGTGCTCAACCGGCTGTCAGCGGTGGGCTTCGACTGGCAGATCCCCGGTTTGCGACTGCAATTGGTGGTCGCACTGATCAAATCACTGCCGAAGGTGTGGCGGCGTAACTTCGTCCCGGCCCCGGACACGGCCGCAGCGGTGTTGGACCGCCTCGGGCCGGAGGCGATGCACGAGCCGCTCATAGACGTACTCGGGCGCGAGCTGCGCCAGCTGGCCAAGGTGGCCGTACCGCACGACGCGTGGGATCTCGCCCGGGTGCCCGCTCACCTGAAGATGACGTTCCGGGTCGAGGACGCCGCAGAGGGTCTGCTGGCGCAGGACAAGGACCTCGAGGAACTCCGCCGATCGCTCGCTCCGGTCGTCAGGACCACCGTGTCGCGGGCTGCGGCCGCCATCGAGCAGGGCAACCTCAAGGACTGGACCTTTCCGGCGCTGCCGAAGAATTTTGAGCAATTCGGTGACGGCCATACCGTGAAGGGCTATCCGGCGCTGGTCGATGAGGGTGCCAGCGTTGCTATCCGCGTGCTGGCCGGCGAGGCCGAGCAGCAGCTCGCGATGCGGACCGGCACCCGACGCCTCCTGCTGTTGGGCATCCCTACCCCGCTCAAGACGGTCGTCGGACGCCTGGACCTGCAGACCAAGCTATTGCTCGGGCGCAACCCGTACGGCAGCGTTCCCGAACTTCTTGCCGACTGCATTGCCTGCGCCGTCGACGGTCTCGTCGATGCAGCGGGTGGCCCGGCATGGGATATGGACGGTTTTCGAAAACTTCGCGACGCCGTCCGCGCCGGGCTCGCCGACGCAGCGCTGGACGCTGTCACCGTCGTCGCCGAAATTCTGCGGACGACGCACGCCGTCGAGGAGCGGATGGCCAGCATCAAGGGTGATTCTCTTCGTGCCCCGCTGGACGACATCCGGGCTCAATTGGCCGGGCTCGTCCATCCCGGCTTCGTCGCCGCGACCGGATCCGCTCGGCTTCGCGACGTTCACCGCTATCTGCGCGCCATCGAACGCCGGCTGGACACCGTGGCGAGCCGGCCGGATCGCGACCGGGATTGGATGGCCGAGGTCGAGTTGATGCAACGCGAATACGATGCGCTGCTCGCCAGTTTGCCGGCCGGCCGTCGAAGCGACGGGGCAGTCCAGCAGATTCGCTGGCTGATCGAGGAACTGCGGGTCAGCCTCTTCGCGCAGACCCTCGGCACCCCGACGCCGGTCTCCGCAAAGCGCATCTATCGAGCCATGGACGAGGTGGCGCCGTGACCATCGGCGTGTCTGCGCCTGTGCGGCCCGACCGGCTGAAATACTGGACCTTTTGTGCTCAGGGTTAGGATGCACGCGCATTTGCGGCTAGGGTACGACGGAACTTGTCCGTGTTGTCCGATTTGGCCGCTGCCCCGGGAGCAATATGCACACCTCATTCCGCCGTCCTATGCTGCGCGCGCTGGTCGCGACCGGCGCCACATCCGCCGTCCTGGCTACGGTGCTCAGCGCACCGGCCTTCGCCGACCCGCCGGTTGGCGACTGGGCCAAGCTGCGAAATTGCGAGTCCGGTGGGAATTACCAGATCAACACCGGCAACGGCTATTACGGCGCCTATCAGTTCAGTCAGGGGACGTGGGCGAGCGTAGGAGGTGCCGGTCGCCCGGACCTCGCTGCCCCGGCTGAGCAGGACTATCGCGCGCTGTACCTGTACCGCATGCGCGGCTGGCAGCCATGGACGTGCGCCGGCATCGAAGGGCTTTCGGAGGACTCCGACGCAGCCAGCGGCCGTGTTCCCACCTATGCCGAATCCGCTTATATCGGTGGCGGATCGCCCTCCCCGCCGCCGCCGGCCGCCCCCAAACCGGCTTCAACTGACTTCAATGGCGACGGTCACAGCGATGCGGCGGTGTTCCGGCCCACTACCGGGGTCTGGTACGTACGCGGCCTGCCGGCGGTGCAGTTCGGGCAGCGCGGGGACTTGCCGGTGGCCCGCGATTTCACCGGTGATGGCCGGGCTGATCTCACCGTGTTCCGATCCGGTGTCTGGTATGTGCGCGGGGCGGCCGCGGTGCCGTTCGGGCAGGCTGACGACGTGCCGGTGGCCGCCAACTTCACCGGTGATGCGCGGGCCGATATTGCCGTCTACCGCCGGTCGTCCGCGGTCTGGTATGTCAGGGGCGCGGCGCCGATGCCGTACGGCCGGCGTGGAGATGTGCCGGTCGCGGCGGACTTCACCGGTGGCGGCCAGGCTGATTTTGCAGTCTGGCGCCCGTCGACGGGGGTCTGGTATGTGCAGGGGCGCCCGGCGGTGCAATTCGGCCAGCGCGGCGACGTGCCGGTGGCCCGTGATTTCACCGGTGACGGACTGGCCGATATGGCGCTCTTCCGTCCCTCCACGGGGACCTGGTACGTGCGGGGCTTTGCTCCGGTGGTCTTCGGCCAGGCCGGGGATGTGCCGGTCGCCGGTGACGCCGACGGTAACGGCCGGGCCGACGTGTCGGTCTACCGACCGTCCACGGGAATGTGGTACATCCGCGGCTACGCCCCCTTCCTTTACGGCCTGCGCCGGGACAAGCCGATCACGACGAAGGGCGGCTCCTGACGGTTGCCAGCAGCCCGCCGGTGAAGCTGCGAATCGGATACAAGGCTTCCGCCGAGCAGTTCGGGCCGCGCGACCTGGTGGAGTATGCCGTCCAGGCCGAACAGGTCGGCCTGGACAGTGTCGTGGTCAGCGACCACTTCCAGCCATGGCGGCATACCGGCGGGCACGCGCCGTTCTCGCTGGCCTGGATGGCGGCCGTGGGGGAGCGCACGGATCGGGTGCTGCTGGGGACCTCCGTACTCACGGCCACCTTCCGCTACAACCCCGCCGTCATCGCGCAGGCGTTCGCCACCATGGCGTGCCTGTATCCCGACCGGGTGATGCTCGGGCTGGGCACCGGTGAGGCGTTGAACGAAACGGCGGTGACTGGGGCGGATTGGCCTGATTTCACCGGCCGTTTCGCGCGGCTGCGCGAAGCCGTCGCCTTGATGCGGCAACTGTGGACCGAGGACGGCGTCAGCTTCGACGGGGAGTTCTACCGGACGGTTTCAGCGACCGTGTACGACAAGCCCGAGCGTCCCGTTCCGGTCTTCATCGCCGCCGGCGGACCGGTCGTGGCGAAGTACGCGGGCCGGGGCGGTGACGGATTCATCTGTACCTCCGGCAAGGGCATGGACCTCTACACGGATACCTTGCTGCCGGCGGTCGCCGAAGGCGCGGCGGCGGCGGGGCGGGATATCGCGGCCATCGACAAGATGATCGAGATAAAGCTGTCCTATGACCGCGATGAACAACAGGCGCTGGACAACTGCCGTTTCTGGGCGCCGCTGTCGCTGACCCCGGAGCAGAAGCACAGCGTGCAGAGCTCGGCAGAGATGGAGCGCCTCGCCGACCAACTCCCGATCGAGCAGGTCGCCAAGCGGTGGATCGTCGCGTCGGAGCCGCAGGACGCACTGGCGAGGATCAGGCCGTACCTGGATGCCGGCTTCACCCATCTGGTCTTTCACGGCCCCGGCCACGACCAGGACCGTTTCCTGTCGCAATTTGCCGCCGACGTGCTGCCGGGCCTGCGGGCGCTCGGCCCGAGTGACGGGGCCTGAGATGCCGGCGTGGATCTGCCAGACCTGCGGCGTACAGCAGCCCGATACCGCCGCACCGCCGGATCGCTGTGCGATATGTGAGGACGAACGGCAGTACGTCGGCTGGGAGGGCCAGCGCTGGACGACCATGGTCGAGCTCGCCGGCGACCATTCGAGCGATTTGAAGGAGGAGGAGCCCGACCTGCTCGGCATCGGCACCTCACCATCGTTCGGCATCGGCCAGCGAGCGCTGCTGGTGTGCACGCCGCAGGGCAACGTGTTGTGGGACTGCGTGTCCCTGGTCGACGACCCGGTGGTCGAGGAAGTCAACCGGCGCGGCGGCATCGCCGCCATCTGCATCGCGCATCCGCATTTCTACGCCGCCTGCGTCGAGTGGGCTGACGCTTTCGACGCCACCATCTTCATCCCCACGGCCGACCGGGAATGGATCCAGCGGCCGTCGCCGCGCATCCGGCTGTGGAGCGACGACGAGATCGAGCCGGTGCCCGGCCTGACCCTCGCCCGGATCGGCGGCCACTTCGCCGGCGCCGCCGTCCTGCACTGGCCGGCCGGGTCGGAGGGCAACGGTGCACTGCTCACCGGCGACACCATCACCGTCGTACCGGACCGCGAATGGGTCAGCTTCATGTGGAGCTACCCGAACCTGATCCCGCTCGACCCGGCAACCGTCCGCAGCATCGCCGAGCGGGTAGAGCGTTACCGCTTCGACCGGGTGTACGGCGGCTGGTGGGGACGCTCCGTGGTGGCCGACGGCGCGGCGGCGGTGCGCCGCTCGGCCGACCGCTACGTCGCCCGCATCGAGGGGCTACCGGCAAGCAACTGAGGTCAGGTGCCGGCCTCCGAGGCACCCTTGACCCGGCTGAGGAAGATCGCCGCCGCCGACAGCGACATCAGGAACACCGCATCGGCGACGCCGGCGACCACCCCCGGTCGCAGCCGCTCGTCATAGACGAACACGCCGAGCGCCACGCTGAGCAGGGGATCGACGGTGGCGATCGCCGGCAGGCTGGCCGTCAGCGGGCCGGCTTGAAAGGCCAACTGGCTGAGCAGCAGGCCGGAGGCTCCGGCGGCGATCAGGACATACAGCTGCCAACTGGTGAGCAGGGCCAGCGGTCCGCCGTCGGCGATGTTGGTGCAGCTCTTGATCAAGGCAGCCGTGCAGGCGTAGGTGATCCCGACGGCGATCCCGATCAGCGCGGCGCCCCGGCCGTGGGGGAGCGCCCGGGCCAGCAGGATGCAGGTCACGGCGGTGGCGACCGCGATGATGCCGGCGACCGTGGCCGGTCCGTGGTCGGCGAGCACGGACGCGGTGCGGGCTGCTGCCACCGCTCCCGAGGCAAACAGGAACCCGACCAGCGAGGCGACCAGCACCGCCGCCCACCACAGCTCGGGACGGGTGATCCGGGTGGCCGCCACGCGGTGGTTGAGGACGAGGGAGAACAGCAGAGCGGTGATCATCAACGGCTGGACGACGGCAAGGGCACCGATGTGCAGGGCGTACACCTGCAGGCCGAGGCCGCCGACGTCAGCGACCAGGCCGCCGAGATAGAGCGGGCTGCGGGCGGTCGCGGCGATGAACCGTCCGACCTGCCGGGCGCCGAGCTCTTGGGCATCGGGCGACAGCCGGGCGCTGCGGTGCTTCAGGGCGGTCGCCAGGGCGAAGAAGCCGGTGGCGCCCAGGCTGGCGGCCACGACGGCCAGATAGCCGTTCACGAGCCGGCCGTGTCAGCCCGCGGGTAGATGACCTCGGTGGTGATCAGCTGGATGGCTGCGGCGATCGGCACCGCCATCAGCGCACCCTCGATGCCCAGCAGGGCACCTCCCAGCAGCACCGCGACGATGGTCACGGTGGGCTTCACGTCGACGGTGCGCTTGAGGATTCGGGGACTCAGGACGTAGTCCTCGAACAATCGGTAGATCACGGTGAAGATCAGGTTGATGACGGCCGCCGACGTGGAGACGGCCGCCAGGGTGACGGTGGTGACGACCACGCCGGCGATGGTCGAGCCGACCAGCGGGACCAGGTCGAAAACCCCGACGAAGATCGACAGGACCAGCGCGAAGGGCACCCCCAGGGCGCGGAGCACGGCGAACTGCGCGATCGTGGCGATGACCGAGGTGAAGACGTTGCCGAGCACGTAGCCACCGATCCGGGAGATGATCTCGTCACCGAGCACGCCGACCCGCGGCCGGCGTGGCAGCGGAGCCAGCCGGTAGAAGGCGCGCTTGATCCCGGGGAAGTCGGCCAGGAAGTAGATGACCAGCACGATGATGATCAGCAGCTGGAAGGTGTAGGACACCACGGTCCGGCCGACGTCGAGCAGGCCGCCGAGGGAGTTCAGCGACAGCTGGCGTCCGGCCAGCGTGCGCAGCCGGTCCTCGAGGTGCCAGGTGGTGTTGAGCCGGCCCAGCGTCGTGTGCTCATCCTGCAACCGGTGCAGGTAGTCAGGTGCCTGCTTGAGAAGTTGGCTGGCTTCGGAGGTGATCGGCGGCAACGCGGCCGCGAGGAAGGCGGCCAGCGCGGCCACGCCGATGATGAGGATCAGCGCGACCGCCAGGCTGCGCCGTAGCCCGTGGCGGACCAGCCAGTCCACGACGGGCTCCAGGCCGATCGCGATAAAGGCCGCCACCACGACCAGCAGCAGCTCGCTGCCGACGATCATGATGGCCCAGCCGACGGCGACCGCCAGCAGCACCCCGACCGTGACGACGAACCCCGAGCGCAGGGAGCCGGGGCGGCTGGTCACCCGGCTCGGTACGCCGAACGGCTGCTCCTCGCTGACCCGCGCATGGACGCGCTGGGCCTCGTCGTCGAGCAGCAGGTCGTCGGTTTCCAAGGCGGCTTCGGCTGCGTCGGCCGCGTCAGCCGCGTCGGCATACTTGGCCGAGGCCGCGGCGCTCTTGGCAGCGCCGGCCTCTGCCTCGCGAGCCCCCCGCTGCGCCTCTTGGGCGCCGTCCCTGGCCTCCTGGGCGCCTTCTTTCGCCGCTTGGGCCGCTTCGATCGACTGGGTGACCGGGCCCGCCGATGAGCCGGCGGCTGCGTCCGGTCGCCGGCCGCGGACCCGCGACCACAGGCGAGCCCAGGCCCGGCTCGGCTCCGACATCGGATGGTCCCCTTCGCAGCGTCGATCAATAGTGGTCTCGCCGGCAAAGGATCCCAGATCGACACACGCGGGGGAGCGGAGACGGTCACGCCTTGGCAACGAAGCGGTACGGCCGCTGGCGCCCATCGGCGCCGCGGCTCGACACTGAGCGGATGGCCGATCAGGCGGCACAGCGGACGGCTGCGCGGACGGCTGCGCGGACGGTTCAGCGGGCAGCGAGAGGCGCGGGACGCTAGTGCTGCAGCCCGGTCGCGCGCATGCGTAGCCTGACCCGGGCGTTGCGGGCACTGTGGTGGCGCCGCGGCGTGTCTGCCGCCCTCGTCGTGGTGGCGGCGCTCAGCACCGCGGCGGCGGTCGTGGCGCCGCTCTACGTACGGTCGGCCGGCGCATCGGCCCTGAGCGAGACGCTGGCCCACGAGCCGGCCGTGCGTACCGGCATCACCGTCTCCCGCGACGTGACCGACGAGCCGGCCTCGGCCGCGTCCCTGGACCGCGCCGTGCCGCGCCGGCCTCCGCTTGGCTATCCCACCCGGGTACGCGCGCTGGCCACCGACGCCGAGCTCAAGCTGATCGGCCGGCCGGCCGCGCGGGGTGGCCAGACCACCGTCATGTGGCGGGCCGGCGCGTGCATGCACCTGCGGCTGCTGAGCGGCCGCTGCCCGGCGCGGGCCGGCGAGGTGCTGGTCGGCGCCGCGTCCGGCCGCCGGCTCGGCTGGCAGCTCGGCGACCTGCTGGGGCTGCCGCGCGGCGGCCGGGCCAGCGCGCCACTGCAGGTGGTGGGCACGTACGTACCGCGGGAGCCCGACGCCGGCTACTGGCTCGGGGTGGACTTCCATCCGGTCGACACCCTGGCCTCGACCGACGTCGCCGCCGTGGAGCCGTCCTTTGTCGCGGCGGCCACGTTGGACCGGACCTGGATCGTCGCATCGGGCTCGAACCTGACCGCGCAGCTGCTGCTGCCCTTCGACCGGCGCGGGGTGACCGTCGACACCACGACGGCGTACCGCAACGCGGTGGTCGGCACGCTGAACGCCGCCGCCGCAGCTGAGCCGCAGGTCACCGCGACCACGTCGGCCCTCGACGTGCTGGCCGGCGTGGAGCGCAACCAGCGGACCCTGCTGACCCTGGTCCTGCTGGTCGCCGTCCAGCTGACCGCGCTGACCTGGTTCGTCCTCTATCTCGTGGTCAGTGCGGTCAGCGATGCCCGGGGCAATGAGGTGGCCCTGGCGAAGATGCACGGCCTGGGCTGGGTGCGCACCGCCGGCTTCGGCGTCCTGGAGCCGCTGCTCCTGCTGCTGCTCGGGGCGCCGGTGGGACTGCTGCTGGCGATGGCGGCGACGGCTCGGCTGGTGCCGGGCGTGCCGGTCGCCGTGCGCTGGCCGGCGCTGGCCGCCGGCGTGGTCGCCTTGGCCGGCGCGGTCGCCGCCGTGCTGCTGGGCGCCCGCCGGACGCTGACCCGGCCGGTCCTGGAGCAATGGCGGCGCAGCGGCGACGACCGGGCCGGCAGCCGCGCCTTCTCGGCCGGCGACGGGGTCGTGGTCGCGTTGGCCGTGGCCGGGCTCTACGAGCTGCACAGCGGCAACGGGCTGCGGGCCGACCAGCACGACGCGGTCTCCCTGCTCGGGCCGGCACTGCTCACCCTGGTGATCGCCACCCTGGGCGTGCGCCTGCTGCCGCTGGCCTGCCGGCTGGCGATCCGCCGCACCCGCACCTCGCCGCGGGTCGGCGGTTTCGTGGCCGTCCGGCAGGTGGCGCGCCGGCCGGCCGGCCTTCGGCTGGTCGCGCTGCTCGCCGTCGCGGTGAGCCTGACCCTCTTCGCGGTCTACGCGGTCGGCGTCGCCGACCACAACCGGCTGCTGCGGGCCCGGACCGAGGTCGGCGCGGACCGGGTGCTCACCGTCGCACCCGGCCCGGCCGACCTGCAGGCCGTCGTCCGCCGCCTCGACCCGGCCGGCCGGGCGGCGATGGCGGTGGCCCGGGTGCCCGACACCAGCACCGGCCGCGGCTCGGTGCTCGCGGTCGACACGAGCCGGCTGGCCGCGGTCGCGCACTGGCCGGCCGGGCCGGCCGCCCTGGGGGCACCTTCGGTGGCCCGGCGGCTCTCGGTGCCTACGCCACCGCCGCTGGTGATCAACGCCACCGGCCTGCGGCTGCGGGTCACCCCGGACGGGGCCGCGCCGGCCGCCGCCCAGCCGCTCGTGGCGCTCCAGCTGCGCGACGCCGGCGGCAACGAGGTCGCCGTCGCGCTGGGGCAGCTCCGGAGCAATGTCGCCAGCTACTCGGCGGCGGTCACGGGCTGCGCGGCCGGCTGCCGGCTCACCGGCATCACCATCACCCCGGGGCCGCTCCGCCTCCCCTACCCCCTTCGCAACTCATTTCTCGGCCTCGACCAGCGCTCCGGCGCCGGCCGCTGGGTCAGCCTGCCGGTCGGCTTCAGCGTGCCCGGGCGATGGGACCTCGGCCCCGCCTTTACCGCTTCGGGGACCGGCCTCTCGGACTTCCTCGGTCAGCTGCAGGTCCAGCTCGCGGCCGGCCCGCCGGGCGCCCCTCCGCTGCTGCTGCAGTACGCCGACCGGGTGGCGCCACTGCCGACCCTGCCGACCCGCCGCGCGCTCGGGCCGCCGCCGTACTCCTCCGGCGTCACCGGCCTGGACAACACCGGCCTGCCGGCCACCCGGATCGGCATCGCCGACGTGCTTCCCGGCGTGGGAACGGCCGGGACCCTGGTCGACCTGACTTCCGCGCAACGCCGGGTCACCCTGCCCGGGCAGGCGGCCCTGGCGACGTACCAGGTCTGGCTGTCGGCGACGGCCCCGGCGGACTTCGGCCGGCGGCTGGCGGCGGCCGGTATCGCCGTCCTGCACACCGATTCGGTCGCCGGCCGGCAGGCGAGCCTGGGCCGGCAGGGCCCGGCCCTGGCGCTGCGGCTGTTCCTGGTCGCGGCACTGGCGGCCACGGTGCTGGCCGCCGGCGCGACGGCCATCGCCACCTATCTCGGCGCCCGCCGGCGGGCCTTCGAGCTGGCCGCGCTGACCGCGCTCGGCTTCGGCCGCGGCACCCTGCTCCGGGCCTGCCTGGCCGAGCAGGGCCTGCTCCTCGGGTCCGGTCTGGCGCTCGGCGTGCTGGCCGGCGGGGTCGGCAGCCGGCTCGCGCTGCCCTCGATCCCGCTCTACGTCGATGCCAGCCCGCTGCGCACCGTCCTGACGCCGAATCTCCTGCTGCTGGCCGGCGTGGTGCTCGCTCTCGGCGCCGCCCTGGCAGTGACCGCGGTGGTCTCGTCGCTGCTGCTGGTCCGTTCCGCCCATCCCGACCGACTGAGGGAGGCCGCTCCGTGAGCTCCTTGACCGCCCGCCACGCGGTGGGGGTGCGCTGCGAGGGCCTCGTGCACATCTACCGGCTCGACGGCAACGACGTGGTGGCCCTGCGCGGCGTCGACCTCGAGGTCGACCCCGGCGAGCGGGTCGCCCTCCTCGGCCCGTCCGGCTCGGGCAAGTCCAGCCTGCTCAACCTGCTCGCCGGCCTGCTCAAGCCCTCGGCCGGCCGGCTCTTCATCGGCGGCACCGACATCAGCCGGCTGTCGGAACGCGACCTCCTGCAGCTGCGGGCGACCGAGGTCAGCGTCGTGGCGCAGACACCGGGGCGCAACCTGCTGCCGTACGCCAGCGGCGAGGACAACGTGCGCTTCGCCCAGCGCGCCGCGACCCGGGCCCGCCGCCGGCAGCTGCTGAGCCCGGCCGAGATCCTGGAGAGCCTGGGGCTGGCCGGCCTGCGGCACACCCGGGCGCTGGCGATGTCCGGTGGCGAGCAGCAGCGGCTCGCCCTGGCGGTCGGGCTGTCCACCTCGCCCGGCCTGCTGCTCGCCGACGAGCCGACCAGCCAGGTCGACGCGGTCAGCCGCGACGAGGTGCTCGACCTGCTGGTGCGGATCAACACCGAGTTCGGTACGACGATCGTCGTCGTCACCCACGACCCGCAGGTCGGCGAGGCGATGGGCCGTACGGTCAGCATGCGCGACGGGCGGATCGGCGCCGAAGGGCGGCACGGCACGACGTACGCCGTCATCGGCAGCGACGGCTCCGTACAGCTGCCCAAGGATGTGCTCGACGTGCTGCCGCCGGGCACGCTGGCCCACCTGCAGCGGGCGTTGACCGGCGTGTCGCTGACCAACCCGGCCATCGCCGTCGCCGAGCCGGACCCGCTGACCGCCGAGGACCGCGATGCATAGCCTGCGGCTGGCGATGACCGCGCTGTGGTGGCGCCGCGGGCTGTCGGCGGCGATCCTGCTGGTGGCCACGATCACCACGCTGTCGGCCTCGATCGGGCCGTTCTACTCCCGGGCGGCGGCCGACTCGGTGCTGCGGGACACCCTGCGCCACGCGCCGCCGCAGGACAGCGGGGTGGAGATCTACCGCAACGACACCCTGGGCAACTCGCCGCTCGACGACCTGCAGGGCCGGCTGCCCGAGGGGGGCGAGCCGGCCGGCTTCGCTCCCAGCCGGGGCACCGTTCGGGCTGCCGTGCTGGCCGCGCCGTCGGGTCGCCGGGTGACCAGCGTGCAGGCCGATCTCGTCGCCCGGGACGGGGCCTGCGAGCAGCTCGTCTTCCTGGCCGGCCGATGCCCGGCCGCCCCCGGCGAGGCGGTGGTCAGCCAGCGCACAGCGAAGTCTTACCACTGGCCGGCCGGCACCCGGGTCGACCTGAACGCCGGCGCCGTCGCTCCCGGGGCCGGAGCGGCGGCGGTCGTGATCGTCGGGGTCTACCGTCCGCGCAACCCGGCCGGGGCGTACTGGTTCGGCCACAACTACTTCGCCGCCCACCTCGGCTCGGGCGACCTCGGCAGCCACGACACGATCGACGGGATCTTCGTGGCGCCGGCAGAGCTCGCCGAGCTGGGCGCCGATCAGCCGGTGCGCGCGTCGGTGGAGCTGCCGATCGATGCCGGCGCCGCACACCTCTTTGCGGTGAAGCAGCTGCGGGCGACGGTCGCCTCGGTGATCGCCAGCGCCGGATCGGCCTCTTTCACCTCGACGACGCAGGTCAGCTCCGGCCTGCCCGGCCTGCTCGACGACGTCGACCGCAACCGGCGGCTGCTCGACGTCGCGGTGCTCGCCGTCACGCTGCAGCTCGCCGTGCTGTCGTGGTTCGTACTGTTCCTGATCATCGCCACCACGACGGAGGCCCGCTCCGGGGAGGTGGCCCTGGCCAAGCTGCACGGCCTGCGGCCGCGGTCCACCGTGGCGTTCGGGCTGCTCGAGCCGGTGTTGCTGCTCTGCGCGGCGACGCCGCTGGGCGTGCTGCTGGCCCGCCTCGTGGTGGGCGTGATCGCCGGCACGGTGCTCTCGCCGGGCACCGGGGTCGAGCTGCGGCTGCCGGTCGCCTACGCCGCCCTGGCTGCGCTGGCCGGCGGCCTGGTAGCGGCCGTGCTGGCCGGCCGGCAGGCGCTCACCCGGCCGGTGCTCGAGCAGCTGCAGCGCAGCGGCGGCGACCGGGCCGCCAACCGGCTCGGCTCGCTGTTCGTCGACGCGGTCGTGATCGCGCTGGCCGTCGCCGGCCTGGTGCAGATCCGCCTGGGCGGCGCGCAGCGGGGCGGCCGGCCCGACAGCATCGCCCTGCTGGCGCCCGGCCTGCTGACCCTGGCGGTCGCCCTGCTCACCATCCGGCTGCTGCCGCTCTTCCTGCGCTCGGCGCTGCGGCGCTCCCGGCGCAGTACGCAGCTGCCGCGCTTCCTGGCGTACCGGCAGATCGTCCGGCGGCCGGCGCTATTGCGGCTGGTGGTGCTGCTGGCCCTGGCCACGGGTCTGGCGACGTTCGCCGTCGATGCCAGCACCGTGGCCGCCGGCAATCGCCGGCAGCGCGCCGCCTTCGACGTCGGCGCGGCCCGGGTGCTGGCCGTCGACCCGCCCTCGGGCGAGGCGTTGCTGCAGACGGTGCGCCGGCTGGACCCGGCCGGGCGGGCGGCGATGGCAGTGCTGGTGAGCACGCCCAATGGCGACCAGACCGACGACCGGACCGGCACCCTGCTCGCGGTGGACAGCACCCGGCTGGGTTCGGTGATGACCTGGCGAGCCGACTTCGCCAGCCAGCCCCTGCCGGCCCTGGCCCGCGACCTGCATCCGGCGGTGCCGGCGCCGATCGCTCTCACCGACGGCGGGTTGCGCGTGACGGCGTCGGTGAGCGGCCTGGCTGCCGGCGGGCCACCGATCAGGATGAACGCGGTGCTGTCGGCCGGCCGGGGCGACGTGGCTGTCCCGCTGGGCCGGCTCGTCACCGGCACCTTCGGATACACCGGCACGGTGCGCGGCTGTGCCGGCCGATGCCGCCTTATCCGGATCGAGCTGGCCCGCGACCTGGCCGACTTCCGGGATTCGCAGGCCAAGGTGGCGTTCTCCGACATCGCGCAGCGTCGTTCGGCCGGCTGGCAGCCGGTCGCCGCCCGGCTCACCGACCCGGCGACCTGGCAGCCGCTGCCGGTCGACCCGCCCAGCATCAGCAAGATCACCGGCCAGGGCGAGCGCGGCCTCTCCTATACCTACGGGGTGAGCTCCTCCGACGTGGCCGGCATCTCGGTCGTCGACGCGCCGCAGCCACTGCCGGCGGTGTTCACCGCGGCCAACGCCGGCGCCCGTGCCCCCGACCAGGTGCGCGGCCCGGACGGCAACCCGCTCGCGGTGCAGTCGATGGCCACGCTGGCCGGGCTGCCGGGGGTCAAGGGCGCGGCCACCCTGGTCGACCTGGAGTACGGCCTGCGGGAGTCCGGCCCGGTCGACTCCGCCGACTACCAGGTGTGGCTGTCGCCGAAAGCCCCCGCCGACTTCGCCGACCGGCTCCAATTGGCGGGGGTGGCGGTGCTCTCCGAGCAGTCGAGTGCGGCCCGCCGGGCGGAGCTGGACCGCTCCGGGCCGGCGCTGGCCCTGCTGCTCTTCCTCCTCGTCGCCGCTGCGGCCGCGATCCTGGCTGCCGGCGCCACCCTGGTCACGCTGTACCTCAGCGGCCGGCGCCGGGCCTTCGAGATCGCCGCGATGCTCGCAGTCGGGATCAGCCGGGCCACCCTGCGCCGCACCGCCCGCCTCGAGCAAGCCCTGCTGCTGGCGACCGGGCTGGTCGTCGGCGCGCTCAGCGGCCTGATCGGCGCCCAGCTGGCGCTGCCGTCGGTGCCGCAGTTCGTTGATTCCGTCGCCGTACCCAAGCTGCGCTTCACCCCCGACATCGCCGTACTAGGGCTGCTGCTGGGCACGCTGGCGGTCGTGGTCGCGGTCACGGCCGTGGTGTCGGCGGCCCTGCTGGTGCGGTCTGCGTACCCATCGCGGCTGCGTGAGGCAGCGCCGTGACGACTTTGCGCTGTGCCGGCATCGACTACGTACGCGGCGGCCGTGCGGTGCTGCGCGGTGCGTCGCTGGAAGCCTGGTCGGGCAGCAGCGTCGCCGTCACCGGGCCGTCGGGCTCGGGCAAGTCCAGCCTGCTGTCCATCCTGGCCCTGCTGGAGCACCCCGACGGCGGCCAGGTGTTCCTCGACGACGGCGCCGTGGACCCGGACCGCCGCGACCTGCGTACCCGCTTCGGGCTGGTGCTGCAGGGCTACGGCCTGGTCGCGATGCTGACCGCCGCGGAGAACGTCGAGCTGGTGCTGCAGGCGGCCGGCCACGAGCCGGAGGACACCCGGGAGCGGGCCGAGCGGCTGCTGGCCGACGTGGGCATGACGGGCCAGGCCGACCAGCTGATCGACCAGCTCTCCGGCGGCCAGCAGCAGCGCGTCGCGGTGGCCCGGGCGCTGGCCACCCAGCCCGACATTGTCATCGCCGACGAGCCGACGGCCGCTCTGGACGCCGAGTCACGCGACCTGGTGCTCGACCTGCTGTTCGACGCCGTACGCCGGGGGGCCCTGGTCATCGTGGCCACCCACGACCGGGAGATCGCCGACCGCTGCGACTCCGAGGTCGGCATGCACGACGGCATCGTGGTCGCGATCGACGGGATGCCGGTCGATCTGCCGCCGGCCGCGCCCGGCGGTGCGGCGCCCACCACGCCGCCCACCGCGTCTCCCACCACGCCGCCCGCCGGCCCGGCCCAGCGGCTGACCGGCGAAGCTTTGCAGTGGTCCCACGGCGACCGGCGGGTGCTCGACGGGGTGAACATCGCGGCCGGCGCCGGCGAAGTGCTCGCCGTCACCGGCCCGTCGGGCTCGGGCAAGTCGACCCTGCTGGCCCTGCTGGCCGGTCTCCAGCGCCCCCACGCCGGTCGGGTCTGCCTCGACGGCGCGCTGCTGGGCCTGGACCCGGGGGCCCGCCGGCGCTTCGGGCTGGTGCTGCAGGGCTACGGCCTGCTCTCGGTGCTCACGGTCGCCGAGTCCGTCGAGCTGATCCTGCAGCAGCGCGGCACCGATCGGGGGCGCGCCCGGGCGTCGGTCGCCGACCTGCTCACCCGCCTGGGCATCGACGGCCGGGCCGACTCGCTGGTCGACCAGCTCTCCGGTGGTCAGCAGCAGCGGCTGGCCGTGGCCCGCGCGCTGATCGGCGAGCCGGAGATCGTGCTGGCCGACGAGCCCACCGCCGAGCTCGACCCGGAGACCCGCGAGCTGGTCGTCAGCATGCTGATCGAACAGGCCCGCCGGGGCGCCATCGTGGTCATTGCCACCCACGACCCCGAGGTCGCCCAGCGCTGCGACCGCCGGCTGCACCTGGTCGACGGGCGGGTGGCCGAGCTCAGCGAAACGGCAGCCACTTCGTCGAGGTCGTGACCTCGGCAAGCACATCGGCCAGCACGTCGACCCCCAGCCCCGGCCCGGTCGGGACGCTCAATGTGCCGTCCTCCAGCACGAAGGGGGCGGTGATGTCCCGGGCGTAGAACCGGTCTGACGCGCTGGTGTCACCCGGCAAGGTGAACCCGGGCAGCGCGGCCAGCGCCACGTTGGCGGCCCGACCCAAACCGGTCTCCAGCATCCCGCCACACCACACCGCGATGCCCTGCGCCGCGCACACGTCGTGCACCTTGCGGGCCTCCAGGTAGCCGCCCACCCGGCCGGCCTTGATGTTGACGATCGAGCAGGCACCCAGCGCCAGCGCATCGGAGGCCGCCTTGGCCGAGGTGATCGACTCGTCCAGGCACACCGGCGTACGGATCTGCCGGGTCAGCTCCGCATGATCGACCAGGTCGTGCTCGCCGAGCGGCTGCTCGATGAGCAGCAGGTCGTAGTCATCGAGCCGGGCCAGCTGCGCGGCGTCGGCGAGCGTGTACGCGGTGTTCGCGTCCACCTGCAGCAGCAGGTCGCCGCCGAAGCGCTCGCGGACCGCGGCCACCGGCTCGACGTCCCAACCGGGCTGGATCTTGAGCTTGATCCGGGCGTACCCCTCCTCCAGGTAGCCGGCCACGGTGTCGAGCAGCGCCGGCACCGTCGCCATGATCCCGACCGACACGCCGGCCGACACCCGCGGCCGTACCGCTCCCAGATAGCTACCGAAGGAGACTCCGGCGCTCCGCAGTTGGGCGTCGAGGATGGCCATCTCGATCGCGCCTTTGGCCATCGGATGACCCTTGTACGCCGACAGCAGCGGCGCGACCGCTTCGGCATCCAGCGGGCCGGCGCCGGCCAGCACCGGCAGGAAGAACCGCTCCAGGGCGTCGGCGGCGCCGTCGACGTACTCCTCGCTGTAGAGCGGCGAGGTGCCGGCGACGCACTCGCCCCACCCCTCGGCCTCCTCGGTCACCACCCGTACGAGTAGGACGTCGCGCTCGGTCTCGGTGCCGAAGGAGGTCTGGAACGGCGCCACGAGCGGCAGCAGCGCCCGGCGCAGCTCGACTCCGGTGATCCTCATGGGGCCTCCAGTAGGTACCAGCCGGACCGGGTGGCTGAGGTGACTCGGTAGCCGTCGTCAATCGCCGGCGCCATCATCTCGCGCACTGCCGACCGCCATTCGCGAGCGAGTGCCGGGTCGTCGGCTCGGAGCGCCTCGATGTCGGCCGGCATGCGGCAGAGCAGCGGGGAATCACCCCGATCGCGTCCCGCAGCGTCGCCCGGCTCGGGGGCACCGGCCGCATCGACGTCCAGCAGGACCCAGCCTTGGGTGATCAGTGTGTCCACCGTTGCCTCGGTGGCGGGCGGGCGGGCCGGCGTCCCGGCCGACCAGACCGCTACCAGGCGGTCGCTGCCCTGGCCGGCGTTGATGCCGTCGGCCATCTCGCCGTAGAAGTCCACCAGATAGCTGGTGGCCACCGCGCCCAGCCGGACCAGGTTGAAGAACCCGTTGCGACGCACCAGCGGGTCGAAGGTCCAGTTGATCATGGGGATGCCGTGTTCCAGCGCCCAGGCGCGTTGGTCGCACTTGAGCGCGTAGCCGACGCCGCGGCCCTGGACCTGGGGCGACACGCCGGTGATGTGCGAGTGCAGGTACGGCTCATCGCCGGCCCCGAGGAAGCCGACGCAGGCACCGACGAGCATATTGCCGGCGTACGCACCGGCTACGTAACCCCCGAAATGCGCCAGCGATCTCATCACATCCGCCGACAGCGGAGGGTGGCCTGCCCGGGCCTGCCAGATGTCGGTGAAAAGAGCCTCGACCGCGCGGACGTCGACTGGATCGGCCAGCTCACACACGCTGAGGCCCGCGGCGCGAGCTGCCAAACCGGCCGCGGTGCGAACCTCGGTGACGCTGATGGTCAGGTCGCGCTCGAGTCGTCCTTCTTCGGCCGGGGGCGCGGCGCCGGCCGGGTCGGTGACTTGGCGACCAGCTCGGGGCCGGTGGGGTCGACTGCCGGAGCGGGCGAGGCCGGCGTGACATCGGAGTCCACCGGCGCGGCCGCTGCGGTCATGTCGATCGCCGTCTCGTCGTTGCGGTCGACCGGATGGACCGGCGGCGGGGATGAGGCCGGTGCGGCGGCGGGAGGGGCAGCCGGTGCCGGGCTGGGGGCGGGCGAAGGGACGGGAGTCAGCCGGGCCCCCGGACTGGGAAATGCCGATGGGACCTTGGCGGGCGCCTTCATCCGCCGCATCACGACGCCCGCCAGCGCCGCAGCGAGCACAGCAAGACCGAGGAAAGCCAGTAGCGATGCCACCCGATGGTGTGGCCGGGCGGCCGGGATTGCCTCGGCGGCCAGTCGGTCGCGTTGAGCGCCCTGGCGCCGGCTGGGCTCAGTGCTCTGCTCGACCCGGATGCGAGCGGTCTCCAGCGCGTTCGCTGCCAGGGCCAGCGAGGGACCGAGTGATCCCAGGGCAGCCTCGGCCTTGGGGGTGAGCACCTCACGCGCCTTGGCTGCCCGCGGGGTGAACGACGCCCGCGCGGCGTCGACCCGGGGCCCGACGGCCCCGCGTGCGGCGTCAAGCTGCGGCGCCAAGGATGCCCGCGCCGCATCAACCCGAGGCCCGACGGCTCCGCGCGCGGCGTCAAGCTGCGGCCCGAGCGCCTCGGCCACCTCGATGGCCCGGTCGCGTAGCGCGTTGGCGCTGGCGGCAATCTCCGCGGTTGGCAGGCGCTCGATCAGGGTGGGCTTGGGCTTGCTCCGACGAAACACAGGAGGCCTCCGCAGCTCGGTCCAGCTCAGGGCGCCAGCGCGCCGGGCGGCACCCATCTTGCCCCAAGCCGTTCCGGGCCCACCACGTGGGAGGATGGACGCTTCCCATCCACCGCCCCGAAGGAGATCCCGCGTGGCCACCGAGCTTTATGCGACGCTGAACACGAGCGCCGGCCCGATCCGGGTGCAGCTGCTCCCCGACCATGCACCCAAGACCGTCCGCAACTTCGTCGGTCTGGCCGAGGGCAGCCTCGAGTGGACCGACCCCAAGACCCGGGCCAAGCAGTCGAAGCCGCTCTACGACGGCACAGTCTTCCACCGCGTCATCGGCGGCTTCATGATCCAGGGCGGTGACCCGCTGGGCACGGGCACCGGCGGCCCGGGCTACCAGTTCGGTGACGAATTCCACCCCGAGTTGTCGTTCAACCGGCCGTACCTGCTCGCGATGGCCAACTCCGGCCCCGGCACCAACGGGTCGCAGTTCTTCATCACGGTCGGCCCCACCCCGCACCTGACCGGCCGGCACACCATCTTCGGCGAGGTGGCCGATGCGGCGAGCCGGACGGTGGTCGACTCCATCGCGACCACCAAGACGGCTCGCGGTGACCGCCCGGTCGACGATGTGGTGATCTCCTCCGTCGACATTGAGCGGATCGAGAGCTGAGCAGGCGATGACCCAAGAGGTCTCCCCGCGAGGAGAGCGTGCGGCCGCGCCGGTCTGCTATCGGCACACCGACCGGGAGACCTACGTCCGGTGCGTCCGGTGCGACCGGCCGATCTGCCCCGACTGCATGAATTCGGCGTCGGTGGGTTTCCAGTGCCCGGACTGCGTACGCGAGGGCAATCGCGGCGTCCGCGAGGCCCGGACGACCTTCGGCGGCCGGGTGGCCGGCAACTCCAAGCAGATGACGCTCGGCTTGATCGGCATCAACGTTGCGGTGTTCCTGCTCGTCGGGGCGACCAATCCGGCGGCGCTCAGCGGCGGGGTGATCACCGCGCTGCACGCACGCTTCGCCCTCGATGTCGGCGCGGTGGCGCGCGGTGAGTACTACCGGCTGCTGACCAGCGCCTTCCTGCACTACGGCTTCGTACACATCGCTTTCAATATGTACGCGCTGTGGCTCTTCGGCTCAGAGCTCGAGCGGTTGTACGGCCGGGTGCGCTTCGTCACGCTGTACCTGGTCTCGGCCCTCGGCGGGTCGGTGCTGGCTTATCTCATCGTCAGCCCGGGCACGCCCTACAGTCCTGGTCCGCTGCTGGCCGGTGCATCGGGAGCGGTGTTCGGCCTCTTCGGGGCCTTCTTCATCACGGCGCGCAAAGTCGGTATGCAGACCGGCGGCATCATCGCGCTGGTCGGCATCAACCTGGCCCTGGGCTTCGTCATCCCGAACATCGGCTGGCAGGCCCACGTCGGCGGTCTGCTCACCGGATCGGCACTGGCAGCCGTGCTCGCCTACGCACCGCAGGGCCCACGCCGGCGGCTGATCCAGGTTGCCGGCACCCTGGCCATCGTGGCAGTACTCTGCATCATCGTGGCCCTACGGACCGCGCATTTCCCGGTCATCGCCTGAGGGCCCCGAACCCGCCGCTTGAGCCTCCCTTTACTTGATGTAGCCAGCTTTCTTCAACGCAGGGATGGCGCGCTTCTCTACCTCGTCCGACCCCGCCAGCGTCTTGCGAATCCGTCCGGACACTCTTGGATCGCAGCCGTGCGGGCGGCTACTCAATGAGCGCTCGACGCTTACCCCGGCGGGTCCATCAAATCGCCCAGCCAGCGGTTATCCACACTGTGGACAACCCCTGGGGACAGGGTTACACGGCTGTGATTACCCCGGTGTGCCGGGCCGTACGCCGAAGTGTGGTTGATCACCCGGGCCGGGACCCGGACGATCGACCACACTTCGCGCGCGGTGCGCCCGCCTCGGCTACCTGGAGATCGGCTGGCCGGTAGCCGGGGACAGATACAACGGCTTGGCCCGGACCGGACTGTTGAAGTTGAACAGCCCGTTGAGGTTGCCGGCCACCTGGTCGAAGGAGTGGTCGCCGATCCGGGTGTCGCCGAGCCAGTTGTGCTCGACGAAACGCAGGATCGACGTCTGGTCGGTGATCGAGTGGTCCACGGTATTGCTCCGGACGTACGGCGAGATCACCAGGAGTGGCAGCCGGGGGCCGTAGCCACAGCGGTCGGCGTAGCCGCCCATGGCGCGACCAGAACCGCAGCGGCCGGGTCCGGTCAGGGCGTCGTCGGCCGACTGGCTGTTGTTGAGGATCGGGCTCATCTGATGGTCGTACCAGCCGTCGCTGTCGTCGTAGGCGATGACGACCGCGGTGGAATTCCACGACTTGCTCGACTGCAGCCGGTTCATCAGGTTGACCACGAAGCGCTGCTCGTCAAGGGGGTCGGAGTAGCCGGCGTGCCCGTCCTGGTACTTCGCGGCCTTGACGAAGCTGACCGCCGGCAGATTGTTGACGTTGAGGGCCCGGCCGAAGTCGGAGATGTCGTACTGGTGGTTGGCCCGGTCGCTGCGCCCGATCGCGCCGACCGAGGACGGCGCGAGGTGGTGCGGGTTGGCGGTGGACTTGTAGTACTCGAACGGCTGGTGGTGCGCGCTGTAGTCGGTCACCGGAACCCCGGCGATGTTGTTGTGCGTTGACCCGCAGACAGCAGCGGTCTTCGTTTTCGGGTCATAGCCGGTGGTGGGCCGGAAACCGCCCTGGAAGAAGCCCCAGGTGACGTGCCGGCGGTTGAGCAGGTCGCCGACGTTGGTCCCGGTCATGACCAGCTGGTTGTAGTCGGTACTCGAGCAGTCGTCGAACGCCGGATCCGGGTCGTTGATGACGGTCCCCACGCCCTTGGCATTGGGCGACGCCACCACGTAGGGGTCGGTGGTCCGCTGTCCGGTCGGCGTAACGGCGTACCCGCCGTGCGTCTGGCCGGAGACCAGGTTGATCGCACCCGGCGTCGAGGGCCCGAACGTCGTGCCGTAGGAGTTGTCGCTCATCGCAAAATGCTGGGCGTAATTCCACAGGCCGGTCACCGTGTTGCCGTCGTAGTAGTCCATCACCAGGCCCGGTTTGGCGATCTCCGGCGGTGTGCAGTCGGTGACCTGGGTGTTCTGCACGAACTTGTCCATCAGCCCGCGGTGAAAGGCCTTCTGCTCCGCACCGTATTCGTGGTCCTGGTCGCAGGTCAGGGCCTCGCTGCGGGCCAGCCGCTGAGGGTTCGCGCTATTCGGGTTGTGGCGCAGCAGTGCCCGGGTCAACCCGTTGACCTTCGGTGTGCCGGGCGCGGCGTGGAAGGCCGGCTCGCCGGCATTGTTCGCCGCATAGGGGTAGGTGCCAAAGTAGTGATCAAAGGACACGTTCTCCTGGAAGATCACCACCAGATGCTTGATGGGCGTGGCGGTCGGACCTGCCGCGGTGGCGGCGAGGGACTGCCCGCCCGCTGCGACGAGCGCCAACGAGGCCACACCGGCGACTGCGGTGGCCGCCCCGATCCGACCGGCCCGCTTGGAGTGTTTCATTCGCTACCTCTTTCGCCAGATTGCCGATGACGACGCATACCATCGCGTCCAGGTGTGAACGCAATATGTCACGCGTCGGTACGCAATGTGGCATTTGGGCGGCCATCAGTGTTCGGCCCAGGCCGGCGAGGTAGGGGTGGGCGGCCTCAGCGCCATTGGGTGAGCAGGCCCAGTGCCGCGACCAGCATGGCGAAACCCACCGCCAGATTGCCCGCCTTCAGCGCCTCGACCGGCAATGTCCCCTGGGACAGGTAGTAGACGACCAGCCAGGTGATGCCGACGACCAGCAGCACCACGGCGGCGACCGGCACCCATCGGGGGCTCGGCCCGCGCTTGCGGGTGGACGCCGGGCGTACGTCATCGGGCGGGACGTAGACGGTCTTCTTCCGTACGCGGGACTTGGGCACAAGGTCTCCTGGGGGAGTCGTCGCGGGTTAGCGTAGTCAATGGCGGATCAAGGAGGAGGAGGAACGCATGCGCAGGCTCCCGGGTGGATGGCGGCTGCTGGTGCCGTGCATCGCCTTGGCCGCCGGCGTCCTCTTCTCGACCAGCGCCGAGACCTCTCACGGGACCGACCTTCGGGCCGGCCGCCAGCAGCAGCTCCAGCAACTGATCGTTCAACGCAATTCCAGCGTCCGTACGCTCGATGCTCAGCTCCGGTCGCTGCGCACCGAGGTCGACCGGGCCACGGCGGGTGCCTCACGAAAGGACCTCGGGGTGGCGGCGGCCCAGACCCGCGCCAACGCGTTGCGGGCGCCGACCGGGCTGTCGGCAATGCACGGACCCGGCCTGACGGTGTCGCTGGACGATGCGCCGCGGCAATCCGACGGCTCCCTGCCGAAGGGTGCCGGCCCCGACGACGTCGTCGTCCACCAGCAGGACGTGCAGGCCGTGGTCAACGCGCTGTGGAGCGGGGGCGCCGACGCGATGACGATCATGGGTCAGCGCGTCGTCGCGACCAGCGCCGTCCGCTGCGTCGGCAACACCCTGCTGCTGCAAGGGCGGACCTACTCACCGCCCTTCGTGGTCGCCGCCATCGGCAACCCGTCGGCGATGCGGGCCCAGCTTGCCCGGGAGCCCGGCGTGGCGCTCTTCCGGCAGTACGTCGATGCCTACGGCCTGGGCTATCAGGTCATCCCGAGAAGTGAGCTGCGGTTGCCCGGCTTCGAGGGGTCACTCGCCCTGTCCTACGCCCGGGCCCTGCCGTGATGCGCACAACTCTGCGCGGGCTGGGCCAGACGCTCATTACCGCCGGCCTGGTGGTGCTGCTGTTTGCCGCGTACGAGGTGTATGGCACCGGAATCGCGACCAGCCGGGCGCAGAGCCACCTGCTCAGCGGGCTGCACCACCGCTGGGCTGCTGTTGACGGCCCGGACCCGGTGCCCCAGGCGGTCACTTCGGCGGCTCCGCGCCCGGTCGCGCCGGCGAAGCCCGGCCAGGGGTTGGCCATCCTGCGCATCCCGCGGTTCGGCAAGGACTGGACGCCGCGGGTGGTCGTGGAGGGCGTTTCGCTGGCCGACCTCAGTGAGGGTCCGGGGCACTACCCGGGCACTGCCCTGCCCGGGCAGGTCGGTAACTTCGCGGTCGCCGGCCACCGCGCCACGCATGGGAACGGTTTTTTCCGGATGAACGAGATGCGCGCCGGCGACGCCGTGGTGGTCGAGACGGCCGACCGGTGGTTCACCTACCGGGTCACCTCAACGGAGTTGGTCGATCCCACCGACATCGCCGTCATCGCCCCGGTGCCCGGCTTTCCGGGCCGGGCGCCGACCCAGCGCCTGGTCACGCTGACGACCTGCGATCCGTGGTACTCCGCCACGCACCGGCTGATCGTCCACGGCCTGCTGCAGTCGACGACGCTGAAGACGGCCGGCCCACCGGCCGCGTTGGCGAGCTGAACACATGTACTCCTGGATCTGGCGTACGCTGCCCGGCGGCCGGCCCGGCAAGCTGATCGGGAGCCTGCTGCTGATCGTCGCCGTCGCCGCGCTGCTGTTCTTCGTCGTCTTCCCCTGGGCGGAGCCGCAGCTGCCCTTCGGCAACGTCACGGTCGGCAGCCTGGGCCGGCTGTGACCCGCATCCTCGTGGTCGACAACTACGACAGCTTCGTCTACAACCTCGTCCACTATCTGTCACAGCTCGGGGCGAGGTGCGACGTCCGGCGCAACGACGCGGTCACGGTGTCCGAGGCCGGCGCGTACGACGGCGTGTTGCTCTCGCCCGGGCCGGGCGTGCCGGAGGCGGCCGGCATCTGCGTGGAGCTGATCCGCGCCCAAGCCGGCCGGGTACCGATCCTCGGCGTCTGCCTGGGGCATCAGGCCATCGCGGTCGCCTACGGCGCGAGGGTGGGGCGCGCCCCCGAGTTGCTGCACGGCAAGACCAGCCTCGTGCATCACGACGGGGCCGGGGTGCTGGCCGGGCTGCCCGACCCGTTCACGGCCACGCGATATCACTCGCTGGCCATTGCGGAAGGCACGCTGCCGGCGTCGGTATCGGTGACCGCCCGCTCGGACTCCGGCGTGGTGATGGGGGTGCGGGTGCCCGCCGCCGACGTCGAGGGCGTGCAGTTCCACCCCGAGTCGGTGTTGACCCAAGGCGGTCACCGGCTGCTCGGCAACTGGCTCGCGACCTGCGGGTTGCCGTCGGCGCCGGACCAAGCAGCCGAGCTGACCGCTATTCCTCGGGACCCGATTGCGGCTCTGCCATCTGCCGGTGCGCCGCAGACTTGACCTTGTCCGGAAGCACCTTGTTGGCGACACCCTGCGCCTTGGTCTTCACCGAGCCGGCGACGAGCTTGGCCTTGCCGTCCATCAGGGCCTCGAATCCCTGCTTGGCCACCTGAGCCGGGTCATCCTTCGTCCTCTGACCGACCTTCGTGTCGTCCATGTCCGCGCGGTGGAAGAAGTTGGTGTCGGTGGGTCCGGGCATCAGCGCGGTGATGGTGACCTCAGTGTCCTTGAGCTCGTTCTGCAGCGCCTCGGCAAAGGACTGCAGGAACGACTTCGAGGCGTTGTAGACGGCCTGGAAGGAACCAGGCATGGTGGAGGCGATCGACGAGGTGATCAGCATTTTGCCGTCGCCCCGGGTCACCATGTCGGGCAGCAGGCGCTTGGCCAGATGGACGGTCGAGGTGACATTGAGATCGATGATGTTGATCTCGTCGGCCAGGTCGGTGTCGATGAACGCGCCGCCTTGGCCGACGCCGGCGTTCAGCGCTGCGGCCGCGACGGGCCGCCCGGCTGCGACGATTGCGTCGTAGAAGTGTTCGACCCCGTCGTAGGTGCTGAGGTCAGCCTGGACGGCGGCAACCTGGACGCCGGTCGCCCGTAGCCGCTCGGCCGCCGCGGTCAGGCCCGCGTCCTCGGCATTGATCAGCAGGTCGTAGCCATGGTCGGCAAACTGCTTGGCGAGCTCGAAGCCGATGCCGCTGGAGGCACCCGTGACGACGGCGAGGGAATCAGTCATGGCCTCCGACTGCCCCTGCGGCGTTCGCCAAACACCATTTGGCGGCCGCTGCGGCAGGATGGGTCCGGCCGGCCGTCACTCCCCGGTGGTGCCATCCAGGAGCTCACGGGTTGCGTCGGCGTGGCCGGCATGGCGGGCGGTCTCGTTGATCAGGTGGAGCAGGACCCAGCGCAGGTCGGCGCCCGCTTCGGACCTGCACGGCTCGGTGAGCGAGGGCATCGCCCTGACCGCGCGTTCCGTGGCCGCGGCCCGGTCGCGGTAGGCGGCGAGGGCCGCGCTCACGGTGAGCTCGCGACCGGGGGTGAACTCGGTCTCGCTCCTGCTGGTTTGCTGGCCGAGCATCCCACCGTCGATCCAGCGCCACTCCACCTGAGTCAGATGCTTGACGACGCCGACGAGTGAGATCAGCGCCCCGTCGGGCGTCCAGCGGGCCTGCTCGTCGCTCAAGTCCTCGACCTTCCGGATGACGGCACCCCGAAGGAAGCCCAGCCAGCGCAGGAACAACTCCCGCTCGTCGGAGGTGCCGCGGGGAAACTCGTATTCCGGAGCGGATGACATCACCACAAGGTAGGTGCTCAACCGCTGCCACCCGATCGCCGGCGGCGTCGGGCGGGACGGCAGGGCTGGTGCCGCCTACGGTGACGGCGACGCCGTTGGTGAGGGCGGGGCGGACGGCGACGGTGGCGCAGAGGGCGACGGCGACGGCGACGGCGGCGGGGGTGGCGGAGGCGACGGCGTCGGGGACGGCAGGACGACCGGCGGTGCCTTGGCCACCACGATGGTGACGGTGCTGCCCTTGGTGGCCAGCTTGGTCGCGACCGGGCTCTGCTCGATGACGTCGCCGGCCGGCGTCGACCTGGTGACCCGCGTGCTGGAGCGGGCGGTGAAGCCGGCCGTTTTGAGGGTGGCGCGGGCGTCGCCTTCGCTCTGCCCGACGACGTTGGGCACCCGGACCGCACCGTTGGAGACCTGAACCACGACGGTGTCGCCCACCCCGACGTCGGTGCCGGCGGCGGGGGTGGTCGCGATGACCTGGTCGAGGGGCTGGTCGCTGTCGATCGGCTTCACCGATGCCTTGAGCTTCAGCCCGACCAGCTGCGACATCGCTTCGTCGCGCGTCGCCCCGACCAACATCGGCACCGTGACCTGCGCCCGGCCCTGGTCAACGGTCAGCGTCACCGGGGCGCCCTTGGGCAGCAGCACGCCTGACGCCGGGTCCTGGTCGACGACCTTCCCCCGCTGTGCGTCGTCCTTGAACACCCTGGCGACCTTGCCCTTGAAGCCGTGCCGGCCCAGGTCGGCGAGCGCCTCGGCCTGGGTCTTGCCGCGCTCGGCGGGCACCGACACCTTGGCGCCGGCCTTGTTGTTGTTGACCGCATAGCGGGTGACGAAGGCGGCCAGGACGAAGACGGCGATGACGGCGAGGGCAAGCAGGAGGTACCACCAGCCGCGCCGGCGGTCGGGCTCTGGCTCGCGCAGCACAGTTGCCGAGGACGCCCGCGGCACCGACTCAAAGGCCTGAGTGCGTTCGGCCCGGGTGTAGACGGGGGTGGCCTCGACCCGTTGGCCGTTGGCGGCCCGCAGCAGGTCGGCCCGCATCTCCCCGGCCGACTGGTAGCGGTTGGCCGGGTTCTTGGCCATCGCCTTGAGCACCACGGCGTCGGCGGCCGGCGAGATGTCGGGGTTGCGCTCCGACGGCAGCGTCGGGTCCTCGCGGACATGCTGGTAGGCCACGGCGACCGGCGAGTCACCGGTGAACGGCGGTGCGCCGACCAGCAGCTCGTACAGCAGGCAGCCGGTGGAGTAGATGTCGGCGCGGGCGTCGACGGTCTCGCCGCGCGCCTGCTCGGGGGAGAGGTACTGGGCCGTGCCCATTACCGCGGACGTCTGGGTCATCGTGGCCGAGCCCGTCGCCAGCGCCCGGGCGATGCCGAAATCCATCACCTTGACCTGGCCGGTCCGGGTCAGCATGACGTTGGCCGGCTTGATGTCGCGGTGCACGATGCCGCCCCGGTGGCTGAACTCCAGGGCTGCGCACACGTCGGCGGTGATCTCCAGCGCCCGCTCCGGCATGAGCTTTCCTTCGGCCTGCAGCACCTCCCGCAGGGTGCGCCCTTCGACGTACTCCATCACGATGTACGGCAGCGCGACCCCGTCGGGCGCCGCGTCGTCGCCGGTGTCGTACACCGCCACGATCGACGGATGGTTCAGCGCGGCGGCGTTCTGCGCCTCGCGCCGGAAGCGGGCCTGAAAGACGGTGTCGCGGGCCAGGTCGTGGCGCAGCATCTTGACCGCGATGTCGCGGCCGAGCCGGGTGTCGCGACCGCGGTGGACTTCGGCCATGCCGCCGTAGCCGAGGTTCGGCCCGATCTCGTAGCGGTCGCCGAGCATCCGCGGCACCGTCATCCGCCCGCTCCGGAGGAGGCCAGGATGGCTGCCATCACCTTGCCGGCAATGGTCGAGGCCGCTCGCGATCCGCCGCGACCGGCGTTCTCCAGGACGACGGCGATGGCCACCGGCGGTGGCTGGCCCTCCTTGCCGGCGAAGCCGATGAACCAGCCGTGGTCCGGGCCCGCATTCTGGGCGGTGCCGGTCTTGCCGGCGACCAGGTAGCCGGGGATCCGCGCGGCCGTGCCGGTGCCCTTCTCCACCACGCTGCGCATCATCGTCTGCAGCTCGGCGGCCACGCCGGCCGGCATCGGCCGGTGCAGCTCGGTCGGGGTGGCGCGCTGCAGGCTGGTGATGTCCGGTGCCTGGATCTCCTTGATCAGGTAGGGCTTGTTGAGCACGCCACTATTGGCCACGGCGGCGGCCACCATCGCGTTCTGCAGCGGGGTGAAACGGACGTCGCGCTGACCGATCGAGGATTGGGCGACCTGGGGCGGGTCGGCCAGGGCGCCGATCTCGCTGGTCGACACCGGCATGGGCACAGTCAGGCCCGGCTCCCCGACCCCGAACAGCTTGGCCTGGGCCCGGATCTTGTCGGCGCCGAGGGTCACCCCGAGCTTGGCGAATGCGGTGTTGCAGGAGACGGTCAGTGCGTCGATGAGCCGCTGGCGACCGGATCCGCTGCACACCTCACCCTCGTAGTTCGGCAGCGGCCGGGTCGTCTGCGGCGGTGTGTAGGTGACCGGTGAGTCGATCAGGGTGCTGGGCTGGTATCCGTTCTGCAGGGCGACTGCTGAGATGATGACCTTCATCGTCGAGCCGATCGGATAGGTCTCGTTGATCGCCCGGTCGATCAGCGGACGGCCCGGCCTGGCGTTGATCTTCTTCCAGGCAGCGGTGATGCTGGCGGCGTCGTGGCCGGCCAGCGGTGTGGGGTCGTACGACGGGCTGGTCACCATGGTCAGGATTGCACCGGTCCTCGGGTCGAGTGCGACCACCGAGCCGCGCTGGTTGCCCAGCAGCTTGGCGGCCGCCGCCTGACCGGCGGGGTCCAGGGTGAGGACGACGTTGCCTCCGCGCGGGGTGCGGCCGGTGACCAGATCGGAGATCCGGCGGACGAAGAGCCGGTCGTCCTCGCCGGAGAGGATGCCATCCTCCGCGCGCTCGATGGCCGACGATCCGTACACCAGGGAGTAGTAGCCGGTGATAGGGCCGTACAACGCGCCGCCGGGATAGCCGCGCAGGTACTTGAACCTGTCGGAGGTGGGGACGCTGGTGGCGATCGCCTTGCCGTCGACCACGATGGAGCCGCGCTGGCGCTCGTAGGTCTGCAGCAGCAGCCGCTGATTGCCGGTGTTGTGCCGCAGTTTGTTGGCCTCGACCACCTGGACGTAATTGAGGTTGACGAACAGGGCGCCGAAAAGCAGCAGCACCGCGATGGCGACCTTGCGTACCGGGGCGTTCACAGCCGGACCATCTGGGTGGGCGCGTTCTGCAGCGGCTGTACCGACCGCTGGCTGCCCGGCGGCCGGCGGGCGGCGTCGGAGATGCGCAGCAGCAGCCCGATGAGCACATAGTTGGCGACCAGCGAGGAGCCGCCGTAGGACAGGAAGGGGGTGGTCAGCCCGGTCAGCGGGATGAGCTTGGTGACCCCGCCGACCACGACGAAGACCTGCAACGCCACCGAGAACGCCAGGCCCGCAGCCAGCAACTTGCCGAAGGAGTCGCGGACGGTCAGCGAGGTCCTTAGGCCGCGGCTCACGATGATCGCGTAGATGACCAACACCGCGGTCAGCCCGAAGAGGCCGAGCTCTTCGCCGATCGTGGCCACGATGAAGTCGCTGTTGGCGAACGGGACGATCTCCGGCCGGCCGGAGCCGGGCCCGGTGCCGAAGAGCTGGCCGGTCGCCAGGCCGTACAACGACTGCACGATCTGATACCCGGCGCCGTTAGGGTCGGCGAAGGGATGCAGCCAGATCGCCACGCGTTCCTGGACGTGGGCGAAGATCTTCCAGGCCGTGAACGCGCCGCCGGCGAACAGCGCCAGACCGATCAGCAGCCACGACGTGCGCTGCGTCGCGATGTAGAGCATCACGACGAAGATTCCGAAGAACAGCAGCGACGAGCCCAGGTCCTTCTCGACGATGAGGACCAGCAGGCTGGCAATCCAGGCGACGAGCACCGGGCCCAGGTCGCGCCCGCGGGGAAAGTCGACGCCCGCGACGCGCCGGCTGGCCAGCGACAGTACGTCGCGTTTGGCGACCAGGTACGCCGCGAAGAAGACGATCAGCGCGATCTTGGCGAACTCTCCCGGCTGGATGGAGAAGCCGGCCAGCCGGATCCAGATCCGGGCGCCGTTGACCTGCGACAGCGAGGCGGGCAGCAGGGCCGGGATGGCCAGCAGCACCAGACCCAGCAGGCCCACCGTGTAGGCGTAGCGCGACAGCGACCGGTGGTCGCGCACGATCACCAGCAACGCGATCAGCAGGATGAGGCCGACGGCCGTCCAGGCCAGCTGGAGAGAGGCGTTGCCGGTGAGGAAGTCGACACTGAAGCGCTTGCTCTTCGTCGTCTTGGCCAGGTCCAGGCGGTGGATCATGGCGACGCCCAAACCGTTGAGCAGTGCTACCAGTGGCAGCAGCAGCGGGTCGGCGTAGGGCGCGAACCGGCGGATAGCCAGGTGCGTGGTGCCGAACATCCCGGCCAGGGTGGCCGCATACCACAGTGGCGCCAGGGTGAGGCCCCCCTGCAACGCCGCCTCGATCGCCACCGAGACCAGCCCGGCCAGCAGCACCGCGAAGGCCAGCATGACCAGCTCGGTGCCCCGTCGGGTGCGCCGGGGGACGGCGCTGCCGGCCGTTGTCATGACCGCGGCTTGCGGCAGTCCTCGCCGGGGACCTCCGGCCGCCCCGTCGAGGGTGCGGCGCTGGGGCTGGCGCTCGGAGTCGGTGTTGGACTTGGCGTTGGAGTTGAGGTTGCCGTCGGCGTCGGGCTGGCCGACGCAGCGCCGGCAGCGCGCGTCGTGCTCGTGCCCGGGCGGCGGCCGGCCGATGCGTTCGACGGTGCGCCCGACGGTGGGCTGGACGGTGCGCTGACCGACGGGCCGGTCATGGGAGGAGTCGACGGCCTCATCGATGGGGCCGGCTCCGAGGGCGGCAGCGACGAGCCATCCGGCGCGGGGGTCGGCGTGCCCACAGCAGCGGGCGTCGGTGTGGACGCCGGGCTCGCGCTCGCCGCCGCCGGCTGCGGGCTGCAGGTCGGCAACTGCTTGTCGGCCAACCGGCCGAGGATCTGGTCGGCGTCGCGCAGGCTGGTCGCGGTGATCCCGCTCTTGACCTGCCCGCGGGCGGCCGGTTGCAGGTCGTTGAGCCGCATGTCCGTGCGCCGGCCGACCTTGTGCAGGTCGATGCCGGCGACGCCGCCGGTGACGCCGTGGAAGATGGCCACGCTGCCGTCATCGGTGGCGCCGACGTAGTACTGAGCCTGCACGTAGCGCCACCCGCCCCACGACCCGAAGCTCAGCACCAGCAGCAGCAGCAGCGCGGACAGCACCCAGCGCACCGGGCGCCGGGGCGGCTCGGTGTCGCTCGTCCGGTCGGCCGGCGGCTGCGGCTGGACCGGCCGGGCCAGGGCAGCCCGTCCCGCGGCGCTGTCGGCCGACGGCGGCCGCTGGCGCTGGTGCTCGGCGACCGCGCCGGCAATCACCGGCTCGTCCGGCCCCAGGGTGCCGTCGACGATGTCGGCCACGATGCAGCTGATGTTGTCGGGGCCACCGCTGCGCAGCGCCAGCTCTACCAACCGGTCGGCGGCGGCCTGTGGGTCGTCGAGCTCGAGCGCCTGCCCGATGGTCTCCTTGCTGACCACGTCGGAGAGCCCGTCGCTGCACAGCAGGTAGCGGTCACCCACGACGGCTTCGCGTACCGATAGGTGCGGCTCGATGTCGTCGCCGGTCAGCACCCGCAGGATCAACGACCGCTGGGGGTGGGTGCTCGCCTCGTCGGCGGTGATGCGCCCCTCGTCGACGAGTGATTGGACGAAGGTGTCGTCGTGGGTGATCTGGTTGAACTCGTCGCCGCGCAGGAGATAGGCCCGCGAGTCCCCGACATGGACCAGCCCGACCCGGTTGCCGGCGAAGAGCACCGCGGTCAGCGTCGTACCCATGCCGCCCAGCTCAGGGTCACCGTCCACCATGAGACGCAGGTGCTCGTTGGCCTGCGCGGTGACGTCGCGGAGGCTGTCGACCAGGTCACCGCCGACCGCGTCGTCGTCCAGCGTCGACAGGATGGACACCACGACGCGGCTGGCGACTTCTCCGGCGGCGTGGCCTCCCATACCGTCGGCGATCGCGAGCAGGCGCGGCCCGGCGTAGACGGAGTCCTCGTTGTTGTCGCGCAGCATGCCGATGTCGGTGGCTGCGGCGTAGCGCAGCATCAGGGTCACGCGCGCAACTCCAGTACGGTCTTGCCGATCCTGATCGGAGCCCCCAGCGGCACCAGAGTGGGCCCGCTGACCTTCGCCCGGTTGAGGAACGTGCCGTTGGTGGAGCCGAGGTCCTCGACCAGCCATTGGCCGTCGCGGGGGCTGAGCCGTGCATGCTTGGAGCTGGCGTAGTCGTCGGTGATGACCAGCGTGCTGTCGTTGGCCCGCCCGATCGTGATCGGCGCGTCACCCAGGCTCATCTTGGTCCCGGTGAGGGTGCCTTCGGTGACCACGAGTGTCTTGGGCAGGTGTCGGCGCTTTACCTTCGCCTGACGGTCTTGCAGGGCGGGTGCTGCGACCCGGCGGACCGGAGGTGGCACGGGTCGGCTCTTGCGGGTCCCGAACAGATCACTGCGGATCACACCCAGCGCCGCGAAGACGAAGATCCAGAGCAGGGCGAGAAAGCCCAGTCGGGTGACCGCAAGGACGACCTCGGGCATCAGTCGTCCGCTCGGAACACCAGCGTCGTCTCACCCAGGGAGATGCGGTCACCCGTGCGCAGCAGCTGCTCGTCGACCGGGCGGTCGTTGACCAGGGTGCCGTTGGTGGAGCGGAGATCGGTGAGTACGGCGCTGGTCCCGTCGAAGGCCACCCGCGCATGGCGGCGCGAGATGCCGACGTCGGGCAACCGGATGTCGGCTTCTTCGCCCCGGCCCACGATGGTCGTGCCGTAGCGCAGCGGGAAGTCGCGGCCGCCCGACTCGTCGCGCAGGCGTGCCCCGGTCGGCGCCGGCGGGAGGGCGCCGGTCTGGGCTGCGTCCACCGAGCTGCTCACCCGGAACACGCCGGTCCGCAGCTCGGCGGACTCCTCCAGGCGCACCCGGATCGCGCCGAACGTGGTCCAGCCGTGCTCGCTGACGTGCTCAGTGAGCATGCCGGCGAGCTCCTCGGCGAGCGGGCCGGCGTACGTCAGGAGCCGCTGGTGGTCGTCAGTGGCCAGCGTCACGGCGTACCGGTTGGGCACCAGGATCCGGCCGGCGCCGAGGATCGCCTTATGGTCGGCGGCCTCACGCTGCAGTGCGGAGGCAACCTCGACCGGCTCGACCGCTCCTTTGAACACATGGGCAAAGGCGCCTTCCACGAGGCCCTCGAGCCGTCGCTCGAAGCGTTGGAGCACGCCCACCCGAAACACCCCTCCTCGTGACCGGACTTCCATGGTATCCGGGGAGATCGGCCGGACCGGGCTACGCGGGCTGCATGCTAATCTCGGCCGGCTGCTCGGGCGAGTGGCGGAATGGCAGACGCGCACGGTTCAGGTCCGTGTGTCCGAAAGGATGTGGGGGTTCAAGTCCCCCCTCGCCCACCGTGTACGCCTCCCCGGTGAACTGTGGCCGATCGCCGGGGTCACAGCGCGCACGATTGGCCGCACTTCGCAGGCTGGCCGTTCCACCCCCGCGCCTTCAGCACGAGGGCGACCTCGGCGGCTACCGCGCACGGGCGCATCGTCACCTCGGCCCAGCCATACCGAAGGGGCGCCTCACCGGCAACGACGGCCGCGTTGTCCCGCCGGCTGTCCCGCCACACCTCCGACGGTGCGTCGTGGCCGAGGCGGCCGTCCAGCTCGACCGTGGTCGCGTACCCGAGGTAGCCGACGTCGGTCCACTCGCGTCCGCGCCGGCCCACCGACGGGCGCTGACGCCGGCCGGTCGGCAGCCGGTGCCGTCGCTCGACGTCGCGCAGGTAACGGAGCTCCAGCAGCGAATGGGCACCGGCTGCGATGTCGCCGAGGGGCGCCAGCACCGCCGCGCGCCACCGTACGGTCCGCCGGCCGAGGAGCTCAGCGCGCACCCGGCCGGCCGTGGTGAGCCGCCGCTGGCACGCTTGGGCCACCAGGGCCAGCGCCATCTCACCGCTCGGGGCGGCTCCGATCAGATCGACGATGGTGGCCTCTACCCGGGTGCGCGGCGGGGTCAGCACCGGATGCCGGCTCACCGCGAGCCGCCGGCTTCGATGCACGACCACGCCGGCGGGGGCGCTCAGGTGTCGGCCGGCCGGCACGGACACGTGGGAGCGACTGTCGCTGGTGGGCATCCCGTACAGCGCCGCCGCGGTCTGGTGGCTCAGCACCGCGCCGGCGCCACAGGCGAGGAGGGCGGCCCAGTTGCGGGCGGCCACGGTCGGAGGACCGGTGCGGGTGCTGTAGATGCCGGGGTGGAGGCGCTGCCAGCGGCGGGCGCGCAGCCGGGCGGCGACAGCATCGTCGGTCAGACCGTGGGCAGCGGCCTGCGCGCGGGACAGGACATGGTGCTGCGCCTCCAGGATGTTCGCCAAGGACTGGAGTTCGGCGGTCACCACCCGAGGTTGCCGCGCCAGGGGTGCCGACCACGCAGGCAGCGTCGATCTGTGGATGACGCACTGTGGCGCTTGACTGTGGTGGATCGTGCGGCCTGTGACCCCGACAATCCACCGCACTACCTCATCGGATCGGCGACCTTCGGCAATAATCCCTCGGTGGCGCGACGGCGACAACGGGGCGAGCCGCTGATGGCGCCCCCGACGGCCGGAGGTCCGCTACCTCTGTTGGGAGCCCGCAGCCGCGCCGCGGTCGCCGGCAGCACCGCCAGGGCGAGATCGGCTTCGTTTTCCACCCCGACGCCCACGGTGACACATAAGCCCGGGAGGCGGCGACCGCGTTGCTCGCTCTCGCCTTCGGCCCGGTGGGCCTACCCCGGCTGTGCGGCCGCACCGACGCCCGCAACACAGCGGCCGCTCTGCCTGGGTATGCGGCAGGAGGCGCACTTCGTTCACAACAAGGTGTTCAAGGAGTGGGGGACGAATTGGCATTCGCCATGCTGGCCGGCGAATGGGTGACGAACTGAGCGACCACGTTCCTGATTTCCGCTGCGGTCAGTGCGCAGGTGGCGTCGCCCACGGGTAGCTCCACGGCTTGGATCTGCGGCACACCAGTGGCAAAGCATTGCGCCCAGGTCCACATGCCGTCTTCCTCAGCCAGCCGGCGAGCGGTCACGATGAATTCTTCGGCCGTCGTATTCATCAGCAGATGCAGCATCGGCGTCTGGGGCGGGTCAGGCACCACGACGATCCCCGGGATGTCCCGTACGGCCTCGGCGATCGCACGCGCATGGTCGAGATAGCCGGCCATGCGCGGCAGGCGCGCCGACAGGCAGCTCAAGGCGGACGCGGCCAGCGGCCAGAGCCCGAACAGGGTGCCGCCGAGCCGCTGACGCCATTCCCTGACCTCGGCGACGACGTCCTCGGGGCCGGCAACGCAGCAGCCCGGCAGGGCACCGATCCCCTTGTAGAAGGAGACGTAGACCGTGTCGAACAGCGCGGCGACCTCGGCCGGAGGGCGACCGTAGCCGGCGGCAGACTCCCACAGCCGGGCTCCGTCGAGATGCACGGCGGCGTTGCGTTCCCGGGCCCAGGCCACCTGCGCTTCGAGGTCGGCCCAGTCCGGCTGCTGGCCGCCCAGGTCGCGCTGCGGCAGCTCAATCACCAGCGCCGCAACCGGCTCGGCGACGGCATCCAGATCGTCTTTGGTGATCAGGCGGTGCGGACTGCCGACCGGCCGGCCGACCAGCCTGTGCAGGCGCTCGTACGCACCGCCTTCGTGGACGTCGAGGTGGCAGGCGGGATGGAAGACGATCGTGCGGCGGCCTCGGCGGTCGGCGTGCACGCGGAGTACGGCCGGCTGGGCCATGATGCCGCTGGGCAGGAACACCGCGGCCGGCTTGCCGAGGAGGCCGGCCACCGTCTGCTCAAGCTCCGTCACGACACCGCCGTCGCCGTAGCGGTCGAGGGCCGTGTCGGCGGGGATCGTGGCGAGCAGATCGGCGGCCGACTGCGGGCCGTGTGAATGCAGTGCCCGGGTGCACCGGGCGCGGAGGGCGGCGAGCTCGTCGGCGTCGGTCACCGGCCCATTGTGTGCCGTGGGAGCGGGACGGAGGCGGAGGCCGCTATTTTGATGCCAATGGACGAGAACCGAGCTCGGCGGGTAGTTGACGTGCTTCGCGGACGCGGGGTCGATGCGCAGATGGCGAAGGAGGGGGTCTACCAGTTCGGGGTGCGGATCGCCTTGCCGGACGGCCGCGAGGCGGTCTGGGACACCGACGGCACCGCCGGCCTGGAAGCGCAGGTGATGCGAGACGGGATGCTCGTCGGGTTCGTTCCGGTGATCGCCGGCTCCGAGGACTTCGACGAGCAGCAGGTCGTCGAAGCGATCCAGCGCACCGACTACGACCAGCCGGTGGCCCGCCGGCGGACCACCGCACCGCCGGCCACCGCGCCGCTGCCGCCGCAGGGCGGGGTCTTCCGACGCTTCCTCGACGGCTTCCGCTACCGCTGAGACACCACCCGTGCCGCGCTGCGGTTGAACCTCAGGCCGACAGCGCCGAGGCGACCTGATCGGCCAGCGGCGCCGCGCCCGGACGGTTGTCGATCGCCAGGTGCGGTACGGGCGGGGGCTCGTCGGGTCGCACCCGCGCAACGAAAGCCGAGAAATCCGCGAGTTTGCCTGCATCGGTGTCCCGTGCGCGGGTCGTCAGCCGGGCCAGCAGCGTCGCCGGATCGCACCGCACCCACACCAGCCGCACCGGCTCCCCACCAAGTGCGTCGGTCCACGAACGCCACCGGCCGGCATCACGGATCTGGCCGGTGAACGGGGCATCGAGAAGCACGGGACAGCCGGCGGCCCGGATCTGAGCCGCCGCGGCCGTCATGCCGGCGTACTCATGGGCCTTGACGTGCTCGTCGTACCAGGAGCCCTCGCGCTCGCCGCGGGACCGACCGGAGCCGTCGAGCAGCTCGTCGGCGAAGCCGCTGAAGAGGGTGTCCTTGTCGAGCAGCGCCGGCACGGGCCGCACCTGCTGCAGCAGGAGCGCGGCCACCGTCGACTTGCCGGCCCCGGGAGCGCCGGCGACAACCCAGACGGCGGCGGTCATCGGGCAAAGTCAGGTGGCGCGGGCGTACTCGGGCCAGGGTGTCGGCTCCGCGCCGGCAATCTGGGCGATGAATTCATCGAAGTACCAGTTGCGAAACCGTAGGGCCTCCGGCGGGGTGGCCAGGGTGAGCAGTGAATCGCCGAATACGCAGAACTTGTCGGCCTCGTCAAACACCGCGCGCAGCGCCCGGCAGGCCTCCGCGGCGCTCGGGGGCACGACGTAGGTCAGGTCGACCGACACCAGGCCGGCCTCGAGGGCATTGTCGCGGCGTTGATCGGTAGCGTCGGTGATGCCGGCGTAATCCCGCGTCAAGGAGTCGACCAGTCCGAGGAGCCGCACGGGCAGGACCGGACTCTCCCCCTCGCGGTGGCGCAGCGCGATCAGGGCGAACTCCCGCATGAGCTCCGTGCTGTGCTCGAGCGAGCGACCATATACGGGCAGGGGAAAGTCAACCAGCTGAACGGTGCAAAGCTCGGGCGCCATCACAGCGCTTCCACGGCGTCGAAGTCGAATTCGAAGCCCCACTCGGCGGCAGCTTCTGGTGCAGTGTCGGACAGCGTGAACCACACGCATTTTCCGGCCGTCGTCGCCTCGATGCCCCAGTCCGTGGCGAGGGTGTCGAGCAGCCGTACGCCGCGCCCTGTCCCGGCGTCGGCGCTGAAGTGGCGCACCCGAGGTGGCAAGGGACTGTTGTCGCAGACATCGACCTGCACGCCGGACGGTTGGGACTGGAGGACGACCTCGACGGCTGACCTGGCGTGCAGGATCGCGTTGGTCGTCAGCTCGGAGACGAGCAAACAGGCCGTGTCACCGAGGGAATCCAGGCCCCAGGCGGCCAGGGTGCGCTGGGTCAGTCGACGCGCCTCGCCGACACAGCGCGGATCAGCGGACAGCGTCGCGCGTATTTCCACGCGCAGAAGGTAGCGCGATCGGCGCGGGCTGGGCCGTGTGAAAGGGGAACAACCACCATTTGTGACCATAAGAGCGCATGGTGGTAGCCCTCTGGTTATTGGCGCCGTTGCTCGTGCTGTGTCGCCGGCCGCACACTAGAGGACGTGCCCGAGCTACCCGAGGTCGAGGCGCTCGCTGCCTTCCTCCGTGAGCGCGCTGTCGGCCACTTCATCACGCGCATCGACGTGGCCGCGATCAACGTGCTCAAGACGTACGACCCCGCGCCAACCGCGCTGGCCGGCCAGCAGGTGACCGGAGCCGGCCGGTACGGCAAGTTCCTCGACCTCGACTGCGACGGCCTGCACCTCGTGGTCCACCTCGCCCGGGCCGGCTGGCTGCACTGGCGCGAGCAGTTGGCGCCGGCGCCGCCGAAGCCTGGCGGCAAGGGGCCGATCGGCCTGCGGGTACACCTCGACGACGGCGCCGGCTTTGACCTGACCGAGGCCGGCACGAAGAAGCGCCTCGCCGTCTACCTCGTCCGCGACCCCCACACCGTTCCCGGAGTGGCTCGCCTCGGTGTGGACCCGCTGGCCGAGAACTTCACCGCCGACGCATTGGGGACGCTGCTGGCCGGCGCCCGCCAGCAGCTCAAGGGGCTGCTCACCGACCAGACCGTGATCGCCGGCATCGGAAACGCCTATTCCGACGAGATATTGCACGTCGCGCGATTATCGCCGTTCAAGCTGGGCGCCAAGTGCACTCCCGAAGAGGTGGCCTGGCTGCATGCGGCGATGGTGACCACGTTGACCGACGCGGTCGGCCGCTCGGTCGGCCAAGGCTCGGCGACGCTGAAGGGCGAGAAGCGCAGCGGGCTGCGGGTCCACGGTCGCGCCGGCCTGCCGTGCGCCGACTGCGGCGACACCGTGCGCGAGGTCTCCTTCGCCGATTCCTCCCTGCAGTACTGCCCGACCTGCCAAACCGGCGGCACCCCGTTGGCCGACCGGCGGCTGTCGCGGCTCGTCCGCTGAGCGGCGTGTTCTCCATCCTGGTGGTCTGTACGGGAAACGTCTGTCGCAGCGCCGCCGCCGAGCTGCTGTTGCGCGCGGGGCTGCCGGCCGGTCTGGTCGTCCGCAGCGCCGGCACCGCGGCTGTCGTAGGGGCGCCCGTGCATCCGCTCACCGCAGCCGCGCTGGCCCGGCTCGGGATCGACTTTGCCGGTCACGCCGGGCGCCAGCTCGTCGCGGAGCAGGTGGCCGGCGCCGATCTGGTGCTGGGCATGACGCGGGAACACCGCGCTGCGGCGGTCCGGCTGCACCCGCCGACGGTGAGCCGGGCGTACACGTTCGCGGAATTCGCCCGGCTGGCTTCGGATCCGGCCGATCCGGCCGCGCTGCTCGAGCAGACCCGCGCGATCCGGGGCGTGGTGCGGGCGGCAGCGCCGGCCGACGACGACATCGCCGACCCGATCGGGAGGCCGGCAGCGGTGCACGACGCGGTTGTCGCCACGATCGCCGAGCAGGCCGGCCGGATCGCCCGTGCGTTCGGTGGGACCGCCCACTGAATTGACCGGCTCGCCTCGGTCGCGGTCATGGTGCGCGCGGCCTCGGATTATCCGATTCGGGCGCAAATCCGCCGCCGAGGCGCGAGACTAAGTTACGGACTGTAATCGGAGAGTAACTCAGCGCTTCTAACTAGCTCTTCTGTCCGCTCTATCGGACGACGCGAGGAGCTGGCCCGATGTCCAAGACGCACCGCTACGCCCTGCTTTCCATAGTAATTCTGCTGTTGACGACCGGGGCGGTGACCGGGCAGGCCACGGCGTCGGCGGAGGGGATCACAGTCAGCGGCAGCCGGCTGATGCGGGACGGCGCACCGTTCACGCCGCTCGGGTTCACCATGGTGGGCTTGCTGACCCCGCCCGGCTGCCACAAGGGAAATGCGGGCGCCCGCCATCTCAACCAGCATGAGATGGACGTGGCCAAGGACGTCTGGCACGCCAACACGCTGCGCTTTCAGGTCTCCTACAACGGGCTGACCGGCTATGACGCATCCGAGCGGGCGCAATACCTGCAGCGGATCAAGAACGGGGTGGCCCTGGCCCGCGCGAACGACCTCGACGTCATCATCTCCCTGCAGGATCAAGGGATCGGCTGTGGTCCCGGTCGCGCGCTGCCGCCGCTGGGTGCCCTCGGCGCGTGGCGGACCCTAGCTGCCACATTCGAGCACTATTCGTACGTCATGTTCGAGCTGTGGAACGAGCCGGACAACGATGCTGTATCGGGCACCCTCGATCGGTCGAGCGCCTTGTACGCCCAGCGCCACACCTGGGCGGACTGGCTCGACGGCCGCACCACCGCGATCCAGCCGGACAAGCGGAAGTCCTATTCCTGGCCGCCTTTCATCCCGACCGGGCACCAGCAGCTGGTCAACGTCATCCGCTCGACCGGAGCGAAGAACGTGGTCGTCGCCGAGGGTGCGCTCAAGGCGGAGCACCTCAACGGCATGCCGATGCTGAACGACCCGCTCGCCGTCGATCAGATCGCGTACGCCGCGCACATGTACTACTTCCAGACCGGCCGGGCCGACTGGGACCGCCGATTCGGATATCTCACCGCAACCAAGCCGGTGATCATGACCGAGTGGAACTACAGCTGCTCGGGTCAGCGGGGGGTCAACCAGGCGCGGATCGCGCAGGACTTCCTGCCGTACCTGAAGGAAAAGCACGTCGGGATGATGGCGTGGAGCCTGGACGTGATCGGGACGCTGATCTCGGACTGGAACTACACGCCGACCAGCTCCGCCGACTGCCGTAACAAGGCCGGCGGGCTGACGGTGCGGAACTACTTCAGGGCCTACGGGTGAGCCAACTCACTCGACGGTGGCGTGCTGTGACTGCTGATCCGGCATGGCCGCGGAGCCGTCCACGCTCGCCGGCACCTTGAGCCGGTTGTGGGAAGACGTGTATCCGCTGGCATAGCCGTACCCGTATCCATAGCCGACGCCCTTGCGGGGGGCCCGGTTGAGTACCACTCCGAGCGGCGCCGCCCCGACCTTGCGCAGCGCATCGGCGGCCGCAGCCAGCTGGTCGCGCTTGGTGTGGCCGTACCGCGCGATGATCAGCGCGCCGTCGCAGCGGGAGGCGAGGACCGCGGCGTCGGTGACCGGCAGCAGCGGGGGGGCGTCGAGGATGACGATGTCCGACGCCGTGGTCAACGTCGCGATCAGGGTGCCCATCTGGCGTGAGCCGAGCAGCTCCGACGGGTTCGGCGGGATCGGTCCGCTGGGCAGCACCTGCAGACGCTGACGGCCCCAGGTCTGGATGACGTCGGCGACGTTGGCCTGGCCGAGCAGCACGCTGGTGATCCCGACGGCGCCCTCGATGCCGAGATATTCGGCCAGCCGGGGCCGGCGGAGGTCGGCCTCGACCAGGATCACCCGTAGGCCCGACTCGACCAGCGCGATCGCGATGTTGCAGGCCGTGGTGGTCTTGCCTTCCTCCGGTATCGCGCTGGTGATGACCAGGGTGCGGGTCGCCTTGTCGACGCCGAGGAACTGCAAGTTGGTCCGGACCTGGCGGTAGGACTCCGCCCGGCCGCTCTTGTCCTCGGTCGTGTCGACCAGCAGCGGGGTTTCCTTTGCGTGGGGGTCGTCGGGAACGATGCCGAGCACCGGCGCACCGCTGAGCTCCTTGATCTCCTCCGGCGACTTGACGGTGGTGTCGAGGGTCTCGCGCAGCACCGCGCCGCCGACCCCGATCGCCAGACCGATCAGCAGGCCGAGGGCCAGGTTGACCTTGGGACGCGGGGAGACCGGAGTCGTCGGGCGGGTGGCGGGTTTGACGACGGTGGCCTTGACCAGCGGTGTCGCCGATCCGGTCGGCGTCTCCAGCGCGCTGACCACGTGGGTGAACTGCTCCGCGACCGCGTTAGCGATGTCACCGGCGCGGACCGCGTCGGGGTCGGTGACGTTGACCTGCAACAGCACCGTATCCAGCGGGTTCGTCGTGCTGATGTGTTGGGCGAGTTGATCGGCCGTTTCGTCGAGCTTGAGTTTGGTGATGACTGGCTCGACCACCGGTGGTGTGTTGACGATGTCGGCGTAGGACTTGACCCGCTGCGCGGTGAACTGCCCACCCTGGTTGGCGCCACTGATGTCGTTGGTGGGGTTGCCGGCCGAGACGAACAGCTGCGCCTGGGCTTGGTACATCGGCGTGGTCGAGTAGGTCGCCAGCACGGCGGCGGCCACGGCGAGGATCATGCACGCCGCGATGAGCCGCCAGCGTTTGCGCAGGATGTGGGCATATGAGGTGAGATCCACGCCTGACCTCTCGTTCGTGGCATTCTGTTACTTCGACAGTACGCCCTGCAACATCGTCGCGGGGTCGGCTCAAGTTACGGCCGCGATCTGCCGATGGTGGCTCTGAGCGAGTAGTTGCTCGTTCGACATCTGCCAGGGAGACGACCGTGTTGATGCGACGCTGGGTAGCAATTCTGTTGGGAGCGCTCATCGCCTTCGGCGGGATTTCCCTCGCCGCCGGGTCCGCTGATGCCAAGACCGGCTGCCCGAAGGACAAGGGCAACGGGCACGGCAACCAGTACCCGCCGGGGCAGTGCAAAGCGGAGACTGACCGCTCGACCGTCGTGCCCGGCCAGACACTGGGCGTTTGGGGCGACGGATTCCGGCCGGGAGCAACGGTGCAGTTCGTCCTGCACTCAGCGCCGGCGTCGCTGGGCTCGGCGGTGGCGGGCTCATCAGGCCGGGCCGCGATGATGGCGAGGATCCCGATCAGCACGACCTTGGGCGCGCACTTCATTAGCCTGTACGACGCCGCCGGCGACCGGTACCTCACGGCCAACATCCGGGTCGTCAGCGCCTCGAGTGGCGATGTGGTGACCGGCGGCAACCAGTCTGGCAACCTTTCAGGCAGCCAGCCCACCCAGCAGTCCGGCAACTCATCCGGGATTCTCGCCACGACCGGCGCCGGCGCCCTGGTGCCGCTGGTCGCCGGGGGTGCCGCACTAGTCGGCCTTGGCGCGATGACGCTGATGATCGCCCGCCGCCGCCGCAGCGA
>JAABUL010000372.1_pt1 | contig 56137 bp, 55 predicted proteins | sample 5559151 | NCBI WGS metagenome assembly JAABUL01 (sample SAMN10711876, study PRJNA513368) | rock metagenome | isolation source: Antarctica rocks | place: Antarctica: Victoria Land, Pudding Butte sud
GCGGTCCTGTCATTGATGGACATAAGCAGTGATTTCAATATGCAATATGTTCACTCTGTGGCTTCTCGAACTCGGCTTCCGAAGATCCGCCGATTATTCTGCCACTTTACCATCCGCCGTCGTCTGCTTCGTGTCTAGAGTCTCGCATTGCAAGTGTCGGACTTGTGTTCGCTCTCAACTGCAGGGTACGGCTTGTCCGCTATCAAAACCGCAGGCGAGCACGGCCAAAGTGTCCAATCATGCACTAATTGCCATTCATACGGATACTGTAAATCCTAAGATTTGAAACGACTGGCTCGAGTCTGGCATGGTGCATTTATCGTTGTGGCGCACAATCAATTGACGTTTGGGCGTCGTCGAAGGAGCTGTATATTTAATCCTAATCTGCGTCTTCATCCTTCCCAGGCCACAGAATATGGCCTTTAGCGACCGCAGATATACAACAGATCGCCGCAACAAACCAAAAGATGACCAACAATATCGTCAACGCACTGCATATGCCGTTGATCGCTGGGCTTTTGTACACCGAGCCCAACTGTATATTCGCCAGCGTCAGGCCAGCGTTTGGAAATACAAACGCCCATCAGTTTAGCGGGTAATGCATGCGTCTTACTCCTGCTATCACAGCCGCGGTCGAGATACAGAAGAACCAGAATGAAAATAACAAGACGAAAGTTCCAGAGATGATGCCGAGCACCTTCACGACTTGACCGTCGGCGAAGTCAGTCTGGATGTTGAAGGCGTTCGGTGGTAAGACGTCCGGCGCGGAAGTCGCGAGACCGATAAGAGCGGCTGCAGTATAGCCTGTGGGGTCATTAAAAACTATTCTCATAGACAATGTTCGTGAATGAGCTTACCTGCTGGGCCAACCGAAACGTACATCCCAGGACGTGTGGAGGGATGCGGCAGCGCGCTCGTCATCAACCTCTGGATGTATATCGCGTACATCATCAGAGCTACCGTCCAGGCTAGTCCCTGCAACATGACTGCGCCGACCCAGATGTTCAACGCAGCTTGAGGAGGCTGACTTCCAATCATGCCGCTAGCGAGCGTCCCAACCACGAGTAGAGGGTATATCGGAAATATCCAAGCTGGTACTGCGTTCGAGATGTCCAGTCGAGCTTCTTGGAAGAGTACATAGTACTGGAAGATTGCCACAAGTAGTACGATCCCACAGTACATCCAGAATAAAACTCGCAATGCTGAGACCAGCCAAAGGCAGCAGTTCGGGACGCCGTAGGTTTGAGCACCACTGAGGATGAGACCGACCAAGACCCAATACGCTCCGAAAAACAGACCCTAGACAGGGTGCCAAAGGGAGTGCAACAACTTCCGCGGGTTGTGCACAAAGCGAGTGCCCATCGCTATGTTGAAGGCAACGAACATGACGAGGTCGAGGATGTAGAAGATCTTGCCGATAGTAGCTAAGCCGTGGAATCGATTCGGTGTTTGGGCGATGACGGCAGCCATCGCTCCTGTGGACATTGTTGCTGCAAACCATAGCCTGCGCGAATATATTGTTAATATCTGGGTAGTCAAAGGTGGCTGGGTCCTCTTACCAAGTGAAATGGCTTATTCTCTCTTTCCACGTAACATGCTCGGCCATGGTTGGCGCCGTCTCCGAATCGGTTGCCTTATCCACATCATCCTTCGTCCCGTCTTCTAAGGTCGGCCCGTTCGTTCGCCGAGATATAGCCATTGCGTCTCTCGCCCACTGCTCGAGCTCTTGATACTAGGTAGGAATGGTCACGCAACCCGTTTGCAACGCAAGGAACTGGCTGCGGGAAGGAAGAGACGAAAGGGATTGTGTAGAGATTGGAATATACCTCGGGCCTATATCATACATATCCTCTCCCAAGCCATCTCAACAACGCCAAACGGGGCCTTACGCGTATTTTTCTGGGCACAGACTTTGAAGACGCGAAGTTTGTCCAAGCTGGTGGTCGCCCCACGTCATATGCTTCCGGAATCAACGGGATACATGTACTGCGATTCTGCGAATATCACCGGACTACATCTGATGAACGCATACGAAGAGCTTGGGGGATCCTTAGTCAGGAGGACCAATTGAATCCCAGATGACATGTTCACAGTTCCTGCAGTTGCCGGGGGTGTAGGGTATGCGGCCATTTAGAAGCCCTCCAAAGATTGAAGGTGGAACCCACTCGAATTGGACTTGATCGGCTCGGTCATTGAGGCGTTCTCGGACATGTTGCTGATGGCGCTCGACCTCTTCACCCAGTCCATGCGCTGTCCACAGAGTAAGTTCGTTAAGGAGAAGATGATGAGTCGGAGTGAAGGATAGATCGGTTGGAGACCGCCACGCGACTCCGTACTCCTGAACCCTGCCGCCGCCGCCAAGCAACTTCTGGGTTGTTCGACTTCGAGATACACATTGTCAGACTTTCATTATTGAGCCCAAAGCTTTCTCATTCAAGCAGCAGAGCAAAATGCTGGACAGATTGCTGCTCGTCATTCATTTGGTCCTTGCTTTCTACACTACATTAGCAAACTGCGCGGCTCAAGAACCCTTGATACTACCGGGTTACAAGGTTGGAGAGACGATTCCGGTATCGTGTCTGAATAGGACTATGTGAGTATATAAATGTCTTGACTGGTAGTACACCACCTAACAGACTGTACCAGTGACACCGGCGAGCACATCACCGATGCCTCAGGCCAGCTCTCCTACATCCCCTTCCCAATATGTAACGAGACAGGACGACCCTTCGAACTCCTCTTCGGCGTCGAGAAGGATATCAACTGCACGATAGACTTCATAGACGACCCCTTCTTCCACCTCCTCGAGTTCTACGTCCACAACGATGCGCCTTTGACATGTCGCATCCCGACGAAACCTATACCGCCATCTCTGCTTATGAAGGAGTTCGAAGCTGGAACGACGGACAACACAGACGGACAGGGCAGTTTGAGTGAGGTGTATACGCCCATGATAGTCGCGTTGGCGGGTACGTTGCAGTTGAGCCATCTGCACGTCAGCACGAATTTGAATGTGCTGGTGCATGCGGCAGCGAAGTCGGTTGCGCCTGGGACGATCGCGGCGGTTACTGCGTATTCAGTGTCGCGAGACCCGCCGACAAGGATTGTTATCGGGGATAATTTACCACTGCGGTTCAGTGTGAGGTGGTATCCGAACACGAGCTTACCGTCGGGGTGGACTGGAGTGGGTGGGCATTTGACGTTTAGTACACTGGTGTACTGTATACTCTCGGCGCTGGCGTCGGCTGCGGTATGCGTGGCATACTTCAGGGGTGTAGAGCTGCCGCGGAGATTGAAGAGTCATGGGAAAGACCGGCTGGGTGGGATGGAGAGAGGAGGACTAGGCGGTTACGGCATTGCCAATGGAAATGGGAATGGGTACGGCTACGGGGTTGGGAAGAGAGACTGAGCGCGGTGCATGAGTACGCGATGCGCGCTGGTGGCGTCAGCATGTCGAGAAAAAGGTGGATTATCACCTGGCGATGGCATGACAAGCCTGGTGAGGCTGCAAAGGCTGTCTGCGTCCACGAGAAGAAGATACGAAGATCAGATTACTGCTGTCTTGAGCGTTCAGCGCTTGTATGGATAAGGACGCGTTTCGATATCAGGTTCTTGTCGTCAATGCATCTATTGAAACATAGTATCGCCACATCCTCAAGCGCTAAGAGATGAAACAAAGACAGTCGAGCCCAATATAGAACACAAACAGCGGATACACCGCCAGCGCGACACGGTTTTTCACCACGCCGCTCCCACCGAGAATGCTGACGCCTGCCGCTAACGACCAGAGGCCAAGGACTGAATAAACTGGTATTCGCACAATAGTCGGCACTCGTAATGCGGAAAGGAGCGAGGCGATGACGAGTGGAAAGAGAGTGTAGCCGATGATGCAGACGGACTGGAAGAAGGAGCTGCAAAATCATTAGTCTGGTGGTCAGCAGTGAGAGTTGATGAGAGTACACGACGTACATCGTGCCGCCCAACAGCTTGATCTGAAGCGTGACGATAGCTTCGGCAATCCAGATAGTCGCGAAGACTCCGCTGAAGACGAGCGAGCGCTGATCTTCCCGAGCGTTGATGCTGAGAAGGAAGGACAAGAGGAGGCAGAACAGCAGCGGACCCCTATTGCCAAAGTCAGCACAGGTTCCGCCCAAATGATTGCCAGACCAGCCATACCAAAGATCCCAATCTCTCAGTCCCTCACTCATACCACCCTGCAGCACGGCATCCGCGTCCGGCCACCTGCCCACAATACCTCTTATATGGCCCATCGCACCGGCAGCACCACCCATGAGCCCTTGACCCTCCTCCGTGTTGGCCTCGGCCAGCCCTGAGCCACCTTGATTCATCATGCCACCAAGGAGGTACTTCGGGTACAGTACCTGCCGCATCTTCTCCCATACAGCAAGTAGATCGCGTCTCAGCGTGTCCCATACAGACTCATCGATAGTGTTGACAGGTGCTCGACGGTCCTCCCCAGGTATGGCGGAGTTGAGGTAGCCTTGGGTGCTGCCTGCAGCGCGGGTGTTGGATTGCGCTTGCGAATTGGTGATACGGCCTGTTAGAGGGGCGCGGTCGCTTTGGTTGACTGGGTCGTCTAGGTCGTCGAGGGTAGCTGTGACGTGTAAGGGCTTGTACATAGTGTCTTGCAGTATTCATTGCTTACCATCATCAGGATCAATCAGGTCGTCTTCCACTGGTGCATCGTATCGTTCGTAGGGGTTCGCTGTCTGGTTCGCGCCCGTGCCGGAAGGCATGATGGCTGCCATTGTGCTGTGATGAAGCTACTCAGTCCACTTTGGTATGCTGTTGCGACCAGTGCTGCTGCTGTATCTGGTGTGGTATATGTGACTGAAGTCCTACAGCTTTGTGAGGCCAACTTCACTTTACCAGTTGCCTGAACGTTGTTTCAGCCCTGCAGTCCTGCGGAAGTGCTCGCTCGCCGGACCTTCCTGATGCGAACCTCACGTCTCCAAGTCTCCAACTTTGACCTTGATCTTTCGTTCACTGACATTGACATTCACTTTCAAAAGAGCTGTTACTACTTTACATGGCATCACAGGACATCAAGACCTTTTAACAAGCTATACGTCACGACACTACAACACGTGCGTCATCAAACCGCCTGGAAGTTTTTAATGGTCGCTCGGAGACCGACGTCTATACAAATTGGCCTCCAACAGTCGGCTCGAACATGTCTATCAACAGTATATCTAGCGATTCTAGGGCTTTCCATGGATAGCAGTCTTCTCACTCACTGCGGCAACCATCAATGCCGTACCGTCCGACTACATCCTGGTGTGGTTGCCAACAAAGATCTTTAAAGTGTAAACAGCACATTGGTACTACTCAGCCCCTGGATGGAAGGACGCCTATATTAGGCACGCTTCGGCGAGATCCATCTCTTGTGGCATAGGAACGACTATCGAGATGGACAGGCGCTGACGGATCCGGAGACCTACCATACGGGGGCAGATGCCCGGAAGGTCGCCACACACCCAAATATACTCTTGTAGCAGCGAAGTGCCGGACGTTGCATTGCTCCACTATCTATAGCCTTCCGCTGTTTCTCCACGTAGGCGATGGATGAGTAGCACCTGTGCGATCACGTGCAGGATTATTCTCCTAGTAGACAGGCACACCTCGTGGCTCTCGCGGGGGCAACATAATGCCCCTCCACTTCCTACTCCACATTCCGAGCACTCTGTCTTCTTTTCCTCCAATCAACCGTCATGTAACAATCACTGTCCTCTGCGACAACCGCCGCGGCCGCCTGCCATATCGTGGGTCCCAACGCTCACGCATCTCATCTCGCCTTCTAACTTCACCCGGTGGATGCGTGCGGCGAGACGAGACGACAGTCTAGCGGACCCGCACCAGCACTCCAACGACTTTACCTAGCTACCCGGCATATATGGCCTGGCTGTCCACGGCACTTCTCTCCCCTGGCCGTATGTGATCTGTAAGTCCATTGTGCTCGCGTTACTTCTGCGCGGATAAATTCGTATCGCTTATAATTCCTCAGCATCTTGCACCTTCATCGCGGATAGTTGTGTTCTTCATTCTTCCTTTCGATAACGCGAATGATGCATTCGACGCAGCCACGCGAGCTTCAGCCTCAAGCAGATTTGCCTAACCGAATCGTTTCAGCATCCTCGATACCTACCCCTCCGGACTCTGTCCCGCCCTCGCCGAAACACAGCATGCCCGACGGCATCCTTGACGACATCTCACATCGACGACACAACCCATTGAGAGGTTCTTGGGTCCTAGTGTCACCACACAGGACGAAGCGACCATGGCAGGGACAGCAAGAGGAGTCGGCAAAGAGCGTGCTGCCTGCTTATGACCCAAGCGTACGTGCGATTGACCCGCGCAAGCATCGAGTTGCAAGAGGACCTCGGTTGATAATTTGATACAGTGCTATCTATGCCCTGGCAACAAGCGTGCGCAAGGCGATGTCAACCCGAAATATGACAGCACATTCGTGTTCGTCAATGACTTTGCCGCGGTGAAAGAGCAGCAAGACGAATATCACCTACCTTCGGACAATGGATGTACGTCCACCAGAGATGAGTACAATCAATGTGACGTACTGACTTGTGAACAGCACTCGAATCCCGTCTACTACGAGCAGAAGGCACGACAGGGAAATGCTACGTCATTACCTTCTCGCCCGAGCACAACCTCACACTCGCCGACATGCCCGCCTCTTCCATCCTACCAGTCATAAATACGTGGACCAAAATCTACACTTCCCACCTCGACCCACGCTCGCCTCTTATCAAAGCACCGAAGTCTACAAATTTCCCACAGTCGACAACCAATGGCAACATCATTGATCAGCCAATGCAGCAGTTCCGCTATATGCAGATATTCGAGAATAAAGGCAGTGCAATGGGGTGCTCAAATCCACATCCTCATGGGCAGATATGGACGACCACGTCTCTGCCAGAAGAGCCGGCGATCGAGCTGGTACATATGGCTCAGTACAGGCGTGATCATGGTGGAGCGCACTTATTAGAAGACTATGCAAAGTTAGAGAGCGAGAAGGCCGAAAGGACGGTATTCGAAAACAATAGCTTCTGGGCAGGGTGTCCATGGTGGGCTACTTGGCCCTTCGAGATTATGGTAGTCGCGAAGAGCCACAAACGGGCGCTGGTAGACCTGAGCCAGCAGGAGAAGGAAGATCTGTCAGAGGTGATGTCTGAGATCACGAGAAGATACGACAATCTGTTCGAGACGAGCTTTCCTTATAGTAAGCGATCGCGATGCCTTTTTCTTCTTGTTGAGCACAGCGCTAATCTTTGACTAGGCATGGGCATTCATCAAGCGCCGTTGACAGGCACCGACGAAGAGATCGAATGCTCGCATCTTCATCTGCACTTCTACCCACCCCTCCTTCGAAGCGCAACGGTGCGAAAGTTCTTGGTCGGCTACGAGATGATGGCAGAGCCACAACGCGATATAACACCCGAACAAGCGGCGAAGCGGCTACGAGACTGCGGTGGTGAGCTGTATCGAAAGCGATAGCATCTGCACGCTACGATTCATGGTTCGTTTTAAAGCGGCATTGGCTGGCATCACGGTCGGGGTTGCATTTGGGTCGGCGTTTTAGACGGGCGGAACCAACTCACGATGCCTGGAGGACTGATTTCGATTTGCACAGCACACGTATGGTACCAACGACTCGCATTGACGAGCACTAACCAATAGATTAGCAAACCCGACAACGACAACGCTCATGCCTCGGCCTGATTGATGGCTCGTGACAGTGTATTGCAAAGCTACTTCCTATCTCGTACTCTCAGGGTCCTAAATTTCTCCAAACTTCAACCAATTCGGCAGTCGTCACCTACCGAACCCTGTGCAGATCTCTACATTTCTACCCTTTCTCCCATGCCCGAATCAACTCCATCTCCTTTGATTGGACGTGGTATTCAGCTACAGCCATTGATATCGTTCGCCAGACCGATATTTTGCTCGGTTATGCGATAGGCTTCTATCTAGCTCCGACCATTGCCTATCAACGTCGTCTTTCTGTCATGGATCACAAGCATGATCGCACACGATTCGCTACAGCTCTGGGGAGAGACATTGACAGATGATTTGAAGGTGTAAGATCACAAGTGTTTGTCATCCATCGAAATGTCTCAGGAGAAACATCAAGTGCATCCTTGTCTCTTGTGCATGCTTACTCGAACCTCAGCCTGTCCCAACCACTATCTACTTTACCCACCCTTAAGATACAACAACAAGTCTCATTCATAGCACCATGACCAACGACGACAACATGCCGACACTTGGTTTGCTCGATCTCCCAGCAGAATTGAGGAACAAAATCTACGAATTAGTGTTCAACGACATCGACGAAGAAGTTCTTTGCCCATTTGTCTGGCAACTGGATCAATGCAAGAACACTTATAGCCTCACTCAGACATGCGACCAAATCCGGCGCGAGACGCTGTCGATGTATTACGCTGGTAAAAAGCTATTGTTCGCCATGAGGCAAGGCAACGTCCGCCACTACGAACGATGGCTCCAACGACGACCTGATGCAGCAATCACATCGATCCGACGGATCCAGTTGGAAGATTATCAGCACAGCAAGAACCGCTGTCCCGCTCAGCATCCGTACTTCTGCCGGAGTGCAATCATCATCAACCTGGTCAAGCCATCGCCTGTGAGTTGGAGGAGAGACTCGCAGTGTATGCATTGTCTCCTTCATGACAGTGCCGTTGATCGAGTCAATGCCGTGGTGAGGGCGAGGAAGGGTGAACGGGGTACGGTAATGACTAGGGAGAAGTTGGAGGAGATCTTCGAGGCTGCTGCTTGGGAGGCCTGAGCTGTTCAGTTAGAGTCAGAGGCCACAACTACCTGGTAGTGTGTAGAAGTTGCAACGATCCTTTGTATCTTAGCAGTCCCTTGATCACTTTGGCGAATTCTTCTGGTAATCGCCGGTATAGTAAGCACTCACGTTCAGCTGTTCATACACGAATCGCTCATGTGATGCGTTAAAGTCGATACCACCAACGACGAAAGTGCCGATTTAGCAATATATTGTGGGTCTGCAATTGCTGTATTTATTTTGTAGATTGTCCCGAAGCATTGCGACTTGTTGTGCCACAAGCAAAAGGCACCATGTTTTTTGCCTAGGCCAAAAGAAAAGGAAAAAAAATTCGAAGCGTGTGCAAACGACCAACATCTGTTGAACGGTTAGAGTCATTCAATATCGTTCAATAATTGATTACGGACGGGACTCGAACCCACAATGAGTGAAAAAAAAGATTACATCGACCAACATCTGGTTATTATCAGCTCTGTATCAATGTTGGCCATATGAATTTCAACGTACGGGACTCGAACCTGTGACAAATTAGCTAAGGCCGGTGTAGTGTGTTGTCATATATTGACTCACCCACAACCTTCCGCTGGAATCCAATACAATAGGAGGCGGACGCTCTACCATTGAGCCAATCCTGATCAATTGGTTAGTAGAGAATTGCGAGGTCGCGATGTTCGAGTGAACGCACGGCCAGTTGTCAAGCAAAGAACTCGTGGGACGATTTGCTTACTGTATATAGTAGCTACTCTTGGCGTTGAATCGTATGTTAGGCAGAAGCTGAAATCTTTCCGTCGACTTGGTGATGTGTTATTCATTTTCGATAACGATGTCGACAGAATGGCCACGGTTGAGCCCGAGCCTCGTTGCTAGCTTTTAGAGCGTTAGCAGAACAGGGGACTGTACAGCAGCTCGAAGGACGTCGAGCGTTCGGAGAACTTTGCTGACAATTGATTGCCTATCGATGCTCTTAACGCAAGTGGATATGTACACCTTTCGTCCACCACAGCTGCATATCCTACCTGTGCCCAGAGTGCTGGCTCTCGATGTGCTTTAAAAAATTGGCCGTCAAGATGTGCCTGTTGCACGAAAGACAGGGCACCTTCTCCTCATCCTCAGTATGGTTCGTCACACGCGACAGGTATTCAGCGCTGGTGTGGAAGTCGGTCATTAGGTGGCGACCAAGCTCTCCCGGGCTCCAGAGTGGTTTTGGTGTAGCGACAGTGCCATCGACAGCACAATTGAGGCACGTAAGTTGGAGAGCACTGGCGCTGGTTTCTGTCTTCGCATCTCCTTCGTTCTCCTCTGTGCTGTCGGATTGGTTGAGCAGCTTTTGCGCTCCCGAGAATTCCCCAAACTGGGCAGAAGAGGCGGCGGAATGTGCTGTACGGGACGAGGTCAGCGGTACGTAGCGCGGAACGCAACGTAGATAGCATACCATGAATCTGAGCCATCTTCTGCTTGTCCTGCGCTAGACCTTTGAGCGCTGGCTTCATCCTAGCACTGGCTTCTCCTACTGGTGGCGCATTGTCGTGGTTAGATGCCATGGTGGAGTAGTCTCGAAGTTCCGATGCATAAGCTGTAGTAACAGGCAGTGTGAAGTGATGACGGCGGCTGGACCGTTGATGCGAGAAGACGTGAGGTTGAGATAGACTACATCTGCCATGTGTGCAGGGTCGCACCTGCCTTTTCCGACGTTACCTGATAAGCTCTATTCAGACGTCCATCCATGGCGACCTCACCTCACCTCACCTCACCTTCCAAGCTTCGTTCATCTATTTCTCATAACGCTGCTGCTGCTTCAGGCCTGCAGTCAAGGGGCGCCAGACTCCGCGCAACAATCCGAGCCTACCAAAACAAAGCCGTGCTAAACCTCCGTCTCCGTCTGCGGACTTATCTCGCCGTCACCATCTTCACCGTTTCCGAGCTCATCAACCTCCACAGGCTCAGCTTTCTGCTTCGCGGCAGCGAGATCATCCGAATCCGTACCATTGACGTCGATCAAGTCGGCATGGCTCCCACCCTCCTTTTCCAGCCGAATGTAGTCATTCCACTCAGGGAACATCTCCTCATCACCATCATCTCCCTCGGTGCTATCGTCATCCAGCCCAGAAGCAGCAGGACCGGGAGGTAGACCGAGCATTCTGCTGACTTTGCCCTTGCCTTGCCTCTCGAGCCCAGACTTCCACTCGGACACGATGGCTTTGCATCTGCTCGGCTTGTAGGTCTGCGCGAACAGGACGGCTTCGGCAACACGGTTGGTGGCAAGCAGGAGGTCCAGGCATCCGTCAATGTCCGCCAGTTGCCACAAGCAGGAGAAAGCCACGTTCCACAGCCCGGCGTCCTTTGCCTTGCTGGCCAGATCCCGCAGGCCATCATGGTTCGCGCTGGAGCTGTACAATAACAACAAGCTTCCAAGGTCCTTGGCGTGCAGGAAGCACTCTTCAGCCAACCGCACATCCCATGCGACGAGTGCAGCGTCGCCAACAGTCTTCCACTTGTGCTCGACGTCAGCCTCTTTCGCCAACTCCAGTCCGATGTCAAGCCTTCCCAGGCTCAAAGCCAGTTCGAAGCGATGTTCCTTTTCTGTCGCTACGTCGAGCGCCAGCTCCTTGTAGCCTTGGCCTTCCAAGAACCGCGCGATCTTCGGTCGCTGCTCTTCTGGGATTTCCGGAAGCATGTCTTGTGCTGCGTCGACATCACCACGGAGAACAAGCGTTTGGTACTCGATAACCGATACAGAGAGTGCGAAGGAGGTGACAGCGACGTCCTTGTCGCAGACGTAAACTCGCGCATCACGAGCCAGGTAGCCTAGAACGTAGTGCGGTGAGTCGAAGTGCGAGATTGTGTATGTCTGGTCGCCCACAAGGTAGTTCAGACGGTTGGTCGAAGTTGTGTAGACGAGGCAGTCGCCGATCCATTGGCCTGTACGGATGCTGTCGAAGATATTAGTGGCGATTCAGGACGTAAAAAGTTGATCACAAACCTCTCGTTGATATCGCAGACAACCTCGAAGGCCTCCTCAACCCCATCCTCCTCTACCGTGCCGGCCTGCACAGCTGCAACATACTGCTCTCTGGAATACCTCAGCACGTAGAAAGTGTCCTCACACGCCAGGCAGACCAGCTCGCCATTCTCCGACCAGTAGACACTCCGTGGTTCCACTTCAATGCGTCGTACGAGCTTGCCCGTCTCCCAGTCGAAGAAACCTACACCGCCTTGTCCCTTTACACCGAGGAGAACGCCACCACTGAGCCCTTCAGCTGAGTATTCGACGTTGATACTGCCGTCGCCGCCTTTGGGCTTGAAGTTGCGGTAGATCTTCACAGAGTGTTGCGATTCTCGGATGGCGTAGTCTTTGTCATTCTCCTTGCTAGCCCACGCAAAGTCGAGCGCTGAGCCGAAGGCTTGGTTCCGGAGGGCCAATGCCGTGTAGATGATGTACTCTCCATCACCACACACAGCGACAAAGCGGCCATTCGGAGAGTGAAGCAGAGTTTGCGGGTAGATCTCCGTGCTTCCCAGATCCTTAGAGGGCAAAGATATCGGCTGACCATCCTTGAGCGACTTGTCACCACCCTTGAGGACGGACGTCAGGATCTCGGAGTGTCGAGCGTAGATGATCTTGCCAGAGTTGTCCATGCTGACGGCTGGCTCTTCCCGACCCATCTTTACGACCACCGCACCATCGTCGAAGCCCATAGCAATGCCTTGTCGACCGCGCTGGTATGACACACACCATGCACGTTCGAGGCCATACGAGAGGGACTGCTCGAGGCGGTATGTGTTGGCGTGCCATATCTTCACGGTGCCGTCTTCGGAGCCAGAGATGATGACAGGCAGTTCGGGGTGGAAGCAGGCGAAGGAGACATTGCTCGTATGGCCTTCCAGCGTCGCGATGAGAGCTTTGGTGGTGTAGTCCCAGATCTTGACAGTACGATCGTCGGAGGTGGTAAGAAGGTACGGCTTGTCGCTCTGCGGGTAGTAGTCCACGTGGTTCACACCCTTCGCATCATGTGCCTCCAGGGTGAAATTGGGCGTGCCGCTGCTCAGATTCCATATCTTGACCGTGCGATCCAAGCATGCGGACGCAAAGGTATTTGTATCCTTGGGGTTGATCGCCAAGCCCATAACATAATGGCTGTGCCCCTCGAACACCTGCACGCACTTCCACTGCCTATCCCAATCCCACAGCTTTATTGTCATGTCATCTGAGGCGGTGAGGACGAATGGACTCGTGGGGTGGACAGCAATCGCGCGGATGTAGTCTGGATGTGCTTCGAAGGAGGTGATCTTCTCGGAGGTGTTGTAGTTGTAGACTCGTAGTTGAAAGTCATCGCTGCCGCAGACGATCCAGTTCTTGCGGGCAACGAAGCGGCCGGCTCGTACAGGGACATCGGTGAGCTCGAAGGTCTTGATGATGGATTGCGATTCGTAGGACCAGATGTAGACGTGGCCGCTGTAGAGGGTGGTGAGAATCCATGGCTCGACGGGGTGGAAGTCAATGCCTGTGAGAATATGTCAGTTGCGATCAGGCTCATTTGGGTGGGAGATGTACCTTTCACACGTTCGCTTCTAGCGAAGAGCTGTCTCTGCAAGTCGAGTCTGATCTTAGCACCCATCGCTGCTCGTACATAAATATCTGAAGCGTACCTGAACATTCAACTTCATCGTTGCGGTGGGAGGTCACCCATCCGATGCAAGGAGCCGCCGGTGTGCTGGGTCGGGCTACTGTCGTGACACCACCGGCACTCAAGTCGGGGGTCGAGTAGCAGACAAGGTGATAAGCAGGTTGAGCAGGTCGTTATCGTCAAGATTGGGAATTGCTACGTTTCTTCAAGCTGCCTTCCAGATGCACAGCTGTAGTCAAAATCCAATGTGTGCCTCAGGCACTAACATTTTTGAAGCACAAGCGAAATAATCAATGCATTGGAAGCAGCGATTATGTACCGTGTTTGCGTTCCTTTTCTTTCATAGCAGCCTGTCAAGACACAAGACGAATCGCCATTGACCCCCTGATATCTCCCTATCGCCTGTCTACAGCGTACGCAGCAGTCTCAACGTCTCATCAATCTCTCTAACACGTTGCATCAACACAGCTTTCTCTGCCACCAGAGGTTTCTCAATGCCCTCCCGTAGGCCCCTTAGGGTCGCCGCAGTTCCAATAAGTCTCGCATTGGCCTGGTCCGCCGCGTGTCCAACCTCCTTGAGCACCTTGGCTGCTCGGTGCGCCGCATCCTTTTCTTCTTTGAACTCCCAGGTCGCATAGTCCACCCTAAATCGTTCCGCCTCAAGCTCCGCAGCAGCTTGGCGCAGGGCTACGATCTCTTCGGCGTTCGAGGTCGTAGTAGCTGGCTTTGAATGCATGGTGTCGTGCTGTCCAGCTGTGCTTGCCTTCGCCGCATTTCCGTCCTTCCAGCTTTTATGAACCCAGGCAGATGAGCTCTCCGCTGGAATGCTCCCGCCCCCTTCAGCTCGGCACGTCTTTGATGTGTTGCCATCAATCGGTCCTTCGCAGGGCTGAGTCACCGGCTCGTCTTGCACAGTACCCTGACGCTCCCCAAATTTGCTCCTTCTCGCGCCATTGCCCCTTCTTCCTCCGTTCTGCTTCGGGTACATTGGCGAATCATCGATCTCCTCCAGAATCACGCCGCCACCGCCGCCGCTGACAAACTCTTGCTTCTCCTCCTGATTCGCGAGCTTACATTTCCTGCGATTGAGACGTTCGCCCGAACTACCACCTTTTCTTGGCTCGTTATGTTCTTGCGTGCTGTCGAACGCACCGCGTCCCGTGTAGACAGGAAAGCCTACCCTATTCAGGAGTCGCTCTTCTGCTTGCGTCAAGCCGTCGGGGTCACGCCTGGGTTCAGGCTTGTAGGTGCCACCAGCTTCGTACACCCCCGATCAATAGCTTCTTGTTGATCGTCACTGGGGCATGCTCTTGCTGCCATGTCTTGAGATCGTCTACGTCGCCACGGATTACTTTCAGAGCTTCGTGGGCGTATATGTCGGAAGTGTCTGTATCTCGTCTCGCCGAGTACCATGTCGACTCCAGTTCTAGCCGACAACGCTCTATGACATACCAGTCTTCCGTGGCACTGCTGATGAGAAGGAGGCTCTTCATCCGCTGGTAGGGCGGTAAGGCAGGGTCGGTAAGAAGCTTGTTCGCGGCGGCAATGCATTTCTTGTAAGCGTTGGCGTGGTAATGTTCCAATGCCCCGAGAAGCCCTAGCTCGTAGCACGTGGGCACAGCCTCTGCCTCAGCTTTGTCGTCTGTCGGTTCTGAAATCATATTGCCGGTGTGGCGCTGTTTGATGCGATACTCTTGTGAATTCTTGCTGGAAACATATGCAACGAATCGCTATGCGAAGACTGCGAAAGCGTCTTCGTGGGAAATAAGACTTACCTGGCGTGCTCGTGATCACTAGCGCGTTGTTTACTTACTATGCACGCCCAAATAGGAAGGCACCACCCTTTGCTCCTGCCACAACACCGCTGCAGGCCAGGATATGTCTAAATTGACCTCACTTCATCACCCTAAATCAGATATGTCGCGAGCTCGGCATCCACGAAGCAATTATGGTTGCCGTTTCGTGTGCAAATATTGGCACGGCAAGTCCATCGCTTCGGACACAACATCCGTGCCCAATCGCCATCCGCCTCACCACTTTGCTGAGTATCACGGTCGTGGGTCTTTCTCATCGTCCCCTCGAGATCAATTGAACACGGGCAGTTTGACCAACGAATGCAGCGGTCCTTCAAGCAAATATCAGGGATGGCGACGCCGTTGTCCTTTTCTGCTCGCTTGATCCACTTTGGACGGGTGCGAAGACACCGCAGTCTCGCAACCGCAGAGCAACGTACTCACACCCTTCACGTCGTGAAGAAGGTGATGTTGAGGTATATCGAAGTCGGAGAACGAAGTAGACGAAACAGTTCTCCAGGCTCGCCAGGTTAAAGTGAGAAACCTTGGCAGACGTTGTCATCGCTGCTGGCTTGTTAGCGCCCGCCTCCAGACTCTCCACTGCTGCCTACAGTATCTACACCCAAACACCCAACAACGGTCGCCACAGAAGCATCTGCAACATGAAGCTCTTCACACTCCTCACGTCCACCCTCCTCGCCACCGCGGTCAGTGCTCGGTCTAGCATCTTCGGCAGCTCGATCAATGTAGCGCCCTACGACGATGCCCTCAAAGTTCCTGGCGAGAGCCCGTTGCAGTTCTGCGAGGACCCCAAGGACAATATCCTCGAGTTGAAGAGCGTGGACCTCGACCCAAACCCACCGCTTCCGTAAGTCTATCAGCAGACCATACACGGCAGCTTCACCAACGACCACGACTAACATATACCCCACAGCGGCAAGAACCTCACCATCAAAGCCACCGGTACTCTCTCCCAAAACGTAACCGCGGGCGCGGCGGTGCACCTTCAAATCAAATACGGCCTCATCACTATCATCAAGCAAACCCTCGATCTCTGCGACAACGTCGAGAAGGTGGATATGAAGTGCCCGATTGAGAAAGGCGACATCACTTTCGAGAAGGAGGTCGAACTACCCAAGCAGATTCCACCGGGGAAGTACACCGTGTTCGCGGATGCCAAGACCAAGGACGACGAGGACGTCATTACGTGCTTGACTGCGACGGTGGAGTTCAAGGTGGGTGGCAACGTGATTGTACACCAGGGTCTGAAGTAGTGGAGCTACAAATGTGGTAATGTCGCGGTGGCTGCATGGAGAGAGAGGCCATATTTGGCTGTGTGAGGGCTCGTGAAGACAAGATTCGAGAAGTAGAGGACGAATAATGCAAGAATGCTGTAACGGGAGCAATGGCATGCGGTGTTTACTTTGCTTTCTATACTCATTAAGGCGAGCGCAAGACATTTGGGTGTCATGACTTTGTATATACGAGCATACTCGTGCCACATGTCGAGCTTCAAGCATCACCTCATTCTCCCATGCACACAAGTAGGCCGCCCTTGGTAGCCGCCATGCAACCGTACGAGCAGACATGCCGGCTGTTCCGAATATGTGCTCACAGTTGCCCGCCCTTGTAAAGCACATGGAGACGACCACAGTCTCTATCCCGGTCCCAAGTCCATGCGTATCTTCTCATCGACCTTGCAGCTCTGCCTCTACTCTCCAAACAACTTCCGCACCCTCTTCATCACGCTGTCCTTTTCGGGATCGTAGGGATGATCTTTACTCGGGATCTCCAGAAGCGATGGGAAAGCCTCGTTGTATGCGTCTACCTTTCCTCTTATCTTGTCTGCGATCTGTAACCCAACACATTAGTACTCCGTACCAAGCTCGTCCTCTGCTCCACGAATGCACCCATCCTTTTTTGCTGGACTCGTACGTACGTGCTGATTGATAAGAACGATCGCAATGTCCTTCCGTTCTCGCGTAAACGACTCGAATGCGCCCTCGATCACTGAGTTCTCGGTCTTGCTGTCGACAACTAGGTAGTTCTTTTGCGAGTCTGGTGGGTCCGTTACGTGCTGTGCAGTCCATGATCAGTATGAGAGCTTGTGGAACAGAGTAAAGGAGGGAATAAGGGAAGCGATCGCAGACTTACACCAACGCCGGCGAGCAAGATGCCTGTCACTGAATCCTAACGACGATGAAGCACATTGTCAGTGCAGCTCGTTGCGAAGGCTCGGGCAAGTATGTACTTCGTCGCCGATTACTGCTAGAAACTCCCGGTCCTTGTATGCCGATTGTGGGAGAGCCATACCGCCTCAAGGGTATCTGGCTATTCGTCCGTCTGAGAGGTATGTTGGAAGTTGAAGTCCCGCAATGCTTGTGCCTGTGAGCTTGGAGTGTCGCTCGGGTCGAGATTGACCCTAACCCTAAGCTCGGCCTGTGATCATCTCGCTCTTGCCATCAATCTCGAGACTTGTTCTACCATTATCTACCTCAACCATGTTGTTTGATGCAATACAAGGATCCTTCGCGATGGCCCACACATTGGCGAATACATATCAGAAGCTGGCAGATGACCAGGCCGAGCGACCTTGCACAGAGGCATACCAGCCCACTTTTCAGCAGCCTGGAAACCCAGTGATTCTCTGAGTACCGGTGTACACGCACTGCTGCTTGATGAGATGAGCTGATTCAAAACCTACTGCCGAAATCTGAAGTCAATGTCGAGGCGAATGATGTCTCCGTGCAGGTTTCATCAGCCGTGTACGCCTCTCGCATGCGCCTTCCGCGAATACTCATCATCATGCACTGAGGCAGCAGGACAAAGCCAAGCCATATGTACCAGGATCATAGTCAAACACGACGATGCAGCACAAGCATGGCCCGGCAGTGTTTCGGCTGCATCATAATCATCTCCATTGTGCGACTCATGGCTGCCACGCGACTATTCCGATTCTCATGCACGATGCAATCGAACATACCAGGGAATCCCTACACGATTTCGTACTTTCTTGCAGCTTCATTTCAAGGCTCCGGAAATGAAGCTCTATATGATGAGCTTGCACATATGTATGCACAAATGCACTTTGTACCGGAACGCGTGCAGCTGCAAGAGACTGATTTAATCGATGTCGTTGCAACCTACATGTACAACCATCGGTTCATTTCGACATGTAATGTAATGCCCTCGAAGTGATGGACCTCTAGCATTTGTGGATGGTACACATCGGCTATGCTCGCAGGAACGGTGTATGAGTACACAAATTGAATGCGTACCTCCACACCATAGTTTCGATCTTCAGAAGTCCGCCCCTTGGGTATCAGATAAATTGATGGTGCGACTGCTGCAGCATTCTGCGCCTCTGCGCTTGCAATGTGCAACCTGCGAGTTGCGCGTGCCGTCCGTTGTATCACGCAGTTCGTCCTTGCCAGTTCTGCTCGGGGCTGCTTTCAAAGGAGATCGACTGGCCAAATCGCGGCGAGTGCTGCTCCACATCAGTGCCAGCGCCGCTGCTTTGCTCGTCGAAGTTCATGTTGCGGAAGATGCCGCTCATATCGCGAAGGTGTTCCTCCAGCGTATCTTTCGGGACTTCGGATCGATAGTCGATGAAGTCACGGACGGCGCGGACGATATCGGGATAGCCTTCATCGTTCGGTAGCCACCAGCGGCCCACATCCACTCCCCAGGTTTCTGAGAGCTGCTTTCGGAGGTTCACTGGATATATGTAACTATACGATCGTTAGCTAAAGCGTACCCGAAGTGAAGGGTCTGTTGTCTTACCCAAGCTGCTCGATCAGGGCGTATTTCTTTCGACACCAACTGGTATGCTTCTCGTCCTTGGGAAGAAACAAGCTTGCTATGCCCAAGCTGGCCTGACACCCGATGACGGCGTCGGGTATTCCCTGGTCACAGTATTGTATCGCTTCGAACATCTTGCAGGTTTTCAGCGCGATTGAGGTCAATTCTGCACCATCTTCCATAGTCACTGTGCCTCGCACTTTTATCATGTTGTACTTGAACATGAGATCAATACCCCAGAAGTCCACTCGTACGAAGTTCATGGTGAAAAGATCACCTGCAAGCAGAAAGTAAGGATCTCGGAAGTTGGTGATTTCGTCGTTGCTGGGTGCCGGTGCCTTCGGGAAGTCTTTGACATAGTTTTGAGGGTCTTTGAACTCCGACTCTGATGCCTGTCCAAACGTGGTGAACTGGACAAGGAGGTCGGCGACAGTGACCCCGAACTGCTCGTCGCTGACTGTGCCTTTGACCTTGCCAGCAAAGAGAAGTGCAACGTCCGTTGCAAGCAGGCGGGAGGTGGAGAAGTATTCCTCAAACTTCGCGACAAGGTCGTCGGGTCGGTCTCTTGCTTGCCGGACGTAATGCTCATTGCTGGAAGCGAACCACTCGCGGCCGAGACGTGTCTCGCTGCCTGACATCATGCCAGCGAAGAGATCGAACCGGATGTACCATGCTATGATTCGTCGACGCGTCTCATCTTGCATGATCGTTTGTGGGGTGAAGAGTTCGGTCAGGATCTGATGCGCAGCCTTCTGGTGCCCAAGAAGGTTGCTCCAGTCGCCTAGGAATTCCTGCTCCGATGTCAGTGTCAATACAGCTCGAGTGAATTGCCTCGCTTCTCGCTTACCTCGATGGTTGCAAGTTGCAAGATGGTAAGCAACGTTGCTATGCCTGGTTTCTTCTTCTGCAACGACTGGTGCAACAAGACTATCGACTTGTTGTAGTATTGGAGGAAGATCGAGATCCGTAGATCGCCCTTCTCGACCGATTGGTGGTAAGCGGAGAATGCAATGATGGAATAGAGAAGTGCCTGGCTTGAGTCGTTCATAGCGATCTCGAGGAAGGTCGTCTTCAAAAAGTCACCAGCATCATACTTGAACGCATAGTGATGGTGAGATAGGCGGTCCTGATGATACTTGAGGTAACTCTTGTCCTCCTTCGTCAATGCGGAGAACTTAGTATCCTGAAAGACTTTCGAGTGGACCGACTGTCTCGATTGTGTCCTAGACGGTTGCGGCCTTGGAGGTCGTGACGCAGCGGTGGACGGTTCACCGGAGGCTGTCTGGCTACGGGACTGTGACCACGACGAAGCGTCCGAATTGAGGCGTGGTTCTGATGCGGCCGACGAGGGCTCCATGTCGTCGGTATCGAGGTCTTCGTCGTCATCTGGGATGGCGGAAAGTCCTTGCTTGTCGTCGCCCTCAAGCTCGTCGCCAGACGGACTCGACGGACTGTCCCCAGTCGCTCCCTTCTGTCTTGAGTCTCGACGTGTGCTCCGCGACGAGGAGGAGGTGTCTGGATATTGACATTCTCGCTTTCCCTTTCGACATCCTTGGGCGACGTCAGCATAACAATTGTCACAGCAATGACATCGTGGCATGCTTACTCTCACATACTGGACGTGTTTCGTCGCACTGTCGAAGTAGAACGTCAGTATATGGTCCAGATCAGCTGAGCGTTGTCCGCAGATACCTTGACCCGTCGCTGACGACAAGTATAGCAACCACTTCTGGTCCTCCGATGCTTTACTTGGTCGGAGCCCGACAGTTGCTTACGCCGTGAGCGCTGCCCGCTCTGTGGATGAGGGCTCAGTGTTTGGTTTGGGTCGGGCTGTTCCGAGTAGCTACCAAAGTTCTCCATCGAAAGAGTCTGCAGATGGTGGAGTCTTGGCTGGAAAAGATTCGCGGGCGGAGGTGGCATAATGGGTGGATGCCCGGCTGGATAAAAGGTTGCCGACGTTGGCATCGTTGCTGCATATCGTGCATCCATCCTCTCGTTGATCGGGCTCGCCGCAATATGTTGGCAATACCTGGCCGTTGGCAGACCACAAAGTTCGTTAGAGTGCGGATGGCGCAACGGATCTCACAGCACGACCGTTGCAACGGCTTTACTGTTGAGATGGGATCTGAACACAAACGATTGCAATGCGCCGCTGATGTAGTGTGCGCAGTGTGTGTATCGTCTTGATACGTGCAGATGGCACCGATATCCTGGCGAGTGAATTCGAACTTCGGGAGAGGCGCGAGCCGCTGCCAATTGATGCGTATAGTCAGCAGGATGTGGCGGCGGGCAAGCTGTAGGAGATGTGAGAATGCAACCAAGTAGAGCACCTTTCGTGTCACAGGTTCAGAAGGCTGCAGGGTGAAACGCTCCTGCAGCTACACAACGAGAATGAGGTGTCCGGAAAGGTAGACGCACATCGATCTGGACGAACAAGTACTCCTTCGTATATCAGTGGAAAGCTAGTGCCGGACGTTTCCAGACACATGCCCCTGGAACAGCATTGAGGATCCACGGGTTCGGCACCTAGGCACATAAGGGTGGAAGAGCATGCACAGAACATGGGAGCGCTGGCGGTATTCAATCGGAGGAGTCCCTATTCTGAATGCTAAGAAGATCGACGCCGGGAAGAAATATCGTTCGGCTTGTACCTTAGGACAAGGGTCACCCTACCTTAAACGACCTGACTAACCCGCAGTATTTCCCGGCTTGCTTCACATGCACAGATTCGTGACCGATTGCTTTCCTTGCACAGGAAGTTATCCGACTTGTTTGATGAGCCAATGCAGCCCGACCAGTCCAAGCTCGCCATTAAGGTTGGATATCAAGTAGGCCAGGGTTTCGTTGATACACTCCACAATCTACATGCACGCCACAAGCTCCGTCTTGAATGGCTAGCTGCAGGCGGAGAAGACAGTCCGCCTGCAGGTCTTGAGACTCGATGTTTCATCAACTCTGAAGTCTGAGAGTCTGGCCATCTCGAGGCTGGCTGCGCCATCTGGCGGCCACGGCGGGGTTTGCGCAATATCGCCATCTCATCTCGAGCCGGCAATGGATCCCGTATGAACCGTCAGAAGATGTGGCCCCACGCCGGGTGCTGATAGTGCAAGGATGACTGCGCTAAAGTTGCGTGACCAGTGAGGGTACGGAGCAGCTACCGCTACCATGGCCTTGCGCGCGTTCAACTGTCGGGAGCGGGAGTTGACGCTGGCGGCGCGAAAGCATGGAGTCGAGCCATGCTTTGTGCTCGGGCAGCAAGTCCAAACTTGAATGGCTTGGACCAGCTGCGTAAAAAACGGCGTCTATCGATTGAATCAATACATACGGCAGCCCTCTATTGCCGTGACCTGACAATCTCTCACACGCGACATTACTATTGACTGCTTGCCAGCGTTGATTGATGGATTACGCCGTGATCGACAGAACGTGTCATATCGTCGGTATAAACCGGCTCAGGGAATTTAGCCACGATCCGAAGATTTCAAGGAGTATGTAGTTCTTGTAGTTCTTCCCCGCAGCTGTCAAAATGATCGGCACGCACCCACTGCATTGGATTCTAGATCTGCATCAACGTTGCCTCTCGATCCTCACCACGCAACCTCAACCCTACATGCGCAACGGCTCTATTATCTAACACCTGGACTCTTCGGTCAGCAAGTCGGCAAATGCAATGACTCGTCCCGGACACGGACGATAAGATTGAGAATTTGCGCAATCGAAGTTCGACGTGACATCGTCGATATGCCCAAAGCGGCTCTCCATGTGCCTCCACATGATCAGCAATGTTGAGCAACGAGAACATCCTGCAGGTGGCTGCATGTGGGGAGTGAGCGACTGTAAAGATCTTCCGCATGCGCTGATTGTTGTGGCCGGACCGTATGCGGAGGCAGGAGCACCCTTGTTGACTACTGGTACCTTCCGGCTTTGCTCCAATTTGAAGTACCTAGTCACAGTCCGCTGCTTGAGGAAGCGATAGCACGACATCGTTCTTGGCCTTGTCGAGAGGCAGCGGAAGTCGATGGCGCTGGGCGTGCGCGCTCGGTCCTCGATCCTACAAACGCGTGGTAGCTACCTGGATGTACGCTGTACACGACTCAGAGGGCGTTTTGAAGCAGCATGGCAAGCATGGTTGCTTGGAGATCCTCAGCGGCATTCGCTGCCCGCCGCAGATCACGCTGTGGCCCAGCGCTCGAGAGAACCTGCCTGGCTGGCTGAAGAATGAAAGTATGAATGGCTAAGAACTGCCATTTGTGGTCTTCTATCACCGAACAATGGGATCGACACGCACATCTTCAATACCTGATCATAGACCGCTTTGGCAGCATCGTTGAAGATCTTCAGACTGACACCTGCCGCCCTTGTCGCCGAAACATATGGATGGATACTTCTGCTAACGGCACATGCGGCACACTTCTAGCTCATCTGTCAGCTTGCGAGGCTGAACGAGGGTAAGTAATAGTTATGTGTCCGCCAGCAGTGCATGGCGGGGATGGCACAGACGGTGTCTCACATATCGAGAGACGACCTCGGCATCGCGCCTGAATCGACCGCCCAGGATCCTGGAGATATGCGTTGCAAAAGCTACAGACCTCGGACATTAGCTCTTGATGCAGAGAACTTCCAAGGTTCGGAAACACCTTGCCCTGGCTGGAGCTACGATACCGACGATACGGACGTATCGAGGTGTGGAGTAGCAGAGCAGCATTTCCGCCGAAGTGCTTCATGAGTTCCTACATCAGTGCAATGGCATAACCAAGACTCGTAGACCGCTTTCATGGATACCAAGCCGCCTTGTAACGACTACCTGGCCTGGGTCATGTTACCATTCCACGAAGACGGCACTGAGATATCGAACCTCTTAGTCTGCGTTGAGACCATTTTTCACCCGATCGGAACTCCCAACGAGCAGGTTGCTATCTGGACAAGTGCAGTGACGTGATCAATCACAAGATCTTGAGACTACCGTGTCAGTAGTCTGGACAACTTATCCTGCAACGAAACTTGTATCGTGGTAAGCAAACTACTGCATGTCACAGTGGCCGGACTTCCTCCTGTCCCCAGTGGCCAGGCACCTACAACCATCACTTCCGGTCCCCGAGAAACATGCGACCGGACAATCGCCCATTTAGTAGAGCTCGAGGATCCCTCCACCTGCCGGGTCGGTAAGCTGGGACTGTAACTGGACATAGAAGTAGATGCCTGCAGCAGATCCCTTGGTTCCGGCTGCATATGCCAAACCATCCGGTCGGGACCGGCACATGCAGTGCTGATGACAGCCGTTATGCAGGTGCACCCTTGGTCGATGGTTTAGCTCGGGTGATTTTTGCACCCGACTTGTGATAAGTCGCGCAGCATGAATGTATCCACGGAGGCCCAGAGCGACTCGACTCGCCACTCATGCTGATGTGGCATCCTGCTGGGACCAGAAGACGGAGGGACGGAGAGAACTCGTTCGGGGACTTTGTACGGGTACCAGAGGCTAGAGCTTGGAGAGTTGGTGGACTGAGCTATCTGTCTGTTTGTCATACGTTCCCGAGTCTTTGGTTCAGGGAGCCTCTGTACAAAGGTCAACTCGCATCTGTAAGCACCACAAATTCGCCCTTGTACAAGAACTGGACGCGTCTGGATTACATGATCAATGTAAAAGCGATCGACACAGATACTACTCGGTAGGATTGCCAGACGAAGACCCAGGGCTGAGGGCTTGCTCACGAATCGATGGATATCACACGTCAGGCTTGCTGTATGCGGCGACCTAGCAAGATGGACAGCTGTACTGCAACACTCCTCTGCTGGACAGTCACCTAGAAGGAAGAGGCCTGAACGGATTGCCAGTCTGCCTAGTACAACCCGGATGGTATCCAGGTAGACACTCTGTCGGTACCTGGGAGCAACTCTCTTACCAACGAGTGGTTGGTGCCCTGCGGCAGGGAACCGATGTCATGCCAACCCTAAGTCAACCTCGAGACTATGGTTGTCATATTCGATTCAACGACACTTCGCCAGAGATGATGGCCATTGGACCGGTGGTTTTTGAGGTGACAGAATCCGTTCGAATCGTTACCCAGGGTGGTCCTGTCCCGTCTCGTTGATAGCGTTGGATTTCACAGCCGCACGGGAGATTGTTGTCCATCGCCGTCGTATCCAAACAAGCGCACTTGTCGACTGCGAGATCTAGAAAGTTTCTGACATTTCTGATGTTGGTGTCTCACAACTCATTACAAACAACTGACAACAAGAGCCTCGTCCGGGGTTTGATCTCCCACCATGCCCAAGGCTGAAGTCGTGCTGTCATATGTCTCAACTGAACCGAACATCGAAGTGGCACGTGAGTGAACCTGAAAGTGATGTGCCAAGACTTCCCAAACCGGTTAGACATCGGAAAGTCTTGGAACCTTCGATAATCGATAATCTCGCAAATATAACCGTTGATTCTCACTCCAGCCTCACAACAATCACCACAGCAAACATGGCAGCCGTACAGCAAATGCCCACACGGACCGACTGGGCCGAAGAGGAGGACAGCGGACTCGTGCAAGCGATCCCACCACCACAAATCACGAGAAATAAGGACGGCACAGAGACAGTAGTCACAGTCTTCCTCAACGAAGACGGCAAGCGAGTGAAGCGCACACAACGCATCAAGCGCACAGTCATCAAGAAGAAGGAGAACCCGCGCGTAGCGGAGCGACGACAATGGGCGAAAATCGGCCCTGAGGCCGGCAAGCCACCCGGTCCACGACCAGACACCACTACTCTCGGCGAGAACATCATCTTCAGACCTGTTGTGGGTTTCAAGAGCGGCCAGGCGCAGGAGAAGAACCCGGAGGAGGATAAGAAGACGGACGCGCTCAAGAAGATGCAGATTAAATGCCGTATCTGCCAAGGCGACCATTTCACCACCAAGTGCCCATTCAAGGATACTATGGCGCCGGAGGGCGAGGCAGCTGGCGCACCGCCGGAGACGGACATGGGTGCGGGGCCGGCGGAAGGAGGGCTGGGTATTGGCGGCAGCAGCTACGTGCCACCACATATGCGGAAGGGTGCGAGCGGAGCTTCGAGCGGCGGCGAGAGGATGGGTGGGAAGTTTGAGAGGGACGATCTTGCGACGCTCCGAGTTACGAATGTGTCTGAGTTTGCGGAGGAGGGTGATTTGCGTGAGATCTTTGAGCGTCATGGACGTGTTACGAGGGTGTTCTTGGCCAAGGATCGGGATACTGGGCGTGCGAAGGGCTTTGCGTTCGTGTCGTATGCGGATCGCTCGGATGCGGCGAGGGCTGCCGAGAAGGTGGATGGGTATGGCTTTGGTCATTTGATTCTGCGGGTGGAGTTTGCGAAGAAGACGACCTAAAGAGAGTGATCGCAAAATCGTCTCTTGTGCTGGGGGGTGATGTGCAACACAATTGTGCACATCAGATTCATGCGAGCTAGACATCACTCAACGATAGAGACTGAATGTATGACAACGATCGCATTGTGGCTTCTCTTGTTCTCTAAGGTTTCATACATAACCATTAAATCTGCCGACACCACCTCCCCCAGCTCCCCAAATCCACCCCCGACATCCCACTCTCCTCCAACCCAACATCAATCCTAGGCCCTCTCGTGCCATCCTCCATAATCAACCCACATCCCTCCAGATCCTCCCAAGCATCTCTCGCAACATCCTTACTCCATACTCTGCTGCCAGCACCCTGCGCGAGAGCACCAGAGGATGAAGCCTGCAGCTTCGCTTTGGAAGCAAGAGTCTTGTACTCCTCGTACGCCTGCGCGAACGGGACGTTGTCGACGCTGTGGATGGCTGTCAAGCGAGCGGCGCAGATGAGGAGGGCCATGTGAAGGGTGCTTAGTGAGGAGAGGAGGTCGAGTTTCGAGTCTGGTGGCTGCATGGATGAGTTCAGGGCGGCAGTGGTGAGGTGTGAGAGTAGAGCTTCTGCTGTGGTTGTTTGTTCGATGGGCATGGTTGCTATGGGTAGTAGCATAGATGTGTGAAATTGCGGCACTGATTTGGTGGTGTAGTAGAGTCGTCGTAACTGTGTCGTAAACGTTTCGTGAGCCATGACGACGTCGATGAGGGCATTCCAATCGGACACAGCAGACTGCTTTGATGTTTTCGACGTCTTCTGCAGTTTCTGCTGGATCTCGCCGGTCGAGCCTAGATACTGGCGTTCTTCATCTGTTAGCTCTTCATTGTCCAAGGCGAGGGCTGCTTTGCAAGCTTCTTGAAACGCTTGAAAACTCTTCGCTATGCTCAGGTGAACATATCGATGGCTAAATCGACTCTTCACCCTCTTCTCCAGGCTCTCTGTGACGTCCACGCGAGTAGTGAGACCTAACACAGCAATAGGAGCTTTCCGACTTTGTGCGATATCGAATAGGTTATACAGTAGCGTCTGCCTGGGATGGGTGGCGAAGAGCTCGAATTCGTCGATAATGAAGATGACACTTTTGGTGATTTGGTCTTCTTGTTGCTCGCGACCGTGTTCTGCTGGGTGCGCAAGCAGGGCAAGAAGTGTCGTAAGGGTGTCAGCGTAGTTCTTCCGTCCGCTCGCGTCGTCGTCAACCTCCATCTCGCGACCAAGCTGCCGCCAGATCTCACGAAGTGCGATCTTGTCATCGGTGTGGATGAAGCCGCTGAGTCGGACGATGTGGAAGTCATCTCCATGCTGCTTGGCTTGTTCGCGCAGGATCTGGTCGACGAGAGCAGATTTGCCACTTCCCCTGGCGCCTATCACCAGCATACTGTTGCTCTCACCAGCTGTGATAGTCTGCGTGATTAGTAACGAGACCTTCGCATACTCGGTATCGAGACCTTTGAGCGAGATGGCCCGCTTCCCGCTCAGCTTGTCCAGGACGACGGCTTGAACTTGTTGGAGCTCTTCCTGGCCGAACGTCAAGCCCTTCGCTAACACAGCCGGCTTCAGCACGCTCTTAGGTCTAGGTTTGACCGGTGTGGTATCGAGCTCATCGTTAGCTTGCTGAAGGTTCTTGTTAGGCGGTAGAACAATCTCATCGTCCACTTCAGTACCGGGGCTGTCAACGTCCATGGCATCCGTGGCAGACACGGCTGTCGGTACTGGCGAGGGTTTGATCGGCTTAGTCCGTGCTTGCTTTCGAGACTGAACCGCTGGTGTGGAGCGCTTTGCTGCAGTCGGCGTGCGTTCAGGCTTGCTGGCTGTCTCTGCTTCCACATCTTGCTGTTGCGCCCTGACCCTACTCCTCCGCTTCTGTGGCATTTGAGCAGCACTCTCATCATCATCGCCCCTTTTAGCTTGTTCTCGAGCGGCATTCGCCAGATCGTGGATCTCATCCTCAAAGGTTCTCTTAGGCTTAGCTGCATAATCCCATCCTGGCTTAACATTCGTTGGTGGTATCGGTTGCTCGCTCTTTGACGTCTCAAGTCTCTTCATGAACCCATTCTTCGCGGGCTTGCCCACGCTCTCTGCCACAGCAGGGGCTTTGCTCAGCACCTCCTTCCGAACATCATCCTTCGGCTCCGCGGTCTCTGCCTGCTGCGCCTTTGGCTGGTGAAACTGCTTGAAGAAGCCCGCCGCAACCGCACCTTTCGACGGACTGGCCTGTACAGTAGAGCCAGACCTCTGGTTGCGCAGCGGGTCAAGCCGCTTCTTCGAGGGTGTAGAAGCAGGAGCCGGGTTTTGCTTGAACTTCCGCTCGAACGTGTGGGCGCCATCAATGTCGTCGTACACATCTTTGCTCCCATCCTTGCTCAAGATATGACCTGGCCTCTTCCCTCGTAGCGCCTGTATGTTCGCTTTCGCCTCGAGCCAGGCATCGTGTGCGGCGGTGTTGCCCTTGGAGCCTTTCGCGAGTGGTCTGGACTGCGCCGTAAGTCCATTTGGCAGGCGATCGGTGGCAGAGTTCGTGGGCTTTGTACTTGTCGCAGCTTTGCTTCGTCCAGCCAGTTGGTTCCTCGGCGATGCATTTGGTGTAGTGTCCAGTTTCCGACGCTTCGTAGATCGGTGCGAGTCCATGGTAGGCGGCATCTGTCAGTTACAGCGCCTCACTGTTCACCCAACACTACAGGCCGTACTGGGGAATGTGATGTGTTGGTGGCATGGGTACTCGAGGATTGGTGAATTCGACAGCAGCTTCCCGACTCGGGATAAATTGAGTTAAACGCGCTAAGCACGGGAGATCGCGTAGGGTCGCGGCGATCACATGCGAATCGTGTATCACTTGTACATAGTCGAGTGCAGCAGGTTCAGGCAGCAATGAATTGTTCGAAGCTCATAATTACATAACTGCGGACTATCTCCCGGGGTATCATTATCATTACACTCCACCCAACCAAACGCCGTCTCCCAAAATGAGACACTCCTTCTCCAAAACCACCTTTGACCCCAACAACTTCAAAACATACCACGCTCAATGCCATTGCGGTGCTGTGCGGTATGAAGCTGATGTATCGCCGCCTCTGGAGGGTGACCATGAGGTTGTAACCTGTAACTGTAAGGCCCATTTGACCGAACTCCCAGGCCGGTGCTGACCGTCAAAGGCTCCCTATGTTTCCGCACCGGTACATACAACGTCTATCTCCCTTCCGATGAGGTCCGCTTCACCAGAGGGGAGGAAAAGCTCAGCGTAAGTTCCACGAATTCCAGGACGCCGGTACGCCAAGTTGAATGATGATTCCAGTTCTACCAGTATCTGTCGATGTTACGCAGATTCTGTTCAATTTGCGGGATCCAGATGATGACCACATTTGCCGACCCGGAACATGAGCTGGCGGGAAACGTGTCGGTCAACGTCCGCACTTTCCTGGATGTCGATTATGAAAAGATCAAGGTGCTGAATGTTGATATGAAAGGTGAAGAGCCGTTGTATGATCCAGATGGTGGCAGTAGTGGGTAACAAATATATGAGACTGTTGCAAATGTACTGTCGGATTGTGTTTGCTGGGCTCAAGTCTGTCGTCGTCTCTTCTTGCTACCCCTTGAGGAAGGAGAAGGAGAAGCTACACTGTTTCCACATGTAGTAAAGTGACGCGCCATGTTGTCCGCCCTCGTGAACGGATGATCACATCTGGAGCACAAGAATGGGCGTCCATCAGCGTGGGTGCGGAGGTGGCGTTCGAGGTCCTTGTTCCAAACGTAGCGCTTGGGGCAAACATCACATCCGAATTGCTTCTCGTGTTCCGGAGTGTGGCAGTTCTTCCAATGCTTGTTGAACTGATTCGGCAGTTCCCAGCCATAGTCCTTCTTTCGGCAGGCGTAGTGGGAGCAGGTGAATGTTTGGCCGACTTGCAGCGGTAGCGAAGGACTAGAGGCTTGCGGAGATGAGCTCAAAGCAGTTTGAGGTGTATGGACACCGCCAGTGCTGAACGACGTCCGTGACGACATCACGGGCGACGCAGTTGTTGGGAGAAGCCGATAGCTACCTTCCACGTCCTCGCTAGAGGTTATAGATTGTGTGATCGATCTTGTAGCTTGCTGCTGAACGTGGGTCGGAGGCATTACAGCCTGTCTGAGTCGTTCTTCGAAGCCCGCCGGGTGGGTACAACCACAGGGTGTGTTGTCCTGGGCTCTTGCGGGCTCTTTTAAAGGCTGTAGCCTATGCAGGCTCTGGATTGCATACTGCTCAGCCGTAGCTGTTGCTCGGTCAAGGTTTCCTTCATGTTGGGCAGCAAGACGGGTGAGTTCGCCATACGCCAATCCGTTCTCCGGATGACCAACGGTACCGTGCGAAGGCGGATTGGTTTGGTCGTCCGCACCAAGTGTTTGGGCTAAGTCTCTCGAGATCTGCTGGTAGTCTTCTCTCAGCGCCGGGTCGTTGAGCTCGGCGTCGAAACCAAGTCTCCCTAGTGCGGTGAGATCACGAGCTACCGAGGAATGTATGGCTCTCGGACCATTGGTGCCGTGCACACCCTGGTTTGGGATTGCTGTCGGTACAGCTTCATTGCTGTTCCTTGTTCCCGTCTCGTCTTCATCATGTCCTCGGCGTGCTTTTCCCTCTCGTCGTACTGGCTGATACCCAGGGAACAGAGCGATGATTACACGCTCGTCATAGAGACTTTCCACCGGGTCTCCCATCATGATGCTGCGCTTGAGGTGGCTCGTGAGGGTGTTGTGCGGCCGACTTGTCCTAATGTCATTCAGCGATGGCACCGCCGCTGCCTTTGCTGGCAACCACAGCTGTTGAAGGCCAGTAGTGCCAGCGGTGAGCGATGCCGACGTTAGCGGACTTTACAATATGCTATACAATATTGACAATGTACAGGACAGCCAATGTGAAAGACAGTACTTGACCTCACTGACCGTAAGGGCGTTGCCCGAACGTGACATTTTTAGCGTCTGGCCTCTCTCGAAAGAGCGTCACTCCGACTTCGCACTCGAGAGGGCGACGTCCAATGCCCACAACGAACAATCCATTGATATTCGGCGGTGCTCGACATCTTTCGGAGTCGTTGGCGGTGCAGAAGAATGCTCCACGGGGTCAGCAGCCTTTATATACTGGCGCCAACGCCTAGGAATGATGATCACCGCCGCCAGTGATGCACATAAACAGCCCGGGGGGCGCCGTTGCCGGCCTGGGAGCCAATGAAGTGGGCGGAACCTCGTGTTGTGAGATTGGTCTTGCATCCGCCAGCTCCCTGACTGCAGCCATGCGGAACCTTGCCAGGGAAATCCCTCACTTCTTGGTGTCAGCCTCGACCGGGGCCAGTGCGAACACGAAGGCACCGCACCGCTTGTGCGATCGTGTTGAGACTGGGCAAGTGGTGATGGCGTTGTCTCGACACCCCAGAGTCAAACGCACCGTAAGGGTCGCCGAGCCAAGGAGCGCTTGCAACGGCGGTGCATGAGGTATACACACAACGCGTCGTGAGCTGGTCATCTCAACATCAAGTAGCGTTGTGTCCGATTTGTGATAAGTTTCTTCCGTCAGCCGATTCTTCCTGCTCCTTCCCGTCCGCGGCAGCAAGGGTAAAAACCTGGGAGGTAGGTAGCTCGTGTTGTTTAAGGAATAAGGATAGGTTTGTAGCGGTCCAATTTTTGGATCTGATCTCTACACGTTCAGCAATGTTGCGTCCTCTTTCTGGACATTAGGCAAGTCGTGTGCCGCGTCGTGAAGCGGTGTCTTAACGTCTGACGTTGACACTCTACACCCAAAGACGTTTTGACTTTGTGCCTGTCCACTAGAGGCACAGCGGGCCATCAAGAAGCCAATCGAGCTCTGCGTTGGGTAAGCGTTCGTCTCAGTGGTCGGATACAGGCAACAGCGATGGACTCTGTGGTTCTACAGGTTGCAGCCGGGGTCTCAAGAGTCTTTTTCTGATGCGGTGGCTTCTCACGCAGGACGAGTCATATCACAGGACACTACTACCAGAGCAGAATAGTCACGGAACATGTTCTTGCTATGCGACGTTGTCAGATCCAACCTCGTACAGCTATGCAACAAGAAAACACATGTACGAAGGCCTCCTCGTACACAATCTCTCCTCTCCCATCAAATACACGCCTGGCCGGATACTGACTGTACAGTCAGCTGAGACCTCTCTTCAACACTGTCGTCCAAAGCGGTCCTGAAATCAGTCCTACCGCAGGCTCCGTAAGGTCCACCCTCGGCGATGGCGACGGTGACTCCATTCCCAACGCGAGGCACTGGACTTCAGATGCTATCCCACTGGCAGGCGACATTCCTGCACTTTGGCTCGGGGTTGTCGGAGACGACAATATGCAGCGCTTAGTTCGCTGATGCTTGAGTAGTGCATCTGTTCGATCAGCAACCTTGGTTCCGCAGGTGTGGCACACTACGGACATCCCATCGTGAGCTCTTGTGTGTCGGTCAAGATCTCGCGTATCGTAAGCCCTGTATGCACACATATCACAAGGATAGGGACGCTGATCTTTAGGTATATGGATCCTCGCGTGCTTCCTGAGATCTGATCGAGTGTTGAAGACTTTGGCGTTTGCCGCTGACTTGCAGCCGGGATGATAACAGCGGTGTCCGCTGCTCGTCTGGCTGAGGTTCGATAGCTCTGTGGGTGCCGAGAATGTCAAACCTGGATTCGTCGAAGGCGTCGAGAACGCTAGACCTTGATCAGGGGGGACCTGAGGCGACAACGTGCGATCGCCGACGTGGTATGCGTTGTTCCTAACCCACTGTTCTGGTGCAACCACAGGAGCGTGGAAAGGCTGTCCATAGGCCGCAGTGGGATGCGATCACGTGGCAGGGCCGGTAAGTGCTGGGAAATTCGTATCATAATCCAACCACGGATTCGAAAAGCTAGAGGCCCTGGGTCCGAAGCCTCGCCGTCTTCCACGCCTATCAACTCTTCTTTCAGCACGGACGTCGTGTGTTGAAGAGGCGCCAGGCTTGGATACCCGTGACGCTGTGGACGAGGCTCTGGAACGCGCGCTATGTGCGTGGGTCGCGGTGTTCAGCACAAGGCCTGGTCGTTCTTGGATCGGCACGAAGATGCTGGCTTCGGGTTTCAGGGTCGAGCCTCTGAACTGCGCTGGCGACGAGGTGGGCTCGAAAGCTCCGGGACCAAAATGACCGTCCAGGACCCTCCTGTGCCCATCGACCATCTCTAGCTCGATCCTCCATTGTCTTACGTCGTCCGACTCTTGAAGCTCGAATGAGGGACAGCCTTGCTGTGGGGTCTCAATGTCGTAGGTACGTTCATTGGAGCCTTCTCCTGGCCATGACAGGAGACGAGGGTCAATACACAGCGCGTCGAATGAGTTGGACATCGCTGGACTGATGAGTTGGACAGATTGTCCGAAGAGGAATTGCTGCAACAAACAGCTCTGTTGTCGACTGCAGAGACTTATGTTAAGATCTGCAGATACAGATGTATGCAACGACTGTCGGTTCAAAGAAGCTGAATCAATGAAGAAGCGCTGATTCACAGCTCTAGTCACATTTGTATCGAGCAACCTGAGGTACAACTAGATGTTTGGTGCTTCCACTCAGCATGCAGGTACATCTTAGCGGACGACAACCGTGACGTAAGTAGAAGTAAGCGTTGTCACTCTAGGTACCTAGGGCTGTCTTCTCTGGGCATCCTCGTGCAACGAGTGACACTTACACAGGCTGAGCAGAGCTATATGCTGGCTGTATCTTCGTACGTAGGGAGTCGGTTGCATGCAGGAACAACAAGCATGTCTGCAAACCTGGTGTTGATCTGGCGATCTTCAGATGTCACCTTGCAAGGGTGGGAGGTCAGTGAGCTGTAAGCTTCGTTACAAGGTAAGCTGCCGTAGGTTTTCTCATTTCGAGTATGTGCATACTCGGTCTACTTCACGGTGTGCAGCTTAGTCGGAGCGCTGTCTGTGGTTGCGACACAGGGATTGGGCTCCATCAACTGCATGAAATCTAGATATGGTACAGCCAGATCTCAGGGAACCCCAACGCCTCGCTGTACATAGTCAAACATGACTTTCGCGACACACGATAGCATCCAAAAACCCGCCATCTCTCCAAAACCTGATATCTGACTACGGTTTGATGGAGCATAAGGCCACATCCCTCATCAGTGTATACAGCGCCTTCAACGCCTCGGCCGCTCATACTCGTTCGATGCTCTCATGCCGTGGTGTACTGACATTTGCGTACGTGGTGGGAGCGCTTGTCGTATCAAGTCGTTTCTGTAGACCAGGAGTCTCGAGATTGGAGTTACCAGACCCTAATGTTTGCTCCTATATGTGTGGTGCATCAGATCCATATGGGCTCTGTCGTACAGTCTAAGCCTGGTCTGTGACTTCTCCATTTTAGGTAAAGCTGCTGTTCGACTTCGCCATGGCCGTCGAGCTAGGCCATGGTGGTGCTGGGCGCGGAGCTGTCGCTGGTAAATAGAACCTCCGTTCATTCGAAACTGATGAGGAGGATGCATAAACATCCGGAGGCCTTGCTGTAGGCATCCATGGGTTGCTCGTGGTGTCGATATCGCGACACTGTGTTGCGATGTGGTCTTTAGCCGATGTCGACTGAATGTGCTCGATTGGAAACGGCATCAGAGGATAAGCATCGTACCCTTGTCCCACAGACATAGGTGTGCTTGGCACAGTATCAACGTCCAGCCGACCCATGGCTGACGTGACGGATGGCGACGGCGAAGCGACTGTCGGCGAAGGTGAGGTCATGAAGCTAGACAACGGTGTAGAGGTAGGTGGAAGTTGTCCATGGATTTTGAGCATATGCTTCTTGAGGCCGTCCGCCCTGGCGTAACCCTTCGAACACAACGTGCAATTGTGGTTCTTCTCGCCCCTGTTGTGCGACTCTATGTGTCGTCTAAGATCTTTGGGCCACCGGAAGGGCTCGTTGCACTCTGGGCAGGAGTAACGCCATAGATGCCGATAGTGCTTCTGTTCGTGATGTCGAAGGTCTGCACCCGTGTCCCAGGTCCTGTGCGCTTGGCTGCAGCCTTCGAATTTGCAACGATACCCTGATGCACTGTTGACACTGGATGTCGATGGAGCGGTAGGAACCGAGGCTGAATGTGCGGCTGGATAATCGGCAGGTGGGATTGATGGTTGAAGTTGTTCGGGATTGTGGATTTGTGCCAGGTGATCGCCAACATTGTAGGCGTTACCTGTCACCCAGTCGGCTGGTGATCGCGGAGAGGTCTCGACAGGCAAATTCAGATCCGTCAGTAGCATGCAGTTGTTTGGCGACAACACCCTCGGCTGTCCTCCTTTGCGGATCGGCGAGACACTGCGTCCGTTGGGTGAGCTGCGTCTGCTAGCTGTTGACCTTTGTCTGCCACGATCAGCTCGGCCGCCTCGTCCGCAAGCAATCTCCTCAGAGGGGCCAATGGCAGGAGACAATTTTATTCGCGGGGTTCGCACTGCTGCAGATGATTTGCGTCGGGATGTCTGGCCATGTCCGAAGGTGGTGTTGACGGCCAGGAATGGTCGTCCAGGCCTGAACTCGACTGCTTTCGGGTTCAGCACAGAGCCAGCAGGGCTCGGGTATGAGCGTTGCCCGCTGCTATGGTGGTCGGATGTGAGCTCATGCTCTTCTTTGGGATCCTGAGGAAGCTTCGACAGCTGCTCAATGTCGAGCGTGAGATCGAGGGTAGAACCTGGGCTGGTAACAGCACCAGTGTCGTCGGTAGGATCGCTAAAGACTCCACCAGCGAAGGCGATGCGTGGGTCGATGTATCGTGCCTCGTCGTGGCCGTAGGTTGGTTGATACATGGTAGGTTCTTAAAGCGAGGGAAATGCACGATGTAGACAGCCGCCGATTGTGGTCGAGAGCAAGCAAGGAAAGTGCAGAAAGCTGATTAGAAAGTAGAGTAATGCAAAGTCGTGGTTGTGTTGAAAGGGTGCCTTCCCAGTAGTAGCGAATGCAAGAGACGTAAGAACGCGTTTTGTATGCCATCGTGTGCGACTTACCATGCATAGCGGGCGGCCAGATGGCGGAGGCGTAGTCACATCGTAGAACGGTTACGGAAGCTTGACATGTTTGACAGCACCTACAGCAATTCGTGTCAGTGAAGATAGAAGAGCACCCGACAAGCGATTGAAATCGAAGCTTGATATACGAGCTGTGTGGGTTGAGATACGATGCCTTTGAGGCCAGAAATGACTCCATTGTTGCAGAGTAAAAGACGGAAACTGTTTTGAACAAGTGATGGTGAGTAGTGAGGGGCTCTTCTCTCCATCACTTGTTCCTACGCGTGTGGCGCTCCCGAGCTCTTTCGCTTGTGGAGGGATCCAGCCGTAATCCACGAGCCCGTTGAACCCTGTAAGGAGGCTGTGTTTCTCATGTATGGCGGATCATTGAACAACCACGACGTTGCTTTCATTCTGACCGCATGCAGGAACAACAAGCATATCTGCAACCTGGTGTCCATCCAGGAACCCTGCCAATCTAGAATTACACATATAATAAAATCCTGTAACATCCCGAAGTTGCCGAACACTGAGTATGTAAAATCTTCATCCGGTGTGAACGAATTTTCTACGTTACTGCTGAGTATTTTAGAGATATTTTACGCTCGCTGTATGATACATTTCATACACAAAGAGTCCGTAGCTCTAGCCGTTTCCCCTAAATCCCCCGCTTAGAGCCTCTGCGTCGAGTCTGATCCATACTGGGCGGCGGCGGCGTTGTGGACTCGTTCGATATGCCGTACTAGATGATCAGGCCGTCCAAAACCTCGCAGGGAAAATCGGCAACCGTGGTGCGGACACATCTGGCGGACGCCTCGACCATGAACCGGCAGGTGCCTGTTCACCTCTCTGGGACAAAGGTAGCGACGACGGCAGTGCGGGCATGGATAGGCGGGAATGTGGTAGCGATGGTGCTGACGGAGGGCTGCAGCTGTGTTGGCGGTATGCAGGCACCCAGAATGATCGCACTGATGTTGTCGACGGCACGAAAATGCTTGGATTGGTGTCGGTGGTACAATGGGAAGCTCAATCCGGTCTGCGTTGAAGCCCAGGTGCAGTTGATCTCGTGGGTATTGCTGGTGCCACTCTCTTTGCTCGTCTGGGACATCTGATTGTCGTACTCTGTCACCAACGGTGTGTGTGTTGTCCAACCAATGCTCCGTGGATGGAGTGTAGGTCCCAAAATATGAATCATAAATCGGCGTAGTACGCTCCGCTTGCTGTGGTCCCCCTCCCATAGAAGGCAGACTTGCTCCTGTCCACGCAGTATACACTGGTGGCGCTTACCTCGCTACAGCTGCTGAAGGGTATCTGTACAACTGCCGGGAACCTTGACCGAGCTGACAGTTGAAGTTGTCGATGTGCCGTTCGTGGTTCGGGACCGTCCGCGTGTGAGATGTCTCTGCAGCGCCTTGTTTAAGATCGCCACCTCCAGAGCCGGTTATAGTAGTGTAAAGTGATCCGACAATCGGCTCCAGGCTTGGAGAAATGTAGTTGAAAGCTTCCGTAGTGAGTACACTCAAGTCGCCGAAAAATTCGCCGTCTCGATAGAAGGTCTCTGAGCCAGCAGGTAGAGCAACAGCAAATGAAGTCAGCAACAGGAGGGAGAGTATGATAGTCGGGTAGTGGAGCTTCATTGTGTCTGAACTTATCCGTATCAACGAGTCAAGGACAGCTTGTCTGCTATATGACTCGTACCTGCCAGCCAGCAAAAGCAGACCGGTGATAATTGATGGGACATTGAGAGGACGGTTACTTGTAGGCACAATGGGTGGCGGAGTGAAAGGTTGTGGAAAAGGCCGCTTGCATGCTGCCAGCGGGTACAGGTGACCCCATTGCCATCGGAAGCTGGTGTCGTAAGCAGACCGCATCTCGCAGCGGATGATGGGGCAGAAGGCTCGTAACAAAGGTTGACAAGAGAAAGCGCGACCGCGCCAGGAGATGAGAGAGGCAAGCGGATTCCGTTCAGGGTTAGGCGCAAAAAGTGAATAGGTGTGGATGTGGAAGGTAGACTAAGAGCGCCCTGCGGCCAGAGCTTGATAAAGCTTTCGCGACTCACGGCAAGATCAGGCTCTCGACAACAACGAAGCACAGTACCCAGCCTCGAGAAAACGACCATGTTCTCACCGCGACAAGCCACGAACGTATGGCCGCGCGGCAGGTCTACATCAGACGTGACGGACTCTCTGAGAAGAGTAGACGTGCTCATCATGCTGGTTGGTCGTGAAGCTATCTTCTCTTATTAGTCAAGCCACTGGACCTCTCGGCGGGAATGTTTGCGGCAAGACCGTGGCTGTGCTGGTATAAATGTTTGATATTGTTGGGCTTCCGTTCAGGCAACAACAGCGAAACTTTGGTTCCGAAGAATCCGTCTCATCCGAATTTCTTATTGGCTATCGGCGAGCCTCCAAGATGTCTGCGTCGGGGCTGGCGCAGACTGCAGCGGTGAGCAGTGCGTAGATCAAATGAGAGTACATGCTGAGTGCAAGGCAGGCGACCGGGGTTGTTGAGAGAGTGATTCAACAGTGCAATACTGGCTTGCGCAAGAAGTAGTAGATGTAGTCGTGAAGTCGCCGCGTAGAAGCAGGTTATTATATCGACATGGAGGCCTCCCGTTTCAAGACCCTCCTGTGTTAACATCACTTATATTGGGTTCAAGTTGAGGACTCTCAAGATCCCAAAGAACTCCTTCGATGCCCATTCAAGCACACGCTTGCATTGCTTGATGTGCTTCTGTCGCAGTGACAGGGGTTCGGAGCGGCAATCGCGCCGAGCAATTAAACTCAAAATCCCAAGGCAGCAGCTTAAGCTGGTGGCAGTGGCAGCGCCAATGCAGTTGAACAAGCTTGACGTGTCACTCAATCGTTCATATCTTATTATATGTTCCCCGTCTCAAACAGAAGAGGCGACGAGAGTTTTACCCGAATCGTAGGTAGTTAAACAACGTGCAGACCTAAGCAGCAGAAGCAGGAGTCTTAGTTTAGGCCGTTCATCTAAAGGACAACATTTTGAATATATCTTCCCAACATGAAAAGCAAGACTTGCGTAGCCCAGGGAGCCAGATGCGATGCCAATCGTTACATCCCAGGGGCCGAGTTGGCAGGAAGATGCTTTCCCAAAATGTGCCTCTTGAGGTGGTCTCTCCTGGAGAACCCAGCCGTATGGTATTTGCAGTAATCCATCGGACAGAAGAATCCTCGAGTGTCATTGTGGACTGCGTCGATGTGGCGTTGTACATTGTTCGGGTAAAGAAACCGTTCCGAGCAGTGGCAGCAGGCATGTTTTCGCTCGCCGTGCACGTTGCTTATATGCTTCCTTAAGACTTCGGGCGCCTCAAATCCGGCTCCGCATTCGCAGCGATAATCGCCAACACCGTCGTGTATCTCGCGCTTGGTTCGACGTTTTCCATTGCTCGAAGACAGCTTTGCAGTACTGGGAGGTGTCGGAAGCTGCTGGACAGGAGGCCCGGGAGACACGATATGGCCAGTCTGCAATCCTTTGCGGTCCTCGAGGACTTTTGGAACCCGCGCCCATTCCATCACAGAGTTTCCAGCCACTCCAATCCTGGTGAGATAGGAGTCGGTGGTATTGATGGCCCGAGTGAGATCCGGCAGCACGGGAAGCGGTCCCTGACGACGCATGCTCAAGTTGTATGACGGGTGTTGCAAGACGTCTGCTGCTGGTGCCGGTAGAATAGCTCTCGGAGTAGACCGAACATTGCGCTCGTATTGCGTCGGAACGAAGTTGAACGTCGGCAGAGTCGGCTGGAACGGCAGGGATGCAGCTTGTGCATAAGAAGGCGGAGATGATGGACGAGAGAAGTTTGTTTCTCCATGCGTTGAGGGCAGCTGGATCTCTTGCTGAGCGAAGTCGTCGTAGACGTCTTGCATGAGATCGTCTTGAGCTGTCCAGAGCATTTCATCGTCGAATGGGGCTGGGTTGCTCGGCGGCGTAGGCGCACGTACGACCTGAGCGTAAGTTGGGCGTGCGACTGCTGGCCCAGCTGGTGGTGTATAGTAGGGAGATGGCCATCCTGCTGCAGCTGCCGGCGATGGGTACCGCTGGGCTGGTGCCACAGGCAGAGCGTCGTTATATGCCCATTCTCCAGCCCCGAAAGAATCACTATTCATATCGTTCCACACCATCTCAATCTGTCTGCTTCAAAAAGCCACTGCCGTAGTTTTTCCTGGGACGCAAGAACGACTGATCGCGGTTTGAGTTCGGTCACCTCGCCGTCAGGGGAAGCTTCAGTGCTGGCAGTCTGGCTCGGTGTTTTCCAACGGCTCGGACTCGAGGAAGGAAATCGAAAGATGCTCGAGTCTAGCAAACATCTCACCTTGCTATTGCTGGCGGTGAGATGAGATGTGTGTCATTCTGTTTGCTGCTCTTGAGTGGCTGCCCTCGAGGGCGGCCTCTCAGACCTTGGCTAGCTTAATCCGTGCGATGTGCTGTTCTCCCGGGGTCGTAGCATTGCGTCTGAGAGGGACGACATCATGCTGCAAACATGAAAACCGAGCGGAGGGACGCGCACGCGCGGTAATGACGCCCAACGCTAGCATCATGTTAAAGGTAGAGCAGTGGGAAGGAGAAGCAAGCCTTCTAAGCCTCGCTCCTCACCCCCTGATAGCTTATGAGCCTTGTGCGGTGCCCCAGCCTCCTCGAGAGATAGCGGGGCGAGGAAGAAGCAATATTGGAGAGCAACTCGTGTAACAATACAGCAAGCTGCATCGTTGCAAAACAAACTACCAAGCCGAGGTAGCAACACAGCTGATTCGCTTGTTCTCCCTGGTCTCTTTGGTATCAAAACGTGATGCAGATCTCGAAGATCAGCCGACGTAAAGATGCCGTTTCGGGGGATCACGAAGGTCGGCTGATTGTTACTCTGCCTTTCGATGAGTGTCTCACAGGCCTGGTCTGCGCCTCCGGCTCCAGCATAACTCAAAAGACACTGCCCATTCGAACACTGCCTTCCTATGCTGAACGAAGTCAACGTGCTTTGTACGGAGTAGTCAACCACAAGTTTGCCGTATGCTTGGCTGTGGAAATTCTGCCACTCCACCCGCACACTGTGTTGGCGTTTCCGATTCCCACCAGAGCTGGAGGAGGCGAAGCAATGAAAATGAAGTTGAGGGACTCGCGGTACTTACGCTCATCAGAAACACGTCAAAGACCGTGTCTTCTCCGTTTGATTTGAACTAGCGATCGCGGGAAGTCGCACTGAAAGGCCGCCACAGCTATGTTCGATGGCGTCGAACAGCGAGATGGCCCTACAGGAGCCGCGATTCAATGCCATTCAGGCCAGTCCTCCCAATACCTCTGTCGATATCAATTCGCATTCCGTATGTTTGGTAATGGAGTGATGGAAGTGTCGCCGAGTGACGTTGCGGACACGCGACATCTGGACTGCACTGCCAACAAGGACAGGGTCGGCGGCTCGGTCAGAACCTTGACAACGGACTGGAAATGTTGACGAGTCACAGCAAAGGACAGTTTTCGGGAAGCTAATGTTCTTGCTCCACGTATCGGATGATCCGCGTGAAGGACAGGCCTTTCTCAGCCTGAGGCAGAGCGCTCCTGGAAAAGAACCGATGAGGTGCGCCAATATGTTCGCGGAGCATGTACTAGACTCACCAGACGTCCGCAATAGAGCAGGTGGAAGACTCCGTAAGCCACTAGTCTTGCTCTGAACGAGGTGACGTTGACTTAAGGCGTGGTGTGTCCTGAGGAAGGCGTGGCCGGCCAGCAACCTCACCCCTTGCGGAGCTTAAATCAGACCTCACACGAGTTGAAATACTACACTAAGCTAAGAGCATGCATCTTGTCGAGCCCAGATCGGCTGGACAATCGGCAACAGAATCGTCAAGTTCAATGCATTGCCGATGTCTACAAGCTACGTACCTCTGACTTACAAGCTAACCCTCTTCCTGCCGTCTTTCCTCGACGCCTCTATCTCCTTCATGGACCTCTTCACACTCCTACGTGCCCTCTTGGGCCCCTTCTTTGCCCTTACGGTCTCATTATTCTCCCGTTCTGCTATCTTCTGCTGTCGTGTACGGACGAGTTCTTCCTCCTCTCTCTCCACCTCACCACTCTTCTTGAGATTCTTCGTTCTCACCAACCTCCCGTGCCTACTCTGGGCAGGACTTGCAACCTCGATCTCATCAATCTTCGTTGTGATAAACTCTTGTGGCCGAACCTTCTTCGTCTTGGGCAAAACAAGACCATTTTCTCTCCACATTTCGTGCTTCAGGCGACTTCGCAGTGGCCTCCTCTCCTCCGCGCCAAGCACGGACAGTCCGATGATTGCGATGTCCAGGCCCAGGGATCGAGCCAGCTTTGGGACTATGGGCTGCGGATCTCTGCCGTCATACGCAGGTATCGGCTTCCATCTGTAGATCTGACGTAGCCGCGGCGATACAACATCAATAATGGCATTTGGGGTCTCCTCTCGATACCTTGAAGCCATCGCTTGCTTCCATGCCGCTTCTTCGGTGCTCCCTCTCCAGCATCCGGCGCACGAGTCCTCGCCCAGCTGCGGGCCCCCGAAAAAGTGCTTACGCCACCATAATTCCCTGCATGGACCAGGGATGATGTCCTTCGCTACTCGGACTCGAAATTCTGCTAGGTGCTCCCAACCAGGGCCGAGTAACACGGGGTGGTACACGACGCCACGTACGTGTCGGAGGCCGTTCAGCGATAACAGATCTTCCAACCCGGCCAATCTAAGCCATTTGGGCGGCAGCTCCAGCTCGACCAGATTGTTCAGTCTGGCTAGTAGCTCGTCCGCTTTGTCACGCGCCATACGAACGGCAAAGATGGTGAACATGTCCAACTCCTCCCAATCATCCATTTCGAGCACGGATATCCGCTGAATCTTGTCAAAGGTACTTTGCGGCTGTCTTTCAAGGAGCTTGATGAATTGCATACAACTCGAAAAGCAGAACATATTTTTCCAGAACACCGGACTGGCTTCCTCGTAGATTTGCCTACATGTCCTCAGCAGCGGCAATCCTGGCCGGCCTTTGCACAGCTTCCTGCATGCCTTCAGCTTCTCGCGATTGAGACAATCGCAGTTCTCGTCGCAGCGGATTTGAGGCCACCCATGCTGCTTCGTACGTGCCACCCAACCTGTGGAGGCGAACACGGGTTTCTCAGACTCCTTACACCAAACCCGGACTGGACAGTCGCGGTGGTGCCGCCTATACCAGAGTGGTTGCTGTATGAGGGTGTATTCGTATATTCTTGTCCGAAGCTCGATAGGAAGCTTGAACAGTCCGCGGTGCCGGATACGGAGGGTGCGACACTTTGGGAGTGCTTCAAGACCAGCACCGGACTGGCTCTGAGAAGATGCTTGTTCGGAAGCAGCCATGTTGTTGCAGATGAGTTGTGTGGGACTTTATGCCGTTCTCTTCAAGGGTCTTCCGACGGCTTACAGGCCGGTGTGAAAGAGTAAAGCTGATCCAGTTGACGGGCCGGAGTACGAAGGCAGACTGGTACGGTTTGTACTTGATGGTATGTGCTCTTGCTTGACTCATACGTTGCTGTGGACCCATGAAGTCTAATGCGAACAGAACTTCTTTGCACTTCGTTATACGAGCTCGAAAGGTAAGCACGACACACACTGATTACACGCATAAGCCACGTGCTTCTTTCGAGCTACTATCGACCAACACGCTTCCTCTCGCCTCTCTTTGATACCTCGAGCTGGTTCATCTCCTTCACAATTCCCTTCCGCACCTTCTTCGCCTTCTTCTGCTCGCTCAGCCTTTCCTGTTTCTCGACTGCTTCCCTCCTTTCTCGCCGCTGCTGTGCTGTGGTCGCAGTACAGTCCGCCTCGACAGATTCTTTCCTACAGAAGAAACGTTTATCCCGACTTGCCTTTGCAGGAACGCCGTCCTCGATCTCATCGATATCAACAAAAACAGCCTCCTGAGCCCGGACCTTCCTCGCATTCGAACATTTGCTCCTTTTCTGCAGAAGCAAATCGTGCTCCCTTTGGTCTTCTAACCTTCGCCTGGCCCTCCAGGAATGAACAGGCAATGCAAAGATGGCCAGCTCCAGTCCTTGGGAAGTGACTTCAAGAGGTTGTAGGTCGTGTCCTCTGTATCTTGGAACGCCAGGTTTGAGGAGTGTATTCTGCAGTCGATCCCGGATACCGGGGATGCAAGGTGGCGTATCGTTGAGGAACGACGTAGACCTCCACAACAGGTTCCACGCTGTACATTCCGCGCTATACGACCAACAGGAGAAGCAAGAGGTCTTGCCCAATGGAGATCCTCCCTTTCCGTGGACTCTTGGGAATCTGCAAGGTCCTGGATCGAGGTCCTCAGCGACCCTGAACCAAGTCCAGCTTTCTTTCCATTCAATGTTGCCGGTATAGACGTAATCAAGGTAGACGGCACGCACGCAGAGCAGGTGATGTAGATCCTTGAAGTAGGTCATTGATCGATGGGTAGTCGTCCAAGGTGGCGAGAGCTCGACTTCCTCCAACCCACGCATACGAGACAAGAGCTGGAGCGCTGGCCGCTTCTTCTCATCGAAAATATCGAGCCTCCACTCCAGCTTGCGCATATTGAGCAAGTTAAGTAACGACACCCGCTTGACTCTGTCTAACGTTTCCGGCGGCAACTTGCTAAGCACATCGACGAATACATCTGCATCGTCGAAGCAAAAGATGTTCTTGTTAAAGAACACCGCTCCCGCCTCCTCGGTGACTTGCTTGCAAGTCCGTAGCAATTCCAAGCCAGACCTCCCACGACAAATGGTCTTACAGACTGCTACCTTGTCGAAGTTGATGCAGTCGCAGTCGTAGTAGCACCGATGATCGTACCTATTCTGGATCCAACTCCCCTCTATGCGTGCTCTCCCCTCGGTGCAGCTAAAAACTGGTCTCTCCGAAGGGTTCACTGTTATGCGGAACGCACACCCGGATTTATGTCGTCGGTACCAAACAGTCGGCTCAGCGAGCACATCTTCGAATATCATATCCCGGAGCTCAGGTGGCAGCATCGAAAAGAAGCCCATTGGCCTTCGTGGATCGCAGACATAACGACTGATGCGTAGTGAGCGCAGAGCTTCAGGTAGAGTTGGCGGCGGGACTGGTCGCTCGTCTGCCATGGTGTGGTGCGTTTGGTGAGCGCGGTCTGATGTGGTGACGGTCCAGGGGGCAGTTGTAAGAGACAAGAAGGAATGTACAGGTATGATCACTTGTGAACTCTTATATCTACATGCCTTCCTCTGCTATGACTCGGATCCACCGTAATATGCGGTGCTTCAATGGAGTCGAGCGTATGGGTTGGATAGGTAAGCATAAAACGATGGAAGAAATCTAGCTGTGGCTGTGTCTCTATTTCATCCTCCACTTTCCACAGCAATCTATGCCTATTTGTCCGGCTATGATTACGAGATCTCATGTTAATGACTGCCAAACCTAGTGACCGACCCGCCTCCTCGCCGCTTTCTTCGACTGAGCAAGCTGCTTCGTGGACTCCACAACCTGCTCTTCGGCCTTCTCTACCTCCCTCTTCGCACTCGCCTTCTCTAGTTCCAAGACCTCCTCTCTCCTCTGCCGCCTCCGGCACACCTCAGCTTGAGCTGTGACTAATTTGTCACTCTCCTCCCACTGTGGTCGTTTCGTGTACCGACGAGCGGTACTAGGTACTGCAACCTCGACATCGTATATGTCGACGATTGCATGCTCCTGATAGTGTGCTCTCTTTGTATTTGAGCTAGTGGGACGGCCTGCTTGCCTTCTAAGGCGAAGCGCAAGGAGATTCTCCCGGTTCTTACTGTCTCGCGCTCGCGCTCTCGAGGTGGCATCATTGATGGGCAACCCGAGCAGTCCAACGTTCAGCTCTGGCCTCCCAAAATCTACCGGCTCAGGATCACGCCCTTCGTAAGATGGGGCTTCACTTGTACGGAAGGTCTCGGTGAGCTGGCTCCTAACATCATTAACAACCTCCGGGTCGTATCCAGGATCCCACAATCGCTTCCATTCATCGTGCCCTTCGCTATGTGGCCACCTTGCCCAGCAATCGAAGCAGCAGTCTGGCCTCAGCATCGGGCTATCTGGAAAGTCGTGCTTCAGCACATTGATGCAGGGCCCAGGTACAAGGTCTTTCGCTACCCTATACCAGATCCAAGAAGAAGACGGCTCGTCGTTCAACGAGCGATTGAAGGGTACTCGATCTAGCACAACAGCACGCAATTGCTGCAATTTGGGCATGGGAACGTGCTTGGGGTGAGACGTCAACACCGCCCACGAGTTGATACCCAGCCAGTCCAGAGTTCGTGCTGGTGCGAGCTCGAGTTCGACAAGATTGTACAAGTTCTGAAAGGACCAGCGCACATCCCATCGATGCTCGCACCAATCGATCCACGAATTGTGCTCTTCCCGCTCGAGATGTGAGATGCTTCGGATCTGGTTCATGGTTCTCCAGCCAATCGAGTCCATCATATCGTGCAGCTGTCGGCTGTTCTCAAAACAGAACATGTTGCCATCCCCTGCGAAAATGAATGGATAGATTAGCCTATGTCTTAGACAGAAACCACGTGGTGTCTCGGTGGAGGGTATTATGGCCACTGGACTTACAGAAGATGAAGCTAGCTTCGTCGTAAATCTTCTTGCACGTACGCAGCAATGGTAGTCCTGGACGGCCCTGGCAAAGCTTCCTGCGCACCTCTGCATCGTCGATGTTCACGGTTTCGCTCTCGGGGCCTTCCCAGTGGATGGGATGGAATTGCTGCTCACGGTCCGGTCTGCAGGTGAAGACTGGCCGTTCGAACGCTTGCGTCTCAACGCGGAAAGGGCAGCCTGGTTTGTGGCGCCGGTACCACAAAGTCGGCTCGACCAAAGTGTAGGTATAGACCATATCCCGGATCTCGCGAGGCAGGTCCCAAAACTGTTTCCGAGGACGGATTCGAAGGATCCTGCGAGCTTGAGGTTCTGCTCCGTTTGTTATCGCCATAGTCCTGGCCGCTTGCATCATACTGGGTATTAGTTGTTGTCGCTGTTTCCTACTCGTACGTCGTCGATGAACTTGACCCGATATATGGTGCGAAGATTGGAGCGCTTCCTATCCTTCTTCATTCTAATCCTCGGGCGATTGCTAGATGATGGGGCAGATGCATCTTATATAGTACCTTCTTGACTAACAAGTTCGGTGTCCGAGTTGGTGGATCTCGCTGAACTTTCATGAGTTCGGAATTCCACTTCGTGATCGATTGAGGTAAGCATATCCACAGAGCATGGACCAATCGACATGGTCCAGAATTGCGACATTCAGGCGAGTAGTAATACTTGGATGCGTACTGTATTTGCGTCTTGCGTCTGTTGATATGGTCAGTTGACCTAGCGACTGCAGCGCTTTTCTCTCGCCTCTTCTCGGGATTTCAAGATGCTTCCTCGAGGCTATAACCTCCTCCCGCACCCTCTTCGCTTCCTCTCCTTCCGCAACGTCCCCGCTTCCTGTTCTCCTGCACCCTCTTCGGTTCCTTCTTTGTGCTCAGTTTCTCTTGTCTCTCGATCTGTTCTCTTCTCTGTCGCCTCCACCCCGTCTCCGCTCTAGGCGCAACAGCGTCGTCATCTAGTCGCTTAAATCCTTCACTATAGCCGTCGTGACAACCACGCTGTCGAGCTCTGATGGGTACCACCCTCTCGATATCACCTACGGCAACTGCAGTAGTTTCCTGAACCTGGACTCTTCTCACGTTCAATTCCGAGCACTCTGATCGCCCCTGTAGCCTATATTCTCGACGTCTCAGTTCTCGCAGACGGTCTCTGATCTCCGGACCATGAACCGGTAGCCCGATAAGTCCAACCTCGAGCCCGTGCTCGTTTGCCGTCTCTAGATCAACAGGCTGCGGATCTTGCCCCGTATAAGCTGGAATCCGCCTTCTGTTGAAGTCTTCTCCGAGCCGCTTATGGACAGCCCGCACGGTATCTGGCTGGGAAAATAGAGTGGAGGTCGTCCTCCACAACGAATTCCAATCGGCCCTAGCCGGGTTTTCACTCCAGCAGATGAAGCACCCATGGTTTGGTTCCGCCGAAATGTGTGTTTCCGGCTCCCAGCACCCCTTGACGATGAGGTCTTTCGCAACACGAACCCAAAGGTCCCCGAAATCTTGTCCGAACCGCTTAACCCCGACCAGCACCTCATGCAGAGAAACAACCCGTAACTGCCGAAGATGCATCAACGGCTGCAGATACGCTATGCCGTTGTCTCCCCGTAAGATCTTCCATGGGTCAAGCTCGAGCTCAACTAGATTCGTCATGCGTGGGAGAAGTGCGCATGCCAGGCGCTGCTTCTCGTACCATTTCGGTCCCCAGGACCTTTCCTCCAGCAGCGAGATGCGGCAGACTTTGCTCAACGCCTTTTCGCTCTTCCTGCCGAACGCCCAGATGAGTTGCGTACTGTCCGTGAAGCAGAACATCTGATCCCAAAAGATTGGGCTCGCTTCCTCGTAGATCATCCAACAAGTTCGTAGCATCGCTAGACCCGGCCTTCCACGACATAGCTGCTGGCAGGCCTTCGGCCGGGTGCCACACCATTCGCAATCCTCGTCGCCCTCGCAATCGCCTGCGCAAGATATTTGGTATACGGGGCGTACGCGGGTCATGACCGCTTCGCCACGGGCGTGCTCGAAGATCGGTTTCTCACATCCGCGGATTAAGTCCCGGAAGGGACAACCAGCCTTGTGACGGCGATAATGCAGGATCGGCTCTACTAACGTGTAGGAGTAAATCATATCGCGCAGCTCGCGAGGCAGGTCCCAAAACTGCTTGGTACGAATCCGGAGGATCTTGCGGGCCTCGGGATAATTGTGGACAGTTGTCATAGTCCTGGTCGCTCGAGTTGTAGTGTCGGGTAGGTATTGTTTGCGTATTAGATAAGGTTGTTGTAGTATGAACAGTCAGATGGAGTCGAATGTGGAAACGGGGTCTGCTGCACAGGGTACCGCTTCCATATTTATGATTGAGCATCATTAGCAGTTGAGTTACAATACTAAACTCGGTCTCCCGAGATCAAGGTTTTGCTGAACCTTAATGAAGGCGAGGCTCTCTCGTGGTATGCAGAGGTAAGCAAGCTGGCAAGTAGCAGCGAAGCATATCTCGTGGACCGAATCGAGGCGACTGGACAAACAGGTACCGAGTCGTATTGTAAGACGTAGATGTTGCTATTGCGAAACTCTGCAACCTAAAGCAGCCGGGGCCTATGGTATGAGCATGTCGCCGTTCGTCCTGCCTATGAACTTGGTCGTATTTTCACGTCCATCTGTTGGTCCAAGCTTGAGATTGTACTGGATGTTTCCTGAAGTCGGCAGGCGTATGCTGTAGACGTCAACACACCTGCAGACCATCTAGCTCTCAGGACGGCTCTCAGACCGCTCCGTGAAATTCCTCTACTTCCAAGCCTTTCAACATGCGTCTTGTCTCTCGGTCATTTTACAGGCAGCCCAAAGATCGCAAGCTCAACTCCTCGCTCTTGCGCTGTTCCCATAGTGACAGGGAGCGGATCTTGTCCTTGAAATGCTGGCGTGCCGCAGACATCCAGATCCACACCAAGCCGCGCTTCAATCTCTCTTTGGATATCGGGCCCGTATCCCTTGGCGGAGGTTTCCTTCCACACCTGAGCACATGCTTCGCCGGCTGGGGTCGTTCTCCAGCAGATGAAACATCCGTAGTGGACTCCAACGGGAGTATGCTTCTCCGGCTGCCAGCACCCTTTAGCGACAATGTCCCTCGCCATCCTGAATCCGATTCTCTCGTAGTCGACTTCCCCAATCATTCCCGGCCCATGCCGCAGACAGCATCACAGCGCGCAAAACCCGCAGCCGTGATAACGGCTGGAGATCGGAAAGACAGAGATCTAGCATCCACCATGGCAAGGGTTCGAGCTCGACGAGGTTCGGCATACGAGCCAAGAACTTGAAGGTCGCGCGCACATCTTCCCGGTAGCAGTACCAGGGGCTTTCGGAGTGTCGAGAGGTATCACCCAGCATGGAAAGCCGTCTGATCTTGCTCAGTGCCGCAGCGCCCATCCCGCCCAGCGACGCGAACAACTCGTCCGAGTCTTGGAAACAGAACAGATTCTTGTCGAAAAAGACGCGTGAAACAGAACATGTTGTTCTGCCAGAAGATCGGGCTCGCCTCGTCGTGTATCTGCCGACAGGCTCGCAGTAGTGGCAGTCCAGGGCGGCCCTGCATAATCTCATGCACACTATAGGTCTTATGGTACACCAGTCGCAGGAGTCGGCGCAGATGTGGTTAGGGTACAAGCCTGAAGACATCCATGTCTGTTTTTGTTCTGCACGGTGTAGACACGAGGGCATAGGTGTCTCATGGGCGCGCGCTGGGGACCAGTAAGGACAGGTGGAGTTATGTCGTTGAGAGTGAAGCGTAGGATCCACAAGCGCATATTCGTATACGATATCGCGAAGTTCGCGCGGAAGGGAGAAGACGTTCGTCTGGGGGTCGGAAGGGTCGTAGCTGTGCGGACTCGTGCTTGGTACTGCCGGAAGTTCTGCTATCGGCGACCGCGACGATGGATGGAAAGGCAGAATCACCATCGCCATGGTGTTGGTAAACATGATGGTTCTAGGGGCAGTGGCCAAGTTTGTTAGATCGTCGCTAGTTGAGTACACTGGTCGGGAGACTAGTCTTGGTGATTAAGTGGTTCGTCGGTCTGTATTGACACCGTGTCGTGCTCGGAAGGTAGAGGTGGTGGAATTGCTGCCGCATTCATCGTTCAGGCCCGGAACGTATATTCTTAGTCCTCCAAGTGGTAGCGACTCATGTGCAGGCTCGGTGTCCAGTTTTGTTGACTTCCCGAACTCTGATGAGCACGAGAATCCACTCGGAGGCCCTTCGTGGGCTGCATAGGTAAGCATACCCCTCGTGGACTGGGTTAACGAAAGATACCTCGGGCATCGGGCCGGGTAGCGAAAAGAACCGTTCTTGTAGGAAATCTCCGGTCTGTACTTACGCATTGAACAGTACTGCCTCCATGCTGCCGTACATACACACAATCTCAGCAGGATCTAACTCCCACCTCTAGCCCGCTCCGCTCCGTCTCCCTCCTCATCCTCATCCTCAACCAACTTCAACCTTGTCTCAGGTCCATTCACCGGCAGCCCAAAGACGCCAACCTCAAACCCTCTATCTCGCGCCCAATCCGCCGCCGCCGGCCGTACCTCCCGCCCATCATACCCCGGAGTCGAAGAACCCTGATACTCCCTCGAAACCGGCCCCTCAAGCTGCCACACAACATCGTATTTATATCGCCACAAGAACGGACCCTGCCGGCTGTGCTTCCATACCGTGCGCCACTCCACCCCAGCAAGTGTCGTCGTCCAGCAGACCAAGCAGCCAAAGTGCCGGCTGAGCCGCTCATGCCGTTCGAGACTCTGGCAGCCTGGGACCGCGAGGTCTTTAGCTACGCGGACCCAGATGAGCCCAGTGTCGATGACCCACATGGATGCGAGCGCCACACCACGTAGATGTCGTAGCTGCGAAAGCGGGCGTAGCCACTCGATCCCGTGTGGAGCCCACCACGGCGGTATCTCTAGCTCGACCAGACTCATCATACGTGCGATCAAGGCGCACGCTATGTTCCGGATAGCCACAAGGTTGAAGAGGCCAGTGTAATGACATTTCTTCTCGAGCAGGGAGATGCGTCTGACGTGGCTTAGGTACCAGTCGCTCTTGCTTCCGAACGCGGACACCAGGTCTCCCGGCCGTACGAAGCAGAATAGATTTTGGCTTAGGAATATAGGGATCGCCTCGTTGTAGATCTGCCGACAGGTCCGCAGCAGTGATAACCCCCGTCGCCCCCGGCACAACAGCTCGAGACCAAGGTCTTCGTGCGGCTCCAACCGCACCACTCGTCGTAGTCGTTGAGATAGGCGTAGGTTCTGCATCTGTACTCTTCCCGCTGGCATCGGAAGATTGGGGTTTCGGAGCCAGCGGTGAGGGAGTGGTATGGGCAGCCCGGTTGGTGGCGTCGGTACCACGAAGTGGGTTCGAAAAGGCTGTATGAGTAGATTGTATCCCGGAGCTCGCGCGGGAGGGAGAAGAAGCCCGTCTTGGTGGGGTGGAAGAAGAGTTCGTAGTTGTATGTGATGACTAGGGCCGGGCTGGGGGCTTCTGGGAGGGGCGCTGTCAATGAAGGTGACGTTGGGTAGAAAGGCAGGACTGCCTGTGCCATGGAGTCGGTGAACATGGTGGCGTTGGTTGGACGTCGAGTGCAAGCGTCGAAGTGTAGCCGTGGAAGGTCGTGCGCGGTAGTCGACGTGTTGGTTTGGCCTTTGCTTTCCGCCTACCGTTCATGGGCCCTGCGTATATATATATACTGACAACAATATCGTGAACTTGCTGAACGATAATGTTCACTGTGATCCACCTAGAGTGCCTTCGTGAGCTGTAAAGGTAAGCAGTTGTTACTCGCCGTATGATGTACTTTTTCAATACGTACAATCGTAATCTCCGAATCATACCTGCGGTAAGTATTGGGTCAAAAGCCAGTAAAAGTCACGATCCTTAAGTTCCGCAGCGAGACCCGCAACAGGCTCTGCCGTGCTCGACGGGCCCATCTCATCAAGGCACCTTGGGCAGATCCTGCGGAGGTAGCGTTCCACCCGTTCCGTTGAATTGCTCTACGAGCGTGAACCTTGAAAAGACACTAGGACCGTTCGCAGGATTAGCGGTGGATGTAGGGCTGCTAGGAGAGAGCATGTTTGAGATGCATACCTCGTGCGGCGGGGCAGGTGGTGGTGGATGGTCGATTCGGCTGTAAGTTGAAGGATGTCCTTTTGCGCTAGAATGACTGCAGTGGCCGGAGCCACCGCGGCATCTCCACGTCACTAGATTGTGAAATCGAGGGAGGGGGTGCGGTGGTAGTAGATACTTGAAGCTGTACTAATGTTGTTACACCTGCCTAACCTCGAGCTAAGATCGAGTCGAGCCACACCCCGCTGTGACTGCTAGCAATAGCTCAAAGAACCTACACCACCACCTCATCAGCGCATGCCTGCTTCACTACTCCACATCTACGCCACCACTCCACTCACCCTCTGCCTCTTCCTCGGCGCCCCACCCGCAGCCTGCGCCTCGACCCGCTGACTCCGCTTCTCCTGCGCATCAAGCACCATACTCAGCACATCGAACCCAAACTGCGGAAACTCCAAACACATCCTCTTAAACTCATGCTCCGCCTCATGCCGCAACACATGACTCCTCTGCGCCCAGAACGCCGCCACCGGCCTGCGTATCGCCTCATCATCCGGACTCGTCTCCTTGTACACGAACCGCGCGTACGCAATCTCCCCCTTCGCCGTGCTCTCCGTGAGGTGAATCTTCCTGTGCGCTAACGCCGCCAACGCGGGAAGCCCGAACCGCTGCGCGAGGGTGTAGACGCGGGCGTGGCGGAGGAGGCCGAGCCCTTCGTTGTCCGGGGACGGGGTGGATGGGTCGTGTTCGAGGGTGCGGTCGACGAGGGTGGGGAAGTAGTCGGATTTGTAGAGGTATTCGAGCACGCAGGAGGTGGCTTCCAGGTCGTCGTTGACGAGCTCGATGCGGCGGCGGGGGGTGGTGGAGGAGAATTGGGCGATGTAGTCGGCGAAGAAGGGGGAGCGGGTGAGGAGGTTTTGGTGGGCGTAGAGGATGTCTGAGGTGGCGCCGGAGCCGATCGCGAGTTCGATTATTGGGGAGCGGAGGTAGCTGTGAGATTCTGTTAGGTGGGTGCATGGTGAGGAGGATGATGTGCGACGTACTCTAGGAAGGTGGTGCGCTCGGCGATGGTGGGCTCGATGTCCTCGAGACCGGACGGGTTGGCGTCGTCGCCGGCTGTCTCGGCCTCGATCACCTCGACTTCCGCCATTTCTTCGTCTCCCATGGGGTCTACGCTGACTTCTGGGTCTGCCATAGTGGTCATGTGAGCGAGCGACTAAATTGTGCCAAGTGAATGTGTTGCGCGACGGCGGTCAATGGTATAGGTGGATGGGAGGAAATGGAATCGAATGCGATGGCTAGAGGGAGCTCGGCCCGCGCCGGGACCTGCGTTAGCGCCATCTGGAAATCCCGGGCTAATTTGGCCTCATCTTCAATCGTTTGTGACATGTTCACTGCGAGGCAAAGCTATGTATGCTACATTTCACATATGGCGACAGGCGCTCATACTGCCATGCACCAGGCCTGATCGACCCGATCATCGTCTTACGCTTCCCACCTCGATGACGCTCCCCAAGTCGTGTCAGCGATGAGAGACATGTTATATGACGAGCATAAGGCAAGTATCTTACGAATCTCATACATCTCACTGAAAACAACAAGTTCCCTCGCGCGACCACATGGTGAGTACATTCGGCTTCCAACGAAACGGTCAACGGTGAATCAACGTTGTCGCACACGCCAACACTTCGAGTCTTGGAGCACATGAACTCCAGCCTTCCCCGCAAAGCGTCCCGCAGTGAGCCGCAGAAGTGTCGAACTTTCCGATGCAGCCTTGACGATCTCCCATCCAGCACCATCATTCGTCCAAACATGGCCACCAACCAGAAGCCTCGAGTCTTCCTCGAAATCAGCATCGGTGAACAACCCGCTGGCAGAATCACCATCGAATTATTCTCCGACCAAACACCACGGACATGCGAGAAGTAAGCTACAATGACTCGAGCGCAAGGCAACATATGCTAACAAGTTCCAACAGCTTCCGACAACTATGCACCGGCGGGCACCAAGGCTTGACGTACGCACAGTCGCCATTCCATCGAGTCATCGAGGATTTCATGATACAAGGCGGTGACATCCAGAATGGTGATGGCACGGGCACGCTCAGCATATACGGCGGAGAGTATGAGGATGAGAATTTGGGCTGGCGAGACATGGACGCGGCAGGTCTGGTATGCTCAGCGAATAGAGGCAGGGACACCAACGGTAGTCAGTATGCGACCACTTCATCGTTCCTCGTCCGAACGACCGGCGGCTGACACGTCTGCTCAGATTTTTTATCACCCTCGAACCCTGCCCTCACCTGAACGGCAAGCACACCATTCTCGGAAAAGTGGTTTCAGGAGACGATACCTACCAAAAGATCGCTTCCGTACGTACAGGCGCGAAAGACAGACCGCTGGAGCCTGTACTCATCTCACGCTGCGGCGAACTCGAGAGGAAGAAGAAGAAAGTCCAACCAACCGAGGCACCTCACGCACAAGCTGGAAGCAACTCTAGAGGCCGCAGAAGACGCAGCGCAAGCGGAGACGTGGAGATGGAAAATAGCCCCGTCCCACCAACGCGACCTCCCCACCATCGACGAACGAGCGACAACGCAGTCGACGAAGGCATCCGAGGACGCCCCCGACAGCGCTCAGGAGATCGCTCACCTTCACGACCGTTGTCGCCGCCCTCCGAAGAAGGCGAGAGCGATAGGAGCTCGCCCGCGAAGAAACATAAGCGGAAGCGCAGCCAATCACCGAGTCGGCATGCCGATGCCACAGGCGACTTTGAGCGCAGGCGGCGAAGTTTGCCAAACCAGTACGAGGATGAGAAGCTCGCGAGGACGACAACGGAGGATGAACGGCGGTACAAGCCGAGTCCACGGCGGCACGACGAGCGGAGCTGGGGAGGGCGGCACGGGGATCAGTATCGGCCTCGCGAACGTTACCAGGGCGATGGACGGTTAGGAGGGGACGGACGGTTAGGAGGGGATGGACGAC
>JAABUL010001024.1_pt1 | contig 56040 bp, 84 predicted proteins | sample 5559151 | NCBI WGS metagenome assembly JAABUL01 (sample SAMN10711876, study PRJNA513368) | rock metagenome | isolation source: Antarctica rocks | place: Antarctica: Victoria Land, Pudding Butte sud
AGGTCACCCCCCCCCCCCCCCCCCCCCCCCGCCGCAACCCCACCCTGCAGCGGTTTGTATCTTTGCTTGCTTGCTTGCTGCCTGCCTGCTGCTGTTTGCCGGCCTGTCTACGTACGAGACAGTTTGACCTTGCCATTCTGGCAGTCAATGCACCAGCGTGTGTGGCTGCGGTCTGATTGCAGCAGGCTGGCGCGGCAGCAGTGCAGTAGCCATGTCGAAATGAGAAGTCGAAAAGTCGAAAAGTCGATTTTTTTTGCATGGATGTAAGATCAACACATTTGAGACTGCGCTTGACGGTTTCACGTGCTGTGCCCACAGGCGGTTGTGTCGGCTGGCGTGATGGCGTTGGAACGCAGCGAGGGTTGCACGCGGCGCACGGCAGGCGCCTGGCCAGCAGTCATCACGGCAGTGACGGCGGCGCTGTGGGCCGCTGGTCGGCCGGAACGCGCCGGCAGCCGGAGGTACTGCCCGCTGCAGTTCCTGAGCGTCCCGCGGCCATTGCTGGAGCCGCTGACGGACCGCCTGCGCCGCGGACTGGCGGGCGAGTTCGGGGAGGACGGCAGCGGCGACGCAGGTGCGGCGCCGGCGGCAGACACGCCGCTCGTAAGCCTCGACACGGGCGGCCTGCGCACCCTCGCCCTGCAGTGCGTTGCAACTTCCTCGTGTGATCTCCTTCCCAACATGAAATGCTACAGGGTGTGCACATTTTCAGCAGCAGGCACAGCCTAGTTTGTCATTCGCCGACCTGCTCTGCCTTCTCGAACATGCTATTGAGGCCCTGCTGTGGTTGCATTGATGAAGCTGTCGGATCGGACATCGTGGTGTCCACGCACCACACGCCTTGCTTTTCTCAACGTCAGAATCCAGACTTCAAACACAAAGAGGCACCTCGTCCTCAACCCAGCAGCATGTGTGCGCTCTTGTGCGACACTCACCACCATACCAAGGGTTTGTTTGCTGATCTGGATTACATCCCATGCAGCTACCTGTCTGAGCTGCTGGCGCATATGGGCGAGCGCGCCCTGAGCGGCGCCACATCGGACCTGTACCACAATGCCCCACGCGAGGTGCGGGGATCACCTCTGCGTCGTGATGCTGCCAAAGTCAGCCGACAACATCGTTTGGTGTTCGTTCATCTTGGAGGCGCATGCGGCGATCACCACCTCTGCTGGTCACTGCATTGACTGTGCGCGCCTTTGCAGTATCTGCTGTGTCAGAGGCAGCACCGGCAGTGTGCGGCACATCGCAGCTGCAAGGGAAGACCGCCCTCCCGCCCCCGTTTGCAGGACAATAGAGAGTGCTGAGTCGCTCGTTCATTGCTCAATTGCCTGCTCGGGCAGCACATCGCCTCAAGAGCTTCACATCGTCAGTGCAGGTTGAAAAGAGTGCTCAGCCACCCTACCATATCCTCGACCCTGTGTCGATCCTGGTGTTCTTTCACGCAGGCGGCGCTGCGGCACGCCCGCAACGCCGAGGCGTTTGCCGTTGCTGGCTACCTGTCACTGATGAGCGACGTTCTGTCCGCCTCGGCCTGCGCGACCTGCCTGCAAGGCTGCAGGCACTCCGACAACGCGATGAGCGGCCAGAGGCGGGACGAGCTGTCCGGCGGCGCTTTCGACCAGGTGCGGCAGTAATCTTGTGTATTAACAATTCAATTTTTCTGATTGCTGCAGCTTTGAAGCATCTCGTTTCTGGCTCCTGAGTCTACAGTGTGTAGGTGCGGACCTTGCTTCATGTGGACCTGCTTACGGATAGATGGTCTTCTTCGTTCAATGCTGGGCCCGTACTTTGTGTCTGCCACCATACAGTCTGGCTGGCTGCGGACGCTTTAGGGCACCAGGATGCACTCGCACTGCAGTGATGCAAAGGGCGCCTGTTGATGTGGTGTAAATCGTCACTGCTGGCCCCGCAGGTGGCCGAGGTGCTGCAGCTCTTCTCCGCGGTGTGCTGGCGCGGCATGCGGTACTGCCAGCACCAGCCGGCGAGGGCGCTCGCCTCTGGCGGCATCCGGGGCGCCGCTGTGGTGAGTCACGCGTTTCCAAACTTATCAACGATGCCTCCCGAGGACATCTGCAGGCTGTTCAGTGTCTCTGTTGCGCCGCCCATCCACCTGTTGGGTCGTTATATAATATATGGCACCGGCTGCCTCCGCCTTCCTGTCGACTGCAGTGCCGGCGGCTGCTCTGCCGCAGCAAGCGCCCTTGGCTCCGTCCAGAAAGCTTTTTGTTTCCCAAAACGCTGCGGCAGATGATCTGACGCTGCATTCCCTCCTGCCTTCTGGGCGCAGGCGGTGTGGTACCGCCCCATTTGCAAAATCTACGAGAAACTAGTCACAGTCACATGGACGTAAATGAGAACTCTGCATATAGTCACCATTTTGATGTAGTTCTCATTTACACGATTGGTTTTTCACACGCGCAGTTGTACGTATGTAAATGAGAACTGCATCAATGGTCGATTGATCCAGTTCTCGTTTACACATTATAATTCTATAGATGAGAACTGCATCAATGTTGACTATTTGCAGATGACCATTGCTGCAATTCTCATTTACATGGTAGCAAGTGCGCTCGACCATTGATGCAGTTCTCATTTACATATGTATAACTGCTCGTATGAAAAAATAATTGTGTAAATGAGAACTACATCAAAATGGTGACTATATGCAGAACGCCATTGATCCAGTTCTCGTTTACACAATTATAATCCATTCATACGAGCAGCAGAATTGCATAATTGTGTAAAAGAGAACTGGATCAATGGCGTTCTGCATATAGTCACCATTTTGATGTAGTTCTCATTTACACAATTGTTTTTTCATACGCGCAGTTGTACGTATGTAAATAAGAACTGCATCAATGGTCGATTGATCCAGTTCTCGTTTACACAATTATAATTCTATAGATGAGAACTGCATCAATGTTGACTATTTGCAGATGACCATTGCTGCAGTTCTCATTTACATGACAGCAGGTGCGCTCGACCATTGATGCAGTTCTCATTTACATATGTATAACTGCTCGTATGAAAAAACAATTGTGTAAATGAGAACTACATCAAAATGGTGACTATATGCAGAACGCCATTGATCCAGTTCTCTTTTACACAATTGTTTTTTATTCATACTATGAATAAAAAACGTATGATACGCGCAGTTATACGTATGTAAATGAGAACTGCATCAATGGTCGATTGGTCCAATTCTCGTTGACAATTATTATTTTGTAAATGAGAACTGCATCAATGTTGACTATTTGCAGATGACCATTGCTGCAGTTCGCATTTACATAATAATAACTGCGCTCGACCAGTCTGCTCACCGCCTTCCAACCTTCGCTATCGCCATACAGCACAGAACGCTACCCCTATTCGTGTCCAGGCGGTTTGGGGCTCGGCGCGCTCGCTGCGGTACAACTGCGGCAATGCCGCCGCGGTACAACACGCCGAGGACCTGCTGCACGCCGCGTGCGCGGCGCTGCAGCTGGGGATGCTGGAAGCCGCAGAGGCGTGCTTTCCCGGCATCGTGGCTGGCGAGCACGCCGCCTACTGGCTGCAGGCGCGTTGTCTGGCGCCGGTCTCACAGCTTCCTGACCGCTCCATGGCCCATGCCTCCTAAGCACTGGCCACTTCCGACACCAGATCTGCATGACCCACGATGCGACAGGATTGACAGACCTGCTCCTCCGTTTGGCACAAGCGTCAGTCTGCGGTTCATGAGCAATTTGAGTGGCACACACGTTGATGCAACTCTGCAGCGGCAGGCATGTGCATCTTTCTGCCAGCCTGCCGAGGGATGTTGCAGATGATGCTCGTCCCCGCGCCCGCAGGTCGCACAAACACTGTGTGTGAAGCGCCGCTGCTATGTAGTCGAGACTGCCCGTATGCTCGACCTATCATGACATCGGAAGCAACCTGCCATGATCCCTGAAGATGGGCCGTGCCGACTGTGCAGCTGGCGCTGGCTCACATCGCCGCCGCCCGCACCATTTCCCCAGACGACCGCCAGCTGTCGGGCATCGGCGTCGTCGCGCCGCTGCCCGTGCTGAAGGCCGCATTTGTGGCCATGTGCAAAACCCTCGTCGCCCTGCTGGCGGCCGTCCCGGCTCTGCGGTCGGACGTCAGGAGCGTGTGGGAGGGCGACCCTGCCTTGCCCATCGCCAGTGCTCGGGCGGCCGGCCTGGGGCTGGCCGCTGAGCGAGCGGTGCACGCCGTGGCGGCGGCTGCATTCGGCGCGGCGGCGGTCTCGCGTCGCCCTCTCACCCTGGAGGTGGGCAAACCCTGAAAGCCTTCAACAAAAGCTCCATGCAGACTCCCATGCAGTCCTGTCGCGCGACGGCAATAATTTTTTTTAACCAAAAGATATAAATTCAGCTCCACGCCCAGGTCCTGCAGGTCGCCCAGCACCTGCCAGCAAATTGACAAATGTGTCGTATATTGTTAGGTTTGCTGCAACACCAACGCGAGCTCCTGCTAGCGTAAAGTTTACAGAGCTGCGGTGGACGAATTTTTTGCAGGCGCCACGGGATGAGCGTGTACCGCCCGCCGCGACCGCTGCAGTCGCCTCCGCAACGCAGCCTGCCTCGGTCGTGGCTGCTGCCCAGCTTCAGGGCTGGCAGCTCGCTGTGCCAGTAGCTTCCGGAGCAGCCGCCGCTGCCGACGCAGAGCCTGCAACAGCCGAGCCCGCCGCCAGCGAGGCAGCACCAGCGGCGCCAGCTGCATCGCTGATGGTCGACACGGAAGCAGCAGCGGTGGCGTCGGTTGCGGAGCCAGCATGTGTGGTATCGACGGCGCCGGCTGCAGAGGAATCGGCAACGGCAGCCCCTGCTTTGCGGCAGGCGGCGGTGGCGCAGACACAGCAGCAGCATCAGCGGCAGTGCTGGCGGCAGCGGCCCCGACAGCGGCGGCTGCAGCCGCAGCTGCCCTGGCGGCGGCTGCCACGCTTGCCCCGCAGTTCCAGCTGGAGGGCGGGGCACTTGTGCCAGTTTCGGTCCTGCTCTGCCCTATCACCATGGTAAGGCTTTAGTAGTTGTTCACTATGCAGGCACCATTCTATCATCTTCGGGATTTCTTTTTTCATTTTCTTGTCCACTTTCTGCTGTGACACCAGACACCGGTCGCTGACCACTGGTGTCCTCGAAGCCCTTGGAAAGATATACAATGTGTTCTGGCCAATGACAGCGCGCCGCGATCGCGGAGTGGCTGGACGGCGGCCATGACACCAGCCCACTTACCGGCGAGCCACTGGCGCACCGGCAGCTGACGCCCAACCGTGCGCTGAAGCAGCTGCTCGAGGCTGCGCAATACCAGGTCCACCAGGCAGCAGCGGCGGCAGGCATGAACGAGCCGTGACGTGGCGGCTGGTGGCGCCACGGCAGGCGCCGCCGGCCACCGCAGGCAATGCACCTGCTGGCGGCAGTGGCGGCACGGACCACGAACCGCGGTGCTGTACTGGCAGCGCTCTGGCGTTGCTGGCAACACAAGCAGCAGGCGGCTATGGTTGCGGCGCTCCAGGCGTCTTGTGGCTTGAGCTTTGTCTTTACAATTCGACTCTTGCGATCAGCTGACGTGTGCTGGCGCATTCTGCAGTTTTGTGCTGCTTGGAACTCCGCTTCGGCGGCTGATGCTGACGACCATTCCCCCTCGCGCTGACGACTGGGGCAGAATGGCGGCACTGGCGAAAATTTCGAAACTCAAAAGTTTCGAAACTCAAAAGTTTCACAACCGGTGCACTGTAGCACTCGATCTCAGTGCGGCAGCTGGTTTGTACCTTGCGTCGCGATCTGTGACATCTTGGCTTTCATCGGCCTGCCGTGTTCAGCCAGGCAATGCTTTTGCGGGACAATTCGTGTTGCTCTGGGACAAATAGTGTGACATCTGAGTGTCGCCCGAGCTTCTTTAGGCTTGTGGGCTGTTGAAAGGTCATCAAGGTACGGCAGGTATCTGCTGGCAGAACGACCCAACTGTCAAGTGCAGGTAGTCCCGCGGGCTCGCCGCCCTGAGGCTTTCATCCGTATCTTTTGCTTTGCCAGCTCGCTGGCGGCGGTCGCGGCTTCGCTGCCGCGCGCGGCACCGGCATCCCACGTAGAATTTTATACGGTCGGGCAGGTCTGAACTTTCGTACAGCCATCGTTCACAGGTGCAACCCGAACAGGTCGCAGCTGAGCGAGGGGTTTGGGCCGCCGATGCACCGCCAGTTTGTCCAACGCCAGGCTGTCGCGAGATCTTGCATCTCATTGCGAGCAGGACGGTGCAGCGCCACAGTCCTTCTCGGCAGTGCTCACCCAGGTCGTCTCCAGGCCAGCATGACCGACCACGGCCACGGGCGGCAGGCTAAAGAGGCCGAGGATGCGGTCGACAGCTTTTTCTGGGACCATCGGCATCTATCTCGTTCCGGACTCCGTGACGAGAACCTGCGGTGCGTAGGCAATATCGCAAAGCTTCCAATCGCTATCGTACGGATGTTCAGCGTATCAGTGCATGTGCGGGAAACAATGCAACTTCGTTGCTTGTGTTCCCGACGATTGACGGCCGTGCGCAGGTGCCTCGACATCGAGTACATCCTGAGATCGAACCTTCTGCACCGCCACCCCTCTCTGGCTGACACCTACGGCGTATGGGAGGAGGTGCAAGCCCGCTTGGATGACGACGACCCGGAATGGCCGCACCTCATGGACGTTGTGCAAGAAGCGCTGGACGAGTGAGTCGAGCTTGAGCTGCATCATACATCTCATTGCGGTACCAGATCGCGGCCAGACACAGCCAGTGCTGCCGTGCGCGCTGACGGGGCAGCAAGCGACGCATGCATGGCGGTTTCCCGATTCAGAAACTCAGGGCTGAGACCGAGCAATGACATGCTGCGATGTGCGACTGCAGGCAGGGAGCAGAGGTCGTACTCGACGACGAGGAGTCGGCGGGCCGCCTCATGTGTGAGGCGCTGTTGCTCCTGCTCCGGGCGCCAAACTGTGACCTGGCCGCAGCGGCGGTGTGCGCCCTGGCAGCCCTGCTGGAAGAGGAGGGATGGGTGGACGAATGGGGTAGCGGCTACCAGCTGAGCGATCTCCGGGCGGCAAAGGGCTCGTTCGCGCGGGCGCTGCAGCGGCTGGAAGTGGTGCAGGCCGCCAAAGGCATGGTGCCTGGCTCCATCGGGCACGTGGCTGACTTTGCAGTGCAGGAACTCGGCGCCAACTCGGCGCGCCTTGCGCCCACGACAATTGTGCCCGTCATGCGTTGGTGAGAGGCCTTGCCTAGCTGTGGTTTGCCGAAAGCGAGCCTGTGGCGCAGCTGCAGGCACGCCAATGCGAAGCAACCCCTGAGGGGCGTATGTGGCCCCTGCAGTTGGCGAAAATTGCTTCGACCTTGCAAACGTGTGTGTGAGTGTGTGAGAGTCATGCGCACATTCTTGCAGGTATGTGGACAGCAGCTGCATTGCACCGTGGCAGGTCCGCACCGTGGCCGCCATGGCGGCCGGTGTGAGCCAGGCGCTGGCAACCGGGCAACTCACCGCCACCACCAGTCTGCCGCAGGACCTGGCAGCTGCCTGTATCGAGCTGGCGGCCATGGTACAGGTGACCGACACAACAGCAGCCGATCTCAAGGGGCTCCAGCATGTGGCCTTGAGTACTGTGCTCTGCAGCAACTCCCAAACTGTCAGCGTATCAGCATTCAGAGAAGCTCGAGAGAAACTGTGCGAATGTGCACGTCCTCCAGGAGAGCTACGGATCGACAGCGGAGTTTCTGCAGCTGCTGGAGGCGGCCACCGAAGCGTCGGGCTGCATCAGCGTCGGCAGCGGTACACCCCCACCGCCGCTGGAGGCGCCCACGGCGGCAACGCTGCTGCGGGTTGTCCGCGCTGTGGTTGAGGTCTGCGCCGCGCCCGGCGACAGGGTACGCCTGCAGAACATTCTTCCCGGATTGGCAAGGGTGCATCAGTGGCAGCTGGTCAGACATTGCTACTTGGGTATATCGTACCCAAGTACGATATGATGCATCACAATCACTAGGGAATTGCCTCCTTCCATTGTCAAGCAGCACTGCTAAATGTTGCACCTGCAACATGTTGCACCCATGTTGCTCAAGACAGTCCCGACCTGTCCTACACTGAGTTCATCATGCACTTTCATCTTGCAGGTGCCTCTGCTCCGCAGCCTGTACGCGAACGGGGCGCCGCTGGCACGCCTGGCCTCCCGCAGCGCGTCGCATGCCGACCTGGCACGCTTTTTGGAGGCCATCGTGTGCGCTGGTCTTATGGTCCTGGATCGGGCGTCGGCGCTGCAGCCGGCGCCATCGCCAGGCGCGCCCGCCCCCGAGGAAGTTTCCGCGCTGGCAGTCCTTGCGCGGCTGCTGTGGGCCGCCGGCCGGCCGCCGCAGGCTCCGCCGTTGCAGCACCAGTCCATCTGCCCGCGGCTGCTGGCGCGGCTCATCCCGCATCTGCAGACGTGGCAGGCCCGCGGCCGCGCCGCGGCCTTCAGAGCGGCGCCTCCTTCGATCCTGACGCGCACCGCGCCCGCCGGCAGCGCCGGCTACACTCAGCGGACGCTGGAGGAGCAGCTGCATGAGGCTCTGCAGTTCTGCGCAGAGCTGCTGGCGCACAGCGGGCAGCGGGCGCTGGGCGGCCTGGAGGAGGCGCAGCCGCGTGACGATGCCCCTGTGCAGGTGCGCTCTGAGACTCTAACCATTCGGGAATCTTGGTGATTGTGTCCCAATGCGCGCCAGTAGCTTCGCGAGCGGCTGTTGGTGCAGCTGCAGCCTGGCAGCCACTACTTGCGCTGATCTGTCATCTGAATATCTCCTCAGTGTGTCCAGCGCATTCGACTGTTCTGCTGGCTGCGAGATGCGGTCACCGCTGACCCAGCTCTCTTCTGGCTTCCCTGCAGCTGCTGCTGCGGCGGCTGCGGCAGGCGGAGGCCTTCGGAGCTACCGGCGCCCTCGGCCAGCTCACGCAGCTGCTGGACGCAAACAGGCCGCAACGGTTATGTGACGGCAGGCACTGCCGGCACAGCGACGACAAGCAGGTGCGTCGGCCCGCGTCCATGTGTCCAGCAATCAAACGCTGTTCAAAGTGTCGTGCATGAGCTGCAATGACATCGTCGCTGGAGATGTGCATGAGCAGCTCTTTCGCCGACAGCAGCGCCGCATGGTTGTCAAGGCCACCGCCTCAGGATGGCTGGAGCCATTGCAAGTGCATTGATCTCAGTGCCGAATACTCCTTAGAGATCCTGAGGGTTTTGCATGGCGTGCTTTTGCAGGCGGCGGCAACCGTACTGCAGATGTCTACCACATGCCGGCAGGGGCTGTCTGCGGGAGGGCGGCGGCCAACAGATTTGCTGCGGCATGCCAGCGAGCTGGGCCTGCGCGCAGTGCACCAGCGCAGCGTTCGCAGTGTGCTGGGCGGCCGTGGAGGATGCATAGGTGAGCGCCAATCAATGCAAGCGTTTTTCCAGGGGCAGCGTTTGAGCTTGCCTGGACGCTGTGCACCTTCACCCAGAGTCGAGCTTCAAAGTAGCTAGTCACCCATGTCTATCTGCTGCCGAATCGCTCAAGCATGGGCGTCGCGTGCTGCCCTGTTGCAATGGTGCTGCATCCTGCGACCGTGGTTCACTGCCTGAAGGTGCTTTCTCAAGGTGTGTTTCCCGTGGCTTTCCTGAGGCCCATATGCCGATGCAGACATACAGGCTTTCCGGTGTACCCAGCCTGTGTGTTGTTCACAGATGTCTGGCGCATTGTGACAGCTCAGCTGGCAGCCGCCAATCGTGGCCTACAAAGCTTCCTGGCGGCGCTGGGCGAAACTGCTGCGGCCGGGCTGCCGGATGCAGCCCTGGAAGCCATGCTCACCTGGCTGGAAAGCCAGGTGCGGCTGTGCCAGTGGTCAAACACAGTTCAAGCAGTCGTTCCGCCAAGCACGAGGAAGCCCTACCTGGTTGAAGCCTGCTTCTGCACAGCACAGAACTTGTCTCCATCGGGAGCCTGACAGCCAGTCCCGCTCATCATGCAACCATGCGGGAGCAGGTGTGTCTCGTTCTCGTACCCAACTTTGAGCCACCTTGGCAAGTGTGCCTGATCGCTGCGCGTCCAACCGCAGGCCGATGCGTATGACATGGATGAGGTGATCCGGTGGGCGGTGGCAGCCGTGCGCCTTTCCGGGGACCTGTCAGCCCAGCCCACCCCGCAGCGGGATGCAGCCGCACAGGCCGCGGCCTCGTCCCAGCGCCCTGCATCAAGGACAGCCGCTGCGCCAGCCGCAGCGCCGCCAACGGACGCCTCGCAGTCCACACCGCATCCGCCGCCAGCCCGGCCGCCGCCGGATCCGGAGGCCATCTTCATTCTTCGGGATGTCCTGGACAGCCTTCAGTGCAGTATCACACATGTACATTTTGAGGGATTCTTGGCGCTGCTGCTTTCATCATCTTGAGCGACACAACCAGCTGTCAGCAATGCAGAATGTTCCGCATGCCTGACTTTTCTTCATGCGCCCTTCGGTTGATTGCCATCCTCTGTTGCAACAGGAGGTGATGCGGGACCCGGTGGTGTGCGCCGACGGGCACACCTACGAGCGCGCCGCCATCACGGAGTGGCTGACAACGAGCAGCCGGTCACCCATCACGAACCAGCCGCTGCGGGACACACGACTGATTCCGAACTACGGCCTGAAGTCTGTTGTCGCTGCGCTGCATCTCTGAATGCTATCGCGCCTGCTTGTCTTTCGTTTGACAATGTGCAAGTTGATTGCATCACGTCGGACATTCATTGTTTATGTTGTTGTGTAAAATCCATTGCATGCTTTCTTTCTGGCGCTTGTGTTGCCTCTTTCCGTTCAAATGGAGATGATGTGACCCGCCTAGGCAATGGTTTGTCCGCCACAAGCAGGCTGACTGCTTTGTGAGTGCTGATGCAACGTAAGCAATCAAGATAGGAAACGCTCGGCTTCGGACTTTACAGTATGTATCCTATCCCAGCAACTCTCTTCAGAGCCTCCGCCGTGCTTTCCGCCAGTGCTCGAGGCACGTGATCTGCGTTGATCTGCTGGAACCACAGCATGCAGGCGCAGGGCAGCTGTTCGCCTCACATCTGAATAGACGATGCTGTGACGGCAGCCGCCGCAGCTGCAAGCTCCCTCCGCCACTGGCGCTGATTCAGCCTGCTAGCGGAACAGTGTAGAGTGTGCGTATTCGCGTCACTCGAAATCGATTTGCAGATCATCTGTAGTGCGCAAGTAGATGCGGTCTTGGACCATATGTGCTTGTTTCCGAGCCAACACTCAGACATGCGGCGGCTTATTGTCGCCGCTGCGGCAGCTGTTCAGCAAAACTGGAAAACTGCAACATTAAAGCGCATCCAGGCCAGCTGCACTGCTTCATGCAGATCCGGCAGGCAGAGGCATTTCCTTCCGCCAGTGGCACAGTGAACAATTTGTCCCAACTGGTACTGGCTATTTGGATCATCATTCACAGACATCAGACATAAAACCACTATCAAGTGTCTCTTTGCTGCCGCAGCCTGCGGCAAGTGTTGCGGCATGCGGAGGCGTTTGCCGCCACCCACGCGCCGGACATTCTGTGCCAGCTAGTGCAGTCGTGCGCTGCACGCTACAACTCCCGTGACGCCCACTCGGCGCACTCTGAGCACAGCGGCAATGCGGCGTGCCAGCACGAGCACAGCCTGACTGACGGCAAGTACGTATGACGATCTTCATCCAGCGATGCATATCTGGCAGTGCCAGCGGCCATGGTGTCTGGCAGAGCTGCTGCCAGTATATGTCGAGGAAAGGAAGCGAGCAGTGCCAGCATCGTTGCACCCTGCAGTGTAGTCAGCTTGCTGGCGACATACAGCGACGACAAAGTCTGCCATGTCTGGCCTGCAGGCGGCGGCCACCCTGCTGCAGATGGCGTCGGTGTGCCAGTGCGAGCTGACGGCTGGCGAGCAGCGGCCAGCGGGTGCTCTAGTTGCCGCCATCAGCCGGGACTGCATGGCGGTGATGCGCCGGAGCTCGAGCATGGCGGCTGCCTGGCGCAGGAGCCGGTGCCGAAGGTGAGCCGCGCTTTATGCTGTTCAGTGGAGCCACCAGCAGTGCCAGCATTTCCTCGATGGCGTGGCGGCCGCGGCTGAAGCCTGCTGTACCGGCGGCCAGCATCAACACGTGTAAGGCGAGAACCGAAGCACAGCTATAGATAGATAAGCTGATGCACGAGCACAAAGGGCGCCCGAAAATCAGTGCCTCTTCATCAGCCGTAACTCCTTTGCCTTGTGAACCGTGATGCACTCTTCGTTCCTGTCGGACATGGATGGTTCATATGAGGCACACCTTTCCCTTCCTCATAGACACTGATCATTCGTGACTCCCTCAGGCGCCTGGCGTCGCTGCGGGACGCAGCTGGAGGAAGCCTGCCGCGGGCCGCAAGAGCTGCACGCGGCGGCGGGCAGCGCCACTGCTGTCATCAGTCCCAGCTGGACGCGATGCTGGCGCAGCTGATCAGCCAGGTACAGCTGGTGGTTTCAGCTGCAGTGAACGTCGCCACAGCGCTTTGCTTGTAGTGGCGACGCGAGATTTGCTGATGCTGAGCCTGTGGAACTCGGCGTCATCCCAGCCCTGACACATATCTGCATCGCTTGTTGTGAGTGCTGTCACGTGAAGGCTGGAGAAAGCATGGCAGTGCTTTCTCTGCTACTATCTCTCACCAGTACGTTTTGCTACTGATTTTGGAAAGCCTGCCTCGGCGGTGCTGGCGCAGGCAGAAAGCCACCCGCAGGGCTTCCAGCCCGACAATGAGGTCGTGGAGTCGCTCATGACGGCGCTGGACGTCTCGGAATCCGGGTACCCTGAAAGCCGCCGCCATGGCTTCGCGGCCCCCGCTTGATCTGGGCACCGTGCTTTCGCCGCAAGACGTCATCAGCCGCCTGCAGTGCCCTGTCGCCCATGTGGTCACAAGCAGGGTTCAGTTGCCCATTCGGCTCTGCTGTCGTGCAGTCAGCGCATCAGCTGGATGCCCACCACGTTCAAAATCACCGAAACGGGATACATCTTGCAGCATTGAATGATCGCGCTTTATTTTGTCTCGGCAGTTGGTGGACTCGGACGTGTCCGCTGACGGGCACAGCACGCCGTACGGGCGCGCCGCCACGCAGTTGCATGTGACAAAGCAGCCGGCCATCACGCCGCGGACCAGCCGCTTGAAGACGAGTTAAGCAGCTTGCCACAAATCGTGCTCTGTCATTGCAGCACTACAGAGTTCGTGCGCAAGGTTGAATGTCATGTGAACTTCTCGTGTTTCGTTGCAATTGACGAATGGAAACATGGCATCTCACATCCTCACTCGGCAAAGTCGTTTAACTCCATGACTGAACACTGACCTCGCTTCTGACCCTGGCACGCATGGGCTGGGCATGTCAAACACGCAATCGTGGTTATGAAGCAGCGGCTGCGCCAGGCTGCTTCCGGCGCTTCTGCTTCCCTGCAGCCTTGCCGGACGGCTTAGCTCCGCTCTGCTGATCCTCCTCGTCCTACACAGCAAGAGGGAGATGCTCAACCATTCGCATGTGTCCTCCCCATCGCCAGATGGCATTGCCAGGAGTTGCACTTCCCTAAACCCTAAACCCTAAGACCCTAACAAGGCAAAGTTTGCAGGACGCAGCCAAATCATGCAGTTGCGATGTGAAGGCGCATGGGATCATCCGGTGAGTTTGCACAGGCTCTGCTGGCATATAGGTATGAGGAACTGCTGGTGGCCTCACCAGCAGGGCGCGCATGGCGGCATCGGCGGCGGCCCGCTTCAGTGCCAGCGCCGCGCTGCCGTCCAGCGCAGATTTCACCTGCGTTTGTTCGAGTGTGCCAGGAGTCAAAAGCAGCGGCTTGGCGCCTCAATTGCAGCCGCAGGCATGCCGACGCGCCTCTCGACTCGCGGTGAAGCTCCAGCATGACCACGCACAAAGCACCAGATGGAGCGCAGGAGTGGATGCACCAGGCCATGCCACAGCGGCAGCGGCATGCAGAGGAAATTTGCGCTTGCGTGTGCAGATAGCCGACGCAGCACACCTGGTCCAGGCCCAAAGGAGAGTCATGAGTGCTTTAAGAGTTAAAAGCTGTATTCTAATCCCGATGGATTTTAATAAAAGTAGGTAGTTGAATTTTAAGTATTTACCACATTCTATTTTAAAAATTTATATTTGTTTATAATACGGTTGCAGTGGCATCCCTTGGAGCTGGAATCTGGAAGGCATGCAGCAGCACACCTCTAGAGTCCTCACCTGCTCCAAGCCCGGCGCGAAATCCTTCTCCAGGCCGGCGGCGCGCGCCGCCCGCCGCACTGCTGCAGCGACGTCATGCCACGTGACCGCCGCCTTGGGGCCCAGCATTGCATTGCGGGCGGGCGCGTCAGCCGTGATGAGCTGCGCCGCCAGCGCGTTGCAGGCGGCGTCGAAGGCCGGCACAGCCGCCTCGCTGAGCTGGCTGGTGGCCATGCCGAGGACCGCCTGCGCCAGGTGCTGGCCACCCTGCAGGGTTGCACGACCGAAGGATCAGCTGACGCCCTGGGTGTGCCCGTATGTATGTCAAGACGAAGCATCACGTGTGGGTTGGCCACGGAGATGCAAGAGATTGCAGCGTACGAGAGACAGGACCAAGTATTAGCCTCGAGAATGAAACAGCACACACTGGAGGCCGCATCCATCTCGCTTCGCGTGTGCCTCGAAATCCTAAACCCTAAACCCTAAACCCACCTGAGCACTCGCCACCATGGCAGCTGCCTGCGCGCTGCTGCCGGCGACGCAGCCGATCACCTCTGCGCCGAGCCGGACGCAGGCCAGCTGCCCGCTGACATCAAGCTGTGCCCCGCCGCTGCAACCCCGCTGGCCCGCTGCCGCCGCCGCCGAGGCCGGCGCCCTCCTGGGGGCCGCCGCCGCGGCCGCCGCTGCCACACGCTGCTCCAGGCCGCTGAACGCCAGCGTGGCAGAACCAAAGGCCGCCGCCGCCTGCAGCAGCCGCTCCGACGGCTGCTGCTGCGCGCCGCCCTGCCGCGCTGCCTGGCTGACTTTCGGAAACAGCTGCGTGAGGGCTGTCGCGAGCGCATGCACCGCCGCGCGGTCGCCAGCCAGGACTGCGACTCCGCCGCCATTGGTGACAGACCGCCGGGCAGCAGCGTCCAGCAGGCTGGCTGGACACCTAAATGCATACATGCTGTTTGTGAGACAAAGCGTCCTCGTCAGTTTCAACTGAAGAGCTTGCACAGTGCCCGCTGCATGCCTCTCCACCAGAGAGGCTGAGTGGCGCGCTGTGAAGAGATGGTGTTTCAGCTGCCCTGATTGAATGTTCTGCCAGTCAGGTGACAGGCGTCGACTCACTTGAGGCTCCAGGGGAGGCTGCCGTACAGCCAAGCCGCCGCGAGCGCCTCCAGCGCCGCGAGGCTGTCGCCACCCTCCCCCAGCGCGATGCGGCGTTTCACGGCGTCCGCTGCCGCCGCGGCGAGCGCGTCCGCTGTGGCCAGCAGCTGGTCCCTCAGCGTGCCGGACTGGGCCCCGAACAGCAGCCCGGGCTGCTGCAGCGGCGCCGCCGCGGCGCCCTCGGCCTCGCCGAGCCAGGCGCCGACCGCCGCCAGAGCCCGCCCGACGCCGCCAGACCAGGCATCGATTGCCGCAGCGCTGGTCACTATCCGGAGCAGCGGCGCCGCGGCGCACGCCAGCTGCGCTGCGGACAGCAGGACCTCCAGGTGCGGCAGCCGCACGCCCGGCTCGGCGCTGCCCGCCGGCTGCCCCAGCATCGCCGGCGGCGTGCCCGGCATGCTGCGGTGGCTGAGCGTGGCCGCGGCGGTGAGCGCCTCCGCCAGGCTGCCCAGCGCTGCGTCGGCGTGGCTGCCGTCAATGGCCGGCGAGGTCGCACTGGTGCTTGCCGCCGCCGCAGCTGCTGCCGGTGTTGCTGCCGCTGCCGACGCCGCCGCCGCCGCCACGGCCGGGCGCGCGGCGTGCAGGCTCGCGACGATGCCGACGTCAAAGACGCCCTTGGCCGCCTGCGCCGCGGCGCGGCCCGCCAGGCCCACCACCTCGCCGGCGAGGTGCGGCGCGAGGCCGCCCTTGCGCTGGCACGCCGCCGCGAGCGCCACCCACAGCCCGACAGCGGCGCCGTTAAACGGCGCCGCGCTGAGCCGGACGTCTGGCTTGTCAGCGATGGATGCCGCCGCCATGTGCGCGGTGCGGTCAATGAAGCCCAGCAGTGACACGAGCGCCTCCTGCGTCTCGGTGCTGTGCCGCCAGCGGCCCGCCGCCGCCGCCGCCTGCTGCTGACCGTTCTGGGACGCTGCTGCTGCTTCCTGCTGCCTGCAGTCGGCTGCAGGAGCGGCAGCGGGCTGCGCCGCCAGTGCATACGCCGCCGCCAGCAGGTTCGCCAGCCCGGCTGTGCGGACCAAGTGCTCGTTGTACGGCGCCCACTGCCTGCTGGCATTGCCTGCCCACCTGCCACATGTGAACACGGCAAGCTGAGCTACAAGCGGTTGGCCTGGTGCGCAAAAGCCCAGAGCGAGAGGGTTGCAACGTATCATCACAGCGTATCCTGTGCAAAGTTTGCTGGTCCAAGGCGGAGCACCAGCAGCCATACACAAGGAAGTCGGGCAGACTGCGAAGCCAAGGCGTCCTAACCATGACTCTGGGAGGTTTTGACTGGGAGGACTTGCAAGGAATCTATTTTCAAGAAGTCTGGTCGAAGAACTGTATTCCCACCGCAGCGTGCGCTCTGCGTGCGGCGCAAGCAGCCTGCACACTGTGCGGCCAGGCGCGGTGTCGTACGCCGCGGCCGAGATCACCAGCAGCCCGACGGCGCCGGGGCGCTGCGTTTCCGCGTCCTCCGCCATGCTGCCGCCGTTCCGCGCCAGGGCCTCCGCCAGCAGCTGCGCGTGCGCGTGCACGATCTGCGCGCGCTGCGGCGCGCCCCCGCTCATCAGCCCCTGCGGCAGGACGGCCAGATGCTCACCCGGGCGCGCCTTCAATGGATGTGTCGCAGGCATGCACATTCCCAAGCGCTCCTGCATGCTGTGTGGCGTCAGAACCATGCCCATTGAAGGAATGCATGCTCTTCAAAGCCAGAGCAGGCTTGCGTGCCGCACCTCCTCGGTGCAGTCGAACAAGGTGCTGATCGACGCCAGCTTGACGGCCGTCAGCAGGTCCGACGTCGAAGAGAGGCTGTTGAGGATGCTGTGCAGCTTGAACTGCCACTCTGCCTCTGAGAACTCCTCCATGTCCTCAGGCACCTCCCTGCAGCAGGCGCGACGCAGCCGTGTTGACTGCGATCTGCGCCCGACCCAGCAGGCAGTGATTACGGATCTGATAGGAATGCTATGAGTGGGCACCCACCATTGATGCTCTCCGTGATGGTAGTAGCCGGCCCAGGACATATACTGGATCCCAGGGCGACTCTGCAGGAAATCGAGCAGGTCGTCGTCAATGTGCTCAAACTCCTGGCCGATCGGCCGCCCCCTGCCGAACCTCATCCCAGCGCCAGCGCAGGGTTGCAGACAGGTAGTGACTGCGGCGCTGCAAGCAAACAAAATATGCCGATCAATCGGCACGTGCTCGCTCCCGCGGTTACTTCCAAATGTCGAGACTCCAGCAGTGGCGCGCTGGAGCGCTCTGTCCGGCACCTGCCGCCGTTCTGTTTGTGTCAAACGGAGCATATTGAAGAGCCCGTAGGAGCAACAGACGGCGTGGAGGTCGCACCGCGAGGACGGGCCAGCGGGTTCCTGCTGTTCAGTACTGAGCAGGTTGTCTGCGGCCCAGCGGCCTCCAAGCAGCGGCAATCCGCAGTATGTTGCCAGGGCATCGATCGCTGAGGGTATGAGGTCGGAGGCGCGCAGACGCCTCCGAAACAGGTTTATGCCGGAGCGCAGGAAAGGCAGCGCGTGCGCCATCTGTGGCGGCACGTTCCCTGAGCAGGTGCTGCTCATCACCAGCTGCTCCCGAGTCACAAAACTCGCATGTGCGCTGCTGTCGCAGCACCGGCCTCTGCATTCGGCCAGATGCAATGTGCAGGTTGTGCGATCCAAGTCTGAGACGCTTGGAGGACGTCGTCGATTTCCAGTTGGATGCTGCCTGGCGTATCAGTGGACCGCACCCGGTAGCCGTCATAGACGAGGCAATAGTCCATTATGTCAATGCCTTTTTTCGCGCAGTACGCTGGCCAGTTGTGCGGAGGACATCGAGCATCAGTCAGAGGTCATTCACAGGCCGCGGTGGGAGCGGCACACCTACACAAACAGTTACCCGGCAGGCAGCTGTGCTCATGCGACGGCACTGTATGTGAGTCTGACCTTACCGAAGGACGTGACGGACTTCGCCTTGAAGAACAGCGCGATGCCGTTCTGGTCGACCACAGGAACCCGGATAATGTCGGCTTCTTCTGTCTGGCTTTCTGCGCGCGTGTCCTGAATCTGGCTGCCCACCTACTTCGGAACCGAACAAATATGCATGTCACAGTCTCAGAGAGGCCAACGCTTTCAATCCTGACTGTGGCGCCGTTTAAAAGCCGCGAAAACCTTTCCGGTGTCACCTGCCTCCTTTGTTCTTCCATCTTGCTGAAAGCCGGAGGCGGCGTGAGCGCCGAAGGCCCTCCTTTGTTCTCTTATCTGTATAAGAGGGAGCCGTCCCGCACTGTTAGAACAAATCATAAACAGAGGAGGCCCGTTGCGCTGTTTTAAAAATGCAAAACCTCTCAGGTGCCACCGGCCTCCTTTGTTCTTCCATCTTTTGAAAGCGCCACCCATTTTCGCGCCGAAGGCCCTCCTTTGTTCTCTGTCTTTCATAAGAGGGAGCTGTTCCGCACCGTTTGAAAAAAATAAAAGAACAAAGGAGGTCCGTGGCGCCGTTCAAAAAACGCAGAACCTCTCCGGTGTCACCGTCATCCCCGACTGTGCCGCATGCGGCGTGGGGCGCTCTCTTGATTGCATACGGTACTGGCATCGGCTGCTGAGCGATGCCAGCTGTTGGTGTGCTGTGTGACGTTGTCAGGAACAATGTGGCGTGCATGCAGAGCGCTGAGCTGCTTATGCTGCCGCATGTCAATGCAAGCTGTATCCAGCAAAGCCAGACGAGCTTAATGCACACCCTGGGGGCCCAAGACACCATCGCCATTCTCGGCAGCATTGGCGCCAGCAGCACCACCGCTAGCCAGTAGCGCATCGTACGACATGTGCGCACCCGGCAGCAGTGAATGGCTTGTGTGGTGACGCTACCTTGGCAATTTGGTATCCCCGGTACTCAGTCTGGACCATAATGCTGCTGCCTGTACACCTCAACGCAGCGCACACCTGCAGTGTGCCTGTTGCATAGCGTCGGGAACATTGACCAGCACCACACGATCTGTCTGTAAGGCGTATTCGACCACGTACACCGCCGTGGCCTGCCACACTGCCGATGATCGCGGCGCAGTGAGGCCCGCGAGGTCCACCGCTGGGATCATTCTATGGTGCAGCAGTTTGCTTGCATTCACGTTCGGGATATCAAAAACGGCCCAGGCTGCAGGACGATCGTGACCAATGCAGACTAGTGCCAGCGCCTGAACATTTCAGAAGTCAGACATCACAGAAGTTTGGTTGGAGAAGGATTGCGCTGCAAGTAATTGCAAAGCAGGGATCCTGCACGTGCGCTGCTGAGGTCAGCAGGTCAAGCAAAGGCCACTACAGCCAGCATTGTCCCAGTTTGCCCAATTTTGGTACATCGAACCAAAGACCTGGGAGCTGCGATGGCGGTGGCATAGCGATGCAGTGCTCAATCTGACCACTCGACGAAGTGACTCGCATAGTGGCACCAGCGACTTGCACTGAAAAAAGGCTGTACGACCCCATACAGGATGCATGGCAGGTCAGAGGTGGTCGCCGTCCCCCTTGCGCAGCGGTGCAGCGCCGTCCAGAGGCCGGATCTTCCTGTTGATTGCAGTCTTATGTGCTGGCTTGGCAGTCGGCTACCTGCTGGGCGCGGTGCCGTTGCGAGGAGATACAGTCACACAGCATCGAGAAACCCAGGTCAGAGGAACATCCGCACATGAATCGATGTGCCTCAAACTGTACCTGATGTGATCTCAGCGTGCGCACCCCTCGAGCTGCACGCTTGCGGGACAGGTAACCAGGATCATCTCTGCTGATGTGCAGGTGCAGAGCAACGGAGACACTCCGGAACTCACATCCAAGCAGCCGGCGTCCGGCAACAGCATGGCGGCAGTACCAGAGCGCGGAGGCGACGCCGCGGACTGGGAGGCCCTGCCTCAGGCAGTCCTGGACGAAGCCCGCATCAGGTATTGTTGCGGGTGGAAGGATGCCCAGCATTTTCGGTTCTGCTGCTGGAGGGTGGATGATCATGGGCACAGCATATGATCAAAGCCGCGTTTGATCAAAGCGATATGCCCGGTATCTTCGGGCATGCGGGTCCTTGCCCGCCCCCGAGGTTTGAATATCAGCGTTCTTCTCGCAGGCTGGGCATTGCCTACCGCGGTGACGAGGCCCGCATCCGGCGGCTGGTCACCAAGCTCCTGACGGGCGAGGCTGTCACCCTCGGTGAGTAGCTGTAGGAGTGGTGCCTTCACAATAAGGTCACACATGCGGTTGTTTCCGAGTGCATGGCTGCTAGTGTAGCTGTTGAGCGGAGGAGTCGTGTACAGCACCGTGCGCAGCTGCGCAGGCACTCCCACAATGCTGCAGTCGACAGTCCGGTGTGCTCTACCGCCACGTGCAATGCAAGTGGCGGAATTGCTGCTGGTATCGACTGCATGGGAAACGTTCGACCAGCTGTCGAGATCGAGCTGTTGCCGCTGCTCTACTGCAGCGGTGGTGGGCGGCAGCTGCGCGTGGGGCCATGGCGCATCGAACATCCCCAAAACATCCTTTGGGCCGCGCTTCTTTGCGTGGATGAACGCCACCTTTCCGAACCCGGATCATGTGTACCACAATGGCGCAATTCCAGGCAAGCAAGGTTTTGGCTTGCTGTCTAGTCCGTCACACTGCTGTGCACATCGGAGCAGTCCGATAGAAGCAGTTGGAAACCTGGGCGAGGTGCACGCTGGGTTGAGACGTGCGGCATGCGGCAGAGGGCTAACCGTCGCCAGCAACAACACTGGCGGCGGCTGCTGAAAGGTCGGTGGCAGCGGCGGCGGTAGCCCAAGTGACGTCGGCGGCAGCGGCGGCAGGGTTTTGCAGCGGCGGCAGGTCGGTGGCGGCGGCGGTGGCAGGGCTTTGCGTATTGGTAGCAGCCAACGGGGATGAGACAGCTGACATGTCATGGGCTGCTTAGCTGCTAAACCCTGAACCCTACGTGCGCAGGGACGCCTTCAGGCTACATGGCGCTGTGCGTAAACTGGCATGTACCTCCGAGCGCCGACCTCGTCCTGGTGCGCACCCTGCTCATCTGCCTTTCACATCCCAAGCACAGCTGCAGTGGCACTCGTATGCATGGCAGAGGACTCGACAGGAAGCATGGCGGTTTACACTTATCATGACCGTTACATCACAAACATGCGCAAATCCTGTGTGCTTCAGCTGCCGCGCGTCCTGAATGACAATTGGCCGCTGGACCCACTGTGATGTAAAGTATTAAATAGATACCAGTGATGATGTTCATGAACCCCGAAAGTGCTTCCTACATGCTGAATCAGGTGGAGTATGCTCTCAACGACGGCTGGTCGCCGGATCCGCTGCCACGGGCCATCCACCGACGCGCCTTCGAGCGGCTGCTGCGCCGGCTGCTCGCGTTTCCCCGCCGCCCGGCTGTGACGCTGCTCATGATCCACAACTTCGAGAACGAGTGCGCACCTCTCCGGGTGTCTGAAAACCTTTCTGCTCAGCCAAAGCGCTCAGGCTGCAGGCGGCAATGTCAAAGCACACTCATCACACAGCCTGTGCGGCCCATCCTGGTGCACACGCTGATGCTGTCAGCATGTTCACCCTTCGGACAACGTCCCTACAGCTGGTTCAGGCCTCGGTGGATCACCACCTGGGCATCGCTGTGCAGTACTACGCACTGGCGAACCTCCTCTGGGGGCCAAGAAAATAATAATAAGATAATAAGATCCTCTGTATATATATGTCTATATGTATAGAGAATGAGATAAGAAAGGGCTGTGAGATCCGCAGTACACAATTCAAGCATTCCTCCATCACGGTTGTTGGCTTTTGCGTGGCCGCAGCTGGTTCTGGCGCTCGGCAGAGGATCACCAGGGCGTCTTTGCGCAGTACTACAGTCTTCCCAGCCTGTCGTGGCGCAACGCGCTGTGGGCGTCAAAGCTGCGGGAGGCGCCTGGCTTGCGGCAGGCGGAGTTCACACCCGATGGACGCCACCCCAACGACTATGGCCACCAGTGAGGGGTCTGACGTTGATTGAATGCTCACTGAGCTTCAGCTTGTTTATTCCTCCAAACGAAACTGCAACTGAGTCAAATGTGAGACAGCAGGCGGACTTTTCGCTTGGCGCTCGCAACCCTATACATACGGCTAACAGTGCGTCTTCACAACAGTGCGCCTTTACACAAATGAGTTCTACAATCCAAGTGAGCCTAGGTTGTCGCGTTTGCTCATATGAAGCTGTGGCAGACCTACTCGTGTTCTGCTGCAGCAAATCGGCCGCGGCCTGCGAGAGCGCCCTTCTTCGAGCTGCATTGCCCATCCCACGGATGGCACCCAATGTGATTCTGCAGGGCGGTGAACCTGATTGCAGGATGCCTGCAGTTTGCTGGACGCGGCCTTCGGAACAGGCCATTCAAACATGTGGAAGCGTGGATCCTGAGCAGCATGACAATGTTGCGTTGCGCCAGATTGTGGCGGACCTGATTGTGGGGTACCTGCAGTCAGCCGCGGCCTGCGGGAGGGAACCCTAAACCCTAAACCCTAAACCCTAAACCGCGAGCTAATGACGCTGTCTCTTTCCCGTTCAAGCTGGCTACCGTTCAACCAAAAAGCCTTGTCTGTGCAGGATCGTGGCGGACCTGATCGCAGGGTACCTGCAGAGCGTCGGGCGTGGCCTGCGGGAGCGGCCTTACGGCGGGGAGGACGAGCGTCTCGTGGAGCAGGAGCTGCTACCGCCCATGCTGCCGGTGCGCTGCGTGCGCAGAACCTGGCAACTAGGTGTTCCCGGTCAGACGCTGGACGCTGGCCTTGTGCGCTCTGATACCAAGCCGCTGCCGCGGATGCACCTGGCATCCGACAGCCAGCTGCAGGCTCTTGGCCGCCTCGATGTCAGACTCACAGAATGCTGCTGTGGCTCATGGTGGTTTCGGCGGTTTCAGACCCTAAACCCTAATCCAATAAACCCTAAACTTAAAGTCCACACTCTGCGCTGCAGGGCAACCATGCGCACAACACGCAGAACTGCATCATGGACGAGGAGTTCCACCACGCCGCGACAGACGTCGAGGGCTTTGAGTGGGTCGAGGAGGGCGGCGGCGACGGGCGACGCCTCAAGGTGCTTCCCCCTTTCGTTGTCATATCTCCTTCATCCAAAGCCCTGCTGCTGTTCTGTTGTGCCGAGGCAGGTGGAGGACTTTGGTTCGAGTCAGGAGGGGGGCATGGTTCGGCTCGTCGCGCTGCCTTCCTATTTGTGGCGCTCCTTCTCGCCGGGTGGGTCAGCGGCTCGGCACCGCCAACATGGGCCGCCTCAAGGAGCCTCGTGCCTTGTGCCCCCCAGTACTCACTCGCAACATGCCCCCTGCTCGTTTCACACAGCTGTCACCTCGCCAGGCGCGGGGCCTGTGGGCGGTGCCGGTGTAGGACATGGTGAGGACGCTGTCCCAATGGGTGTAGGGTTTTGCGTTTAGTATTTAGGGTTTAGGGTCTGCGTTTAGGGTTTTGCGTTCGGGTTTTGAGTTTAGGGTTATAGGGTGAACGTGCAGCGGCGGGTCCAATGAATGCACTCTGGGAGAATGCCAGGAGCCTGGATCAGCTTTGTGTCAGGGCTTTTAGGGTTTAGGTTTCGTCTGACCAGTGGCACTGCGACTTGCAGCCGGGCTTTGTGGCGACCAAGCCGGGCGCGAAGCTGAGCTTCACCATCGACAGCGCGGCGACGGCGCAGCGGCCCAATGCGCCGGAAGGCGAGGCAGTGAAAACGTCCGTCACCATCAGCCGGCTGTGCTCCTACGAGCACATGGGCCAGGCAGGCGAGCACTGGCTGTTCTGCAGAAGCACGGAACGCTGTCACGTGACTTGTCAGATGCTGCAGATGCTGCGTTCTCACAACGTGTACCAGCCCCCGCCGGCAGCAATTGCCTACTCTCAACAGCTGTGTCCGCAAGGCGGTAGCCCCGGACGTCGCAATTGCACAACTTTGAATAGTAGAGGTAATTAATAAAAACTCACTTCCACCGTGGACGATCTTGCTGGGGAACACTTTGCTGTGTGTGTTCCCCAGAGGCGAAGTGCGTGGGGGCTGCGCTTGCAAAGCTGTGGTGATGGACAGTCACTGGGCCGACCGCACCTCGCAGCTGCAAATCTTCTCAGCCCAAGTATCTGATGCATGACTTTCATTCAACACAAACCAACTGCGTGGAGAGCTGCATGTGCAGCTGTTCCGGACGGCAGCTGAGGTGACCGCACCTCACAGCTGCAGACAACTCGGGGACTGGACACAAATTTCTGGAATCTGAATTTGCGCTTCTCTTCCCTGCAGATGTGTATTGGAGGCGGAGGTGGAGGGCTGCGCCTGCCAGCTAGTGGTCATGGACGGCCAGCGCGGTCGCGAATGCGACTCACGACGGAATCGACAGAGCTGAAATTTGACGGATTATAATGCAGATGTGATGTGCATGGAGGGCTGCGTGGTCATGGGCATCCACTGGGCGGATTGCACCTCGCAGCTGGGGCTGTTGAAAGTTCAAAGTTGTATCAATAGAAAGCTAACATTAGTTTCTCTCATCGCACAGAGGTGAAGTGCGTGGCGGGCTGCGCCTGTGACCCCGTGGTCATGGACAGCCACTGGGCAGACCACACCTCGCAGCTGGTACCCTTCAAAGTCGCCGTCAGCCAGGCGCCCGCCTGCCGCGTCGAAGTGACGGTCCTCGACTCCACCCAGTCCGGCGAGCACAAGGTGAGAGCACCGCTCTGTAGAAAGGGAAACCCTGGTGCATCCATAGTGACGTAGAATGTCTTGCAGGCGATGGCTGGACGTGGTGGTCCTAGAAGGCAGCACTAGGCACCTTTCTCGAAATCAGGTGCGAATGCCTGCATCTCGTCGCCAATCGGTGCGGCTCTGAACTCTGAACCCTCCTTGGACATGCAGGTGAAGATCAACGGCGTTGTGGTGTCGGACGAGGCGGGCGAGGATACCATGGGTCACATGGACGTGCTCATTGACAAGAAGGGCGGCGCCGCCGATGGCTTTCTGAAGGCGCCCCATGACGAGGCCCTTGCTCCTTGACGGGGACCTTGCATGTGTAGGGACTCGGGGCCGGCGCCGCTGATAGGTGCAAGCAGGGGCGCACAGAGAGCTCAATTCTGATGCATTTGACGCTGCCGGCTTGGTGGAAGCCCTCATTCAACACTATTCCTTTTCCTTTTTAGTAACGACTGTGGTGATGAGTGTTGCGGACCGCCCAGCTCTGCAGAGCCAGCGTTTGTTGCCGTACAGCATGTGAGATTCCGCATGTCTCATCATTAAGTTGGCCCACTCCGTCGAAGACCGCTGTGTCGTGTGTCAGTTTTTTCTGATGCCCGATGCACAACACCTGCTGGCGCTGGTGACATTCCTGTTGATAGACGGTTGCCGCCTCTGGCAAGATGTTCTAGCTGACTCTCAGCGTCTCAGGCTGTCCAGCTGCGCGCTGGCCGGCATCGCGTTCACGTGGTCGCAGCTCCACTGCCGCGACGTGCAGGAGCAGCAGCGGCCTTTGCTGTCGACGATTCCCCAATCCCAGAAGGACGCGCCAGCCCTGATGGCAAAGTAGGTCATGCCGCCGAAGCTGAGCTGCTGCACGATGTTGTAATCGTTGCCCGCCGGAGCCAGCGCAAAGAGCCGGCGCACTGCTGCGTCGCCGCCCAGCTGCTGCACCAGCCAGCGGCCGCAGTCGCACAGGGCCGGCGCCCGCAGCCATGCCTGCGGCTGCCCGGGCCGGTCCTGGCCCTCGAGCATGGCATTGGCAGTGGTGTCGGCGCCGCAGATGCAAGCCTTGCCGTAGCCTACGAGCCGCTCGCCGTCTGAGAACCGCACGATGCGGAACCCCAGGAAGGCGAATCGCCACTTGCGCTTGCCGCACGGGCGATGCCGCACCAGGAATACGCCCTGCCGCATGAGGGCGTCGACGGCCAGCAGCGGCGTGCTGACGCCGCGCAGAGCAGCGAGCTCGCCGGCCAGAACTGAATCTGCAGCGCTGGCGTGATACTCTGCATCGCTGCTGCTGTCACTGTAGAAGCCGTCCCTGTCGCTGTCGCTGTCGCTGCCGCCAGAGCCGCCTGCGTCAGGTGCAGGCGCCGCATGTGCCGCCGCCGCCGGCTGGGGCTGGAGCTGGACTGCGGCGGCTGTCACGCCACCTTCTGGGTTCTCAGGCTGGGCTGCAGCGCCGCCTGTCGAGCTCGGCAGCTCGTATGAGTCCCACTGCCCAGTCGCCTCGTTAAAACACCTGCGGTCGATATCTCCGCCGTCTTCGTCAGAGGCCGCCTTTCGGCGCTTTCCCTGCGCATGATAAAGCCATGTCTGCTGAATCTTGGGCGTCACAGCCTCGGCGAACAGCAGATTTCTGTGCGGGCAACCCAAGCATGCATCACCCTGGCAGCTGCTGTTGCACACGACAACGGGCTCTGAGATGGACGACGCACCATATAATGTTTGTATATGGTGATATCAAATGCTTGGGAGGCTGCAGGGCTCTGAAGCGCCGCGTCTCGTCCAGTGTGCCTCGGAACATGCAGTTCGAGAAGCGCAGTTTGGCGGGTCGCTCGACAGGCTTTAGGGGCAACGAATGAGGCTCAGCTGGCGGAGGCTGTAGAAATTATTCTGATACTCAGTCAACAAGTGGCAGCGCATGATGCGGGGCTCCGTACTGGCCGCACTTGGCGTTTTGCTGAGCCTGAGTCAAGTCTTGACCTGTTGGCAGATTTTGCCTTTCTCGGCTTTGCTAAAAGGAGCGCCCTCCCAGTTCAAAGGGCGCCCTACATAACTCCAACAACCACTGTCCCCACACATGCGGAAACGCAACCATAGTGCGGGCTGGGCGAAATGCACTCAGAAAGGATAAAACCTATACAACCCCAAAAGTACAGTGAGGTGATCTAGTGTGCTACACTTCGGGCAAGCGGCTCCGTTCCTGCTCCCCCTTCTCCCCTGCCCCCAGTGCCTCCGCCTCTGCCTCGGCACGCCGCCGCCAGCCGCCGGCGACCGTCACAAACGCAGTCGCTGCTAGCAGCACGCCGCCGCCGATGTACGTCAGCAGCTTCGGCGGCGCCATGAGGCCGAAGGCCCAGCCCAACACCGAGCCGATTGGCGGATCCAGCGTCTGCGCCAGCGTCAGCACCAATGGCGACATCGCCTGCGTGAAATGCACAGAAGTGTGTTGGCAGGTTCATGTGCGCGTAGGCAAACACGCAACGTATACAGAAGTGTGTTGGCAGGTTCGTGGTGATCGGGCAAGCACACTCAGAAATCACAGCGGATGCAAGCATTGCATCAGTCTGCTCAACGCAATCGATGCGCAGCGCTTGTACTGAACACAAAGTCATCAGCAGATCCAGTGCCATACCTCATAAGTCATCAGTACCTGCGCCGAAACACAGCAGCTCAGCTCGGCGTACAGGTTCTTCATGCGTCTGGCGCAGATGATGATTCAGACGGGCGCTGATGTTTCATGTCAAGTGAAATGCGGATGCAGATGCGGATCCAGATGCAGATGCAACAAGAGAGCCATTACTGCACGCAAGTCATGTTCATATTGGCAGCTTTCAAGAGTGGCACTCACATTGAAGCCGACGTGGCCAAAGAGGCCGGGTCCCACGCTGAGGTAGATCCCTTTCAGCAGGTACTCCCGCTGCAGCCAGCCAAAGACGCCGCCCGCACCCAGCGCAAGCGGCCGCGCGCCATCGGCCGCGATTGACAGCAGCGAGAGCAGCACGCCAGCGGTGCCTGCAGAGATGAACCAAAGCTCTGACCTTGTGTTTGACTGATGCCATTCGGAGTAAGGTCTGAATCCGTGTTGACCACGCGCACTGCAATGCTGCAGTCTCCGGAAGCTATGCACACCTGTCACTACGCAGCTGTAGGTGAACACCGGCACGTGGTAGGGCGCCAGCAGCAAGCGGCGCCCTATGGTCAGCGATGCGCCGTTGGCGGCAGCGCCCGACAGCGCAGCTGTGTCGCCGATCAGGTGGCTGGACTCTCCAGAGCTGGCGCTGAGCGAGAGGATGGCGGCTCCGATCACGCCCACGCCGCAGCCGCTCAGCTCGCCTGCGGCAGAACGTGGGGAGCCGTTCACATCGAATATGCGGTGTCAAAGGCCCACCAGGAAGCTGTGAAGCAGCTGCATCTGACAAGCTCACGCTTCATGCACTCCTGCATGCATGTGTAAGAGTGTAAGCACCCGGCAGCTGCTATTGAAGTGTTGCGGCAGCAACCTCAGAAGCGCATCTCTGCAGAGGCCCTCGCGTGGAGATGCTGAGAGGTGCACGCACTTCCGGAAATCGGCTGCCGGCTGACCCAGTGCCAGCCGGCCAGCAGCATCGGCGTTGCTGACAGGAACAGCAGCGTGTGCGACAGGCTGGTGTGGCCAACCGCCCATGCATAGGCGGACCACTGCACCGCCAGCAATACGCCCGACACCACCAGCCGCCAGAACTTGCTGCGCGTCGTCTGCTGCACATCTGCGGGAGGCCACGTGCAATCAGCACAGCGCACTTCGTTGACAGCCTGCTTCTGACCAAGAAAAGCGGTCCAGTCACCCGTGGCGTCACAGCAGTGGCCGTTGACGCTGAAGGATACATGAGGATCACCAGCGGAAGCGTGCCGATACTGCCAGATCGCCACTGGCAGCATGATCACGGCGGCCAGCTGCATGCGCCATGCTGCGATGGTGATGGCTCCCACCTCCGGCAGCGACGCAAAGACCGCGCCAGCTGAGCTCTTCACCGTCAGCTGCGCGGCAGCACGACTTAATATGGTCAGTGATGAGAGTTGAACAGCTTCGTACGTGCACGACGATTTGAAAGCTTTGCGATCAAAGGTGTGGCAGCGCACCGCCGCAGCGAGGAGCAGCCAGGCCGCCCACGACATCTTGGCGGGCGCATTGTGCTCGCCATCCTCTGCCGCATCTCCATCCGGCTGATGATCGTATGAAGCAGTGAATCTATCATGCTGGTTGCCGTGTGATCCGTCTGAAATACGCTGCACCCCCTGTTCGTCAAGCAGAGGATCAAGCACACCGGATTTCTCTAGATCCTGCGGCTGCTGCCCCCCAAACCACGGCGCACTCATCAGTGATCACTAGGGAATACCAGGATGTAGTCAGCTGGGCAGTGCAGGGCCCTCTGCGTGCATTTTGGCCGCCAGAGCAACACGTGTTCCCGTCACGCCTTGCCGCAGATCTCCAATCTTTTTCACATGACTTGTCACAGCCAGCGCTCGAAACAGTTTTGCCAGACATGCGTCGCGCAGCCGCTGTCTTCATCCTAATGGTTGCGCTGGCGGCACATGCCGCCACCGCACCATGGGTGCTGCCGGGTGACGGCGTGCCGAAAGGTACCATCCGAATCACCACCCTGGGCAGCGGCACGCCGGACATCAGGCGGCATCAGGTGGCCAGCGGATTCCTGATCGATCTGGGCGAGGAGGAGAAGCTGATCTTCGACCTGGGATCAGGCGCCTACCTCAACCTGCTGTCCACCGGCGTGCCGCACGCGCAGCTCACAAAGGTTTGTTTCCATGGCACTGCGTGGATTGTGTACAGTACGATCTTTTGTAGTCTGTAGCATGACGCATTCACAGAGCTGGCCTAGTTGCACAGCTCATGCGCAGAAGCCGGATGCTGCGGCGGCCTCCATGCGCGCAGAAGCCTGCCAAGACGATGCACAGATGACGGCTGTTCGCTTCACATTCTGATCCGACGCAGCAAAAGCTCTCGCGCGATGACAGCTGCTCGAGGCAGGCCTTTCCAGCCGACCTCCGCACTCGTTGCAGGTCTTCCTGACGCACCTGCACAGCGACCACATCGCAGACTTGGCGACCTTCTATGTCGGCGCCATGTTTGGGCGCACCAAGCCCTGGGAGGTGTGGGGGCCCTCCGGCGAGGACGCCTCCACGGGAACCGCGCACAGCATCGAGGGCCTGCGTCAGGTGTGCAGCGCTTATCGTCCCTGCACGGCATGCTGTCAACGACCTCTACGTGTGACATGCAGATTTGTCCACCATGGCTGCTCGACCTGTCAAAGCATTCTGCGTGACTTTCCTGACGACGGACGCAACCTGCACCACCAGCAGTCCAGCATCCGACACCCACTCACAAGCGCGAAGTCATTATTGCTGCGGCGCAGTTCCTGGGACACGGTGTCGCGGCGGCGCATCGATCTCATCGGCCGCAAGGATCGCGGCGACCAGGTCGAGGTGCACGAGTTCGACTTCTCAAAGCGCAACCAGGTCATCTACGACCGCAAGGTGGGTCTGGGTCTGGGTGGAGTAGGCCCGCCAGGAACAGCTGACTTGTCTGCCTGGCGTCCCCAGACCGTTCGCAGCGTGTCACAAGGCCGCGAGTACCTCCACACCTGCCTTTGTGCAGCTGAGCCAGCTGACACGCAGGTGGTCAGGAGTCAGTGGTCCCCTCGCGCAGCTTTTTCCTCCCTGTGCTCAGGGCGTGCGCGTCATCTCGACGCCCGTGAACCACTACCGCACGGACGGCCCTGTCGCTCTGCGCGTCGAGTGGAAGGGCCTTGCCGTCACCTACTCAGGTGAGCGCTGCTTGCACGCTGGCCTCTGAAGTGTCGCAGCCTTTTCTGAGCACTGCACAGGTGCCCAGTGATCCGTGTCCAACGCCATGGAGGTTATGTTGTCTCACGATACGGCCTCCCACAGATTGCTGGAATCATATGCTTGCACCCCATCTGCAGCAACTCTGTGTGCCATGCCATGACCCTGTCCACGGCAGGGTTTATACACCTGGTGAATAAAGGTATGTACATGTGCAGGCGACACCACAGTGACGGACAGCCTGGCGGAGCTGGCCAAGGACAGCGATGTGCTCATCCTGCAGAACATGGGTCCAATCCTGGACTTTGACGCGCTGAGCTTCGAGAGCCAGTACCTCCTGAACGTGAGCCGAGCTGCTGCCACTTTGCGCACTGCATCCCCGTGTCCAGCTGAGAGTGCGGTGCTGCGCCTGTCTCGGTGACGTCATGTGATAGGCATGCGGCCTGCATCACCAGCCTCGAAAGTGGCCCTGGTCACCTAAGCAACAGATCAGCAAACTGCACGGCCGAGATTTCTGTGTTTGTTGTGCCTGACACCTCTGATCACGCACGTGCTGCAGACCAGCCACATCACGCCACTGGAGACGGGCCACCTGCTGCGCCAGCTGCGGCCGCGCCTGGCCGTGATCCACCACCTCACGGTACGTTCCGCTCAGCGCTCCTACTGCTGCTGATCAACCGCTCCCGCACATTCGTCGCACAGCCTTCTCTTACTCAGAGCGCAGCAATCGCTATAGCACTTCTTCAACAATGACTGCGCTGTTGGTGCAGCTGAACGACGCCAGCCGGGAGGCTGTCATCTCCGACATCCGGCGAAACTACCCACATGGCGCGCTCCACCTCAACGAGGTGCAAACAACGCTCGAAGCAATACAATTGACGGCAGCTTGAGTGACTGCACTCATCGATTGCACGCGCTGGACAACGGCGGCAGCGTAGTTCACCACATGTCCTGCTGTGGCTCTGCCGTAACACACCTGATCACGGGTTGGCATGCAGCTGACGCATCTGCATCTGCTATGCAACAGGACCTGGACGTGTTTGACATCAGCAAGAAAGGTGTCGAGCGCCGCAAGCGCATCACGCCCGACCGCAGCTGGGGCTACTGGCATTCCGATGGAGCAGGCATGCCTGGCACCCGGGCTGCAGCGGCCGTTGAGTAGAATGTTTGATTGATGCAGCTTCTGCGAGGTTGTGCCAAAGTTCACTTGCGTCATCATGCGTGGAAATACAGGGTGGCCTTATTGAAGTGGTCTCCGCCCGTTGCATAATAGCAGTGGCCGCGCCCCTCAGGGCATGGTGTGTGCAAAACCATTGGTATGCCGAGGAACCGGCCGCACAGGCAAGCACGAGACTTTGTGTTGCTTCGGAACGTCTTCGCGAGCTCGCTCTTGGCATTGGTGGCTTCCCGGTCAGGCAACTGCCGCATGTGTGGGGACGGTGGTCAAGCAACTGCCGCCGTACTTTACGGGGGTGCCGCCGTGTCGCTTCCGGCGGCCTTCATGTTTCGTCGACATGCCTCCGGCCAGCTTCCCAGCGCGGCATTTCCACGAACTCATGGCACGCAAGATTTGTCTACCTCAACCCAGCATCCTGCTGCACATGCTGTATTCGCGGCCCGTTGCAGGAGTGACTAATATTGTGCATGCGTGGTCTGTACGGTTGGCCTCGAGGCTTCTAGTCTCGCACACAGCCGCAAAGCGTGCGTTGAAAGCCTGTGATATAACAGAACATCATCAGATGCGAGCTTGCAACTGAAATCCGGTTCATGGCAAGCCCTGAAGGGCAGCACGCCCGCCCTTCACGGCAGACAGCCAAGCAGGATGAAGCCAAAGGGTGCGAAAACCATGCTGCAGCTGCCAGACAACGCTCAGTGCTCCTGCCGACGCACCTCGTCTATTCGTGAAACAGACGCGACGTGCTAGCACATCGCAGCCACCGTTGCGCGTCACAAATCTGAGTGCCCTGTGCTGCCTGCAGGAAATCCAGCCCCGTCAGCGTCCTGGATGATCCCGAAGCTCAGCTTTCAGCATGTGACGAGGTCGCGCTGAGCGGGGAGGATGCAGCAGGGGGCCGGCTGGCAGTTAAGGCACCACCGCCGCAGACAGGCATGCAGCGGTTTCTTGCCTCTGCAGGGTTTCCACACCTCGTCCTCTTCCTGTGCCAGGTGGGTGTCCGGGTATCAGTCCTGGTTTCCCAGCAAAATTACGCCTGCCACAGCGCTGCGCGGCTAGCTGCACGCAGTTGCAGGCCTCCATCGGCGCCGGGTCTGCACGCCCTCACGTTAACGTCATGTCTTCGTTGTTCTGTCGCACAGCTGGCTTTTGCCGTCATGGCCATCTCCAGTCACCCGGCGCTGGAGTTCATCCCGCCGCTGACGTACTGCGCTCTGCGCATTGGCTTGGCGATACCGTTGCTCGCTGTGTCAGCCCGCGTCCAGGTGAGAATCAGCTTTGCACTTGGGGTCTGGGTGAGCCCATTTTATAAAGCCGCCCATCAGTTCGGCAACGGCGCCAAACGGGCCGAGCGCTGCAGCATTGCACGAATCGTATTGTGCGGGCAGCCTGTGCGATTTGCCACCAGCACAGACTGTTTGGGTCGACCCGAACTGATGGTGGCATTGGATGTAAACGTCTGTACTCCCACAGGAGTCGGAGTTCCGCCCGCAATGGCGGGATGTGCCGTGGTTTCTCGCGCTCGGGGCGTCCGGCGTCGCGATTCCGCAGGCCACCATTTTCATTGGCAACCACCTGGCCGGCGCAGCCTACTCCGGCATCTTCAGTGCGCTTCCGGAGTCCTGACTTTGCAGGCGCACTTTCGCACAGTGCATCCTCCGGCCTGAGCTGCAATTACGCTGGTATTCTGCGCCTGAGCCGGGCTGTGTCGCATCTGTGAAGGAAGCACCGAACGTTTGCCCTACTGCTATGCATAGGCTGACACGCCATCGTCCTTTTCCTTGCAGCGCCGACCGTGCCAGTGTATGTGACGCTGCTCTCGGCTGCGCTTGGCATCGAGCGAATCTCACGCGCCAAGGTGCGCCTGGCCATGCTGTAAAGTCACGAGTTCGGAACAATGGGTGGGTGTCCTCGGGACACATTGCATCGTCTCTGCTGATGATTAAATGTGAAATGTGAAGGGCAGAACCAGCACCTTTGTATGCAGGGCGCTGGCATCTGCGTGTCGGTGCTGGGCGCGCTGTTTTTGGTCAAGATCGACCAGCTGGACATCCACCAGTGCGTTTTTCGTGCCCAGTTGCATGCTCGCCGCCCGGTTCACCCTGAAACGCAATCTGTGTTTCCCGTCTTGATTGCGACATGCTGAAGCTGCCACCGAAGCTCCCAATGCTGCGCCAATGCTGCGCCAATGCTGCGCCAATGCTGCGCCAATGCTGCTGACGCCGCCAAGGTCAACGCCAACTGCACATGATGTCCCACACAGAACAGCACACGGCTGTCACGTGTGCTGAGCAAACAATTTCACCGCGGCCGCAGCGCCGACACGCTGGGGCTGCTGTGATTGTGATGTTATCGAGCTCAACGGCGGTTTCTGACAAACACATTTTGTGTACTGCAGGGCCAACACGCTGGGCCTGTTGGCTCTGATCGCCAACTGCCTGTCCTTCGCGGTGTACCTCATCATCATGCAGCAGTTTCTGGCGCGCCGAGCGTTCCCCTTTTCTGCCTTCTTTGCCGCGTCCGTCGTCGGCGGCGTTGCCATTGCCGTGTGCGCAGCCCCGGAGGTTTCTCAGGCAAGCCCTCGGTGCAGCAGTCTGCCTATCTTCACGTTCCACAGGGAAAAGCAGTAAACGTGGCGCATTCTGCTTCCTCATGTTTGCCGCGCCCGTTGTCGCCGCCGCCGCCGCCATCGTCGGGGACTCCGAGTGCTCAGCACCAGAGTCTGCTCAAATAGGGCGTTGTGCCGCAGAGGTTGCAGCGCCGTCTGTGCTAAGGGTGCTTGAAGATTATGATATTGTCTGATAGTTATATTGTTTTATTAGAAATTTTATTTTTTTAAATCAGTAAGTGTTTTAAATAATAGCCGCATCTGTTATGATATTTCTTTCTAGTATTTAAAAACTAAACACTAGACTAAGTATTAGTAATGTCTGGAAGGCTGCCGAGCCAATGCCTGAGGCGGCTCAGCAGAGGCTTTCCTTCGACATTTCAAGAGGAAACCAAAGATCACTCGAGGGCACGGAAACGATATATGTCTGCCTTGAAGACATTGAACTGAACGCTTCCTGTGTACTTCCCCAGGTGGACTGGGCGGCGGTGCCGGCGGCGGGCTGGGCGGCGCTGCTGTGGGCGGCGTGGGGCACCAGCTTTGCGGCGCACAGCGGCATCTGCTGGGCGGTCGGCCGCTGCGCCGCCGTCATCCCCTCCATCTACGGCTGCCTCCAGGTGCTTTGCTGAAGCCTCCAGCAGGTTTTTCTAGATCGTAAGCATCCGCAGCAGTCCCAGAAGTGTTCGGTGAGCAAATGAAGGCCTGCAGACTGGGCTGCGTGCTTGGTGCTGACGGTGGTACAGAGCGCAGGCGGTACAGAGCGCAGGCGGTACAGAGCGCAGGCGGTACAGAGCTGTGCCCCGTCTGTGACGCAGTCTGCTGAGCATGCCCTTCCAATGCGCACAGCCGCTGCTGACGGCGGGGCTGGCGGCGGCGGTGCTGGGCCAAATGCTGTCGGGGCGGGACATACTCGCGATGACCGTCATCCTGGCCGGCGTTGCGCTGGTCATCAAAGCCAAGCTCGCGGACGACAAGCGCAGGTGGGTGTTGCCTTGGAGAGTTCAAGTTTCTGCCTCGAGCGAGTTCAGGGTCATGCCGTGATAGCAATCATCCTGGTCAGCGGGGCCATCAAGCCCAAGCTGGCATACAGTCAAAAACACAGCCATGATCCACTAGGCGACCGGGCTTCTTGCAGGGGGTTCTAGTTGCAAGTGGCCATATTCGTGTGCAAGACGTGCATGTGGAGTGCTTTTCTCTTTGCGTGGGAGACGCGTTACGTTTCCTTTTGAGACCCCAAAAGGGAGGTGCCGCCCTTCAGTCTACCGCAGCTTGGGAACAGCGCAAAGGATGCAGCCTGCCCTGAAGCCATCTACAGGACCAGAGCTCGCGGCGTCCCTCTCGAGACGCTGATCAAACTTGAGAGCTTTTCAGACCCTGCACCGCCAGGCCCAGAAAAAAAAGGGAAAAAAAGAAACACATGACGTCTTCGAAACTGAGGTTCTGCAACGCAGGCACGAGGAGCGGGCGCAGTACGAACTGGTGGCGCAAAACAGCAGCGGCAAGGGGTGCGAAACTGGGGGCGACGCTGAGGGCGGGCGGCCGCTGCACCGATGTCCCAGCAAGTGGGCCGTGTGCGGGCTCGACTCCACAGGTGAGACGACTTGAATTTCGTCTTTGCCTGTTGGGGCGTTCTCGAAGATCACTGTGCCTTGGGCACTGCAGCGAAATGCCCGGAGCCTCTCGTCAACATGCCACCTGCTCGACTCCACAGGTGGGAAAACTCCGGTTCACTTATCCCGTTTGTCAGGGCAGTGACATCTTGCCACTGATTACAGCGGGGCGCCCACAATTGGAGGAGCACAAGCATCTGCTATGGAGCGCAACCGTCGACGCCTTCGTCCACATCGGCAGGGTTGCCACCTCCGTGACGAGTTTCCGCTGCAGCGAACCACCCTACTTGTGATGAAGTCTCCCTTGGATAAGCTCACAACCGCCTCCTGCTCTCAACTGCAGGGCACATGCTGGCGCGGGACACCAACGGCAGCTCGGACAACCTGGCGGCGCTGTCGGTGCTGCGGTCTGGCAAGCCCTCGGGGCTGCGAAAGAGCACCGCGGTATCGGCGGCGGAAAACCGCCACAGCGCTCCTGCCTCCAGCAGAGCAGATGTCGGTGGAAATGCTGGCGGAGCCGCTGGCGAGGGCGGCAGTCGGGCCGGGGTCGCAGACCCGGCGCATGACTGCGCGGAAGCAGCGACCGACCTGGAGGCGGGCGATCCATACGCGGGCCCGCAGAACGGCAGGCATCAACCGCGGCGGCAGCCGCCGCCGGCGCCGTCCTGGCGGCGGCTGTCGTGGCTTGTTGGCGGGCTGCTGGGTCGCGAGCCCGCTGGCGGTGCCAGCGGCGGCGGCGGGGCAGCTGTGGCGGAAATGCAGCCGCTTCAGGGTGGAGCGAGAAAGGTTGATGATGTCGCCGCGGAAGGGCTGCTGCTGCTCCCAAAGCGGCATGTACATATATAGTTGCGTTTTTTCGAGAATGAGTGGGTCGGTACGTGTGATTGCTGTTGCAGGAAGCATTCCTTAGAAACGCAGTTGCCAGCGGACCAGCGTGGCATGGCTTTGCCGATCACGCAGCAGCAGTGGGCGCGTTTAGTTACCAGGTTATCATGCCGGCAGAGCACACTTTGCTTCCAGACGAATCAGACAGATCTGCGCTGTACCCCTTGCGTCCGAGTTCTACCGTTGAGGCGTCGGGACTGGCCGTAATATTGTCGTACATGGTTTGCCCTAAACCCTAAACAAAGCCCTAAACCCTACATGGCGAAGGGTCTGGGATGAGCAGATTCCACGATCACCGCGCGCGCCTGGCAGCAGCTTTGGTGCCGACAATGTTAGTGTTCGCATCGGTGCGCTTTGGCCGTCTTAGAGGATGTGCGAAGGCTCTGCGCAACCTGAGCGCTCTGACGTTGATCGGGAGGTGCAGATGCTGCCGCGGTCGTTCCGGCTGCCCGCAAGGGCATCATCGGATGAATCTGTGCTGCTGCTATATAAGATGCCGACTCCTGACGAACACGGCAAAGGCGGTAAAAGTGCCTGTTCCCCGTGCTCGAGCAAGAGGGACCGCCCCAAGTGGCGTTACTTCAATATCAGCTATCAGTCTGTCTCAGACGTCAACTGGCACATTCACCTGCTCGGCATCGCGGTCTTGCAAGCGCTCCTCCGTAACCAGGCTTTTATGCTTGCTCACTGCAGCTTCATTTCGCCGCCTACTTTTCATGATACCGGTGATGCTTTTTAGTGCCGGCTGTCAGACGTTGATCACGTCGGTCTGACTGCTCCAACATGGGGAGTCATTGTGCATTTTCCTTTCTTTGCATTTCGTCACCTTCCCTTTGGTTAATTCCAAGTCTTGCACCGTCCTCTGGCTAGCCCACCAGATGTTTCCTCGTCATCAATCCTCCTCTCTCTCCCCTCCGCCTTTCCCTTTCGCTTTCGCCGATCCCTTTCGCTGTCCCTTCATTTCCTTATCTTGCTCCAGAGTTCACGCCGAAAGCCCTAGCCCATGCTGTGCCGCTGACGTACGCAAACGACCAAACGACAGTCGCCGCTGCCCGCCGTGCGTCGCAGTTCACCAGCACGCCACAAAGGGGCACCTGACCGTAGCAAGCAGCAGGATCTCCGGTGACCGGACCGCACGCGAGCGGCAAGCAGCTCGTTGTTACCTGAATCCAAACGGAAGCAGCTGGGCCAGCTGAGTGGCGCTGCGCTGACCCGGCGGGTCAGCTGACACCACAATCGCAGCTCAAGGTACTATGCTTGCCGTACTGGCCCGCAGGGCTGTCTTTGGGCCTTGATGACAAAAGTTGATCTGCCATCCAGCTTTTGATTGCACGTGCTCAGCCAGGCCGTTGCCAGGCACGGCCTGGCTGCGGGCTGTCCTGCTGTGCCTCAAATAGGGTCCTAGGCTCCCGCTTTCCGGGCCCGCAAGCGCAGCTGACGGACTGTGCCCCCACCTGCTGTGGTCCTGTCGTGCACCTGCAGGGTTACAGTCATGCCTGCTTTCTGTAGATCTAAGGCCGGGTTGCACGACTCGGCTGCTTGTCAGCACCTGGCAGCTCCGCGACGCCCCTTTGCTGGAGCAGATCCACGAGCAGACCCATTCGCTGCCTTGCGGGGCCTGCCCGGCGCCAGCTTGGCCACTTTTGAACGAAAGTTGACCTGGCAACGAATCACCCCTAGCCGGTCTCTGCGCGTGTCACATTGCAACCTTTCATGTTTGGGCACGTTCGCACGGCTGAGTCCAGGGAAGCACAATGTCACTGCTTGGGGGACGCCACTCGGCTGTGCAGGACTTGTAATTTCGACGCCTGTTGCTAACCCAACTGCGCAAGAAAAATCACTGCGAGCGCAGGCGAGACGACGCTGGATGCAGCAGTGCAGAGCAAGCGCCAAAAGCACACCGGTTACCTTGCACAGCTTGAAAAGAGTCGACATGGCGTTCTGACCCTGATGCCTGTCCGCTCTCCCCTGCAGACGCGTTCGCCAGGATGCAGCCGGAGGTGGCGGTGTGGGTGCAGTGCTGCGAGCCTGCGTGCAACAAGTGGCGGCGCATGCCACCCGGCTACCGCGCCGATGACCCCCGCTTTGCCGGCGACTGGTGCCCACTGCTGACCAATGCTAGCACTTCCACCTTTCGGCACCACCTTTTGGCACTACGGCAATTGCAGCACAGCATATGAGCACCACTGCATCCCTCGATGACCATGAACACCCACGCAATGCTGCTTTTACAGTTTTTGGTGGCTTTCTAGACATTCGTAATGCAGCCAATGGCACAGCTGATATCGCGCCACAGCCCACCGCGCTCACGATGCCGCAGGTACTGCGACATGAACCCGGACCGCGAGATGGCGACCTTCGGCTGCGACGCGCCCGAGGAGGTGGACGAGGTGCGCTGCTGCTGTTCCCGTGGTGGTTTTCGAGATGTTCAAAGTAGAGCACTTAGGTCTTGAAGCCACGGTGGACCGTGAGATGCCGGCCTACGGATTCGCCTGAGGAGGTGGAGGAGGTGCGTCGCTGCCCTCTCCTATTGGCGCATTCAAATCACAATGCCAAACCTTGAGATTCTGGGGCAGCCGCCCTGTGCCAGCTGTCTGGCTTGCGGCCTTCTGGCTGCGGCGCGCCCACGGAGGCTCGCGACATCAGCTGCTGCTGGCTAATTTGAAACACTGGGCCTTACACACTGGGGGAGCGACTCGTCTCCTGGCAAAACCTGCCCGATGCCGTGAACCCTTTCCCAGCAGGCAGAGGATGAGAGTGGACGCGGCAGAAGGAATGGGCGCTGATTTGAGGGAAACGACATCAATCATTTCCCTCGAAACTGTTAACGACGGTGCATTGGTTCTCGGCGTACGGAGGAGGCGCAGAAGCCGCAGCAGAGAGAGGTAGAGTTGATGCAGGATTGGATGACTTTGACCTTCAAAGTACTAACTACTGTGTCCTATATTTCAGCCGTCGGAGGAGACGGCGCGGGCGCAGCAGAAGGAGGGTTTTCCTTACTGAGGGCTGTTCTGTGACATTTCCCTTGAGATCAATTTCCTGTGTCACGGCAGACGGAGGAGGCGCAGAAGACGCAGCAGAAGGAGGCGGAGCTGATGCAGGCACGGCAGCGCGCCGCCGAGTTCCAGCGCGTTGCCGAGATGCAGGTGCTCCGGCCTCATACTCGCGCGCTGATGTCCCGTGCAGCGTCTCATCCCTGCAATATGCGTCGCGTCTGCAATAGAAAATATCGTGATTTGGCTGCAGCAGTAGGCCGCGTGGGCACAACCCTCAGGCCTGCCGTGTGCTGCATCTGTGCTGCGGCTCATGCACAGGCTGCGAGCGTTTGCCAGACAGAAACATGGGATTCAACTTTGCTCTGCGCTGGCTGCAGCGCGCGGCGGAGATGCAGCGAGTCGCAGAGATGCAGCGGGCGGCGCAGTTCGCGCAGCAGCACGGCGCCATGACCGGCGGCCTCCCGCCGCCCTTCTTCCAGCCGCCCGGTCCCCGCTGACGGCTGGACCTGCCCTTCAAGGCTGCAACACGCCTGTGGCGGCAGCGGCGGCGGCAGAGGCTGGTCGGAGGGTTGTCGCTGGCGTCGCGGCTGCGGTGGGAATCGTCTCTGCGGTGTGCAGCGGAGGCTGCAGCGGAGGCTGCAGCGGAGGCTGCAGCGGAGGCGGCAGCGGTGCACGACTGCGGACTCGAGGCATGGGTCGCGGCTGCTGCGTCGGCCAGCGGCAGCAGTCGAGCAGTCAGCTGGTGCCCGGGGCGGCAGCCTGGGGACAGTGACGGCGCATGGCGTGCTGTGGCTTGAGGCATCTGGCCGGCGGCGACAGGGGGCTAGCCAGGCGGCTTACGCGTTGAGCCGGTACTGCACGGACAAGCTCGACACTAAGACAGCCTGCCGTGCCTGCCGCGGCTGTGGCCCGTGGCGCAGGCACCCGGCAGGCAGCCCCAATCGCTTAGCTGCACGGCATCGTTGGCATTCCATCCTGCTGGTCACACTTGCGAACAAGTCGAACGAGCTAGGGACGGGGTTCGCCGTTGACGACTGACGCGGCAGGCCCCACGCACCCCTGTATGTTTACCCCGTTGGTGTTTCTGCGCTGTCTTGTCAGCCGCGCGGCGGATGACCTGCATTTGACACGCATTTTGCTTTTCGCCGTTTCAGAGCCTCACATGCCATTGCTTGCCACGCGCCACCAAGTTGGGATCACGACATGTCACTGTTTGGTGTGCACTCCACTCGTGAAACACTGTGCAAGCAATTCCTGTTGGCAAGTACTATTTCCTAAAGGTATACGTCCAGCTTCACAGTCAAACATTCTGGCCTGGCACACGTTCTGGCCTTGCACTCAGCATGGAACTACTAAGAAGCGACCAAAGTGACCGAGAATATGTACAGGTCCCAGTATTTTGTCTGGAGCATGCACAGCGCTTCAGCCAGAAGCAGATGAGCAGAAGCAGAAGTAGGTGAACAACCTGTCGGAACTCCAAAAAAATGTGTGGGCCCCACAAGTACACCTTCATGAGTTTCGCAGTCCCCAGAATGCAGCCGAGCTCTCCCAGCTCCCACAACCAAGTCGTCGACACATCCCCTCATGTCCCCTCCCCTCTCCGCACCACTCGCCGCGCTTGCGCGGTGGCCGGTGCTTCAAGAATGATGCCGCCGCTGCACCCCCGCGGAGCTCTCCGCCCTGCACGGCTCCCGCGGCGGAGGGCCCGCCTCAGAACCACCCGTTCCTCGCCGAAACCCTACTCCTCATCGCTGGACTCTCGGCCGACCGCCCCGTCACCGCCGCGCCAGCGGCTGCCACCGGGCAGGTGCGCGCGCCGGGGGTCCAGCTTGGAGCGCATTTCGCTCTGAGACCAGACGCCAAAGCGAGCGCGGTGCACCGGGCTGGCCCCGTACGCCTGCGCGTGACAAGACAGCGAGCGATCGTCAGAGGCCGGTGGCACAGTGACAAAACAGACAGATAGTGAAAAAACAGACAGACAGTGAAAAAACATTGCTGTCGAGCGCTGCTCGTGTGCAGACGAGGATGTTGTCTCAGGCCTTGCGAGGCAGCAGCGGTTTTTGGCCGAAAACACCTACGTTGTGTTACTCTCAGGCCCTTCCGAATGCAGCTGCAAAGCAGCGTGCATGCGGCACACACGCAGGGTTTAGCGCACACCTGCAGCCCGGCGCGGTGGACCTCCGAGTCCACATGCCCGTAGTTTTTGTCAAAGCCGTACTGCGGCCAGTGGCGCGCATACTCCTCCATGATTCGACCTCGCGTCACCTGCACCAGCCACCGGCAACGTGGAGAAGCAACGACGCGCAAACCCTAAACCTTAACATGCCAGGCCCTGGTGCACAGGCACGCAGCGCAGCGACAAAATCGGGTGGATGCTGCATTGCGGTGCACAGAACACCTCCCTGTGCACAAATGGTAGGTAACGCAGATGTTAGGTAACACAGATAACAAAATTTAAAGTCAAATTTTCTTCTTAGTTAGGTAACCACAGATGTTGGGTAACACAGATGTTTCCTCTGGATGCCAGGTCGCTGACTGACGCTGAGCAGTGACGGGGAGATGCAGAGGGGGTGAAAAGCTGATGGGGCGCGACAGCCTCACCGTGGCGATGATGGAGGCCGCTGCAACGATGTAGTCGCTGCTGTCGCTATGGCTGATGGCCATCGCGGCGGGCTGCTGCATCGCCTGCAGTGCGCAGCATGTAGCTTGTCGTCAAGGCAGTTGGCGCGATTATTGTCAGGGGTCGGGACTCAGGGGCCGGGACTCAAGGGCTGGGACTCAAGCACGCATCGTCGAGGCGCTGTCGCCCAGGTTGATTCGGCCCCCCTCGACGACAGGGCCACGAGCGGCGTGTCGGCCGGCAGAGCTGAGCCAGGAGAAAGCAAGAAATGCGCTTGGACGTTCATTGCAACAGCGACGAGGAAATCGCACCGAGGCAGGAAGGCGCCATCTGCGGCGAGCGCACATTCGGGATCTGCGGCGGTGACAGCTCGCCTAGAAAAGCGATGAAACAACTCGCAAGCACCCTCTCAAGGACTTTCTCAGGGACTCTCGAGGAAACGCACCCGGGGCAGGAAGGCGCCGTCGACGAGCACAAAGTCGGGGTCGGCGGCGGCGAGGTTGCGCCACGCGCCCGCCATGGCCACCATATTGGCCGCGCTGCAGCCCACCTCGTCGATCACAAACGCTTCCACGATGTATCTGCAGCAGGACATTGAGGTTAGCCCGCAGGGTGGACACGAGGGTGGACACGCAACTGCCCACCATGTCTGCGGTGGCGCAGCCCACCTCGTCAATCACAGGTACCTGTGTTCGAAAGGCATCATCTGCTGATATCGGCGACTCAAAGCATTCATTATTTGTCCACGAGACTGGAGTGGAGCTCCAGTTTTAAACCCTAAACCCTAAACCTTAAACCCTAAACCCGATCCCAGGACCCCTCCTCCCGCTCCGCAGCTGGAGCCGAGCTCAGAAGGTGCGAGTGTCTTTCGAAACTTCGAAGGTTGCCGTTGCACGCACGTGGAGAAGGCCACGCGCGGATGACTGATGAGCTCCCGAAACACCTCCTCGCGCTCCGCGGCGGTCAGCACTTTAGAGTCCCGCACGCCGCGGATGTTGACGTCCAGCGGCATGAGGCAGGCAGCGGCCACGATTGGACCCGCCGCGCTGCCCGCGCCGCTGTCATCGATGCCTGTGCAGACATGGAGGGGATGGATGAGCGAGCTGCCCTGCCTTCGGTGTCCTCCGGCGAGTGAGGCACCTGGCGCGACGGTGGAGCCCGCAGCGCCGCCCGCGCCGCCGCCTTCAATGTCTGCAGGGGCGGCAGGCGGTGGTCGTCGAAGCGGCTTGAGGCATCGCTGCTCACTTTGTCAGCCGGTCCGGCGAGCAGTGCCGCAAGCGACGGGTGGCGGCAGCCATGCCCATTCGGGCAACGCAGTCAGATGCCGGTGCACAGGACAAGGGCAATTGTGGCATGCCTTGTTGGCACACCCTGCAGCGGGACACAAGCCGCGCACCGGCAACTCGGCGGTAGCCGAGCTGCCAGAGCTCCTGCTCGCGCTGCCGCGACGGCGCGAAGCTGGGCAGCTGCTGCTCGACTGTCCGCTCCTTCCAATCCAGCATCGCCTGCGCATCGGAGACGCCGATGACAAGGCGGCATACAAACATAACCACCGATTTCAATGTACTTCCCACACGCAGTGTAATTATTGCATTTCAGTAAATTTTGATAGATGCCGAATTGAGAATACATGAACGCTCTGTATCCAGCACACATCGGAGACGCCGATGACAAGGCGGCATACAAACATAACCACCGATTTCACTGTACTTGCCACATGCAGTGTAACTATTGCATTTCAGTAACAGATGCCGAATTGAAATTACATGAATGCTCTGTACCCTGCACGCTACGGGACTGGAGATGAGCCGCATGATTGCAACTGCACGGAGTCGGGCGGATCGCATCATTCAAGCTCATGTCGAGAAGGTCTGCAATGATAACAGCCAGGCTAGCGGTTGCCATGCACGGCTCGATCGATGCGCAGGGAGCATGCATGAGCTTGACTTCGCAACGGCTCCAGAAGCTGCAGGACTGGTGGCTGCTTCAGTCCGACGCTGTTCAGCTTGTGCTTGCGAAGTGATGCATATTCCCCGCAGCGGTAGCTGCAGTGCCGCTGCCTCAGCAATGCTGATGCCGCACGTGGTTGCCCCCGCTGAAATTGCGAGGATGCACGATTGCAATGCATCACTGTGCTCGCATGCAGGTGTCGTATGAACCCTAAACCCTAGGGTTTAGGTCCTAGGGTTTAGGGTTTACCCCAAGGCTCGTATGAAGGCGTGCACCCAAAGTAACGCAATCACGGCGTGCCCCGCCCCCAGCTACTGCCGGGGCCTGCACACCAGGAGGGTTTAGGGTTTAGCTAGCTCGGTTCTGATGGACGACCTCCGGAGTTGAGGCCCACCTTGTGCCGGCGTTTGCCCACGCCGGCGCCGAAGGCCGTCGCCTCTGGCGCCGCGCCGCGGAACACAACGCCGCCGCCGCTGGTGACGGGCACCCCAGGGCTGGCCGGCAGCGCCGCTGCGCCCGCAGACGCCGAGGCTGCCTCGGCGTCACTCCTGCGGGGGCGGCAGACAAGACCATGAGTTGAGACCGTAAGTTGAGACCGTATGTTGAGACCGTGAGTTGAGACCGTGAGTCTCAACATGAGCCACAGTTCCCCTGGGAGGTGCTTGTCAAGCATCAACCAGTTCCGGATGTCTTCACATCACAGATGACAGGGTTATAAGGGACAGAAAGTGCCAGCAAAACATGATAGCCAGGCGATCAGCTGCGCACCCGGCCTTGCTGCCAGTGAAGGCGGAGAGCATGCGGCGCAGTAGGCTGCCGGTGGATGGTGCTGTGGACGGCGTCGACCCCTCGACGGCCGCCTCAACTGTGAGCGGCTGCGCCGGCGGCTGCGCCGGCGGCTGCGCCGGCGGCTGCGCGCTGCCGCCGCCGCGGCCGCTGGCAACGGCCGAGACCTGAGGCGGGGCCGCATCGCGGCCGCCGCTGGACTGCCGCATCTTCTCCGTCTTTGCGACGGCGTCTCGGATTTCTCGCGCGGCGCGCCACGAGTCGTACATGTGCGAGTAGCGCTGCGACTCCGTCGCCGCCTGCGCCAGGAAGCGCGCAGTGTCTGTCAGCGCGCATGTGGCTCTCAGCTCGAAGATAGCAGCAGGCAAAGTTGGCAGCGGGCAAAGGTGGCAGACTGCCTAGCGGCAAGGTCGTGGGCCGCCGTGCTGACAGCATGCTGCTGTTGATGCACTTCGATGCAGCCAACCCTGCAGCCAAGCAGGCCGGCGGAACCTGGCATGGCGGCTTGCCTGACGCCGCTTGGAAGAAAGACTCTAGTAAGGTGAGGACATGCCGGGATGGGAACCGTACCTCCTTGAGCAGCTCGGTGAACTCGCGCTGCAGCGCGCCGCCCTGGCTCTCATGCACCACGCGCACGCCGGCGGCCGCCGCCGCCGCCGCCGCCGCCTTTTCGGCCTCTTTGCGGCGGTTTGTGGCGGCGTACTGCCCGAACGCCGCCCGGGCAACGCCGCCGATCTCGTCGAGAAGTGAACGCGGCTCTGGAGGCGGCGGCGCAGCCGGCGCGGCCTCCTCCTGCTGCTGGCCTGCAGACAGCAAAACGAACTTGAACAGTGAGCAGATGCCCATCTCGTCCGTCACGTGCGCGGTTCGGGCGCGGCGGAGCAGCTTCCTGCGCAGCTTCCTCCTGCTGCTGGCGTGCAGTGCCCAAGAGATCTCACATATCCGTAGACCCTAAACCCTAAACCCTTGCACAGTGCAGCTTGCCGTTCAGGCACAAAGCCCACAGCCTTCGGCACGGCACCGCGTCCGCCTGTGGCTGGCCTGCAGAGCGATGTCGAATCTGGTGTCCGAATGATGACGCACAGAGTGCAGCCCGCCCAGTGCCCCGCCTCTAGGCCCCAGGGTGGCTTTTCAGCTTCCTGAGGAAGGATGTCACTGCACCAGGGAGCATGCCGGGCTGAGGTTCTGGCCCTCCAGCGATGCACGCACAAACCCTAAACCCTAAACCCTAAAGCAGAAAAAGGGCAGCATGGGACAGAGCCAGGGCTGCGCTGTCTTAATGAGCTTGCAGAACCCGCGCTGGAGGCGGCTTTGTTGCAGTCCCACCGCGCGTCCAGGGTTTAGGGTTTAGGGTCACCCTGGTGAAAGCGCTGAAACGATGGGGGTGCCAGCCAGCGACGCACACGATGATCAGACACCATTCTGGAGTCTCACCCGATGCGGCATCATCGCGGTCCCACTGCGAATCCAGGGTGAGGTGCTCCGGCACCGCCACGCCTAATTCGCGCGCCTCCACCTCCAGCTCCAGGTGCAGCAGCCGCGCACCTGCACATCTTCAACTGCGGTGAGCGGTTGTGCCATCGGATTGCATTTGGGATCCAATACAAGGAGAAATGGGATCCAATGCAAGAAGGAAGGCACCGAGAGGCTATTGGCACAAGGCAAGTTTGTTGGCAGGAGAAAGCCATGTGATGCCACGGGTCAAACTCGACCAGACTCTCATGATGAGTCAGGAGGACGCCCCACTTGCTTGCGGTGAACGCCTAAACCCTAAACCCTAAACCCTAAAGCCTAAAGGCCATGGGCAACATGGGCAACATCGCGGAGGAGTGCCGTTGGGTTGTAGGGCTAGTGCCGTTGGGTTGTAGGGTTAGTGCCATTGGGTTGTAGGGCTAGTGCTAATCAGGAGCCTGTTGGCTGCGCACCGGCGAGCGCGGTGCAGACGGCAGGGATGGATCGATTTTCCGCCATGCGTACAGAGGAGGCTGCCGCGGAGATGCGCGCCATCTGCTGCATGTAGTGCGCCTTCATGGCGTCGCGCCGCTGCCTGCACAGGCCAGGAGGTGGTTGGGGTTAGGGTTTAGGGTTTAGGGTTTAGGGTTAGGGCACAGCCCAGCTGGGATGGGTCCAGTCAGGCTTGTTTGCCCCGACGATGTAGGATCGGACCCTAGGACCGCACAACTGGGAATCGTCAAGCGGCAGCGCCAAATGCAGACGCCGTCTTCGCAAAAGGGGCCGGTCCCCAACAGTCTAGAGTCCCAGGTATGCTGGGCGGGGGGACCCCTGTATAAGAATGTTTTAGATAATCAAATTTGAAACACTACCGTCATCGCTTAGCGCCAGACTTGCCCTTGGACCCTAAACCCTAAACCCCTAAACCCCGCTTGGGTCATCACTTCTGACCACCTGAAGCGGACGGTCCAGCTGGATGCGGACGGCGGCTCGAAGCCGGCGGCGATGGCGGCGGCGTCCGCCGACTTGTTGAGCCGCCGCTGGGCGCGCAGGGACCGCTTCAGCGTCGCTCGCATCGCCGCGTTCTGCAGCTCCGCCGGCATCCTCTGCTTCTCGAAGCCATGCCTGCGCGACGGGCGCAGCAGAAACCGTTGGTTTACGCAATCTCGGTGACACCCAGATTTAGACCACAGCTGCAGGGCGGTCTGGAAAACTGGGAAAACTGGAAGACTGTGCTCTTCCAGGAGCCCATTCACAGCCTCTCAGCAGGAAAGTCGCCCAGTGCAGCTGGAAGCACTGCACCATTTCTTCATGAGGCCGACGTGGATCCGGTGCTGCCGCTTGCCAAAGTCGTCCTGCTCAACGTCGCCGTCGTCCTCGCTGCCGCCGTTCCGCCTGGCGCCGCCGGATCCTCCGTTGCGCTGCACCACCACCGGCTGTAGTTTCCGCCCCGCCGGCCGGGCGTTCAGCATCGGCGTCACAGTCTCAGCGGGGTCATCCGCTGCCTGGTGTGCCCTCGCTGGCGCCTCGGCGACAACTTCGACAGCGTCGGCTGCCGCCGCCGCCGCGTCGAGGCTGCGTGCCTGCTCCGCGGCTGCCACCTGCAGGGACTCTGCAAATCTGTCCCCGACTCGGCCGGCCGCGTCTGCCGCTTGCACCGCCGCGTCGGCCGCCGCCGGCGTCACACGCTGCGAGCGCTTGAGCCGCTTTGCCGGAGGGGGCTCCTGGCGCGGCTGCGCGCCTGTCTGGGCCTCTGCCGCCACGGCCATGGCCGCCGCCATAGCCTGCGCCGTAGCATCCAGGGCCTTGGCCGCCGCGTTTTGCGCCTGCGCCGCCAGTCTGTGCGCGTCCGCCGCCGACACAGATGCGGAGGGCTTTGTCATCTCTCTTCTGGCTACCAGCATGGCGGCTGCCTTGCGATCTTGCTGCGTCTGGGCTTTGGCAGCTAATTTCTTCGACTGCTGGGCTGCAGCTTTCGCTTCTGTCGCCTGCTGGGCTGCGGCATCCGCTTCCCGTTCCTGCTGGGCCTGGGCTGCCGCCGCCGCGCGCTTCGACTGCTGGTCCTGGGCTGCGGCTGCCGCTTCCCTGGCTTGCTGGGCCTGGGCTGCCGCCTCAGCTTCCTTGGCTTGCTGAGCCTGGGCTGCGGTTGCCGCTTCCTTGGCTTGCTGAGCCTGGGCTGCAGCCTCAGCTTCCTCTGCTTCCCGCGGCTGGGCTGCGGCTGCCGCTTCCTTGGCTTGCTGAGCCTGGGCTGCCGCCTCAGCTTCCTCTGCTTCCCGGGCCTTGGCTACGGCCCCTGCTTCCTCCAGCAGCTGAAGCGCGGCCACGCGGCCGGCGCGTTTCTTTTCTGCGCTCGCCATGATAGTCTCGGCCGCGCCGAGCATCCGCATCTTGTCGGACCCGCCCAGCAGCTTGCTCCACTTCTCGGCCTGCTTGGCCCCCTTGTTCGCTGACCCCAGCTTTGCCAATCCCCGCAAGGCCAGCTTGCCGCCGCCGCCGCCGCCGCCGCCGTGGACCGGCTCCTTTGATGCCGACGCCGCGCTGTCAGAGTGGGCGTCTTGTGCGTCTGCGGCCTCGCCCGCAGACGCCGCGTCGGCCGCTGCATCGGACTCTGTGGTGGAGACCTCCTTCAGCGGCTGCCTACCGCCTGCACCGCGCGGCGCCACCCGCTGCAGGGACGCCGCTCGGGCGTCGGAGCTTTGCAGCGTGGCTGGATGCGGATCCGCAGCGTCATGTGGCGCTGCGGCGTCAGTCTCAGGCGGCGTTGCCTGCTGGTCGCCGGCTGCTAGGCCGTCCTGCGACGCCTCTGGCTCCGATTCTGCTGCCGCTGTCCGCTGCGGGCCAGCAGAGCCTCCCAGAAGGTTCCGTGCCGGTCTCCTGCCCCTCGCGGCGGCAGGCTGTGCGGGCTTGCAGTGCAGCTTGCGTCGCTGGCGCTGCGGCCGACCCGCTGAGACAGGCACGACGGCAGCGCGTGAGCGGTGCGCCAGGCTGACCGCCGGAGCCGACAGCCGCATGCTGTCTGGCTTCCGTCTGCAGGGAGCTGTACGATTTATTTTACAGTGCAGAAGTTGACCCAGTGTGTGCATCGTCTTCCAAGTGTCGGCAACTTGTCATGAGTTCAACAGGAGCTGCCTGTTGCCGTTGCAGGACAGGAGCGCATGCAGACATGATGCCCTCGTAGCTCCTAGCCAGCAGCTCATGCAGCTGCTGCAAGCCCGATCATGCGCGTAACCATGACCAGCATCGATGCGACGATCGGGGCAAACTGGGTGAGCCAGCAAAACGGCTCCTCCATCCAGCGTGCACCAGGCCAGCAAGGAAGAGGATGCTAGGCGCAGGGATTGCGAAAGCAGGATGGCGATAAGATGGGACAGTGATGGCCTCTCATCACGTAGAAAAACCGCGTGTCAAGCTGTCTCACCTCTGCAAGCCCTGCGCGGGGCCCTGCAAGTGGTCTTGAATTTGGAAATACAGCAGTTCACGTGTCCGATTTCAGTATAGTTATCGCTATCGGGGGCGCCAGCACGCTGCGCCGTCCATGCGTAGAGAGTGACAGTGGTGCCTATGCCGAGAACCCAGTCTCACAAGGATCGCACAGGCCGAATTTGTGTCGGACGCAACGCTCGCCGTGCTCGTCACTCGGAACAGGATAGGGTTTTGGGTGAGCCGGGTTACGAGGGGTGACGACAGCTTCTCCCGCAAGTGCCGAGCCACCAGCCTCCAGTCTCAGAACACTCCATTTTGTTCCATTCTTTACAGCAGCAGCACAATCGCACATCCTGAGCTGCCGTCGCTTGCGCTCCGCAGTTCGCCTTCGTCATTTCGATTGAGTGGCACCGGTGCAAGACGGGACAGCAAAGCGCCATATGTGCTGAAAAGAAGTCGAATCATAGCAGAGTGGCCTGTCTCGAGTGCGCTGTAGGCACATACTAGTTGCGCCCGACCGCGACATCGTGTAAGCCAACATTGAAACGGATTCACAGCATTTAGCGATTGTCGACGCCGGTGACGTGTGTCACTGGACGTTCGTCGCTGTATACTCGGTATCGAAAGTTTGCTGCGATTGCCGTCGCTGCTCAGCAGCCGTACACACAGGCAGGGGGGGTACTCGGGGAGCGTGCCAGGGCGGCGGCGGCCACCTGTTTGGGCTCGTCCAGACAGCCTCTCCACCGGGCCTGAATCCTTAGCGGCCACTCAGCTCTCGAAAGCATCGGCACCGCAGCACTTGTTCGGGACGCACACACGCACAGGCTCAAAGGCCTTATCCCCAGACAGCCAGCTAAATGCAGCGGCGACGCAAGAACCACCAGGATGGCAGCGGCGGCAGCAGCCAGCAGGATGGCAGCGGCGGCAGCAGCCAGCAGGGCGGCAAGTCGGAGGGCGGCGGCCTGGAGTTTGACTGCAAGAAGTGCGGTGCGCACAACAGCGTTGAGGTGCGTCCCCGGCAACCTCACAATTGCCGCCGGCATGCAGTGCGGCTTGCTGCACGACGGCGGTGCTCGAGAGCATGTGGAGTGCTCTTTGTTCCAGCCCCTGTGAAACCGTTTGTGTGTATGCATCTCCCATGCACGCCATTGTGCATTGATTACGACGCACTTGTATGCTTTCAGGCGGGCGAGGTGAGGGCGAAGGTGAAAAAGCAAAAGTGCTGCGCCTCCTGGGTGTGGAGCTGGCTGGTGCTCTTCTTTGCCATCGCGGGCGCCTCCGATTACGCGCGGGTGAGCGCCAGAAGATGTGTCGCAGGATGCTGCGTTGGAGTATTCGATGTTTCCCCTTCCGGCAGATGTGTGCCCCGTGCGACTGTGAGGCCCGGAGCTTGCAACTCAGCGCCTAATGCCATCTTTTCGGCATGCGTGCGCGGTCACTGAGGTCAACACGCGGCGAATGGTATGAGCTGCAAGTGCATGCGGGATTCCCAACGGTGCTGCGGCCTTGCGCGCAGCGGGCAAACCTCAACGGGCGGGTCCAGGATGTGCTGAAGACGCAGCTGAACGTGACGCTGCCGGAGTTCAAGACGCCTGACATGCTGGCAAACCTGACCATCTTCGGCATCAGCTCCAACAAGACCGAGCGCCTCGGCGTGCGGCTGCGCAAGCAGGGCTTCCGCGCCAAGCACCCCATCATCCTCGTGCCGGGTGAGGGACTTTCCACATGCAGCAAGGTTATCGAAGCGACGAAGCACATGCAGCCTGGTCGTCCCACCTTTGAGGCAACAGTCGCCTCGAGGCCTGGATCCTGGCACCGCAGGTCCCTAAACCCTAAACCCTAATGCTTCTTAAACTTCAAGCGCGCACGCTTGAAGTCTAAGAAGCACCACCGGATCCGAAGTGTGTTTGTGATCACTCGCTGCAGGCTTCGTGACCACGGGGCTGGAGCTGTGGGCGGCCAAGCCGTGCGCTGCGAAGCACTTTCGGCAGCGGCTGTGGGGTGCGCTTTCCGTGCTGCTGGCGCTAGCGGAATACTGGAAACGCCCAGTTCAACTCCTTCACTTCTTCTAAAACACCTGCTGTTGGTGCTGCTGCTGCTGCTGCTATCTGATATGTCCGTGACCGACTGCGCTCTCTCCTGCAGGCACGCTCAACATGCCGCAGGCCATCCTGTCTGACGCCCGTTGCTGGGTCGCGCACATGGGACTCAACCAGGTGCGAGGGATTTTCGTCGCCGCTTCGGATGAAAAGATTCGGATGAAAGGGTTTCACAGCCTTCACAAGACGGAGCGCGCGCTCGTCCTGCTGTCGCCAGATCTCGGAGCCGTGAACAGGCAAGCCCAGCCGGGCGGCCAACTCACGATGCACAAGGTCTGTAGGTTGCATCAGCCCCTCACATTTTCCAGCAGAGCGGGGGTCCGGACCCTGTGGGCATGGCGATCCAGCGAGAGGGTTAGGGTTTAGGGTTTAGGGTTTTTAGGGCTCAAATGACAGTGTGCCCTGTGATGCCGCAATGCAAAGCCGACTCCGCCCTGCCGCTTGAGGCTTGTGTTTGTATCTCTGCCGCTTGAGCACTGGACCCGCAGGGCGTGGCGCTGCGCGAAAAGGCATGGCAGCAATGGACTTGTTGTCACACCTCAGACCCAGCCGTCTTGTTCTCACAAACCAAGTGATTCTCATAAAACGACCTGAGACCTACATCGTGACGTTTCGTTTGCAGAGCACTTGTCTGGACCCGGGGGCCGCGGTGCTGCGGGCGAGTGAGGGCTCGCTGCGATGGACTTCCTGATGCACTCCGGACCGAACAGTCTGCTTCAAAGAAGGGCAATCCTACATCTTTGGGTCATTGCCCAATGCACCCACGGGGCTGGAGACGGCATGCGTGGCGCTGCGCGCCAGCGACAGCCCCGCGGCGGTGGATCTCCTATTGCGACCCGTCAATGTTCCGAAACTCGCAACGAACAGCACCAAACCGTACCTGATGTCATACACCATGTCATATACCCTGCAGAGCACGGGGCTGGACCCAGAGGGCGTGGCGCTGCGTGCCAGCGAGGGTTTAGCCGCCGTGGACTTCCTAATGCCGGGCTACTTCGTGTGGGGCAAGATCATCGAGGCGCTGGCCGACATAGGCTACGAAACCAACACCCTGGTGCGCTTATCCACTGATCTCAGCCTCGGCCACCACTGCGCGCCGGCATGTGAAGGCGTCGAGCTGGGGAGAGCTTGAGCGTGGCTGGCGGTGGGAGTGGCAAGATGTGCAGGAGCGGTTTCCGTTCCGACAGGTGAAGCAGCAGTGGCACCATCCCCCTTTGTAAAACACCAACAAACCAGAAGTGAAGCAGCTCTGCCGGGTGGGGCCGCCGCAGCGTCGCTGGCATCAAGCTCCAGCTGCTGCGGGGTGCTACCGGACTGCGCTGATCGGTTGTGGTCTGCATCCGCAGGTGGGCGAGACGTATGATTGGCGGCTGTCCATCTCGAACATGGAGCGGCGGGACGGCTACTTCACACGCCTCAAGCTGCGCATCGAGATGCTGCACGGCATCAAGCGGGAGAAGGTGCGCTTTCTGGCGGTGGCCCCGGACTTAAGGTACGGGCTTAAACCCTAAACCCTGAACGACTTCGGGGCCGCGAGTCGAGCAGGCGATAAAGGGGGTGACCTGCTCAGCACCAGGTTCGACTGGGGCTGGGCTAATCCCTGGGGCTAAACCCTAAGGCTACACCCTGGGGCTAAACCCCGTGCGCATTGTGCACCGCTGTGTCCGGAATCTAGATCGATCACACTGTAGCTTGCGAACTAGAGTGGCAGCCGCGGTACATGGACGTCGCTCTGGGGCACGCGCCGGCCCTGCGGACGGTCTTGCTGCGCTGCTGCAGCCCGGCCTGACCGCGTGACAGCCACCGAATGTCATGCAGAGCAACTGAACTTGGTTGGACTTGTTGCTTTTTTCCATAAAAGATTGTTTTTTCCTCACCAATTTAAAATTGGAATAGATCTGAATAAATAAATTCTTTTGTACTTGGGGATTGCCATTATTTATGTTTTAAAAAATTTAAAAAAAGAATTCATATGCGCCGTGTCTCGTCGGTCCATCATGAGTCATTAGTGACAGCGGTGCTGCCCACGCATGCGCAGGTGATGGTGACGAGTCACTCTTGGGGCGAAAACGTGGTGCGCAACTTCTTCTGGTGGGTGGAGCGCAAGCAGCCCGGTTGGACGGAGAAACACGTCGCCGCCTACGTCAACATCGCCGGCACTGTGCTCGGCGTCCCCAAGGTGCATGCCAGAGTTCGCGACGCCTGTGTTCACAAAACCTGGTCCTAATGAAACAGTCGAAGTCGCCGCCTACGTCAACATCGCCGGCAGCATGCTCGGCGTCCCTAAGGTACATGCCAGAGTTCGTGGTGGTTGTGTTCATGAAAACTGGTTGTAATGAAACAGTCGAAGCCGCCGCCCGACGCCGCCGGCAGCATGCTCGGCGTCTCCGAAGTGCGAGGCTGTGGCGGCCAGTGCGGTCGGCAGCCTTGTCGAGGAAGTTCAGGGTCTGATCGCCTTGCATGACATCGACTTCCATGACGTCCCTCTGGCAGGCTCTGGCGGTGATGCTGTCAGGGTACAGGCGCGAAACTGCGGAGCCGGGCGCTGCCTGCGAAGCCACACGTGGCACCTAATATAAGGGTAGTACAATACTAGTTCTTCAATCTGCCTTTTCGCTCAGGCGTTGGGGGAGATTCGCGACATCGCGGAGCTGGGCTCGATCGTGAACTTGCTGCAGAGGCATGTCTGGGTTGTCTGACCTTGGCGTCAAACTCCCGAAATGTGATCTCGAAACCTGCTGCTGTGCTAGCCCAGGCACTGATAGCGCTGCTGAGATGGGATCTGCGCGACTTGGCAAAATGGGGCGCGGTGACCAAATTTGGTGGGGAATCTGGGCTGAAAGATGTCAGACTTCCGTCCATTGACATCATGCAACTCTCAGACTTTCCACCTTGTCGCACGCAGGCGCTGAGGGCGCTGCTGTCGGGGGAGATGCGCAACACCATGGAGCTCGGCGTGGCAACCAAGCACAGTGATGAAACTGAAAATACAATACAATCTGATTACAAGGGACCCTTTCAGAAACGACTCTTTCAGAAACGACACTGCATACTGCAGAAGCTGACGGCGCTGCTGTCGGGGACGCGTGCGAGGCTGCGGAGCTGGGCGAGATGACAGGGCCTGTGCTGAAACATCAGCAGCATGCAGTGCAATGCCGCGATGTGAGTGAATCAACCTGCTTCCTGCGATTTGCCACAGGCAATGACGGCGCTGCTGTTGGGGGAGGCGCGGGACGCCGCCGAGCTGGGCGCAATGACGAAACATGCATAACCAAGCCCCGAAGCATTTCTCCAATCTTACTAAATGTTCGCTGCGTGTTATGCCATACACAGGCGCTGACGGCGCTGCTGTCGGGGGAGATGCGGGACACCGCGGAGCTGGGCGCAATGACGAAACACGCCGCCGAGAACTACCTGCCGCAGCCCTCTCGCGCGCACATGTTTCGCTCCTGGGGCTCCGTCATCGGCATGCTGCCGAGCGGCGGCAACCGCGTGTGGGGCGACCTGTCTGGCGCGCCGGACGACAACAAGCCCATCAAAAGTGCCAACGGC
>JAABUL010001025.1_pt1 | contig 56032 bp, 56 predicted proteins | sample 5559151 | NCBI WGS metagenome assembly JAABUL01 (sample SAMN10711876, study PRJNA513368) | rock metagenome | isolation source: Antarctica rocks | place: Antarctica: Victoria Land, Pudding Butte sud
TGCCGCCCGCCGAGTTCGAGAGAGACTACAACGAAAGCCGAGACAAGAACCAGACGATTACACCTTAACTGTTTGTCTCACCCAAAGGGTTCACTCCAACTGCTACCTAGAGGGAGAAACAGGTGCTCAAGATATGGCAGTGGGTGTTGATGGGAAATGGAAAATCATGTTTCATGTTTCGGACGATGCGATTCATGAAGGGCAGGTGTCTCATATCCAAATCTCAGTTTCAGGAGTTCGTGGCCAGCTCCGCGCCTTTTTCACGGACAATCAGTGGTATGGTTCCACCCCTCCATCCTCATAATCTAAGAGTGTAGGCAAACTTTCATGGTTCCAGCCTATTAAGCATAAAGCCGATCATCGTCAGCTGGGTGGCATTGACATCAGGTAGCGCCCACCTGGGTATGCCTCGTTGCGTCTGTAGCAGTTAGGGCATCCGCAGTGCTTCACGGTAGCAGTCGCGGTGAAAGCCCTTGCCACTGAACATCCGTCAAGTCTGAGAAATGAGCTTTACGTTCGTTTACAAAGGCAGTGTTGTCAAATCGTAGAACTTCGAGCGGCAAAGGATATAAATAACCTAAGTTGCGGTTCTCGTTTTTCTGGTTCGGGTGCATGGCCGAGCCTCTGGTATAGTGGAAGTACCACCTACCACTCTGCCGGAGGCCGACCATGCAGGATCATTCTACCCCGGATCACTTTACCGGGCGCATCACCACTATCTACTGCCTGTGCGACGACTTTCTGCGCGCCTGGGGCCACAGAGGCGCCCCCCAGGCCAAGATGACCACTGCCCAAGTGATGACCGTCGCCCTGGTGGCCGCCGCCCTGTTCGGCGGCAACCAGGAGCGGAGCCGCTGCTTCCTCCAGGAACACGGCTACATCAGGAGGGTGCTCTCCAAAGGCGCCCTTAACCGCCGGTTGCACGAAGTCCCGGAGGCCATCTGGCAGGCGCTGTTCAAGCTGCTGGCCGATGTCCACAAGCAGCTCAACGAGCGCCAGGAGTACGCGGTGGACAGCCTACCCGTGCCGGTCTGCGACAACATCTGCCGGTCTGCGACAACATCCGCATCCGCCGATGCCACCTCTACCCGTGCCCGGACAGGAGGCGGGTCTGCGGAGACAGGCGCGGAGCAAGTGGGACACCTCAGAAGCCGGAAGGCTTCCGGGGCTACATCGCCAGCAAGAAGCGCTACTTCTACGGGCTGAAGGTGCATCTTCTGGTGACGACGAGCGGCTTGCCCGTCGAGGTCATGTTGGCTCCTGGCTCGGAGGCGGACATCAGCGCCTTCAAGCGCCTGCCACTACAGTTGCCCGCCCGATCCCACATCTTCGCCGATGCCGGCTACCTCGATGACCACGAGCGAGCGCTGCTGGAGGAGGCGGGCGACCTAGGCTTGGTAGCAGCGCGGCGCGCAAACTGCAAAGAGCAGTTGCCGCCGTGGGTCAGCTACATCAGCAAGCGCGAGCGAAAGCGGGTCGAGACGGTCTTCAGCCAGATCGTGTCGGCCTTCGGGCGCACCATCCATGCGGTCACGCCGCGCGGCTTCGAGTTGAAGGTCTTTCTGACCGTGCTGGCCTTCGCCCTCACGGCAGGAACGCCGTGACCAGAAACGCAACTTAGGTTATAAATAGCGTGTGGGAATGTGTCATTTTTATTGATGAGAAGCCATACCCAATCAAAAATTGGGAAGCTTCAGCTTGGCGCAAGTCAGGCAGTTCAAATTTGAATGGAAAGTTCTGGAGAATGTTAGTCGCACCTCGTAACACCGAAGATACCTCTCGAAACATCAGAGATGCCTCTCCAGAAGCCATACCCGGTTTGCGTGAGTGGCAGTACTTCGGCGACTGCTTTCGAGAGGTAGCGGCTGAAGCTGTTGAACATACGGATAAGGTATACATGTTCGACTCTGACGCTGACAACCAATTGGCTCAAGAACTTGTAAACACTTGGCAGGGCAAGATAATGGTTTCCCTTCGTGAGCAAGCTAAATCAAGTGATGTTCTTCGAATCGCAGATAAGGCAACGTTTGTGAAGAGTCTATGGCCAGCATCAAGCTGGTCAAGTGGATCGGCAGTATTCCTAAATTCCAAAAAGCTAAATTCCTACACTACGTTGCTACAGGAATCCTTTAGTGAGCCAGATATAAGACTTGCAAACAGGTTGCTGTATCAGGTGCGATTTGACTTTGGGTTAATCAACGATATGATGGAAGGTGTCGAATTGTTTCTTTATTCAAACTGCTTGGTACAGCCTCTGACAGCTGATCCCTGGTATTTCTTTAATCGTGAAATTGATGTTAATAATACAATAACTAAGACAGCAAGGAAACTAAGTGGCTTAGGTATCACGGTTTACATAAGCAGGGATATTCAAGATTGTTACGGATGGCTACAAGGTGCGTCCCTACCTACCATGACAAAACTCACGAGATTTCAGGAATAGGTAAGAGTAAGTAAAAGATCGGGCGCGACGAACGGCACGGCTTACGTGTCGAGTTTCATGTCATTGTGAACAAGGGTTGTAGAATTGCAGGGATTGCATAGAGCGAGGTGCATGCGGTAGTCTTCTTGGTAACCACACCAACAGAAGGCTACACGCATGCAACTCCATTCTAACGCAACCAACAAAAAGCAACGGGAGCGACTTCACCGGAGCATGAAAACCTGCCGCGCCCTAGCCGAAGAGATGGCTGTCTCTCTGGGCACCGTCCACCGCTGGAAGAAGCGCACCAGCCCTGAAGATCGGAGCTGCCGGCCCAACAAGATCGAGTACGCCTTCGACCTAGACGAAGAGGCGATGATCCTGTCGCTGCGCCAGAAGGGGCTGCCCCTCGATGACCTGGTGGACCTGGTCCAGCAGCCGCTGCCTGGCGCCAGCCGTTCCGGCGTCTACCGCTTGCTCAAGAGGAACGGCGTCAGCCGCCTTGCCAAACCGGAGGAGCAGGGAACCGGTCAGGACGATAAACATGGTCAATTCAAGGACTACGGCCCCGGCTTCGTCCACATGGACTGCTTCTACCTGCCCAAACTCGGAGGCAAGAAGCGCTACTGTTTCGTCGCCATCGACCGTGCCACCCGGTTAGCCTTCCTGGCAGTCTACGAGCACAAGGACAAGAAGGCGGCCACGGACTTTCTGAGGCAGTGCCTCTCGTTCTTCCCGTTCTCGATCAGCAAGGTCCTGACGGACAACGGGCGCGAGTTCACGCTGAGGGGCTTCAAGAACCGCTACGGCACGAAGGTCAAGGCGGCGCATGACTTCGATCAAGTCTGTGAGGAGCAGAACATCGGGCATCGGACGACGCTGCCCTACATGCCCAAGACCAACGGGATGGTCGAGCGCATGAACGGGCTGACCAAAGAGAACACGACCAGGCGGAACCGTTATGAGACGGTCGAGCAGATGCTCGCTGACATGCACGGCTGGTTCGTGCGCTACAACTTCTGCCGCAAGAACCGTCGGATCGGGGGCAAGACGCCGTATGAGGCGGCGTTAGCCTGGTACAAGAAAGAGCCGTCTTTGTTTCACAAGGAGCCTGCTGCGCTCCTCGCTTACCGTTCATAATCTACTGACACTTGACACTTACGCATATAACGCGGCCAACATGCTGCTCTCCACGGGCGGGGCGGGCGCGTCGGGCTTCCAGAACGACGCGGACGGCAACACGCTCTCTAATACTCCCGTGTCGGGCAACGGGCGCACGATGTCCTGGGACAGCCAGAACCGGCTGGTGAGTTGCATCGCCGTAAAGTAAGAAGTTGAGGAGTGGCAGGAAAAGGCTCCGCTGATCTCGGTAGTCCCCGTATTCTTCCCATCATTCCCGCGTGATCCCATAGGAACGACACCGACATGCCCCCGCTGCTCAATGAGCCGGAGACCGCGCCTGCCGCACAGCCCGCGCCGACGCAAGCTCGCTGGGGTGGGGCAGACTGCGCCCTCTACGCTGCCGTCACCCTCCTCGTCCTACTGGCGGGCCTGCTCCACCACGCCCTTCTCGGCCCGCCCGTCTTCCCCGTGGACGACGCCTACATCACCCTCCACAACGCCCAAGTGCTGCACTGGGGGCACGACCCCAACTACCCCGGCACTCCCGCCCTCGCCGGGGCCACCAGCGCCGTCCACCTCGCCCTCGTCGCCCTCCTCATGTTCGCCCTGTCGCCGCCGAACGCGCTCTGGGCCGCCCTCTGGCTGGCGGCGCTGGCCTACGCGCTGGGCCTGGTGCGCCTCGCCCGCGTCCACGACGCCTCGCCCACGCAGGCGCTCCTGCTCGCCCTCGTCGGCCTGGCCGCCGGGCAGGTGCCCCACCAACTGATGAACGGCCTGGAAACCGGCCTGATGCTCGCCGCCGTCACCTGGGCGCTGGCGCTGGCCTCGGAGCCGGAACGGATACCCCCGGAGGAAGCGGCGACGCCCGCCCGCCGCTCTTTTTGGCTGCCGTGCCTGTGCGGCCTGCTCCCCTTCATCCGCCCTGACCTGCTGCCCCTCGCCCTCGGGCTGCTGGCGCTGCTCGCCGGACGCCGCCTCCGCGCCGCAGGCTCTTGGCGCGAGGCCGTCCGGCTGATCCTCCTCGACCTCGGCCTGGCCCTGCTGTGCGCCGCCCCGTGGGCGCTCTGGTGCCTCCTGAGCCTGGGCGAGCCGTACCCGAGTTCCCTGGCCGCCAAGCGCCTCTACTTCGCCCAGGACGGCTGGCCCTCGCCCGTCAAAGCCCACCTGGTGGGCCAGGGCTTCGCGCAGTTCGCCGGCGATCTGGGCCTGGTCTGCCTCGGCGGGCTGCTGCTGGGACGGACCGGGGTCGGGCGGATCGGGCTGCTGCTGGCCGCCGTCCTGGGCGCGGCCTACTACGCCCAGTTCCCCGGCGCGCTCGCCACCTACGAGGGGCGCTACCTGTACCCGCTGCTGCCGTTTCTGCTGTACGGGGCGGCCTCCGCCTGGCGCTGGGGGAAGGCCTGGCTGCGGGCAGCGGTGACCGGCCTGCTGGTCCTGGCCCTGCTCCAGTCCTACTGGCGCGCGCCGGACTTCTGGGCGAAGCACCTGGTCTACTGCGACTACACGCGCACGCATCTGGCGGGCGTCGCGGCCTGGTGCAACACAAACCTGCCGCCCGGCTCGACCCTGCTGGTCCACGACGCCGGCTACATCGCCTACGCGACGCGCTTCCGCCTGGTGGACCTGGTGGGGCTGAAGACGCCGTCGAGCGTGGCCGCCCACCGCGCCCTGACCCACCCGAGCGGGGGAGCGCTGCGCGGCAAGGCCGTCAGCCGGATCGCGCGGGCGGGCCATGCGGACTACCTGCTGGTGCTGTGGACGTGGGAGCGGGACTCGCACCTGGCGGGCGGCCTGCGGGACGAGGGCTGGGATGTTCGCCTGGTCAACGACCGGTACGCCTTCCACGTCTACGCCCTGCGCCCGCCGCGTCGGTGAGGCGGGCAAGAGAACCTCAGCCCTCTTCGCCCGCCTTGGCTACTGCTTCCGGTTTTCCTTCGGATAAGTGCCATTATCAGAACCAAAGCAATCCAATACTTCTGATAACGCGCAAAAGCGTGTATAATGAAGTTGCCAAAATTGGTTCTGATAACAAGGAGTTCTGATAACAAGGAGTTCATCCCGCCCACGTCGAACCTAGGGACATGAGCAACTTTCCCGAGGACGCCGATCCCGCCGAAGCCAGCTTGACCGAGCCCATTCCTATCGCTTCAGACCCTATCGCTTCAGACGAGGCCGCCTCATTGCACGACTTGACCGATGACGTGAGTTCTCGTGATGTGAGTTCTCGTGATGTGATCTCTGACTCGACCGCTGATCTGGCTGCCGCTGATCTGGCTGCCTTCGTGTCCTGGCTACGACGCAGCGGCTCTTCCGCCCACACCACCCGCGCCTACGCCCGCTGGCTCGCCCAGCTCTCCCTCTTCCTCGAACAGTCCGGCCGCAGCCTGCCGCACGTCATGGCTGACGAGCATGAGCGCTCCTTCGCCGCCCGAGACTGGCGCGTCTTCCTCCGCCACTCCCGCAAGCTCGCCCCCGCCAGCGTCAACCAGGCTCTGGCCGCCCTGCACACCTTCTGCCAGTTTAGAGGGGTGGGGGTGCCTCAGGTCCGCCGCGAGGACCTGCCCCAGCTCGCCCCGCGCGCCCTCTCCGCCGACGAGCAGCGCCGGCTGCTGCGGGCGGTGGAGCGGCTGGAGAGCGCGCGGGACAGGGCCATCGCCTACACGCTCTTCTACACGGGGCTGCGGATCGCCGAGTGCGCCGGCCTGGACCTTGCGGACGTGATCGTCAGCGACCGCCGCGGCAAGCTGATCGTCAGGAAGGGCAAAGGGGACCGACAGCGCGAAGTGCCGCTGCACCCGGTGGCCCGGCAGGCGCTGCTGGCGTGGAAGCAGGAGCGGACGGAGCGGTTCGGGCAGGGAGCTCCGCCGGCGTTCTTCCTGAACTACCAGGGTGGGCGCCTGTCTTCGCGGAGCATCGACAGCCTGATGGACCGGCTGGGGGAGGAGGCGGGGGTGGGGCTGTCGGCGCACGTGCTGCGTCACACGTTCGCGACGAACCTGATCCGGGGCGGCCAGGACCTGGTGCTGGTGGCGGAGCTGACGGGCCACGCCCGGCTGGAGACGGTTCGGCGCTACAGCCTGCCGACGCATCAGGACTTGGAGAAGGCGGTCGAGGGCCTGCCGACAGACAGGTAAGCGAATCGGTGACCTTCCCTCACGATGCCAGCGTCATCTGCCCCATTTGGTCACTTAAAGGCGCATTACCGTGACTAAATGGGGAAGGAGAATCACAGGCCCGCTCGTGCCTGAGAAATCCGATGCTAGGAAACGTCATTCCCGGAACGGAACGTGGAGGAGTTCGGCAGCTTTCTTTTTGACGCCCTCGCCGCGCCGGTCGTAACGGGCTGTCGTCTGCACGCTGGCATGCCCCGCCATCTGCTGGACCGTGGCGATGTCCGCCCCGGCGTCGAGCAGGTCCCCGATGAAGGTACGCCGCAGATCGTGGGGAGAGAAAGACGCCAAGCCAGCTTCCAATGCTCTTTTCCTTAATATATAGAGCACCGCCTGGTCGCTCATGGCCCGGATCGTCAGCTTACCAGCCTTGTTGATCGGCACGAAAAGCGGACCTTCCTCACTGCCTGCGCTACTCTTATTCCCTGCGTTGCCGTTGCCTGCGTTGCTGTTTTCCACTAGTCTGTCATTTCCCCGTACCGGCAGCCATGCATCCAGTGCCGCCCGGCAGCCGCCGGGCGCGTAGCCCATCCGGTCCTTGCGTCCCTTCCCGGACCGGACCGTCAGCGCCCCCGTCTCCCGGTTGTAATCCCTCACCTCCAGCGCCACGGCCTCGGAGCGGCGCAGGCCCGCTCCGTACAGCGTCGCCACCAGCGCCCCGTCCCTTCGGCCCGCCGCCGTGCTGTCACGCGCGCAGGCCTGGAGCAAGGCACGCAGCTCGCCGGCAGACAGCGCCCGCCCTCGGGGAAGGACGCTGCCGCGGACGGCGGGGAGGTCGGCGGCACGGTGGTACTCTTCGGCCCCCATCAGCTCCAGCCTCCAGCACTCCTTGAGGGTGCCGCGCAAGGCAGCCAGCATTTTGTTGACGGTGGCGGGCGCGTAGGCTTCGGCCAGGAGGGAGCGGAGGGCGGCGGTGTGCTGGTAGCGGAGCCGGTGCCAGGCGAGGGTCCAGAGGTCGCACCGGTCGTGGGAGAGGCGCATGGCCATGATCGTCAGGGCCTCGCCCATCGTGCGGCGAGATCCGGGGGCAAGGCGGGCGAGGTAGACGAGGGCGGGGTGGCGGTCTGCGGGGGCGGGGGGGGGGACAGCGAGCGGGCCAAGTTCGGCGGCGTTGGGGGCAAGGACGACGAGAGCGTTTTGCGGTCCCGGTTCGGCCCTTTGTGGAGTTTCGGACTCAGCCTCAGTTTCGGGGGTATCAGTTGCCGGTTGCCGTGCGGCGTCTATCTGTGATGCGCTATTTATCTGTGATGCGCTGTTTAGTGGGATGTTCAAGAGGCTTCATCCTTCTGGTCTGCTTCTTGCGGATCATTCTCTTGCGGATCATCGCTACCGTTTGAGGTTGATGTAGAAAGCGGTTGCTCGATTTCCATTCCGATTTCCAGGCTGTCACGCTCCCGGCGCAGCTCCGACCGCAGCTCTTCCTCGGTCGGCAGGTACAGCTTGTAGCGCGAGGCGAAGACAGGCTGGCTGGTCTGGCTGAGGGTGTAGCGGACGACCGCATCATTCTTGTCCGTGCAGAGGATGAGTCCCACGGGCGGGTTCTCGCCCTCCTGCGTCTCCTCGGCTTCATAGTAGCCGGTATAGAGCAGCATCTGGCCGATGTCCTGCTGGGTCAGCCTGCCGGCCTTCAGGTCAATGAGGACGAAGCAGCGCAGGCGGCGGTGATAAAAGACGAGGTCGATGTAGAAGTGGTCGCCGTCGATCGTGATGCGCTTCTGGCGGGCCACGAAGAAGAAGTCGCGGCCCAGCTCCAGGAGGAAGCTTTGCAGCCGGTCCATCAGCGCCTGTTCCAGATCTGACTCGTTCAGGCGCGGGGACTGGGGCAGGCCGGTGAACTCCAGGACGTAGGGGTCCTTGATCAAGTCCTCGGGCCGGTACGGCTCGTGGCCCTGGGCCGCCAGTGCCAACATTCCTTCTTTGTCCGTGGAGAGGGCCAGGCGCTCATAGAGCAAGGTGCTGATCTGGCGCTCCAGCTCGCGGGTGGACCAGCGGGCCTTGGCGCACTCGGCGGCGTAGAAGGCGCGTGCCTCGGGCTTTGTCACCGCGGAGAGCATCCGGTTGTGCGTCCAGCTCAATTCGGAACGCACCGCGTTCCAATTTGGGAAGGCCTGATAGAACTCGCGCATGTACCGGAGGTTGCGCGGGATGAAGCCCCGCCCGAACTCCTGAGTAAGCTGACCCGCCAGTTCCTCGATCAGCCGGGCGCCATAGGCGGCGCGGTCCTGTCCGCGCTGCTCCTCCTCAACGATCTCCCGGCCGATCTGCCAGTACGCCTGGACCATGGCGGCGTTTACGGTCTGCAATGCGAGGTGGCGGGCCGACTGCAAGATGGCACGGACGCGGGCCAGGCATTCGGCGGCGGCCGTCGTTGAAGCGGAAGCAGTCGCCGAGACATCAGGCGACGGCGCGGGGGCAGAAACAGCGGAATCTGGAGCTTCTTCGGTCATGGCTTCATTATAGCACTTCTTCCCCTCCATTTACGTTTGAGAATTACCATTCTCATAAGCAATATCCCGGAGGAAGTGCGGAAGAATATCGTGTCAATTTCAGAATTATCTGGCGTACTTTTTTCGCCGCTTTTTGGCGTGCCGAACCTCACTATTGGATAGCGTTCTAAAAGCCACTACGCCAAGCAGGTTTAGAGACGTTGATAGTGGATCGGTTTTGGAACAGGAAAAGGCAGCAATACCTGTGACGGGAAGCAACAGTTTGACAGCGTTCCAAAAATGAGGGTTTTCGGGATGGCAGATTTTGTCAATCGTAAGATCTTTCGCAAGACGCGAAGCGCCAAATAATTGCAAAGATTCTACGCCATATAATTTACAACTTGACACTTTGAAGGCCCCTTGTGTTCAGCGCTGGATCTCACAACGTCCTTTATGGGGCATAAGATGGTCCGAATCCATCCCGCAACAAAACTCGGGGAAGACCTTGCAGATTTCAGAAAAAACAATCGATATGTTGCTAGTTCCCGCTAAGAGGTCAAAAGCCTGCAACCGTTCTCCCCAATTCTGTTGCAATGCACTCAATGTGTGAAGATGTCTATTTGACACTATCACTCCGTGCGATGCTTTTCAGCACCTCAACGACTTCCGGCACTGCGCGCAACGGCACTCCTACCAGCCTGTAACCATGCAAATCACCATTTGCAAACCAGCCTGTAACCATGCAAATTACCGTTTGCAAGAGGGACGGCCCGGCTTTCTAATAAGGGGCCGGCCCTTTCCCTTCAATGCCGTAGCAGCAGGCCCACGAGCGCCCCGCCCAGCACCAGCCAGGCCGAATTGATCCGGAAGCGGAACAGCACCCCCGCAGCGGCCACGGCCAGGGCGACCGTCACCCCATCCACCAGCGCCGCCCGGTCAAGCTGCCAAGTGACGAAGGCCATGAGCGCCAGCGCCGCCACGTTCACGCCGTCCAGGAAGGCTGCCGCCGTCGGAGAATGGCGGATACGCGGCACGAGCGGGCCGCTCACGGCCACCAGCACGAAGGCGGGCAGGAACATCCCCACCGTCGCCACCAGCGCCCCCCACGGCCCCGCCAGCACATAGCCGATGAAAGTGGCCGTCGTGAAGACCGGCCCCGGCGTGAACTGCCCGACCGCGACGGCATCGAGCAGTTGCGCCGAGGTCAGCCAGTGCAGCCGCGTCACCAGGTCGGCCCGCAGGAACGCCAGCAGCACGTAGCCACTGCCATAGACGACGGAACCGATCTTGAGGAACACCAGGAGCAGCGGCGAGAGGCCGACGGCAGGCGAATCCTGCGGAGGCGGCCCGCCGGGCGCGAGGCGGTCCAGCGAGTAGGCTTCGGGAACGGCTGCGGCGGCTTGCCGGAATGCCTGCCGCTGCAATGGCGGCAAAGCGTCGAATGCACGTTCTATGTCCGCAGAGGACACCGGCTTCACATGGTCCCCGAGCCGCTCATAAAGCCCCTGGAAGACGTCGCCGACCGGCGTGCCGGCCGTGTAGATGGGGCGGCGCCCGTCGGCGAGGGCGAGGTGGTCGCGCAGCAGCGCGAGCCACCACTGCGCCAGCCGCTCCGCGTTCCCGTCCGACGTCAGGCGGCGACTGACCGTGACGATGATGTGGGGCGGGTGGCCGGTGTGCTCCTGTTGCTGAAGGATGACTTCCCCGTTCCGGTGCCCGACGCTGAACATCTCCGGCGCGTCGTCGTGCGACTGCGTCAGCTCCTCCAGCCGTCCGGCGATGATCTCGGCCCGCCGTGCGGGCGAATAGCCGCCGGCAGGGGAGGTGATGTCAAACAGATCCATGCCGTGGCTGGCGACGACGCCGTGCTCCCGCCCCCCGTCGCTCATCGGCATAAAACTGAAATGGTCCGCGCGCGCGGGGCGTCCGCTCAGGAGCAGACACGGCAGCAAGACGCACAGTAGAAGGGCGCGCCGCATGACGCTTCGATATGTCACTTTCCACCTCCCAGCGTTTCACTCCCAACATTTCACCCCGATGGGGAATGTCCCCGCGTCCCCAAAGAATACGGGCATCAGGAGGCGCCCCGGCGTATTAGCGGATGCAGCGGCCCTTGTCTTGGGCCGCTCGCGGATGCCCGGTCCGGCGCCAAAGCCACCGCCGGAGGCCCCGGAGTTTCGTAGACTTCCCGCACGTTCAGGCTTCTCTCAGGTCCCTCAGTGGGCATGGCCGATGTGGCCGTCGGAGCCGCGCCCGAGGCCGAGTACGGGGCCGCCGGACGGATGAAAATCGTGATGATCGTGCCCGGAGTGACCGTCCTCATGGTGGCCGACGTATCCGAAGCCGTGCGCGTCGTGGTGATCGTGCCCGGCGTGGCCGTCTTCGTGGTGGCCGACATACCCGGACGGATAGCCATACTGCCCCCCGTACCCGAGTGGGGAGCCGTACCACAGGCTTGAGCGGGATGGAAAATAGAGCGGGTCGTAGCCGGAACGGAGAAAGTAGCCAGGGGGACCGTAGCCCGCCGGGTGTCCCGATTGCAAAGCGCCGCTTTCCAATAGTCGGCGAGTGGTCTCGGTCTCCACCGGTGCCTGCCATAGATCCTGAACCCGCAGCAGCAGCAATTCGCGGTACTTGTCGCCGCGAACGCCCTGAGGGGCCGCGCGCAGGCCCTCGATCCGACTGCGCTGCCCGGCCGTGAGCAGCCGGAGCGCCGCCGCCTGCGACTTCAGGAAGGCCTCGGCCACTTTCTGCTCGGCGCCCCCGATGTCCTTGACCAGACGGCCCGCGCGGCGCTCGTCGAACGATGCCGGCGACTGTGCCGCCACCAAATCCTGCCCTTTTTGGCCGATTATTTCCTGCTGCGTCAGGCGGTTGCGCGCGTAGTCGTCGTAGAGCCGGTCGAGGCGGTCGACCTGCCGTTCATCCAGTCCCAGCAACGTCACTACGGAAACGGCGGCCTGTGCAGAGGGAGCGCCTGATGCCTGTACCGCTTGCGCCTCGGTCGTCGGCGGACGGACCTCGGGGGGGCCTGTCGCCGTCGCGAAGGGTTCCGCTGGCAACCCGTCCGCCGTCTGCGGAGCCTGGGCAAACAGAAGGTGACCGGGGGCCAGGCACAGCAGCAAGGCAACGCCGAGCGTACCGAAAGAAGCTCTCATGGTATTCCGCCATTCCTCTCCAAATCCTGGCGCATTCCATTACCCGGAAGCTTGCGCGATTGCCGTCTAATAAGGCTGTATACGACACCGCATGAAAAAATGTTCTATTATTAGTAGAATATTTTTACGAATGAGGACGGCGTAGTGCATGACAAAGGCATGTTCATCCTGACTGAGCTACCCGGCACAGACGGGCAAGAGGGTGCTTTTCTTGTCGACTCGACCCATGCCGTGGCGGGTCGAGCTGATGGAGAATGATCCTACCGCTTGCCTGAACCCATCTCCATGCCGGACATCTGCCCGTTGCCGCCCATCTTCCCCATCCCGGACATGCCCATGCCGCGCATGTTGACCGAACCGTCGCCGCCGCCCATCCGAGAGGGCCGAATACGGAAGAATATTTCAAATCCGACGTGGGTGCCGGAGCCGTAGTAGGAGTTCAGGGACGAAGGGTTGGTGTCCGCCGTGACCGCCGCCCCCAAGCCTGTGTCAATGCCTTTGCCGTGTGTCAGGTCGCGGATGTAGCCCGCCGTGTAGGTGCCCAGCGTGTACTTGTTGTGCTGCACCTCGTCTGCCAGCACCAAGTCTTTCCCGGTCTTCTGGACGTTCTCGATGCGGGCGAAGAAGGTATTGGCATCCCGCTGGTAGTCGGCCTCGGCGAGATAGGCGTTCGTCTTCCCGTACCCCTGCGTCTCCACGTTCTGCCCGAAGATCAGCGACGTGGAGAAGTTGGCGTCCGTCCCCAGCACCTTGTTGTAGAGCCACGAAGCCGTCGTGCGGTGCTGGTTCACGTTGTCACCGTCGGGGCTGTAGATGAAGCCCTGCGAAACTTGGAATGCGTTCTCCGCGTCCGGGTTGTAGGACAGGCGGGCGCTCTCCGAGTCGAAGCGCGGCTTGTCGAAGTTGTAGCGGTTCTCGTTGGGGTCCCGCCCGGTGAACTTGCTGCCCTCGACCTTGAACCTGCCGCCCAGGTTGACGCCGACCGTCGCCACGCCGAACAGGATGTGCGTCGCGTCTTCCCAGTGGTGGCCGATGGGCGCGGGCATGTAGTCGTAGCCGATGACCCGGTGCATGAACGCGGGCGGCCCCAGCGCCGGCTCGCCAGGATCGGCGGCGTAGAGGTAGGCGGAGTTGTTGCCCCCCAGCCGGCGCGAGTAGGCGATGGAGAGTTCGCTGACCAGTTCGTGCGGGTGCTGGCGGTCATGCAGGGGCTGCCCGTGCCAGGTCTCGCCGGTCGCGTACAGGTCGGGGTAGCCGTAGCCCCCCTCGATGATCGGGTCGAGGCTGACCATGGCCCGGACGCCGATCTGGGAACGGGCGTCAAGCGGGTGGCTGACCATCCCCATGAACCAGCTCGGGGCGTCGAAGCGGCGGTCGCCGCGCTTGGACCCGGCGTTGACGTAGCGCGGGGCGATGGCCCCATGCAGCATCAGCATGTTGCCGTTCCGCATTTCGGCGTAGCCGTACATGGGGGAGGAGGCTGGGAGCCAGGACGTGCCGGACCCCTCCTGGCTCATGGGGTCGGCGAGGTCGGTCGTTGACTTCATCGCGTCGGTCATGCCCCTCCCGGACATTCCCGGCATGGACATCCCCGGCTTCATGCCGTCAGTCCCCATGTGACCCCCGTGGCTCATGGGCATCGCTTGCTTCTTAGGTGCCTCTTTACTCGGCGTCGTCTTTCGGGCAGGCATTCCCGGCATGGTCTGGGCAAACGCAGGAGTCAGCAACCCGGTCGCGAGCATGGCAGGAATACAGTTTTTTATATGTCTCATGTGTTTCCAGTAGTCCGATGCGTAAAGCGGTGCCTTATTGCCGAAGCGCCTGCATCTCCCCGATTTCTCTTGCTTGGTCTGCCTGGCTTTTTGTTGCCAATTGAATCATGTCGGGCCGTTTCAGGTTCGGCAGGGCGCGAGAATCAATCGTGATCCCGCCTGCATGGTGAGGAATCATGGCCGCCAGATATGCGGCATCCGTCTGTGCGCTGGTGGCCTGCTGCACACTGACCAAATCAGCTTGTGTCACGGGATCGGCTGTGGGTGGCGGTACGTCCGCCGCGCCAGTCAGTTCCTTGCGGGCCGCCATCATCGAGGCCAGTTCCTGTGTCTGGGCGTCCAGAATTCCCTGCGCGATGGCCTTCACTTCAGGGCGAGTGCCTTTTTGCAGTTCCAGTTTCGCTTCTTGGATGGCGATGACATGATGGGGTGCGAGAGCGTCAATAAATTGCAAGTCATTCTTGGCGATGAACGGTACATCGTTCGCAGTATTCTGGGTTGCGGGCGAGGAGTTTGAGGACGAGTTTCCTCCACCTCCGCCACATCCGGCGACTGCAAAAGTGGACAGCAGCGTGACGGCGAACAAAGCCGCTGCCGTAATATGTCTCATAATGGATTTCCTTTAGCGCTTATGCGCCGCAGCCTATGAATCTACGTCGGCTTGGCACAGCCCCCAGCGATGGGGCGAAATCAGCACCCGCTTTGGTTTTCACCGCCGAAACGGGTGCATCGAGAGATGGAGCATTGGACCAAGCTATGCTACATCTTGCGACCCAGCGCCATGTGGTGACGCGCCATCTTCATGTGACGGCGGGCCAACGCGGGGTGCCCCATCGCCATGTGATGGCGAGCCATCGCCATGTGGCTACGGCCTTCCACCATATGATGGCGTCCGGCAGCGGTGTGGTGGGCGCTGGCCCCCAGAGCCGTCGCGGCAAAGAGGGCGGCGGCCGCCGGGGCGATCAGGAGTAATTTCTTTAGAGACTTTTGCATCGGATTGTTCCTTTCGGGATGTATGAGGCTCTTGTGGCCTCAGACAGAGTGAGCGGACGCGGTTCGTTCCGCAGTCCTGGCAAAGATCGGCATCGTGCCTCGCGCCCCCGGTAGACCAGCGTCATCGCGCAGGGCGCGCTGCATCCGCTCCTGGCTGCCCCGGTTGCCCGCCGCGATCCTGGCGGCCAAGCGGCGCACCGCCGCGTGTGGCACCCGTGCCTCGGCAGGTCCAGACATCAGAATGGCGACCTCGTGGTGGCCGTACATCTCTTTGACGAACGCGCGGTCGAACTGCGGCCCGGACAGAGATGCCAGCTTCTGCGTGGTTTCCTGCATCCTGGGATCGGGCTTCGCCGAGCGGTGGATGCCGTAGTAGCGCGCGAGGTAGGTCTGCATCTCGGCGATCTCCCGGCTCTGGTCCGCGATGATCTTATGTTCCTCGCGTTTCAGTCCGGGGCTTTGCGTCTTCGGGAGTGCCATCTGTGCCATATCGATGGCGCTCTGGTGGTGGTCGAGCATCTGGGTCAGGTAGGTGCGCTCCAGGTCCGCCCCGTGCAGGCCGCGAATCTGGCGCACGTCCTGCATCATGCCTTGCATCGGCGACTGCTGGGACTGCGGGGCGTCCTGATGGCTCTTTTCCTGCGCCCGGAGCAACGGAGTGGGCAGGAGAAGTGAAAGCGCGCCCATCGGGACGACGATGCGGACGGCGGTCTTGAGTAGGTTGTTCATCGTACTTTCTCGAAAACACGGGGCCTGACGGGGGACACACATCGCCGTGCCTCCCCATCCACCGGACAAAGGGTTAAGCCATCATCTGCGCCATGCGCTCGCACTCTTCGGCGCGGCGGCGGCAGGCTTCGGCGCAGAGGCCGCACATCTTGCCGTGTGACGGACTCTCGTGCGCCATCAGGGTCACGCAGGTCTTACACGTCGCGGCGCAGTCAGAACAGGCTTTGGCGCAGTCAGTCATCTCCGGCATCCCGATAGATCGGGTGCCGCAGTATTCGCACTCTTTGAAGCATTGTCAGCAAGCCTCAATGCAAGATTGCATTTCAGGCGACGAGTAGGCATGTTCCATCGTTTCTGTCCCTTCGCGCGGTTTACGTTCTATTACGGGTAAAATACCACGCTTTCCCCCTTGCTAAACGGCCCGTCCGAAATTTCTACATTCAATAGAACTTTCTTTCGGGTATAATGCGTATGACCAACCAGACTGAATGGAGAGTGCTCCTCGCTTGCTCGGACGAATGAAGCGCGCACGGGCCTCACAGACTTGACTTCAAAAGCACGAACGTCAAAAGCTGACGTTCGACATGGTTTTCGAGCACCGGAAAGACGTGGTGAATGAAAAACTCAATCCGACGAACCCGGCCTGAAAGGACGGGCATCGGCGCGCCACTCGGCGAACTGGAGACCGCTGTCATGCGCCTGATCTGGGACTGCGGCGAGTCAGGCTGCCTCGGGCTGGACGTGCAGCGCGCGCAGGAGGCGGACCACCCGGTCGCCCTGACGACGGTGCTCACGACCCTGGACCGTCTCATGGACAAGGGCATACTCCGCCGCGAACGCGAGGGCAAGGCTTACCGCTACTGGGCCGTTCTGAGCGAGGACGCGCTGCAGCAGCGCATCGTGGGCGGCGTGCTCGACCGGCTGATCGCGCAGTTCCCCAAAGCGGTCGCGGCGTACTTCGTTCAGCAGGAAAGCACGGGGGGCGCATCGCTGTCCGAACTCGCGCGGCGCCTGGAGGCCGGCGATCCCGTGCCCGAGGAGACTGGCGGAAAGGAGGGCCGCGATGACGCTTAACCCGCCGCTGCTGCTGGTCAGCGCATTGTTCTTCCTGGCGCTGACGTCCGCGTTCTATCTGGCCGCCTGGCTCGCGGCGGCAGTAGCCCTGCGGTTCGGGGGCTTCTCCCACGCGGCGAACAAGCGCGTCCTCCTGACCGCGCTGACCCTGCCGCCGCTTCTTGCGGTCGTCCCGACGGTCAGCGGGGCCACGCTGAAGCACAGCCACGCCGCCCAGGCCCTGGAGCACCACAGCGCCGTGTGCGGCCAGGTGTTCACCGGCCTTTTGGCAGCGTGGCGTTTTGCCGGGAGCGGCGCGGCGGCCGACGACGCCCTGGGGACGCTGATCAACGGCTCCGCCTGGCTCGTGGTCGGGTCAGGGCTTTTCCTCGCGCTGCGCCTGGTCCGGGCGACCCTGGCATTGGAGACGGGGCTGACGATGTTCCTGCAGCCGCCGTCGCCGCCCCTGAGCCGGTCGCTGGCCCGCGTCGGCCAGCGGATGCCGCTCGACGCCGCCCGCTTCCATGAGTGCGCGTTCCCGGCGGCCTACTCCAGCGTGCTGGGTCTGCGGCGTCTGCGCTGCGTCCTCTCGCGCGAGTTCGTCGCGAGCGCCGCCGACGAGGAACTGGACGCCGTGGTCGCCCACGAGGCTGCCCACATCCGCGCGGGGGACGTATGGGTCACGCTCCTGGTCAGCGCCCTTTGCTGCCTGTTCTTCCTGCTGCGGCCCGTCCGTCTCCTGGCCCGGCGGTGGCGCGAAGAGGCGGAACTCGCCTGCGACGACGCCGCCGTCCGGGCGACCCGCCGGCCGTTGGCGCTGGCGGCCGCCATCCTGCGGGCCAGCGGCATGCCCGTCGCCCTTCCGGGGCGAAAGCGCGCCCTGCCCGCCGTCGCCATGTCGTTCACGGACGAGGGCGCCTGCTCCGCCGGCAGGCGCGTGGAGCGCCTGATGGCTCAGGCACATAGCGCAAGCCCCGCTGACGCGCCGGAGTCCGCGCTGAAGGTCTGGAGCGGATGGCTGACGACGTTGCTGCTCGCGGCACTGGGCATTGCGGCGCTGAGCTCGGCACAGATGATCTGCTACGCGCATTGCAGCCTGGAGGCCGTTGCCCGTCTGCTGCCTTAACGGGAAGTTTTCCTGGAAAGATGTTTCCGGGCCGGGGAACTATTTCCCGCCCTAGCGCGTTCTACCATTAGTAGAATCTAAACAACGGAACGCGACGACAGATGTTGAGAGGCAGTATTCGATGAGCAAGAAACGTTTTCCCACAGCCCCGGTTCCTATAGCCCTGGTTGCCATGATGCTGGCTGGAACGTTCCTGGCAGGCGTTGCACGGGCCGCGCCGGGCGGCGCGATCACCGCGGCGAACGCCCGACCGGAGACGCTCTCGGCGGCGGCGGCGGCGGCGGCGGACAAAACCGCGACCCGCGGAGTGGCGTCTGCCGACAAGAAGACCTTGACGTTCAGCCAGAAGACCGTGCGCCTGGTTGCCCGCAGCGGCCCGGCCAGCGACATGCTCTCGTACCGGATCGCCGGACTGCGAAACCCGACGCTCGTCGTCCCTGCCGGAGCGACCATCAAGGCGCTGTACATCAACACCGATGACGACATGACCCACAACCTGCGCTTCGGGGCGCAGCACGTCGCTTCCGCGCCTTCGGTCGGTACGCCCAACTTGGCGCACAAGGCCGAGACGGCCTTCCATGCCGCCGACGTGACGCTACGGGTGCCGGCGAAGCCGGGCACCTATTACTACTTCTGCACCATCCCCGGACATGCCCAGGGTGGGATGTGGGGCACGCTGCGCGTCCGCTAGTCTGACTATATTTAGTCTGACTATATTAGAAAGAAAAAGACCATGAAGCTGTTTCGCAAGAAGAACGCCCGCCAGGAAGTAAAGCCGCAGGAACCGGCAGGGCAGGAGGCATCACAGCAGGACGTCTCACGCCGCAAGTTTATGACGGGCGTCGCGGGCGCGGCGGGAGCCGGGCTGCTGCTGGGTAAGGCCGCCATGCCCGCATGGGCCGACGGCAGCGCCCCAACGGACAAGCCGGCGACGCCCTGGCCCGCCACCTTTGACGCGGCAGGGACGGCCCCGGAATACTACCCGCGCGAGATGCCCAAGGCGGGCGAGACGATCCACAAATTCCAGATCGAGGTGACCATCGGCACGCATGAGATCGTGCCGGGCATCAAGGCGCATATGTTCATGTTCAACGGCTCCTACCCTGGCCCCGTGATCCGGGTGCCGGAGAACGAATGGGTGCAGGTGGACCTGATCAACAAGTCTCCGGAGAACCACACCATCCACTGGCATGGCATGATGCTGGAGAACGAGATGGACGGCGTCCCCTTCGGCACCCAGTGGCCCGTCTTCACCAACCAGACCTACCGCTACCTGTTCCGCGCCCAACCCGCCGGGACCCACTTCTACCACTGCCATGTGATGACGACGCTGCATCAGCAGGCGGGGCTGGTCGGGGCGCTGATCGTGGACGCCAAGAACGACATCGTCAAGAAGACGTTCCCCTATGAGCGCGAGTACACGCTGCTGCTGTCCGAGGTAGACACCAACTGGGTCAACGAGCAGTTGAATGAGATGGTCGGCATGGGCATGACGATGCAGGCCATGAACAACGATCCCCGGCTGATGGGCGAGATGAACGGGCGCATGATGGGCTGGTTCCAGAACAAAGGCTCTTTCTTGAAGGCAATCAAAGACGGCTACATCCCCACCTACACGACGGCCATGGTCGGCCCGAACCGCGTCATCACGCCGAACTTCTTCATGATCAACGGTAAGTCCTATCCCATGACCGACCCGCTGATGATCCGCAAGGGCGAGAACATCCGGGTGCGCCTGATTGGGGGCGGGATGCAGCCGCACTACCTCCACCTGCACGGGCACGACTTCTGGCACGTCTGCCAGGACGGTTCGCCGCTGGCCTCGCCGCTGCGGCTGAACACGATCCCTGTCTTTCCCGGCACGACCTCGGACATCATCATCCAGGGGACGAACCCCGGCTCGTGGCACTTCCACGATCACAGCGATCTAGCGACCACCAACAACGGCATCCATCCCGGCGGCATGATGACGATGCTGATGTACGAAGACGCCGATAAGTACGGGGTCAAGTTCAAGGACGCGATTCAGACCAACTCGTAAGCTCGCGCAGAGAAGAACGCAGGAAGAGGAGATCATACGCTTGAGGATAAAGATGAGGACACCACTCGCCCGCATCGCCGCCCTCGCCGCATTTCTGGCCGCGCTGGGACTGACCGGGGCGCACCCGCGCCCCGCCGCCGCCCAGGCCCAGCAGGTGCCCATCCCGGAGCAGCCCAGCGTCGCCCCGCAGATCGAGATCGCCGGCACCGGCGTCGCCACCCTGGACCTGGGCCGGTCGCGCAACGCCACGCCCGACGGCGGCAGGGCCAGCGGCAGCCAGGTGAACCTCTCCGACACTAGCCTGCTGCTCGGCGCGGCCCAGCGGCTTTACAAAGGCGGCATCGGCAGCCTCACCGTCGGTGGCCTGGCGCTGGACCAGACCAACACGGGGCGCGGGACGCAGGTCTTCCTCCATCAAGCCTACGCCGACTACCAGGCGCAGGCGCTGGAAGCCTACATCGGGCGCACGGACCAGCCGACCGCTCAGATCGTGACGTTCCCGACCCTGCGCGGCGACGACCTGATCACGTTCACCAACCTTCTCGACCCGTTCTCAAGCGGCGAGAACGTGGAAGAGCACCGCTATTCCAACGTGGCTTCGGTGACGCTGAACCAAAAACTCAGCACGTTCGAGAATTTCCACGTCCAGCACCTGATCGAGAGCGCGGACACCAGCCGGGGGCCGAGCACGGGGACCGGCCTGAACTCCTACGGGGCCAGCATCCAGCACCTCGGCCTGCCCGGTCTGGAGGCGGTGGAGAAGGTCATCTCTTACGGCGCGGGGTACGAACACCGGTCCATCGCCCGGTCCGACGGCGGCTCGTCCGACGCGGTCTATGCGGGGGGCGTCGTCAACCTCAAGCCCAGCCTGGTCAACCTCATAGACCTACGCGTCTTGGACAACCTCACGACCGGCAACAGCCTCCGCAGTTTCCGGAGCACGCCGGACACGTTCCGGGCCGACTCGAACTCGGTAACGGCTGCCGTGCGCTACCTGCACAGCCCGTTCGGCAAGCCCGCCTACCAGGTGTCGCTGACGGCGGGCTACAAGAGCTACAGCCGCGTCTCGCGGGCGGGTTCGGTCGGCATCGCCCTGACCGGGGTGAAGCGTTTGGGGGACGGCTTCGATGTCGTCGCGCAGTACCTCTACCAGCACCGGGGGGATGCGCTGACGAGCGCCTACGGCGGGGCGCGCGAGGAGAACGCCCTCCAGCTTGGCTTGGTGTTCAACTTCGACGCGCTGTTCAATCGCAGCGTCGGGCCCCGCCGGTCGCTGCTGAATTTACAGCACCAGTACATCCCGAACTAGGACATACCAAATTGAGGCTCCTTATGAACACGAAAACGCTGCTGACGATCTCCGTGCTTGCGCTGGGTCTGTACCCGGCGAGTCTGCCGGCCCGCGCAGACAGCCCTATGGGCGGCATGGACATGGGCGGCATGAAGATGTCCCCAAAGCCGATGGCGCAGAAGCCCAGCACCGCGCCTTTGACCGTAACGGCGACGGTTAACCCCGCCGCCCCGCAGGCGGGCGACAACACGCTCGCCCTGACGGTCCTGGGATCCGACGGCAAGCCCGCCACGGGCCTGAAGCTGACGGCGAGCGTGGCGATGACCAGCATGGACATGGGCACGACCCATCCCGCCTTCGTTGAGACCGGCGGCGGACACTACGCCGCAAAGGTCAGCTTCAGCATGAACGGCCCCTGGCGCGTGGTCGTCCGCAGCGGGGCAACCAAGGTCGCCGTGCTGGACTTCGAGGCCGGGGCCAAGACGGCCTGGAAGTCGCCGCCGATCAAGGTTATGGACAAGGTTGCGGGCATGGCGCCCGGCAAGACAGACGCCCCCGCTGCCAGCCCGATGGCCGGCATGGACATGAGCGACCATGCGACCAAGCCTAACGCCGCCCTCCCAGGCCCGAACGCGCCGCAGACTGAGGCCACAAAGCCTGCGGATCGGTCCGTCAGCAGCAATCAGTCCGCCGGCAACGGCGGCGCGTCGAGCATGGACGGCATGAAGTCCGATGGTATGAAGATGGAAGGGATGACCGGCATCGCGGACATGAAGACGGCGACCGTGCCTGAGTTGCATGAGACGGGCACCTACACGGCGACGGGCGACGAGAACTGGGACAAGCAGGCCGGCTTCGGCCACAACGCGGGCATGGTCGCAATGATGAACCAGATGATGGTCGGCGGCAGCGGCATGGAGGGGATGAAGATGCCCGCAATGGAGATGAAGTTTGACGCGAAGAACTACGCCAAGCCGAGCGCAGACGATGCCGACGACATGGCCGGGATGGACATGGGCGGCGGCAAGAGCGGCGGCAAACCAGTTGCCCAGGGCAGCAGTATGCCCGGCATGGACATGGGCGGCAAGGGTGCGGTGAAGGGCGTGGATATGGGGCAGGCTGCCAAGCCCGGCACCCAAGCTCCTTCAAGCCAGGGGGGGGATATGGCCGGGATGGACATGGGGCAGGGCGGCATGAAAAATACGGACATGTCAGCCAGCAAGCCTCAGCCGGCGTCTCCCGGACCGGGGGCTGCGCTGAAGATTTCGGCAGCCATGCCTTCGTCCGCGAAATCCGGCGACAACGCCCTCACCATCGTGGTGGCGGACAGCGACGGCAAGCCCGTGTCGGGAGCCACGATCACCACGAGCGTGGCGATGACGAGCATGGACATGGGCACCACCCATCCGGCTGTCACGGAGAAAGGCCCAGGGCAGTATGCCGCCACCGCCAACTTCAGCATGGCCGGTCCCTGGCGGGTAAGGGTGAAAGTCACGGCGCCCGGCCACGCGCCTCAGATCAAGTCGTTCGACTTCAGCGCGAAGTAGGATAGGAAGAAGCGGGAGCAGATATGGACGGTTCTTTCTGGGTCAAAGTGCATGGCGGCACGACTCACTTCCCAATCGCGCTGGTCATCGCCTCCATGCTCTTTGACCTCGCGGGCTATGCGCTTCAGCGCGAGCCGCACAGCCGGGACCTGCACATGGCCGCTTTCTACGCGCTGCTCCTGGGGGCGCTGGCCTCGTTCGCCGCCGTGCTGTCCGGCCTGATGATCAGCAACTGGCAGGTCTTCGGCGACGGCACGCTCGCCAAGCACCACAATTTCGTCTGGCCGGCGTTCGGCTTGATCGTAGGCATCGCCGTCTGGCGGCTGGTCGTCCGGCAGTCTGCCTCGCGCCGGGCTTACGCCGCCTACCTGGCCTGCTCCGTCGTGACGGCGGTTCTGATGACGGCGGCCGGGTATTGGGGCGGTGAACTGATGCTGGGCAATTGATGCGGCCCAACAGGAACGAGTTCAAAGAGGAGAGGATAATCATGCGGATTGAACTCAAGGGGTTGGTGGCGGCAGTGATTGCCATGGTCGTTGTCCTTGGCGGGGCCTTTGGCGTCTCGGCCATCATGACTTCCCGTGAGGGAGGGCAGTCAGCCGCTTCGGGCAAGGCGTCTTCGTCCCAGATGAACAGAAACATGGGACGCATGTCGGGGAAGATGGGGCGTATGAACGCGGAGATGAGCAGCACGGCTTCAGCACAGCTCGTTGCGACGGGGCAAAGCCTGTTCGGGCAAGCCTGCTCCTCCTGCCACGGCGCAAAGGGGCAGGGCGCTTTCGGCCCCAGCCTTTACAACTCCGATCTGCCCGACGACAAGATCGCCTCGACCATCAAGAAGGGCGTCAAGGGCCGGATGCCGGCGTTCGGCCAATACAAAGACCCGCAAGTGCAGGCGCTGACCGCCTACATCCGTTCGCTGAAGAAGTGAACGCGAAACAGGCCGCGGGGCAGACCCGTGGCCGGACGTGGGGGAACGAACACCCCCGAAAGGAACAAGAAAACGATGAAGACACTGCTCGTAACGACTGCTGCCCTTGTGCTGCTCTCCGGCGCGGCGCTCGCGGCTCCCGGCCACACGGCCAAAGCCGCTTCGGCAAAAAAAGTCGCCCTGATCTGCCCGGTGACGGGCACCAAGATCGCCTCGGCGGACAAAGCCTACGCCCATGAAACCTATAAGGGCAAGGCGTACTACTTCTGCTGCCCCGAGTGCAAGCCCGCGTTCGACAAGAACCCCGACAAGGTCATCGCCAGCGCCGCGAAGGGCAAGTATCAGAAGATGTAGTTCAGGGGACCGATGCCCGGTCCCAAATCACGCGGGGCATCCCCCGCAAAAGGAGCAACGCATGAAAAAAGCACTCGCAATCGGCGGCTTGGCCCTCGCCCTACTGCCGGCATCCATGATGGCGGTACTCGCCCATGAGGGCCATGATCACGGCAAGGGCATGCACGGCAAAATGATGTCCAGCAAGGGCATGAAGGGCATGCACGGCAAGACCATGCACGGCCAAAAAGGCGCGACGAAAAAGAGCATGGGCGGAGCCAAGCCAATGGGCGGCATGAAGATGTAACCGGCCCGATGGGGTGCGGGACGTAAAACGACCCGCCCCTCCATCGCACTCCGGCATGGAAAGGAACACCCCCGATGAAGAACCTGATCCTCACGACCGGCCTCGCCCTGTCCCTGCTTCCCCTGGCAGCCAACGCGGCCCCGACGCACCACCCGATGAAGCCGCCCGCCAAGACGGCCGCGACGACCTACCAGTGCCAGAAGTGCCACATGAAGGTCTCGGCGGCCACCGCCAAAAAGGACGGCTACAAGGACCCGATGGACGGCGGGAAGCTGGTGCCCGTCACGGCGGCTCCGGCGAAAGCAGCCCCCGGCCATAAGCCGATGGGCGGCATGAAGATGTAGGACTACGCAGGCCCTAGACGCGGAGGTAGGTCTGAGCGGTAGCCATACTTTTGGCTCGTCGCTCCTGCTTCTGCGCTTGGGCCAGAAAGACATGGAAGGATCGGCCGACACAGCGATTTACGGCCCAATGAGATGCAGACGCAACGCCGGTGCGGTGAAACCGTTCAGCCCCAAGAGGCTCGGGAGGTCACGCTGCCGGGCAGGAGCAAGATTCGGTCTGGCGGCGTATGTGGGGAAAATCTTCTGGAAAGGCGAATGCGAGTTCTGATCGCTGAGGATGAGGCCAAGGTGGCTGACGTCATCCGGCGTGCGTTGCAGCAAGAAGGATACGCCGTAGACGTGGTTCGGTGCGGCGAGGCGGTCCTACGCTACGCTTCGGCCGGCCCTTATGACCTACTGGTGCTGGACCGCCACCCGCTGGTCCGAAGCGCTATGAGTCTGTGTCGCGCGCTCCGGCAGTCGCATCGCGCAGTACCCACTCTGATGCTGACGCAGCGCGGCGCAGCCGGCAATGACGATCAGACGGCGGAAGCCTGGGCCGACGATTATCTGGCAAAGCCCTTCGCGGTGAGCGAACTGCTGGTACGCGTCAACGCGCTCCTGCAGCGCGAGCAGCCAGGCGCGCTGCCCCCGCTGATGGTGGGCGATCTTACCTTAGACCCCACCACGCGCTGCGTCCGTCGCGGTGCCCGCGTGATCGGACTGTCCAACAAGGAGTTCGCCCTGCTCCAGTTCCTCATGCAGCACGCCGGGCGCCCGGTTTCGCGGTCAGTGATCGTGGAATATGTCTGGAACTTTGACAGAACCGTCACGACAAACTTAGTGGACGTTTACATCAGCTACCTGCGTAACCACATAGACCGCAGCTACCCTCAGAAGCTCATTCATACGGTGCGCGGCATCGGCTACTACGTAGGGGGACAGAAGCCGGAAACGGGAACGGAGGCATGACAGCCAAGGGATAAAACTGCGTTCCTATCCTGGTCCCTATCCTGAATGTTCTTGAGCCGGAAGCCTCAGAGGCAGAGGCTACAAGGAAGCCGCCTTCTTCCGCGCGGACTGAGCGCGCAGCCCCCCGAGCGCGCAGAATCCGACCAGCGCGACGAACAGGCTTATCCACTGGCCGTCGCTGAACGGCCCCCAGTACGTGTCGTCGTTCCGAAAGAAGTCCGTCAGGAAGCGGAACAAGCCGTATAAGCCCAGGAACAGAAACGACAGCCTGCCTGGCGCCTCCAAGACCCGGCGCGCACGCCCTCGCCCCGCCCAGACAAGGATGCCGAACAGCAAAAAGTGCGACGCGGATTCGTAGAGCTGGGACGGGTGGCGGGGCGCCAGATCCACCCCCGGAAAGATGACGCCCCAGTGACCGCCGGTGGGCCTCCCGACGAGCTCGCCGTTGACGAAATTCGCGACGCGGCCTATGCCGAGGCCGAGGGCGGCGGGGAAGACGAGCACGTCCGTAACGGCCAAAAACGCCAGGCGGTGCCGGCGCGCGACCCAGAGGACGGCGAGCAGCACCCCGGCCAGTCCCCCGAAGAAGGCCATCCCGCCCTCCCACACCCGGAAGACGAACAGCGGGTCGGCAAGCAATTCGTGCGGGTGTTGCAAGGCGAAGCCAAGCCTGCCGCCCAGAACGACGCCTGCGGGGATACCGGCCGCCAGCCGCTCCAGAACCTCGCCGCCCAGCCGCGGGTCGCGGCGGGCGGCGGCCCGGAGATACAGCAGGGTCAGGAGGAAGCCGGCGGCGTAGGCGAGGCCGTACCACCGGACCCCCAGCACATGGCCGAACAGCCGGGTCTGGAACAGGAAGGGGGAGAGGCGGTCGACGTAGATGAAGCCGTGAGCCATCAGCGTGCCCCTCGGCCAATCCTGTTTTGTCGGCCAGTCGTGTTTTGCCTGTTCCTGATCACCGGAGCGCTGCGCTCCCGACCGCCTGCAGCAGCCGCGTCCGCGCGTCCACGGCGTCCGAGGTCGCCTGAGCCAGACCGCCACGCGCGCGCGTGAGGGCGGCGAGGGCGTCCAGGCGCTCGGCGGCGATCCCCTTGCCCGCGTTGTAGCGCAGCGTTGCCAGGTCATACGCCTGCTTCGCGGCAGCCACCCCCACCTGGGCGGCGGCCCGCTGGGCGGTCGCCGTCTGGAGGGACAGCCAGGCCGAGGACACTTCCCGCGTCACGTTCTGGCGCACGCCCTCTGCGTCCGCCTCGGCCCGGAGCACCCGCCCATGGGCGGTGTCCACGTCGGCCCGCCGCTGACCCCCGTCGTAGAGCGGCAGGCTGGCCGTCAGCCCCACGCTGTACCCCAGGCGCCGGCCGCCGGGCGCGGCCGTGGCGTCGCCCATCGCGACGCCGTAAACCTGCGGGGCGTAGGTCCCGCGAACGTCCCGCAAGCCCGCTCCGGCTGCCTCCATCTGGCGTCGCGCGGCCTCGATCTCCGGACGTCCGGCGTCCGCCTGCCGGAGCGCCTCTTCCAGAGTCTGGGGCAGAGACGCGTCCTGCGGCGTCAGGTCGTCCAGCGTGTCTGACAGCGTGATCCGGGACGTCGGGGCCACACCGAGCGCGATCTTCATCTCCACCAGGGACAGGTCGACGGCGTTCTGGGCGGCAAGCTGCGCCTGCAGCGCGTCGGCGTGCTCCGCCTGCTCGCGCAGCAGGTCGACAGGGGCGAGACGCCCGGCCGCGACCTTTTCCTGCGTGACGCGCATCTGCTCGTCCTCGGCTTCCACACGCGCCTGGGCCGCCGCCGCCAGCGCCTGCTGGCGCAAGACGGCGTGGTAGGCGAGGGTCACGTCACGGACCACCGCGAGTCGGGCGGCCTGGCCGGTGAGGCCGGCGGCGAGGGCCTGGCTCCGGGCGGCCTGCGTGCGTGCCTGGAGCCGCCCGCCGGTGTACAGCGGCACCATCAGCATCAAATTCTGATCGGCAAACCCTTTGGGCGTGACGTTGAAGTAGTTCGTCGGGCCGACGCCGGGGGAGGTGGTGAAGATGTTGGCCGCGTCTCCCGCCGTGGCGTAAGTCGTCGTGGACAGGCCGGGCCGCTGCTGCGCCGCCGTAGCGGTGGCCTGCGCGGCCGCCACGGCGGCATCGGCTTCCGCCCCGCGCAGACTGAAGCTGCCGGAAAGGGCAAGGGTAATGGCGTCCCGCAGGGAAAGCGTTCGGGTGACCAGCGGCAAGTCGGGCAGCGGCGGCAGGAGATCGGCTGACGATGCCGGCGGGGGCCAAAAGACCAGAGCGACCGCCAGACAGAAGAACGATTTCAAGCAAAGCGATTTCAAGGCAGTACGTTTTCCTTACTCGTGAACGGAACTTGCGAGCAGAACGGACAACGTGCAAATTGTAGTCATTGAGAGGCGTTCTGCCGTGGTCAAGGCGTGGGGCGTACCCACCTCAGCCCTACGCTGGACGATGGCCCTCTGGCACCCTTTCTGAGGACAGGCACAGATATGTGATGCGTCACGGCCAGCTCCAGGTCATAGAGGGGGGGCGGATGCCGGACTTCTCGGGCTGGGCGCGTCGGGTGGGGTTGTTCAAGATTATTTCTTTACTATTTCTTTCCAAGAAAGCAGGTCTCGGTTGAGCATACCAATGATAATACCCGATTTGCGGGTATAATATTTTACCGTCAATAGAAGGAACCCGGCCCGTTCGAGCGGTCACTCCCTTCCATCTGCACCTGCGGGATCAGGCTTGTGGAATGGAACCAAGCCTCCCCGCGCATTCCGGCCACTGTCGGCGTCGTACCTGGCGGATGAGCACACCCAGCGTTCAGATCATGTATCAGATCATGTGGCCGAGCAGGACCACCAACCCGCTGTCGAGCTGCTCCGCCCATGCGTGACCGTAGCCGCCGACCACGGCGTTCAGGATCACCGTGCCGTCGGCCGGGGCGTGAACCGGTTCCCCATACGGGCCGGCGATGTCGATGCCGGTATGCACGTCTTCCGCGTAGTGCGAGCTGAAGTCGGTGCGGCCGAACCCCTGGGTCTTGGTGAAGCTGTCCAGCGCCCAGCGGATCGTTCCCGAATCGACGTAGGGCTGGGGATTGACGGCCGATCCGTTCAGCCGGACTTCCTGGTGGACGTGCGGGCCGGTTGAAAAGCCGGTCGAGCCTTCGTTGCCGACGACGTCCCCGCGGCGGACCCTTTGGCCGATCCCCGCGCCGCGCGGCGTAATGCCTTTTACTTTCTGCGATACGGCCTGTGCGAGCAGCTGCTCCACTTGGAGTTCAAGTTTGTTTTCCTGAGCCCTGTCCGAAGCCGCCTGCGCTTCGAGCTGCTGCTCGGTCGCTACTGCGTCTTGCTGGAGCTGCGCCTGCGTCTGCTTGAAGTCGGCGAGCGCCTGCTGCTGGACCGTTTGCTGGACTTTGAAGGATGCCAGATCCTGGTTCTTCCGCACCAGCTGGTCGCGGGCGTCCGACACCTGCTGCTTCTGATCGTCGGTCTTCTTGAAGAGTTCGGATACGGCTTTGTCCAGCGTGGCCATGTGCTCCTGGATTCGCACCTGGTCGCCGATCTCCTTGTTGGAAAAGAGCAGCATGTCCTGCGGGTATGACACCTGGGCGATATAGAGGTCGCGTATCAGCGCGTCCTGCTGCGCCGTGATCGTCGCAAGCTGCGTTTGCAGCTTCGCCAGAGCATCGTCCTGCTGGCTTATTTGACTTTGGGTGGACTGGATGGTCTGGTCGGTGGACTGAACTTGAGAGCCGATCTGGTCGATCTGTCCGCTCACCTGCTGGACGGTCGCAGCCGCCCGCTGGGCAAGGTCCTTCTGCGCCTGAGCCTGGGCCTGGGCCTGCTCGGCTTTCTGTTTGAGCTGGGCCGCCTGGTTCTGAAGGTTGGAAGCCGCAGGATTCGGCGCGGCGTGACTTGCGGGGGCCGTCGCAGCCAGCAACGCCGCCGAGAACATCGCGGCCGCCCATGTTTTGATTTTGCGTCTTGATGCAAGCATGCGGCCATGATAGCATGCGCGCATGGAAAGCAACACGCCGGGCTTTGACTGCATCCGGCACGACCTGGAGAACAACCATCTCATGTCCCACTGCGCCAGACTGGCGGGCGTCTCCATTTCGGCGGCCTCCCGCTGCTTGAAGAAGCTGAACCGCAGCGAGGTGGTGACCGCCCGCAAGGAGGGCCGGACGGTGTACTACCGCCTTGGAAACAATGACTTTACCGGCCTGATCGTCAGGCAGTTGGAAGGAGGCGCGGCATGACCGTCGCCATGTACGTCTGGCACGCCCTGTCCATGAGCTTCGCCATGTCCTGGGAGATCCTTTGGGCGCTCGCGTTGGGCTTCGGCCTCTCCGCCGTCATCCAGGCGGTCGTCAGCCGGGGGGAGATGAGCAAGCTCCTGCCGGACAGCCGCCTCAGCACGCTGTTGAAAGCTTCCTGGCTGGGAGCGGCTTCGTCGTCCTGCTCCTACGCCGCCGTCGCCATCGCCCGCTCGATGGTGCAGAAGGGGGCGGACTTCACCGCCGCCATCGCCTTCGAGTTCGCCTCCACCAACCTCGTTATCGAACTCGGGATCATCCTCTGGCTGCTGGTCGGCTGGCAGTTCACGCTGGCCGAGTACGTCGGCGGCTTCGCGATGATCCTGCTGCTTGCGGGCCTGTTCCGGCTGTTCCTGAAGAAGCCCCTGGTAGACGGGGCAACGGAGCAGGCGAACAAGGGCGTTGCGGGCCGCATGGAAGGCCACGCCGGGCACGACATGAGCGTCGGCGGAGGCGGCACGGTTTTCCAGCGGATGTTCAGCCGCGAGGGGCTGACCGCGATCAGCCACTTCTTCGTCATGGACATCCTCATGATGTGGAAGGAGATCGTCGGCGGGCTGCTCATCACCGGCGCCCTGGCGGCCTGGGTGCCGCAGAGCTTCTGGCGTCACTTCTTCCTGAGCGGCCATACGGGCTTCCTGCCGACGCTCTGGAGCGCGGCGGTCGGCCCCGTCGTCGCCGTCCTGTCCTTCGTGTGTTCCATCGGCAACGTGCCGCTGGCGGCGGTGCTCTGGAACGGCGGCATCAGCTTCGCGGGGGTCATCTCGTTCATCTTCGCCGACCTCCTGATCCTGCCGATCCTCTCCATCTACCGAAAATACTACGGGCTGAAGATGGCCGTCTTCCTCGCCGTCACGTCCTACGCCGCGATGGTCCTGGCGGGGCTGCTGGTCGAGGGGCTGTTCTCCTTGCTCCACCTCATCCCAACCGAGCGCCACGCCCTGGCGCTCGACCCGCACGTCACCCTGAACTATACCTCGGTCCTGAACGCGATCTTCCTTGCGATCTCCGGCCTGCTCCTGTGGCGATATCTGAAGACGGGCGGCCCGGAGATGATGGCGATGATGGACGACCCGCACGCCCACCACGGGCACGAGAACCACCACGGGCACGAGGATCACGGCCAGCACGAACACCACGATCACCACGATCACCTGCACCACGACTAGGCCCATGAACGCACCGCCCTTTCTTCGCCCGCTTCTGTTCCTGCTCACCCTCCTCTATGGGGCCGCAGGCGGGATGGGTGTGGCGGCGACGGCAGGGGCGCCCATGTCGGGAGTTCCTGCCTGCACGATGCTCGGACACGGGAACCGGATGTGCCCGATGTCCGCCGCAGGCCACCTGCGGTCCTGGCAGGATGCCTTCCGCGCGGCGCTTGGGCGGCGTCCCGCGCTCCATATGAGCACGGCAGTTGCGGCGTTGACACCGGCCCTCGCGGACCGGACGGCGGGCCGGGTCCCGGAGCATCTGCGGCCGCCGAACGCTCCGCCCGGCCCCCTGCCGCTGTTCGTCCTGATCGTGGGGAGGGGCGCGCACCAGCGGCTGATATACGGGTAGGGCCGACATGTTTCTGCCCTTGACCGTATCTGAGCCCCTACCCGCAATAATCCAACCCACATGAAAACCCAAGCCCTCGTCTTCCTCGCTATCGGCCTGCTCGCCGGGATCGCCGGCACCGCCTTCGCCATGAAGCGGATGGCAGCCAGTACGACCCAATCAGTAGCGACAACTATGACAACTAGCACTACGGACACCATGCCCGGCATGGACATGTCTGCCGCGACCCCTTCCGGCCCTTCGATGTCGATGGCCGACATGACGGCAGGCCTGAAAGGGAAGACGGGCGACGACTTCGACACGACCTTCCTCTCGGAGATGACGACGCACCACCAGGGAGCCATCGAGATGGCAAAGCTGGCGGCAGGGCAGGCCAAGCACCAGGAGGTGAAGGATCTGGCGAACGGCATCATCTCGGCGCAGACCAGCGAGATCGCCCAGATGCGGCAGTGGCAGAAGAACTGGGGCTACGCCCAGTAAGACGTGAACCTAAGGGGAGCGTTCGTCATCGCCGGCGCCATCGGGCTTGTCGGTGCGCTGACCGGCTTCGGCATCTTCAAGGCGATCCGGGCGGAGCGCACGGGTCCGCCCTCCCCGTCTCCGGTTCAGGTTTCGACCGTCCCGATCATGGGCCGCCAGCACGTCAAGGCGGGTGAGGCGCACGCTGCTTACGCCTCCAACCCGCCGACGTCCGGGCCGCACTACGACGCGGCGGCGATGGCCGCCACCTCCAAGGACCAGCCGGTCGATGAAGCCCTTGTAGCCTTGCTTGAGCGGGGCTACGTGTGGATCTCTTACAACCCCGACACGGCCGACCAGCAGACCGTCGGAACGCTCAACAACATCCCCCAGGAAGAACCGGCCCTGCCGATCGTCGTGACGGCCCGGCCGCAGGACGATACGCCGGTCGCCGTTGCGGGATGGGGAAGGGTCATGAAGCTCCAGCAGTTTACCGGCGACCCGGAGAGCGAGGACCGCGCACTTCACGCCTTCATGCGTTCGCTCCCGCCAAACGCTCCCGAATATCAACCCCCGCCCGCACCTATTCACGGATAGACGGGCTGCAAAAATGGCCGCTTTTGCAGAAGAATGGGCAGGTGCAGGTTTGGGCACGGGTGTCCACGTCGTGGACGGTCCCATGACCGTTACGGACAGCCAGCCGGTGCGGTCCAGCGGGCGCGGTAGCCGTCCTCGAACGGCCGCCCGGCCCAGTCGCTGACGTTCGCCATCAGGCGCGCTTCATCGAGTGTCATGGGTGTTATTCGCTCCTCCCTGTCGTATGGTTTGTCGTGTGGAAAGGGGATGCCCTTCCTGGGGGAGCATAGCGAGCAGGGGGATCGGCGGCAACCGCCGGTGCGAGGAGGACGCAGGGGGAAGCGCTCGGGGGTGAAGCGTTAGAAATGACTTCGAAGTATGGCCTTTAGGCAGACACGGCGGCATTTAGGGCAGGCAAAATCCAGGCAGGGGACGCGGACGGCGCTACCCATGGCTACCTTTGGGCGGTGCCGGAGAGCAGCCAGCACGCATCGCACTCCAACGCCCGCGCCAGGGCCAACACTTCCAGGTCGGAAACCATCCGTGCCCCGTTCTCGATGCGGGACAGGTCCTGCCAGGCGGGGTTCCATTCGCCGTCCGTGGCCGAGGCGACGCGGGCGCAGACGCCGTCCTGCTCCAGCCGCAGGGCGAGCCGCCGCTCGCGGACGCGCGGGCCGACCTGGTTGAGCTTCCTGTCTTCGGTTCTGAGGCGCGGACCGCCACGCGGCATGGTGAGGGCATCCAATCTCTGAGGGTGCCCCATTATCGCAAAGAAGGCCGCCGCTTATATCCGTAAGTAGGGATGTATAGGGTATACTCCCACAATGTCTCATCGAGAATATCTCTTCGAGAACGGAGGTGGCGGCGTGGAAGTACTGTTTGAAGCTTGCGGCGAAGCCGAAGTCGTCGCCCTCGCGCCCGGCGCCGAGACCGATGCGCTGATCGGGTCCTTCGAGCGGATCGCCGCCGAACTGGCCTGGCAGCCAGGGGGCCAGCTCCGAGCCTATCAGGGCGACGCCCTGCACCTGGCGGTGCGGGTGGGCGAGGAACTTGCCGGCGGGCTGCAAGTCGTCCTGGAAGCCGGGGAAGCGGATCTGCCGTACCGGCGCGTGTGGCCGGAGGTCGAGGTGGCCGAGGCAGCCACGGCCCATGTGACGATCCTGGCCCTGGAGAAGCAGTACCGGGGGAGGCCCGGCCTGTTCGGGCCGCTGTGCGTCGAACTATGGCGCTGCTGCCGCGCCCGCAACATCGAACGGATCGTGATCGAGGCCACGCCGCCGACGCTCCGCCTCTACCGGCGCCTCGGCTGGCCGCTGAGGATCATCGGCGACCTGCGCCCGCACTGGGGCGAGGAATGCTACCCCTGCGCCATGGGGGTGCAAGAAGTCGCCGACGCTCTTGCCGGCAAGGCCGAACGTGCCTGCTCGTACCGCGCCCTGGTAGACCAAGCGCATCGCGGGCTGCCTGCCGGGCCACCGCTGATCGGGCCGTCATTGACGGGCATCGCCCGGTCCTGAGATGATGGGCGTATTCTAAGATGACAGCCCTGAAGCGCGGCGGCGCGCCCTCTGCGCCCCCGGCATCCCGAACGCCTGGGGAAATACTGAAGCCAACCTACCGAAGCTAACCTACTAAATCCAGCCTAACGTCCCTCCATGTCAGCGCTTCTTGTCGCGCTCTACGTCCTCTGTATCCTCTTCCTCGCCGGCTTCGCCCTGCTCATCTTCACCCGCAATGCGCGCTCCCGCCTCCACCGCTACTTCGCCCTGCTCGCGCTCGCCCTCCTCGCCTGGGTCGCCAGCCTGTTCGCCTACAACTTCCTGACCGCCGGCTACGTCCTCCTCTGGCTCGGACGCTTCAACTTCGCAAGCGTCGTGCTCGCCGTCACCCTCGGCTTCCTGTTCATCCGGGAGGTGGCGGGCCGGCCGGCGGCCCGCTCCGCCCGCTGGCTGTGGGCGGAGACGGCCCTGCTGGGCGCGCTGACCCTCCTGACCCCGCTGGTGGACCGGCAGGAACTCGTCCGCGCCGGCCAGCACGTCACCGTCTACGGGCCGCTCTTCGTGCCCTACGTCCTCCATGTCCTCGTGCTTCTCGGCGCCATGCTGTCCGTGGCCTTCCGGTCGGGGCGCCCGGTGCCGGAGCAGACCGGAAGGCAGCTGCGGCTGATCGGCGGCGGGATCGTCGCCACCGCCGCCGTCTCCCTGGTCACCAACGCGCTCCTTCCCTACGGGTACGGGGACTTCCGCTTCATCCACGTCGGCGCCCTCTCCACCGTCCTGTTCCTGGGCGCGGTGGGCTACGCCGTCTTCGCCTACCACCTGTTCCGCATCCGCGTCATCGTCCGCGCCACCTTCGTCCTGGCGGGCCTGCTCGCCCTGGCGCTGGAGCTGTACAGCCTCGTCCTCTCGTTCCTGGCGCACCTGCTGCCTTTGGGCAACGCGCAGGAGCGCAGCTTCGCGGCCACGGCGCTGGTGCTGGTGCTGGTGGTGAACGCCTTCACCCAGGAGCCGGTCCGCCGCTGGCTGGGGCGGCTGATCGACCAGGGCTATCATGCGCGGTTTCCGGGCCGTACCCGCACCAGGCCCCGGCGGGCCGTGCCTGCCGCACAGGCACGATAAGCCTGCACGGCGAAGCAGTTTCGTTCCATTGTCTCCCCTTTGCCATTTGACATTATCTATCATAAATGGTAATATAATTGCTAGTTAAGATATTCTCCGTCAAATATTTCCGTGACCAAGCCATGACCAAGATCAAGCCATGACCAACACCTCTCTCGAAGCCTTTTTCGCTGGGCATCCCGTCTTCACCGTCGAGGAGGTCGACCGCTTCCTCAGCGGCAGGCGCGGCGGCGAGCCGCAGAACCCGCAGACCCGCCAGTCCCTCCTCGGACACTACCGGAAGCAGGGGCGACTCAGGAACGTCCGGCGCGGCCTGTACGCCGTGGAGACGCCGAAGGCTGTGGAGACGCCGAAGGCTGTGGAGACGCCGGAACAGGGTACGAAAGCATTCTCTGCATCCCCTTCTTCCGCATTCTCGTCCGCCGACACCTTCTCGTCCGCCGACACCTTCCTGATCGCTGCCCGCCTCGCCCCAGACGCCGTGCTGGCCTACCACACCGCCCTCCAGCTCCATGGCCTCGCCCACTCCGTCCGCGAGGAGCGCGTCTGCCTCTCCCAGCAGAAGCTCGTCCGGCCCCTGCGCTTCGCCGGCGTCCTCTACCGGACCGTCCCGCCGCCCGCCGCCCTGCCCGCCGCCGATCGGATGAGCCTGGGCGTGGAGACCCTGGACCGCCAGGGACTGCCCGTGCGGGCGACCGGCCTGGAAAGAACGCTCGTGGACGTGCTGGACCGTCCCTCCCTTGCCGGCGGCTGGGAGGAAGCCTGGCGATCCTGGGAGGGCGTCGCCGTGGCCCTCGACTTTCCCTTCCTCCTGCGCTACGCCCGGCTGCTGGGGAGCGCCACGGCGGCGGCCAAGCTCGGCTACGCGCTGGAGGCAGGCCGGGAGCGGCTGGCCGTGCCGGACGCCGTCCTGGACGCGCTGCGCGCCCTGGCCCCGCGCCAGCCCCACCCCGCCGAACGGGGACTGCGACGCGGCACCCGCCTCGTGCGCCCCTGGAACCTGCTCGTCCCGGCGGCCACCCTGGGCGAGACCAGTACGGGAGAAGGCTGGGACCAAGAGGAGGGCCGGGGCGAAGAGGGAAGTGTGCCCGAAGAAGACGAGCTCAAGGAATCCGCTGAGGCGTCACCGGAGGCATGGATCGGGGAGGAACGGGGATGAGGCTGTCCCGCGAAAGCCTGCAGCGCGAAGCAGTCGCCACCGGCTTCCGGCCCGAGGTGCTGGAAAAGGTCTTTCTGCTGCTGGACCTGCTCGAAGCCATCAACGAGCACCCCGGACTGTCCGGCAAGCTGGCCCTCAAGGGCGGGACCGCCCTCAACCTCTTCCTCTTCGACGCCCCGCGCCTCTCCGTGGACATCGACCTCAACTACATCACCACTGATTACATCACGATTGGGGATCAGGTCGGTGAAAATTACGTCGGAGCCGAAGAGCGCGAGGCCATGCGAGCCGACCGGCCGCACGTCGAGCAGGCCGTCGAGCTGATCGCGCGTCGCCTGGAGCTGACCCCGCAGACGCCCAAGCGGGAGGAGCACGCCGGCCGAAGCTGGGTGCTGCGGTACGCCAGCGCGCTGGGCGGCACGGACAACCTCAAGATCGACCTGGTCTACACCCTGCGCCTGCCGCTCTGGCCCCCGGCGCGCCGCGACAGCCGGCAAATCGGCTCCCGGCAGGTGCGGGACGTCCTGGTGCTGGACGACCACGAGCTGGCCAGCGGCAAGCTGGCGGCGCTGCTGGCGCGGCGCACCAGCCGCGACCTGTTCGACGCCCACGAGCTGCTGCTGCATCACCCGCTGGACCCGGAAAAGCTGCGGCTGGCGTTCGTGGTCTACGGGGCGATGAACCCGGAGGATTGGCGCGGGGTGCGGGCGGAGGACATCGGGCCGGCCACGCGCGACCTGGACGCCTACCTGCGCCCGCTGCTGCGCGAGGACGTCACGGGGTCGGGGACTGATCTGAATACGGGCTTAAAATGGGAGGAGCGCCTGATGGATGAGGTGCGGGAGGCCCTTTCTGCCGTGCTGCCGCTGCGGGCCAACGAGCTGGCGTTCCTGGACCGTCTGCTGGACGCCGGGGAGATCGAGGCGGAGCGGCTGACGGGGGACGCGGCGCTCGCCGGGATCATCCGCCGGCACCCGGCCCTGCTGTGGAAGGCGCAGAACGTCCGACGCCACAAATCCAAATAGCCCTTAGCCCTATTTCACGGCATCGGTCACCGAATCAAGACTATGGTTACAGCTTTTACCTGATTGGGTAATCCCACCGTAGGCCGCTGTGGCAAACGCTTCCGCGACTATTCCGAGAACGGGAGGTGATATGAGTGGCAGTTGAGCGAGAACCGGGGGAAGGGTTACATGAAGTAGACGCAAACGGAGATTCGTTAACCGTAAACAGCACCAACGATCCAAACGTGCCGGATGGCTTCTATGTGTCTCAAACGGTTGATGGAGAAAAAACTACGAACGTCTATGACAGCGATTACAATCTGGTCGCATCCCATCCCGAAGACGACTGATGCGACGCGGACCGCCCTCCCGTTGACATCAAAGATAGCTCCCAGTAAAAATTACCAAGTCGGGCAGGTCGGGTTGTCAGCCGCCTGTTAAACGGGCCGAGGTGATATCGGACACCCGCCAACTAAAAACGCTGCCCGAATTTAGCGGGCGGCGTTTTTAGCTGATAAGTTCCGATTCTTCATTTTCTCCTTTAGTTGTCGAAGTATTCTAAGGTTTGCATCGGCCAAGTAATGTTTCCTGCACTCTCTTAAACGATGCAGGAGACACAAGTGGCCGATGCGTTCCGACTGTATCTTTGCCGTCATACGTCATCCGGGCGCTCGGGGTGAGCGTGAAGGAAGAGGTGTCGCTCGCCGGCCGGTGACGCAACTCATCCACATAATTCATCCAAGCAACGAGAGCCGGAAACCAGGAGGTCATATGCTAGGCTAGCTGCGCGGTACGAGCAATTCCCTGGAACCGCAGCGTCCCTTCACATATCTGCCGAAACAGGGAGTAAAGCCGCTCCCTCTTCTCCAGGCATGCCATGTCCTTTCCGCCTTGGATTTTCGGTATCTGTTCGTACTCAGTCCCATCAGCCGAGCCATGAAGGACTCTCTCGCACGAGAGGGTCTTTTTTGTGCTCCCAGAGCCAATTACCAGGGGTTCGAACCGGGCGACTTCCTGGCCGGTCTGGCTCCCCATCAAACCTGTTGGGGTAGCCGGCAAAGACGGCTCAGGAGCGCCAAACTCGGGCTGCTGATAGGTCAGCAAGGGGTTCACCTCGATGAACACCTGCCCTTCCGTCACCACGTACCGTACCCCCAGGGCGCGCGCTATCTCCCGACGCTTCTCCGCATCCCCGGCCAGGAACTGTGCCCGCGCCCCCTGCCGGAAGTCCAGCGCCGCATGCACGGTGGAGCGCACCCGGTCCAGCCGCTCCTGCGTGCGCCCCAGCGCCAGCCGTAGCCCGCTCACGTCCCCCTCCAGCTCCCGCCGCTTGGAAGAGAACAGCGCGTCGTCGATCAGACCGCGCAGCCGCATCTCCACCAGCTCGTTCAGCATCTTTTCCCCGTCAGCCAGGGACTTCGTCTGCCGGCCGTACTGCGCCTCGATCGCGGCGAACTCGTCCCCGATCCAGCGCTCCAGCAGGACCGTCACGATAACCCGGAACTCCTCCGTGATGGTGATCCGCGAGAGGCAGGCGTCGATCTCGTGCTCCAGGACGTCCTCCCGGACGCTCTTCTTGGTGCAGACGCCGCTCCGGTTGGCGCAGTGGTAGTAGATGAAGTCCCCCCGCCCGTGCCGCCCTGCCTGCTTCTCCGCCGTGATCCCCAGCCCGCACCGGCCGCACCGCATCAGCCCGGCATAGGCGAAGGCGTGCTTCTGGACGTGCGCCTTGCCGCTGGTCGCGGCGATGCGTTGTTTGGCTTCCTCGAACTCGCCCAGCGTCACCATGGCCGGGTGCTTGCCCGGATAGAGCTGGCCGCCGTGCCGGAAGTAGCCCGCGTAAAAGACGGACGAGAAGATGCGGAAGCCCGCCGACCGCGACAGGGGCCGGTCGCCGCCCTTGTGCGTCGCGCGGGTGCGGTAGCCCCACTCGTCGTTGAGCAGGCGCAGGGCCTGGGCCGGCGTGTGCGTCCCCGCTGCCACCAGACGCCAGGCGCGCTGGAGCAGGAGGAAGCGCTCGCCGTCCGCCTCGATGGTCTTGTCGTAGAGGTTGTTGCGGTAGCCCTCCGGGGCGCGGTGCGGCGACCACCCCGCCGTCAGCTTGGTCTTCGTCCCACGGGCCACGTTCTTCTTCAGGTCGAGGATGTACTGGGTGGCCGTGCCGGTCTCGATAGAGAAGAGCAGCACGTTGTCCGAGGGCAGGTACTGCCTGTCCGGGGTCTGGATGCAGCGCAGGACGCCGTTCTGGAGGAGCCAGGACAGTTTGCCCGCGTCGATGGGGTTGCGGGTGAGGCGGTTGACCTGCCAGCAGAGGATGGCGTCGGCCCGGCCGCTCTCGATCAGCGACAGCAGGCGGTCGAAGCCGGGGCGCTGACCGGGGGCCTTGGCGGACTTGCTCTCGCGGATCTCCTCGACGACCTCCAGGCCGCGAGCGGCCGCGACTTCCATCATGACGCGGCGCTGGTCGTCAATGCTCTGGACCTGCCGCTCCTCGCTCTCGCTGGACTTCCTCGCGTACAGGACGTAGCGCATCTTCAATCTCGGTTAGGTAGATGAACTGGGCGACCCCCTCCAGGAGTTTCTTGGCCTCGTCGTAGCCCAGGGTAACACCGTAGCGGTCCCGATACAACCTCTGGACGGACTGGACTTCGTCGGGCAGGGCCGTGGGCGGGGGATAGGAGTGGGGCATAAAGCCTATGCTGGCTCCCTCAGACAACGACCGCAACGTGCGTTGCAGACCCGCGCAGGTAGAGTTCAAGACGCGAACACAGCGAGGGCCTTGTTGACACCCGAAGGGGATGATCAAAGACCGGGACGCCCGAAGACCGGGACACCCATGTCCAGGAAGGCTTGCTATTATCCGATAACCTGCGTTCACTGGCATTAGTTTAGTAGCCACCAATCTCAAACCATATGGACACGATGAACCAGATGCCGCCTGAACTCGAGCAGGAACTCGAAGCCATCGTCCCCAACTTCGTCAAGTCGGTCGAGCGAGCCAAAGCGGAACGGGCCAAAGCGGAAGGCGCCGATGTTCCCATCATCCTGACGATCCACGCCTTCGCTAACGAACCGGAACTGGCCTACGCCTGCATCGCCTATGCATCGGGTCAGGGAGTGTCCCTGTTGTTCGCCCCGACCGCCTCCAGCGACTGATCCGCCCCGTCTCTGATCGGCCCTGTGTAGACGGCACTTGCTGAAGGCAAGGGGGCGCGAGGCAAGGGGGCGCGCTGCGATGGGCTGGCCGCCTTTGGCTTGGGAGGTTCCCTTTGGCATAGATCCGGTATGGACCGGATTCGATATGGAGCTGACAGGGTATGAAACGGGCCGGGCACGGATCGCTTGCGTTTCTTGCGCGTTTTCAGTAGGATCAGCGGCATGAGGGGCGCTTCTTGATCAATTATCTCTGATCTGCCACCCATGTCGCCCCGCCCCATGCCCCTCATCTCTCCCGAGTACCGCCAGTTCGTCCTGGACCGCGCCCCGCGCTTCGCCGCCGCCGTCGACCACGCCCGCAAACGGGGCGGGGAAGCCACCACGACGCTGCGGGCCTTCCGCGACAACCCCTTCCTGCTCTACGCCGCCCTCTGGTACGCCGCCAGCGAGGGCGTGACCGTCACATTCAACCCGCCAGCGCGAGCGTAAGGCGCAACTAGCGTAAGGCGCAACTAGCGTAAGGCGCAACAAAGCCGCTCCATCCCGAAAGCCTTCGGGGGACGGTGACGTTCGGGACACGGTCTGGCATCTACAATCGCCGCTGATATCCTGCGCCGTAAGAGCCTGCGATCCAAAAAGACGCCCATCACGGGCGTCTTTTTGTGTTCTCCCATTTTTTGTGTTCTCCTATTCTGATGTCTCCGTTGATCATTCTGATGTCTCCGTTGATATGGATCCCTCGGTGATGTGAATCCCTCCGTCTTGCCGCGCCGGGATAGCCGGCGATGCTTCCGCGACGGGGCCGTGCGCGGGCGCACCGATCCTTCGCCGGTTGCCGCGATGGCCTTAAACTGGAAGGGAACTGCAGTTCACAACGCCATGGGGCACCATGCTTCATCCGCTAACCCAATTCTCAACGAAAACTATGTCTTCGCTGCCTTCGGCGCCGCCCGCGCGCCGCTCCTGTCCCGTCCACAACCGATTGGAGGCAGTCATGTCCCACGTCAACGGCTACCTGTTGGCGCCCGTGACGAGCCTGGCGCGGGAGGCCGGGGTCTCCCATTCGGCCCTGTCCCGCGTCCTTTCTGGCCAGGCCGCCCCGTCCTTCTCTCTGGCCTGCAAAGTGGCGCGCGCCTTGGAACGACGGCTGGGTGCGGTCCTGCCCGGAGGCCGTTTGGACCCGTGTGAGCTCTTCTCCCTGGACGGCACGTATCCCACGGCTTCCGTCTGCGACCTCGTCGGCTGCCTCAACCGCCCCGATTGTTGGCTGATCCGGGCCCCGTCCCGGCGGCCGGCTCGATAACCATGACCCGCGATTTCTGAAACTCGCGGTTTCTGACGGCCTCACCCAAAGAATCATCCCGAGCATTATCTTGAGACTTATCCTAACCCACAGGGGACGTATGCCAGCCACTTTCACTCCAACCGTTCCCACTCAAACCGCCCGTTCCCGAATTCGCGCCGTCCCCGCTATGCCCAAAACCCGTGCTCCGGGGCCGCCTTCTCGCCACCAGATGCCAAGCCCTGAACCGGGTCCTAAGCCAAGCCTTGGATCGGGCCAAAAGCTAGGTCTCCACCAGGTCCCGGTACAGAACCGCATCCGCGTCCTGCTCATCCACATCCCTAAACTCAGCATCCGGGGGCAGGCACGCCTCGCCGCCGAGGTCGGCGTGTCCCGCTCCACCATCAGCCGCCTCGTGGGCGGCCGCATCAACCCGTCCTACCGGCTGGCGCGCGGCGTCACCGACGCGCTGGAAAGGTTCCAGGGACGACCGCTGGACATGCGCGACGTGTTCTCCACCGACGGCACCTACCCGACCGGGTCCGGGTGCGCGCTCTGCCGCTGCGGCGGCTGCTTGCCCGAGGAGGCTTGGACGCAGGGCGGCCGCCTGAAGCCGGAGTGGCGCAACGCGCGGCCCGGCGACTGGTCCCGCTCCCCCCAGATGCCCGGCCCCCAGGCGCAGGCGGTGCCCCCGACATCCACACCGCCGCGGCCTACAAGCGGGGCCACCTGATGGCACCTCCGCTGCTGTCTTCACCATGGGACTTATCTGCATCTGCTTCTTCATCTATTTTTTCTTCGTAGGATTCATTACCCCACGCTTCATCCACCCCTAACTCCGCCTATGTCCATGCTCACCCCGCTGCGCCGCAACGCTTGCAAGCCTTTGCCTGCCTCAGACTTCCTTGAACAAACCGCCTCGGCACCAATCCGGCGCCCTCGGCCGGTCAGCCCCGAAGCAGGGGGCGCGAACGGGCCGGCTCCACTCTTCGACCCAGTCCTACGCTCACAGCTCCGACAGCGCCTTCTCGCCCTGCCCTACCGGCCCTTCCTCCAGGCCGTCGCCCACCTCCTCAGCGCCCAGGGCTATCAGGCCGTTGCCCCCGCCGGGCGCACCCGCTTCAAGGGCCAGAATGCAGGAGGCTGGGACCTCGAGGCGCGCTATGCGGCGGACGAGGTCGGCCCGCGCCTGTGCGTGGCCCGCGTCAAGCAGTTCGACGCCCAGCCCGTGGACCTGCGCTACGTGGACGAGCTGCGCGGGGCCGCCCTGCGGGCCGGGGCGCACGAGGCCCTGCTGATCACGCTCTCCACCTTCTCTAAGCCCGCGCGCTTGGGCGCCCTGTCCCGCCCCCTCCCGGTACGGCTGGTGGACGGGGAGGCGCTGCTGGACGACCTGCTGGGGCAGGAGGTCGGGGTGCGACCGGTCGCGGAAAATCGCAAGACAGAGGAAAATCGCAAGACAGGTGAAAGCAGAAAGACAGGGAACTGGGAGGTGGACGACACCTACTTCCGGCTGCTGGAGCGGCGTTTCGCGGAACAGAAGGCTGCGGAGCGGCGGCTCGTCCGCAAGACGGCAGGCGCGGCGGAGGGGGCCATGTCGGCGAGGTCCGCCGCGCCCCCGGCGGGACCGGGACGAACCGCCACGGCACGGTGTTCCGGCCGCGAACAGGTTCCCACCTTCCGGGTCACGATCACGCTCCGCCGGAGCATGCTCCGAGGGGGACAGGACGGACTGGTCGGAGGGCGGTAATGGCGCCTCATGCTTTGACGCACGCATCAGAAGCCTCCAAACGATGACCTGGCGCACGCACCTGCTCGTCGGCGTCAACGCCCTGTGGCTCCTGGCGCCCCTGCCGAACGTCCTCACGCGCGACGCGGCGGGGCTGCTGGCGCTGGCGGCCGGCGTCGGCGCGCTCCTGCCGGATCTCGACGCCGCCCGGTCCAAAGTGCGCTCCCTGAACATCCGGGGCGTTCGGCCCCTCGTTCCCCTGGCAAACGCCCTCTACCGCACTTTCGGACACCGGGGCCTCCTGCACTCGCCGCTGGGCTGGGCAGGCTTCGGGCTGCTCTGCGCCGCGGCGGCCCCGTGGCTGAATCCCGATGGGTGGGGCTGGGGGCCGTCCCTGGGCCTGTTCGTGGGGTACGGCAGCCACCTGCTCGCCGACAGCGCCACGCCCAGCGGCATCCCCAGCACGGGGCTTTCCCCCCGGATCGTACATGGCCGCCGTTTCCACCTGCTGCCGAGGCGCTTGCGGATCGTCACCGGCTCCCCGGCGGAGGACGCGCTGCTGCTCCCGCTGGCGATGGGCGCCGCCCTGCTCCTGCTGCGCGCCTTGCTCCACAACTGACGACCAAGCCCAATGAGCAAAGTGGATAATCGCGAGACTGATGCTGTTGGACGCGGCGCCTGACCGGCCGCTCGTGCGTCTCACGCCCATCTGTCTCAGGTCCCTCAGTCCAGGGTCCTTCACCGCCAGCTTTATCAACTTCACTTCCTGAACTCTACTTTATCGGTCCTATCACCACACCCATGCCTCACATCCGCCCCTCCGCCCGCCCCGCCCGCCAGCGGCGCTTGCGCCGCCTCCTGCGCGATATTCGGAACGACCTCCTGCTGGAGCGCTCGTTCAAGCCGGGCCGCCGGGACCGCTCCTCCCATGGGCGGCTCTTTGATGCCCCCCCGGCCGACGAAGATTTGGCCGACGAAGGCCAGCCGACGAGAACGTCCCGGCCGTAGAGGGTGCCGTGACGCGGGACAGGGCGGTACGCACAGCGGCGCGGGGGACTTCTGGACCCAGCTCGGCCGGCCTCCTAGTTACCGTCCCGTGCGTCGGGGCAACCCTGCGTGCCGAAACCCTCCCTGTGGGGGCACAGTGGGGGCGTGGGGCGGCAGGAAGCCGGCCCGAAGGTCCTCCGCTCGCCGCCTTCCGGGCGGCAGCGGGGACGAGCCACGACCCGGCCAGGGTGCGCCGTCGACCGCCCCACCACGTCAACTCCCTCGATTAATCTTCTGTCTGGAACACGTCACTTCTAAACTCTATTTCCTAAACTCTATTTCCTAAACCATGCCGCCTATGGCCCACCCCTTCCACGAACCTGCCGAGACCCCGCCCCACGACCTGCCAACCCTGGGTGCGGAGCCGATGCAGGCTTCTTCACCAATTTCTGCACGGACGCCGTTCGTCGCCGAAGTGCGCCGCCGGAGCGTCAGCCGGAGCGGCTCCTTCGAGGGACGCTACTTTGAGGGAGGCCACTTCGTCCCCAGCGCCTCGCTCGTTCTTACGCCCGCCTTGCGCGCAGGAGGGCTGTGGCACGCCTTGCCAGGCGAGGAGATCAAGACCCTCCTCCTCGTCCTCACCTTCCTCACCCCGGACGGCGCCTGCCGCCCCACCCTGGCCGAGCTGGCGCCCGCCATGCGCCTCCCCGCAGGCAAGGCCCGCGCCCGCCTGGAGCGGCTGGCCGCCTGCCGCTGGCAGGGAGCGCCGGTCCTGCATGAACTGCGCCGCGACAGCGGCCTGCACGCCTTCATCCCCGCGCCGGGTGTGCTCCGCGCCGTGGAAGCCCCTCCGCAGCCCCAGGAGACGTCCCATGAGCTTCAGGAGCCGCGTGCCGCCGGGCGGGAGGCGGTGATCGCCCACAGCCGCGCGCTCTACGCCCGCCCACGCGCCGAGGTGGAGCGCGAGATGGCCGTGCGGATGGGCTGGGAGGACCCGGAGGCGTTGCGGCAGGAGCGCGAGCGGGAGGAGGCCGCCCTGACGGACGGGCAGAAGGACCTGCTGGCCCGGCTGCTCGGGCTGGGGGTGGAGCGGACGAAGGCGCTGGAGCTGCTGTCTGGGCACTCGCCGGAGACCATCCGCCGCCAGGTGGCGTGGCTGCCGCTGCGGGGGGCCAAGAACCCGGCCCGTTTCCTGGTGGCCGCCGTCGCAGGAGATTACGCGCCGCCAGCGGGGTGGCACCCTCTCCCTAGCCGGCGGGGGACGCAAGGGGAAGAGGCGGCAGGGGAAGAGGCGGCAGGGGAAGAGGCGGCGGGCCGGGACGCAGTCAAGCGCGCGGCGGAGCTGTCGCCTGACGTGCGTGAGACTCAGCCGCCGGAAGAGGACCAGAGAGATAAAGAGAAGCGAACGGTCGGAGGGAAGCCGGGGCAAGAAGACATGCCCGCGCCGCACCTGGAGAGGCTGCCCGATGTGGGGGTGTTGCCTGATGTGGGGGGGTTGCCTGATGAGGAACCCCTCGATGTGGGGCTTAATATGGGGATTGATATGGGACGGGTCTTGACACTCCCCGCTTCCGAACCCGTTGACGCCGAACGGCACAGCACATGAGCGGACAAGACGCGCCTCGCCTCCCGCAGACAAAGTCCGGCAGGTTGATCGTCGGCGAGGCGGTCGGCGTCTTAGCCGGTCTGCCCGACGACAACGTAGACCTGACCGTCACCAGCCCGCCCTACGACGACCTGCGCCGCTACGACACCCCCACGCCCCTCGACCTGACCGCCCTGGGCCAGCAGCTGCTGCGTGTCACGAAGCCCGGCGGCGTTTGCGCCGTAGTGATCGGGGACGCCTCCCACGGCTTCGCCAAGTCCCTCTCCTCCTTCCGCCTGGCTGTGACCTGGTGCGACCGCCTCGGCTGGCGCCTGTTCGAGACCTGCCTCTACCAGCGTCACGGCAGGCCTGGCCCGTGGTGGCGCACCCGCTTCCGCGTGGACCACGAATACATCCACCTGTTCTTCAAACCGTCTGGTTTCAACGGGGATCGGCCCAAGACCTTCCACAAGGATTTGCTCTTCATCCCCACTAGGCACGCCGGGGAGAAGGTGTCGCGCGCCCCGCACCGACGCGCGGCCCTGAAAGATCGGGGCATGAAGGACTGGAACGTACCGCCACCCACGGTCCAGCCTCTCCAGTGCCGTGGGACAGTATGGCCGTATGCCGCCAGCAGCGCGGAGGGCAACCGACGGAAGAGCCGGCATCCGGCCACCATGCCCGACCGGCTGGCCGCAGACCTGATCCGCTGCTTCTCCGATCCGGGCGACCTGGTGCTGGACCCGCTGATGGGCAGCGGCACGACCTGCGCCATGGCCGCCCGCCTGGGCCGGCGCTACCTGGGCGTGGATGTCTCGGCTGCCTACTGCCGGTGGGCCGAGGAACGGCTCCGGGAGGAGGCACGAAAGGGGGTCAGGTCAGCAGACGGGGCGGTCACGCCAGGCATAAAGGTTACGGCGGCGATAGGAGGCCGCAGAATAGTCACCCGGAAAGCAGCCGCGCCAGAGGCGAATGGCAAAGATGCAGAGAACGACGGGCAGGAGCCAAAAAGGAAGCGACTCAAAAGATGAGAGGCCCTAAGGATGTGATGCCGCCCCGGCCTCGGGCCGCACCGCTCGCCCGGTGGAGCGTCCCGTTCCCTGCTCAGAGCGTCCCGTTCCCTGCCGAACTGCTCGACCGCGCCATGCCCGCCCTCACCGACACCGAGTGGCGGCTGCTCTGCGTGGTCGTGCGCCAGACCCTGGGCTGGCGAGACAAACAGACCGGGGGCCGCAAGCAGAAAGACTGGCTGACCCAGAGCCAGCTCACCGCGCGCACCGGGCGCACCACAAAGCCGGTCGCCCAAGCCATCTCTTCCCTGACCGCGAAGCAGCTGATCCAGGTGGTTTCTGACGGGGGTGAAGCCCTCCTGACCCCGGACCAGCGCCGCCGCCATGCGGGCCGGCACTGGTTCCAGCTCCACCCCCGGTGGAACAGCGCCTGGGCGGTCAGAGCAAGCGGACAGGGAAACGCCACGGCTTCTTCGAACGCACACCGGAAAGATGGTCCAAGTGGAGAAACTCCTGGAGAAACTCCGAACGGGGGAAGTCCGCACGAGAAAGGCGGCCAGGGGGAACCGACCGTGAACCGGAGGGGGGTGGCACATCATCCAGGCCTGCTGGCTGAAGCGCACCGGGTTTTTTCCGCGGAGAAAGTCCACACAACAAAAGAAAACGATTACAAATATAACTACAAATACAGCCACGAAAGATACCATGCCGGCAGGCAGGGGGGCTTTCTTCACAGCGTTCCCAGCGGAAGTTCACAGAGGACATCCGCACCGATGCAGTCGGCAGGAAGTGTACAGAACAATCAGCATGGGAGGAATCGCCTCGACCGGCACACAGGGGAGATGACGGCCTACAGCTCTCAAACCGTTCTGCTCCACACCATATGGGACCGGGAGGCCGCGGGAAACCGCTGGCGCTGGCACAAAGATCTCGCCCGGTGGATTACATGTGAGGTGAACGAGAAGGAGAAAAACGTGGTCGGTGACAAGGCGACCGAAACAAGCAAGTAGCACGACGGAGGCGGGGCATGATTGGCAAGCGGAACCCGCCGGCGGGCAGTACGGACTGGCGGGCGATGCAGCACGACAAACCGCAATCACGAAATCTAACACCGCGACGGACATGAGAACCGAGGGGGCTGCCAATAGAAATGCACCATTGATGGTGCATTTCTTGCTGAAACCGTAAGGATTTAGGCGGAAGATTTTAGTGTTTTCGTCAAAGATGTTTGGCCTCATGGCACGATGCGGATTCTGCATCATGCCGCGCCCAAATCTGATCTCTAGACAACACCTGCCTACGATTTTTAACCATTAACCGGTCATACCTATGGATCGGTGCCCGGATTCACCGCTCCACAAAAAATTTTGCGGCTTTTTCCTCAAAACACTTGACTGCAATGACTTTAAGCGTTATAATCCAACAAATTGCCGCTATGTAAGCAGTCCGACGACCCCTCAGAATCCGGCTGGGGCGCAGAAGAGGGGATGGCAGCGTATGAGGGGACGGGGAACAGGGGCCGGTCAGGCAGTGGTGTTGTACACGAGCCAGCAGATGGCCGAGCAGGTCGGCCTTTCGGTGGATACGATCCGCCGGATGGACAAGCGCGGGGAGTTCAAGCCGTCTCATGCCACGCCGGGAGGCCAGCGCCGCTACACCGAAGACGACGTGATGCGCTTCCTTGAGACGCGGCGCCGCGCGACCGGGGGCAGCCGGTGCCGTGCGATCTCCTTCATCAACGTCAAAGGCGGCGTCGGCAAGACGACCCTCTGCATCACCCTCGCCGGCGCGCTGGCTCAGAAGGGCTACCACGTCCTCGTCGTCGATGTTGACCCCCAAGCCAACGCGACCCAGGGTCTGGGGCTTGATCCTTATGACCTGCCGCAGACGATGGCACAGGTCATGCTGCCGGAGGGTGAACGCGACAAGATCGCGATCACCGACGTCATCCGCCCGCTCCCGGACCTCCACCCCCACCTCTTCCTCGCGCCGGGCCATCTCGACCTGGCCCGCGCCGACCAGCTCCTGACCCTGCACCGCGTCCAGCGAGAGCTGGTTCTCGACGAGGCGTTGCGGGGCGTCGTCAGCGAGTACGACTTCGTCTTCATCGACTCGCCGCCCACGCTCTCCAACCTGCTTTCCAACGCCATGTGCGCGTCCGACGGCATCATCATCCCGATCGACGCCCAGTACGCGCTGCGCGGGGTCGAGATGCTGGACCAGGAGCGGCGCATCTGCGACAAGGTCAGTCCCCACGCCGTGACGCTCCTCGGGGCGGTCCTCAACAAGCAGATGCTCGCGACAAACCTGCATACCTCCGTCCGGCGCGAGACGCAGCTTCTCTTCGACGGGAACGTCTTTGAGACGATCATCCCGTATCGCACCGAGATCGAGAAGTCGCCCGGCTACCGCCCGGTTGTGTTCGGCGCCAGTCCCGTGGCGGGACCTTACTACGATTTGGCCGCGGAACTGCTGCGTCGGCTTTCCGCGGCGAGCGACCCCGTAGGCTCCCATACCGCTGCGGAGGCGGACGGAACCATGGCGCGGAGCTAAACGCGGGTCGGGGATTTGTGTTCGCAAGGGTCGCAGGATTATATTCGCGGAGTCAGGATTATATTCGCGGAGTCAAGATTATGCCAACAAAGTTTGAACTAGAACGCGACGCCCAGCGGCTCGCCCGGCACCGGCGGGTTTCGGAGCAGATCAAAGAGACTGACAAGGGGATGAGCCGGGAGACCAGCCGCACGCTCCTGCTTTACACAGGTGACATCGTCCCGGATCCGGACCAGCCGCGCCGCTTGTATGACGAGGACGTGGCGGCGCTCCAGGAACTGGCCGCCTCGATCGGCGCGGTCGGCGTACTCTCGCCGATCCAGGTTCGGCCCGACCCGGACGTCCCGGACAAGTACATGATCATCGTGGGCGAGCGGAGGTGGCGGGCGTGCCAGATCGCCGGGGTCAACCGGATCGAGGCGGTCGTCCGGGAAGGTTGGGACGCGTTCCAAATCCGGGCCGCCCAGTACGAGGAGAACGAGAAGCGCCAGGACGTCTCAGACATCGCCCGCGCCCGGTCCCTGACGGCGATGCGTCAGTCCGAGGCGGGCAAGAAGCGCGGGTGGGAAGAGATCGCTGCCCGCCTGGGCTTGCAGCGCAACCATGCAATGCGTTTGGTCGGCCTCCTGCAACTGCCTGACGGGGCGGTGAGCCTGATCGACCGCCGCCTCCTGCCGGGCACGCACGGAGCGGAGCTGGTGCGCCTGCTCAAGCGCGTTCCCGACGAAGACGTCGTGGCGCTGGCGGAGAGTTGCGCGTCCCCCGTGCCCGGCGGCAAAGCACGGTGTCCGGTCAAAGAACTGGCGCGTACCGTGACAGATCGCCTGCAAGCCATCCACGAACAGCAAGCCGTCAAAGATCAACAGGTGCCTCTCACAGGAGAGCAGCAGACCGATGAGCAGTCTGATGAGCAGTCCGAAGGGATTCGTTCGGGCAACAACGTAGGCAGGGACCTGTCCGGTGCTTCGCGGAGACCGGTTGAAGGTACTGAGACGGTCGCGCTGGAGAACCGAGGGACCGGATCTCGAGCGACAGGAAGTACGGCAGGTGATAAAAGTACGGCAGGTGATAAAACCTCGGGAGGCGCGGGAGACGGGCATCATCACCCGCGGGTTTTCGTCCTGGAACTGGTCACCGCTTGGAAGTCCGGCCTGCTGACCGTATCCGAGCAGCGCCTTATCCGCGAAGCATGGCAGTCCCATCCTCTCCTCGAAGATGCCTTGATGAAGCAGTTCGACGCATCATCCGAAACAGGGGCTGACCAGGGAACGAACTGAATCCCCATTCTGGAAACCCTCGGAATGCACCATTGATGGTGCATTTCCTGTTGGAGACGGTCAGCTTGGAGACGGTCTCCCCACGGCCAGATTCTGACAGGCTCCGGCCCGGCATGGCTTCAGGCGGCTTGTGCGGTGATCTTGATGGTGGTGCTGATGGTTCCGTCGTGGAAGCACGGGGATTCAAAACAACGGTTCAAGACAAAAAACGGTTCAAGACAAGAAGATGATGGGCAGAAGAAAATGACAGAGCGCACAAAAAGCCAGCCGGAGGACCGAGGACTCGAAGGGCAAATCACCGTCATGGCGGACTATTTCAGTCTCGCCAACGAAATCATCCAGCCCGACCAGTACGTCAGCACCTCGCGTTATTTCTGCCTGAAATGGGAACCGTCCTTGGGATTAGTGGGCGCACGCATCATCCGCGTGTTGCGTTCTTTGGGATATTACAACCGTCAGACCGGCGAGATGCGTGACGGCATCCCGATAGACTTGCCGGAACTGGCCGCCTTGTGCGGATTTTCCGTCGCGACGATCAAACGCGAGTTCGGCAGCGGCAAGGACGGCAAGGCCGCCAACCCGTTTCTGCATATCTTCGTCCAGCGCGAGAAAAATTATAAGCATGACGCCGTGACCGGACAGATCTGGCGCGAAGAGAACATCTACCGGGTTAAGATGGACGACCCGGTCCATCCGGACGATATGCCACGTTTGCAGCAGCTCTGGGAAAGTCGCCAAAAAGGCGGGGGAGGAGGAAAAAGGAACGACGAGACGACGAAAAAGGCCCTTCAACCTCCTTTCGACCGTAAGGCGCAAACTGATCCTTACGGTATCAACGCCCGTACAGCTCAAAATGAGCCCAATGGGGAGACCCGTAAAGCTCATCCTGCTTCTGAGTCGAGTCAGGATGAATCGAAAGGGAAGCAGAATGAGTCGAAACCGAGTCAAGTTGACTCCGAACCGGTGCAGAATGAGCCGACTCTTACAGACTACTCTTCCCTTCCCAAAACACTTTTGAATTCCTCTTCCGACGCCCCGGATTTTTCGCTCTCGCTTTTTCCGGAGCCGGAGCCGACAGCCGCTCTTGTGCCAGATTGGACAGCTCTCTCGGAGCCACAGCAACAGCCCTGGCGGGATCAGGCGCAGCAGGAGCTGGTCGCGATTCACGCCGGCACCGGGATCACCCCCAAACCTATGCTAATCGAGGTGCGAGCGAGGAACATCTACAGTGCTTCGCTCAAGAGAGGGAGCTGACTGCCGGAAAGCCCGCGGATCAACGCCCGTGCTCATCGGGGAGAATCCCCCGAAGCCTTCAAGCGGTCATCCGGCTGTGCCGCAAGCCGCCGCGAACTCAGTTGGCGTCCACTTCCATGAATCGTTCCATTACTCGCGGAAGCGGACCAGGAGATATCTGGTGAGCGCCCGACCGATCAAGCGCAGTCGCGACTCGCTGGTCCAGACATGAGCAGCTGGTTTTGTCCAGTGATGGTTGGAAGCACCTAGCGGTATTCGCAACCGGGGAGTGGCCCTCCATGGCAACCACGATTTCTGGACGGGGAGTGAGATCGGGGAGTGAGATCTGGAATAGGTGCCGTACCTGGTCTGCCTCACTCCGACGACTATCTGGGGGATTGGGGAGGCGAGCGGCGATGCCAGCAGTGTCTCTCGGTCTGCGAGCAAAACGGCCTGAACCACGACGTGCAGCCATCCCTGACAGCCATGCGGAGCCGCCTGGCGCGGGAAAGCGGGTGCCGGGCCGTGGAAAAGCCGGGAGCGTACTACCAGCGCATCTTGCCGGCGCTATTGGATGACCACTAGGTCCTCGTGCCTAAGCCGGAGGAAGGTGACCTGGAGAAAACCCACCAGTGGCGATGCAGAGTTTCAGGATGCAGAAGAGGCTCTTGAGCTTCTTCTCTAGAGAAGAAGCCTGGAGCAAGCGAATGAGGCTGCCGATAATGAGGCTGCCGCTGAGGGCGAGTGTTAGGTCTCGGACGCTTCCGGGTCAGCGACATCAGGGCCGAAATTATTATCAGGGCCGAAATCATTTTTGGCGGGGTGACTGCCCCAAAGTGCGGGGATGGCTTAGGCCGGAGCGGCTGTGACGGGCGGAAGATGTTTCGATAAGTTTTGCAAAAAACTTTTTGTAAATTCTTGTCAAAGTGGTTGCGGATTTCGAATAATTGTGTTAGGATAGTATATCCACTCGCCGGATATACCCAAGGCTTGCGGATGTTGCTCGGGACTGGTCGTTCTGGTCACTGTCGGCACATCGTAAAATCACCGGTTCGCAAGCTCTCGATTTCGGTTGCTTGTGAAGCGTGTATCTGCTCTTGCTCAAGCCTGCCCTCAGGCTACGCGGTCATTTCGGGTCATACCGGCGCACTCTGGGGTTCCTCCTTCTCTTCTCTCCTAAGAGCGACGCTGTTTCAGAACGATTGCGTTTCTTTGCGGTTTCGTCTGGTGCAGTCTAGTTTCCTTGCTCTATTTCTCAACCTTTTACTCGTTGTCGTGACGGGTCTTTTTCGCGGCTTTTGACTCTTCATCCTTAACACTGGTGGACATATCTCAGTGGCAGGCGACGAGGCTCTGTTTCTTTGTGATGCTCTGCTTGTGTCGGAGCCACTGATGCCATCGGCATATAGGCACGCCGGATACAGGCATGCTAGGCCGGGCTTTTGCGGCTCTCACCCGAGCGTTGAAACGCTATCATTGCTGGACAGGTCTTCAAAGATGACGGACGATGCTGTGATCTCACCCCCCGGCTTTCTCCGCTCCGCCTCCCCCGCGGCCGCCGCCCGGCTGGCCTCGCGGGAGCAGGGCGAGCGCGCCTGCCGCGGCCTGCTCTGGCTGGCCGTCAGCGCCTATGTGGCCGTCTTCGCCAGCCTGACCTTCCGGCTCTACGACCGCTTCGCCACCACGTCCTACGACCTCGCCATCTTCGACCAGGCGGCCTGGCTCATCAGCCGGGGGCATCCCCCCTTCGATCCCATCTTCGTGACGGTGCGCGGCCTGCCGCTGCTGGCCGACCACTTCAGCCTGGTCCTCTACCTGCTCGCGCCGCTGTACTGGCTCTGGCCCAGCGCCAAGACGCTGCTCCTCGCCCAGACGCTGGCCCTGGCGCTGGGGGCGCTGCCGCTGTACGCCCTGGCACGCAAGCGGCTCGGGTCCGCCCCGTGGGCGCTGCTGCTGGCCGCCGCCTACCTGCTCTACCCGGCCCTAGAGTGGTCGGGGACCTACGAGTTCCACCCGGACACGCTCGCCACGCCGCTGCTGCTGGCCGCCTTCTGGTTCCTGGAGGGGCGGCGGCGGGGACCGTACCTGCTCTGCCTCGCGCTGGCCCTGACCACCAAGGAGACCGTGGGGCTGACGGTGCTGGCCCTGGGCGTGTACGCCCTGCGGACCGACCGGCGCCTGGGGCTGGCGACGCTGGCGCTAGGGGCGGGCGGGCTGATAGTGGCCCTGCTGACGATCCGCGCCTTCAACGGGGGGGCACCCTCGGCCTTCTTCGCGCTCTACGGGCCGGACGGGGCGGGGCCGGGCAGCCTGCTGAGGACGGCGCTGACGCACCCGCTGGTCTTTGTGGGCCGGCTGGGGACGGTGGGCAACGGCGTGTACGTGTTCCAGCTCCTTTACCCGCTGGCCTTCCTGCCGTTTTTGGCCCCCGAGGTGCTGGTGCTCGCCCTGCCCGCGCTGCTGCTCAACCTGCTGTCGGCGCGGCCGGTCATGCACACGATCCAGCACCAGTACACGGCCCTGCTGACGCCGCTGCTGCTGCTGGCCGCCCTGGCGGGGGCCGAGCGAGCCCGCCGGTGGGGGAACCGGTGGACGCCGCTGCTGCTGGCGGGCGTCGTCGTCGCGGGCCTGGCGAGCGCGGGCGATCAGGGGCCGCTGGTGGCGGGTCGGCAGTGGCTGTCGGCGGGCCTGCCCGCCGCCGCCGTCCGGGAGACGGACGGGCTGCTGGGCCGGATCCCGGAGGGGGCTTCCGTCAGCGCCTCCGCCGGCCTGCTGCCGCACCTGGACCACCGGCGGCGGGTGTACGCCTTCCCGAACCCGTTCCAGTCGGTGGCCTCCGGCCCCGGCGCGCGGGCGCTGCGGCAGATGGAGTACCGGGACTACTCGCCCCAGAACTGGGCGGCGTTGCAGGGGTCCTTATCGGCTGGTCCAGTCGAGTACGTCGCGCTGGTGCCGTCCGTCAGTACGTTCCCGCTGCCGCCGGACAAGTACCCGTCCTTCGTGGTGGCCCTGCTGCACAGCCCGGCCTACGGGATCGTCTCGCTGGGACAGAAGGCGATGGTTCTGCGGCGGGGGGCGGACCATGTCCAGGGCTTGAAGATGCTCTCGGCGAGCAGCGGCGTCGTCATCCCCGCGAGCCCGCAGGCTGATGGCGGCGCGGGGGAGCGCCGCGCCTTGAGCCGGGCTGTCAAGGGCTGGCAGGCAGGGGCCTCTTCGGGGGCCTCTTGCGGGTGCAGCCTCCGGTCTCCTGCCTTGTGACCACTTTGTGATTGAAACGTTGCGGGGATCGTCCGGGCGTGGCGGGATCGTTCGGGCGCGATCATCAGGAGGAACGGCATGTTTTCCTTTCATTCAGGTTCCAAGAGGGCGACGCCGGGCGTCGCACCGAAGCGGCTGCCGAGCGCGTTGGCGCGGCAGGCCGTGCTGAACGTCGGCCTCGTGTGTCTGGCGGCCGGGGCGGTCCTCGGGAAGCAGATGCTCCTGCACTTCTCTTTGTTCAGCGCCGGGGCGGGCTGCCCCTCGCCTGCGGTCACAAACCTCGCCTTGACGGACCTCTACCTGCTGGGCACGGGGGTCGGGCAGGAGACCCTGCGCGTCGAATGGGACGGGAGTGCGGTGGCCACGCAGTTCGTCAATGGAGCAACCCCTAGCCCTACTGTGTTGACCAACAACGGCGGGCATTATACCCTTATTGGACTGCACCCCTGAAGTGAGACAAACGGTTAAGGTGGTATACTCCGAAAGGAAGACCACCGACCATGAGCCTCAAGCGACGCATCTTTACCAAAGAGTTCAAGCAGCAAGTGCTGCGTGAAGT
>JAABUL010001027.1_pt1 | contig 55914 bp, 23 predicted proteins | sample 5559151 | NCBI WGS metagenome assembly JAABUL01 (sample SAMN10711876, study PRJNA513368) | rock metagenome | isolation source: Antarctica rocks | place: Antarctica: Victoria Land, Pudding Butte sud
GTGTTTTGCGTTTCTGGCAAGCGCCTATGCGCCTGACTTTTGGCCTGCCGAGGCACGCGAGGTTACTTTACATCTATATAGAAGGGTTCACCCCCAAATGGTCCATACCCCCAAATGGTCTACGCCTATTCTCTCCAGAACTATAGACTTTGATAGTTTACTTTCGCTTATAAACTTATAGTACTCCTTAAACTAAATAAGTTTTATCGCGAAATCTTTCTAAGAATCCGTCCCGTTGTTGAGTTATAGGATCTTAGTATATAGGCCCTAGAGTACCCTAGAGCTTGAGGCCCGGAGGTCGGAAGTATAAGCTCCGGGTGATACGGAGGTTGACACCAAAAGTCTTGAGCAGTCGGTTCAATGCCACGACTTCGGATGACTAAGCAGCTATGGTAGTCTTAGTATATATAAAATATGTAAATATTAATATTTAGTATTATTAATAGGCTAGGGTATTATTAGGGGTAGCTAAAAATCTTTATAGCTGATAGTATAAGTAAATAAGTAATAGTTATAATACTAGTAGAGGTTACTAACACTACTAGGAAGGATCCTTATAATATAAATTATACTATTACGTAAAGACTTTAGACTTTAGCCCTCGCTGAATATAATATTAATAAGAAGGTTATTATATTAATAATAGGCCTTTTATTATATAAGAATAGATAGTTTATATAATATCTTATAAATAAGGTTAGAGATTATAGGTTTATATTATAGGCATGGATTTGCTAGGTATATTATGTTTTGATATTCGTCCTCGGGAACGCTAAGCCCTACCCGTGGACCCTGTAGATCTCGTAAATACTATAGATATCATGGACCTTATCTATATTAGCTAGATAATAAAGTATATTATATTACTAAATAATAGATCCTTAACAGTTTAATTTAATAGTATTATTTATCTTAAAGGAGGAGTATATTAGTAATATTCTACGTATTAGAAGGCTACTAAAAGTAATAGCTAAGAAAGAGATAATTATTCTTAAGACTAGTAAGCTATCTTTAATAAATCCTTATATTTACTAATAAATTAATATATAAAGATAGAAATAGATAGGAGAAGCCTTTTATATATATTAAATATAAATATTATATCTCCTCCTTTATAATCCTTTAAGTCCTATATTAAAATAGTCTTAAAAGTATTAGACTAACTAAGAAACTATATAAGGGCCGTAGGTATATACCCTGTATATACAAGTATATCATTGATAATAGGGGCTATTTAGATAATTAGTCTGAATATCCTAGTACCCTTTTAGGATCTATTAATACTATAGTCCTTATAAAGTATTTAGATTAAAATCCCTAGATTAATTACTTAGGAGCTAGTAGGTTAAGATATATTAATAGTAGGCTAGGGCTAAAGGCTAAGATTCTAGAGGATTCTAAGTATATTATAGGTTTAAATTAATTAATAAGATATTTCTTTAGGGGCTAAATACCTAAATTTACTAGGCTAAGCGCTAATTTACTAGGGGTTATATATCCTAAATTAAGCCTATAATTAGCTATCTAAAATTATATTATTTAATATAAGGGGCTTATACACCTTATAGGTAATACGTCCGCCTTATAAGTTATTTTTTATTAGGGGCTAATACGCCTAGGCTAGGTAATATAACTCCGCCTAGAGCTATTCTTCTTAGGATTAGAGCGCCTATACTAGGTAGTATATATCTACCTAAGTAATTTCGGCTAATAGCTATTAATTAGGGCTAGTACGCCCTAAGCTACATACTTATATAGGGGCTAGTACGCCCCTAGGATAGAAATCTTTACGCTAGTTAACGCCTAAGTCTTACGCTAGGCTAATAAAGTCCGCCTAAGTAACCTAGTTATAGGCTATTAATTAGGGCTAGTACGCTAGAGCGTAGGCTTAGCTAAGGGTTATAAGCCCTTTAAAGCGCGTTCTTTTACCTTAGATCGTTAGGACGACGGCCTTAGAGGGGGGAATATTATAAGGGCTATAGGTATACCGCCTACGCCCTATATATATAAGTATATCATTGATAATAGGGGCTATTTAGATAATTAGTTCGAATACCCTAGTACCCTTTTAGGGTCTATTAGTACTGTAGTCCTTATAAACTAGGCCTTACCTTAATAATAATAGACGCCTGTCTTTAATTCACCCTCTACTTTAAATACTAGATATTAGAAGATTAGAAGAAGGTTATTTAAATAGATAAGATATTTATATACCTAGGTATTAAGCGTAATAAAGTAAGAGTCTAATAAATATTAAGAGAGAAATATAATTAGATAATAATCTAAAATTATTAAGGTAAATTTATAGAGTTTATATTCTAAGGTTATTTTTTATATAATAGAAAGGGGCCTTATTATATTTAGAAAGATAAGATAAAAGTAGAAAAGACTACTTTAAAAGCGTATATTAATATCTTAAATAAGGTATTAAAGTTATAAATAAGGGTTAAATAAGAGCTTAATATATTAATAAAATGAATAGGCCTAAGAAATAAGGCTAGAAAGAAGCTAGAATAAAAATAGGATAAAGAATGTAATAAAATTATATATAATAATAAAAAGAGAAGTATTAACTAATATTAATATTAGATAATTATCCTTATAAAAAAGCTTATTTTATTCGCTATTTCTTTAAGGCCTAACGCCTTTATTTAAGAGGATAAGGCTCCTAGCTATATATTAAAATATTAAGATAAGGTCTTTATAAATACTAGTATACTTTATATATTATAATATAAGAACTCGCCTAATCTTAACGCGATTAAATTATACTAATAATATATAAAGAGGCAAATTACTTATAAAGGATACCTATAAATTAAAGCTATTCTAACTTAAGTTTAAACTTATTATTAAGAGGAAGAGTTATTATAATTAAGGATCTAATTATAAATAGAGCGTTTATTATATTATATTATTAAGGTTATTAAGTTAAAAGGAGGTAATAAATATTATAAGGATAAGGATAAGGATAAATAAAGTAATATTAGGTTATATATTATTATTAATAGGAAGGAGAAGTACTACTAACATACTATAAGTATTTAGCTAGGTAGTAGTAGCTCTATGAATAACTAAGTATACTAGAACTTAATAAGTAGGATAGTTCAGACGAAAATAATAAGTATAGTATCTAGTACTAGTTAAAAGCTACGTTTAGTATACCCCTGCTTAAGACTTTTAATATTAACCTCCGTAAAGCTGAACTATTTAGGGGTATAGACTATTTAGAGGTAAACCCTTCTAGTACTATAATATTTTAAGGTTTAGCCGCCAAGTAATTTATATTACATGATAGAACTTTTCTTTTCATATCTTCTTTATAAGCTATATACTCTATTATTAACCCTTATAATATCTATCTAAGTACGCTAAAAGATATATATTAGCCTACGGTATCTAATACTCTAATATTAATAAAGATCTATTAATATACGTAGAAGATATTACTAGAACAATAAATATACAGGCTAGAATTAATAGGCTTAGCGGGGTTAGAACAAGAGGTCCTACGTCCTGATATTAGCCTTACGTATCTATTATAGATATTAGCCTTACTTATCTATATATTAGTATTAGTATTAGTATTAGTATTAGTATTAGTATTAGTATTAGTATTATTATTATTATTATTAGTATTATTATTATTATTATTATTATTATTATTATTATTATTATTATTATTATTATTATTATTATTATTATTATTATTATTAGTAGTAGTAGTAGTAGTAGTAATAGTAATAATAATAGTAGTAATAGTAGTAGTAGTAGTAGTAGTAGTAGTAATAGTAGTAGTAGTAGTAGTAGTAGTAGTAATAGTAGTAGGAATAGTAGTAGTAGTAATAATAGTTATAATATTAATATTAATAGTAATAGTAATTAAGTATTATTATTAGTTATTATTATATAAACTCTTATATATTAATACCTAAAATAAGACCTAGGATCTTAGATAATAAATAGAATCTAAAAGATCTTATAAGGATTTATACTTTATATTTATTATAAATATATCTTCTAACTACTTAAGATCTTAATAATTAAGCTTTAAGTATATAATATACTACTTAGAAGCCTTATAAGTTATAAAACTATTATATATTTATAATCTTAAATAACTTTATATTTAATAACTTTACTATTATATAATAGATTCTTAAATTCTATTAAATTTTAAGTAAATTATTAATAATAGTTTTATATATAATTTAACTAGATATAATTTAACTAGATATCTTATATATATAAAGTAATTATTAGATAAAGTTAGAAATATACTTAAAATTATATTAAAATCATTTAAAGATTTAAATTTAAAGGTTTAATAAAGATTTAACTTTTATATATCTTTATTTATATATCTTTATTTATATATATTTATTTATATCTTTACTTATATATATTTATTTATATCTTTACTTATATATATATATTTATTTATTTATTTATAATCTTTATTTATATATTAACTAGAAAATACCTGTAAAAATCCAGATTTTTACGTACATTAGGTAATTCACCTCTACTACCTGGCGATCGTGAGTCTTGGCGCAGTCAGCATATGGAATTTAGTTGGTACACCAATGGAATCAGTCATATCTTTTGCACCAATAAGCCGATTGACGTCATTTTAGGGTGCATGTGCTCCGTAGGCCTATGCGCATCATTTGTACCATCTGAATATGTATCATAATCGGTGGACGTTGATTGGTTGGCAAGGTAGCATACTCAGGCATTTTGGCAACGTCTTGGCGCAGTCATGTCGCACGAATTTGGTATGTAAACTAACAGAATCAATCATATCTTTTGCACCAATGAACGGTACAACATAATTTTTGCATCGTCAGATAGCGACAGTAAAGGCGCATCTTTTGGTACTGACCAATCAAAATGATATGCGCGGGTACATACGTACGTGCGATGCGCAAAATAATCGAGTTTTGATGTTCGTGCTAATCCGAAAGCGGTTATATAGGGGCACTTCTCTGGCAATGTATTGGCTGAATCCATTCAGGGTCCCAATGTCCGGATTTTCTATTATAGTAAAGAGATACTAAGTATAATTATATATTAATTTAGTACTTTAAACTTAATTTAGTACTTTAAACTTAATTTAAATACTAAAATACTTAACTTAAGTCTTAAGTAATAATTTAATAGTAACATTTAAGGTTAGTTATCTAAGCTAATTTATATAGTTAATTTATATTTACTTAATTATATAACTTATAAGATAAGTAATTAGATAAATAAAGAAAATTAACTTTATTTATTTATAAGGTTTATATAGTTAGTAGCCTATTTAGGTTATTAGATAAACTCTATTAATTAAATTATTAATTAAACCCTACTAATAATCTCGCGTAGAGATGGCGACCCTCTTGTAGTGATGTACTTAGACAAATATATAAACTAGTGCCGCCGGATCGATATATCTAAATATCACTATTTCATATAGCTGGTCATTCTACGTAAAGACATCTCAATCAGTTATTTCACACGGATGATCTTCATTTATCAATCTCTATAATTGTTGTTTACTCGAATTGAGACATGTCTTTGAGCAGCTAGATACTTCAGTCTAGGACTTGTTCCACCTGTCTGAGCAGTCTTAGAATATCTGAAACTACGTAGAGACTCCCTGCAACCACAAGTGGGCCACCATTTGCGTACTGAGTGGCCGATTGAAGCGCTTTCGCCAAATCTCTCGGACCCTCCTCCGTCCGATCTAGCGTTCCCAGGCTTCGTGCCGCCGCCGCAATTGCTGTGACTGCTTGCGGAGAGACCCAAGGCATACCTTGGACCGGACCAAATTCAACAGCAACAAGCTTGTCTCCTGGGCGGACGAGACGAGACAGCAGCCCTGGAACATCTTTGCCCTCAGAAGCAGCCACGACCCAGGTCACAGGAAAAGTTGCTTCTCGTAGATTTCGGTCGACATAAGACCCAAGCGCCTCTGCAGATTGGACGTTGTGAGCTCCGTCAACCAGTACAGCTTGTTTCCGACCGGTTAAGGACTCAATGCTGAGTAACTGCAAGCGGCCAGGCCAGACCGTTGTCTGAATCGCTGGAAGAAAGCTACGCGGGTCTAGCGATGGATGAGACTGAGCGAGGAGGAAAGTGACAGCTTCGAATGCTAAGCAGACGTTCGCCTGCTGGTGAGGCTCAAAGGGGTCTTTCGGTACGATACTCCAAACTTGACTCGGTCGTTCAGTATCTTGCGGAATTAGCACCAGGGGGCCGGCGCCAATATCCTTCCCGTAGCTCCTTAGGGTCCCAATGACGCGTGGGTAGTTGGTTCCGTCTACCATACAGGTTATACCCTTTTTCATAATGCCTGCCTTTTGATACGCAATATCTTCCAACTCGTTTCCCAAAAGAGATTGGTGATCTTTGCCAATCTTCGTAATCACAGTGACAGCTGGTTCTTGGAGGACATTAGTAGCATCGTATCTGCCGCCCAGACCAACCTCAACAATACCCACTTCCACTTTTTCCCGATTGAATATCTCGAACGCTGTCGCGGTTAAGAGCTCGAACTCGGAAGCTTTGATGTCCTCAATCTGATCTTTGGCTTTCACCACCGCCTCGACCTCGTGAAATAGACCCTCATTCACAGTTTTCTCGTCGATGGTTATGCAATCCCATCTGTCAATCAGATGCGGAGAAGTGAAACGGCCGCACTTGATCTTGCCAGCATTCAGCATTGCAGAGGCATAGGCGCACACAGAGCCTTTGCCATTGGTGCCAGCCACATGCATTACGCGCCATGGAATTGGGGTGTCTCTGAGAAGTCGAGTGATTCGCGAGAGACCAAGCTCGATCATGGCAGCAGCCCGGGTATCATGTTGAAAAGCGATGAGTTGAGGTGGGGACCGAGCTCTAGCCGAAGTTTCTTATGACAATTACATCGAGTCATTGCTGACTGGTCAACTTCGAAACACTCGTGTCGTTCTAGGGGTTGAAGCATACAAGCGCCGCCAGCCTTACAGTAGGATGAAATATTCTACGCTATTCTAATTAGTCTCGCCTGCCGCTCCTCAGGTTCTTCCCTTGTTCCCTCAGCGCCATCTTCAATCGCTGATCCTGAAAGTCACCTGTTGTCGCGCGCAACCAATATATCGTATCTCTCTATCCTATCGTCGTTGTCGCCCAAATCTGAGCGTTGTGCGGACTTCGCGCGATGGGTTTACGGTAGGCTGAAGTGCTGCTTTTGTCGCGGTGCTGTTTGCGCCTCGCCTGTTGCGTTTATCTTTCGCGTTTTTAGCAGCCTCATTATGCACTCACAATCCTAGTCAAACATTATACTAATCAACAATGTCTCTACAACAGAATGTTCGTCGAGCCCGAGGCTGCCGAGCTCAGACCCACTATCAAAGCAGACCCAACTGCTACTGCACGATCATCCATTCGCCGACAGCGTACCGTCAGATACAGCCCCAATGTTCGCGACCATCAATCGACACTGAGTACCCTGCTTTCTCGCAATCAGAGCCGCTCGCAAGGCCGTATGCGCATGTTAGCAGATCGACGTTCGTTGCTCGAGGACATACGTCGAAGAGACCAAAGGGCGCCCTCGTCTTCGTCTGGTCCGGACGACATGCAGGACCTTGAAGCAGAGGCCGACCTTGCCCATTCAGAGGCGAGTCAGCGCACTCGCTTAGAAAGTGGACGGGCTTTGCTTCGAGATGCATTAAGCTACGAACGTCCAGGCCAACGCAGAAGAGTCGATCGAGGTAACACCCTCTCTGAGACCCAGGTAACACAAGATCTGAACCACCCACTCGGCCCCGACGACATTGAAGGTCTGCGCACAATTTCTAGATCCGAGAACGCAAGGTCTCCGCCTCCGGGCTACATGCCAACCCCTCCATATGCCTCCGGAGACATCTCTGACCGGTCGTCTCCTTACGACCATACCCCTCCTCTGGGTACAGCATTGTTCACGCCGAGGTTTGCGCCAGCTCATAGGCTCGACCGGGAAAACGAACTTCGGGCCAATTTTGAACGCGACGCAGTCCTCGCCAGACTCGCAGTAAGAATGGGTGGAATGAGCACTGCTGCCGAGCGAGAATATGTTGCAGGGCATCGAGCGGAGATCAATCGAATGCGAAGCCGGAACCCGGCCGAGCTGACTCTCGAATACCGCGAGGCCGAAGCTGCATATCTAGAGTCGGTAGAGACGCGACTGGACCTGATGCGCCGAATGAGAGAGCGTGACCTATCCGAGCTGCCTCCGTTACATCGAATGAGTCGGCCTTTTCAAGACATTGTTAGTGCCACTCGAAGACATTCAAGGAGCAACGTTGACGGTCTCGGAGATCGCGAGCGAAGCTTCAGCCCGGATGACGACCAGTGGGAGACGATGCTCACTACTATTCAGCCCGACGAGCGTATCCCAAGCGCTAATTCTTCTTTCACATCCGCAACAGCGTCATCATCTTCTCTGTCCTCCAACGCTGTGTCCTCGTATGGCACGCTTGTCACAGCGCCTTCTACGTCTACAGAGGTAGACGTTTGCCCCATAGATATCTCCGATTCCGAGGAAGATCCAACAGATCTTATTGATGCCCAGATTTCTCAAGCCGAGAGCCAGGCCAATCGAATCGAGGCGCTGTCACAGAGACTCAGTCAGCAACAAAATCGAGACGAGCAGGTTGCGAGGCGTAGGCGCATGGAGGAACGAGAGGAAGAATTACAGCACTTGGAAGCCAATCTTCGTAGGCTTGAGAGACAGATCTCTGAGGAACAGCCTCTTGCCGCTGGACGGCGTAGGCGTGATGGGACGCGCACTGGCCGAGAGAGGCTTTGATATGCTAGCGGTGAAGCTACGAAAGGAGAGCCATCCAAGCGATTGTTCTTCCCCTTTCGACTAGAAGTCCTTGCGGTTGTGATTATCATCATCTTATGAGGTGTGTCTGCTGGAAGCCTTGCTTTAATTTCAATTCGGCGTGCAAAAGACATTGCTCGCTGATTCCGTTGGCTCCTTGCACCTTTTGCCACGGCTTGAAAAGCAGAAGTGTTGATGCATTAAGCGTGCTTATAATTCATCGAATATTGTCCTATCACTGTAACATAGATTGGACAGAATCATCCGAATTTCTAAAATTATGGAGTCAAAATGGCCACATCAAGACTTGTTCCAAGAATCCTGGATCTATTACTGATCGACAAGTGTAGGATCGAAGACTAGTGAAGGCCTATATCGAACGTTCAACCAATGGAGTCTCTCAACCCAAACTTTTAGTCTCCAACCCCTTGTGTGTCTGGCTTCCAACCCTCGTCTTCATGACTGACTATTACCTCATGCACCTCTAATCTATCATCGACAATCTCCTTCCCATTCACCAAGTCAAGCTCGTCGGCCCTTTTGCCAGCCTCCTCTTCATCTTTTGCAATCCCTGCTTTCACATGTCTTTCCACCAGTCTCCTCCTTGCGGTATCAAAGTCGACTTCTACAAGCCACAATTCATCCATCAGCTCTGCCGCCTCTTTCCACAAGCCTTTGTTCAGACTCAGATAATTACCCTCGAATATCACAATGCGCGCTGAAGGGTGTATGGGAATGTCGTCGGCGACTGGATCTTTGACGGAATGGTCGAAGGAAGGAGCGTAAAGTGTCTTTGATTCGGGCAGAAGAGGTTTACGCAACTCTTTGACTAGCTCAAGGAACGAATTGGCGTCGAACGTGAAGGTTGCCCCTCGACGTGCATGCGCCATGGTAGGGTCTGGCATTGCTGATAGCTGCGCACGAGACAGATGGTAGCCATCCATAGGGACGAAGGCGGCGATGAAAGTTGAAGCACAGCCGGGTGCTTGCTCGGTGTGAATGTCATTGAGTTTGTGTGAAACTAGACTGGCAAGAGTGGTTTTGCCTGTAGCATGGTGAGCATGGAAGAGGAGGTGGAAGTCCAGCGCAAGCTGCCACTGCTTCTTTACCTGAGCCAGGTATGCCGGAAACCGCTATCAAGTACCGTTTGGAGGTGGGCGTGGCTGTGTATTTAGCTTCATCGAAGGGTTATTCCAAAGCCCGAGGAGAGAATTTTCCGCATGCGAGATTCACTCACCCCAGGACTTCTTAACTAATCTGTCGACCTGCTCCTCCATATCATCAGCCGTGGACGCAATCACAATGCCGGTGTCAGGAAGCGGATCAATTCAATTAAAGAAGACGAATAAGGGTTTGACATTTCTACCCCACACCTCTCGACAGCCCCGCACTTAGCAATAATATGTGGTGCCGTCTAAAAAGCAAAATTTTGACTGGGGAAAAAGTGGAATTGCAAACGCGGTTATTCGAACTTATGTCCGATGCAAATGCTCCACCCCATGCAAAGCACCCCATTCTTCTTGCAACGCCCTCGCCTGATGCAGACCTCTCCTGAAAGTGGAGGACGCCTTGCTAAATGCTTTCTATTGGTGGAGAGTGTGCAAAACGCCTGAAGGACATGTAGTACTCGTACAGAGATAGCTTAAGCTCGACCCTCATAAAGGAAGCCCACGCCGTCACGAGTCGGAGTAAATTGTGGGGCCATAAGAAACTGCCAGTGCGACGAAGCGTTTCCATTTGCTCCTGGAAGACGGTTCTGCTGCAGTAGCGGGCCAGAATCATGAAATTGCGGACTGGTCCCTCCCGAGTATGAAGATTCTCATCTAAGCTGCGGGCTTTGAGAGGTCAGCATACATGAAATCGTTGGGAACATTTGCAGACGTACTCAAGTCGTTCGTCTTCAGGATGAGTAGAATTATAGGAGGGATTTGGCCCAGAAGTTGAACCAGCTTTATCAGGTTGATCAGTGCCCTCGCCTGGGAGATTATGCAAGGTGTATTACCTGCTGCAACATGCCGTCACTCATCGCTCCAGAAATCTCTTCCCTTTCGGCATCTGATCTTGCAGACACCACTGATTTGGTGACCGCGCGGTAGTCTCGCCCAGTAATGGCGCTCGCGAAGAGAGGGAACTGCTCGTCTGTGATGCCAGCGACATCATATGCATATTTACGCATCTTCTTTTCATCAGCGTCGATGACAGCAAGCCACAGCTTAGCATAGTCTCGGCGGAGCTGCTTCGGTATATCTCTGTAAAGGCCATGGTCATACAAGATGAGATCAAAGTTTGGTCTTCGTCGCGATATGTTCTTTCGAATCGCAATGTTTCCCCCATGTGGGTCACAATGAAGAGGCGTATCTCCAAATATCATCTCGTTGAACACATTTGCCAAGGCAGCAGAAACCTCGTCGCGATCAATCCCATTGGAGTCAAGATAACCAAGATCGTCGAGTCTATGACCGGGAATGTTTTCCATGACTAAGATACGCTTGAGACCCCACTTCACGTCTGGTACTATTAGCGGTGAGCCATGTATCTTCAGGAAGAAGTCTCGTGTGCGTAATGCATTTTGCCCTTCGAGCGCAAAATCAAGTTCTTGAGGCAGAGATGCTTCCATTTCGTTCGAGAGCCATGCAAGGTCATAGTCGGGAAAGAACGTTTTCAACGTCGAGAAAGTCAACCTTGTCAAGAACAGATCGAGTGGAACCCATTCTTTCAAAGCAGGATGCTGCACTTTTACGGCGACCTCTTCCAGGGAGTCTTTCATTGTAGCCAGGTGGACCTGAGCGAGAGAGGCAGCACCTATAGGGGTTCTTTCAAATTCCTCAAAGTGATCTTCGATAGGTGACCTTGGGCGTTTTCGAAAAATCAGCGCTCTTATTCTAGGTAAGAAAGTGGACTGCGAAACATGTCTGAGCAGCACAGAAGCCCACAGAACATAGCTCAAGACTCATCATGAATCCTTGAAACCGGCTGAACAGAAAACGTACTTACCCTGTATCCTGCAATACCATTTCAGCAATCGATTCGTATGAAGACACTGGACAATGATCCTGTAACGGTATGAAGGTTGTAGTCCATTCCTGAGGCAACAGATAGTTCATGCTACTTAGATGCTGTCCCAGCTTGATAAATATCGAGCCATTCTGCTCCAAGACTCGAAGGGTACGCTCTGCGCATCGTTTATGACAAGCTCCCAGAACAGCTTGCCAGTGATCACCATGCTCTTCCTTGGTCTCCAGGGTCAGCTGGTAGCTACCCGGCAAACATTAGCTCGAAAGATCACAACTAGGGGTAGTATTATATATTTACAGGTAACACTTACTCACGAACACTTCGTACCAAGACATTCAGTACGCGAAGGGACCTTTTGGTCGCGGCATAGCTATGCTGTGCAGTGTCTGTAAAAGCAAATATCGAACCAGCACTCAATATCGCCGTAAGAATTATCAAACGTCGCCTGCCCTTTGGTTTGGGTTCGGGTTTTCGATCATCAAATAAGCGGCTCCACAAATTCCTACCGCCTGACGCTGAGAATGGCACAGAGGAAGCCCTGGTCCTGTACCCTCTCGACGGTATACTCCCTGGTAAGAAAGACTTAGTGGCCTTTGCTCGGTATGCCTGTAGATCTGATTTATGTCGTCCCCGCAGACAGGTCCGACAGATCCAGGGGCCATTGCGGACAATCTCAGGCACAGCTTTAGACCCCCGCATTTCCTCGTTCTCAGCGCAAATTCCTTGGCCTTCTGCGAGTGATCATGATGTACACGATTGATACCAGTCCGCAAGCTTGTCTCTAGAACAGACCCCTGCTTAGACCGAAATTTTAGCGCATAAGTATATTTCTCCGCAGGAGGTTTATACCTAAAATCCCTAGGAATCTAGAAAATAGGCTTCTAGATAGCTAATTCTTGAAAATTATAACTATATTAAATAAAATATTTAATTCCGCGCCTTTTTTAAATATTATTTTTATTATTTTTTAATATCTATTAATAATTTAGTATTTATTATATAATAATTATATATAAAAGTAGTAAGATTAAGCTTTATATATTATTAAAAATTATTAAAAGTCTTATAATATATATAAGATATATATAATTATATCTTATAATTATATCTTAAGTCTATTATTTTAATCTTATTATTATTATTACCTCCTTTATTATTATTTAGCCCTTAAAGTTACTTATATATCTATAATCCTTTCTTATTAATAATAATATAAATAGTTTTTATAAGTAAGGCTTATAAAACTTATATTAAGGCGCTTTAATTAATAATAATTTAAAAAAAAGCTATTAAATAAAAGAAAATAATTATTATTATAATGTTATTATCCTTCTTTAAATATAAGTAATATTTATAAATAAGATTTATAAAACCTACTTTAAAGCTCTTTAATTAATTATAATTAAAGAAGAAAAGGGATTACTTAATAAGAAAAGATAATTATTATTATAGTAATATTATATTAAACTTTATAACCTAGGCTTCTATTATATATTTAAAATTAAGAGATATAATTATATTAAAATTAATTAATCTTATCTCTTAATAAAATCCCTGTTATATTATAAGGGCGCTATTTTATAATTTATTTATTAAGTATAAATAGCTTATTTATTACCTTAATTAAAGGCTGTTATATAATTATAATTCCTTTAATTATTAAGTAGGCTTATTTTATAAGTTATTAAGTATATACTTAATATTCTTCTTATATCTTTTTATTAATAATTTAAAAGTAGTACTTATATTAAGGCCTTTTATACAACTTAGGATACCTATTCTTATTAATCTACTTAAAGTTAATTTAATAGTTTAAATATAATATATTAATAATTAGCTTTTTATTTAAATGAATATATAATATTCATTAATAAAAGGTTAATATATAATTTATTATTAAAGTCTCTAATAATAGGTACTATACTATTACTAATTATATAATATAACTATTTATAAATATTATAAGTATCAATTTATATTAAAAGATATAATTTCTAAGATTAATAATTATATTAAATAAGAGTATTTTAATAAATATCTTATTATAATTTAACTTATATTTAAATTAATTTATTATATCTTTAATTCCCTTAATAGTAATAAGCTACTTAATAGGCCCTAATAAATAAATAGCTTTATATATAATAATAATATTATCATTGATTCCTATTCTTAGATTTAAGATTATTTTAAGGTAAAAATTTATAAGAACTTATTAAGCTAAGAGCTTAACTAATTATTAATAACCTTATTAAATTAAGTTATAATATAAGTATAAGAATAAAGGATATTATTAAGTAAAGTTATAATTATATATAAACTCTTATTAAGCTTTTTATTAAACCTATTAAATAACCTTATTTTAAATTATATTATATATAGTTTAAGGATTAAGCTAAATTAGTATTAGATTATAAATAATAGTAGGAATACTATTATATAAATAAAGCTTTACTTATAAGAAGAGAGTATAATTTAAGTAAAGTAAATAATATTAATTATAAGTAATTATAAGGTTAAGCTTTAAAGAATATTTTAAAGAATCTAATTAAAGAACTTAAAGTATAAAGATAGGAATTATAAAGGAATTTGAAAAAATTAATATTTAAAAGAAAACCCTTAGAAAGTAATAATAATAAATAATATAATAAATTTTATTAAAGAAGATAAAGAATCATACTTTCTTTATTTTATTATTATTAAGTTATAATACCTTATTAATATCCTAATTTATATCTATTATAAAGTCCTTAAATATAAAGGTAATAAGATTAGATTTTATATATAATTAAAAATTATATTAAATCTTATAATATATAAAAATTATATATAATAATTATATCTTAAGTCTATTATTTAATATTATTAATTATTATTATTACCTCCTCTATTACTATTTAGCCCTTAGAGCTACTTATATATTTATTACTCTTTTCCCTTATTAATAATATAAATAGTTTTTATAAGTAGGACTTATAAAATTTATATTAAGGCGCTTTAATTAATAATAGTTAAAGAAGAGGCTATTAAGTAAGAGAAGATAATTATTATTATAATATTATTATCCTTCTTTAAATATAAATAAGATAAATAAATAAGATTTATAAAACTTATATTAAAGCGCTTTAATTAATAGTAGCTAAGAAAGAGATTACTTAATAAGAGAAGATAATAATTATTATAATAATTATATATTAAACTTTATAACCTAGGCTTTAATAATAGGTCCTTATTACTTTAATATAATTATATTAAAATTAATTAACCTTATCCTTTAATAAAATCCTTATTATATTATATAAGCGCCGCTTTAAAATCTACTTATTAAGTATAAATAACTTATTTATTATCTTAGTTAAAGATTATTATATAATTATAATCCCTTTAATTTTTAAGTAAACTTATTTTATAAATTATTAAATATATATTTAATATTCTTCTTATATCTCTTTATTTATAATTTAGGATAGGTATTTATATTAAGGTTATATATATTCCTTAAGGTACTTAAATTTATTAATTTACTTAAGGCTAATTTAATAATTTAAGTATAATATATTAATAATTATTTTCCTACTTTAATAAGTATATAATATCTATTAATAAAGGGTTAATATATAATTTACCTTAAAAATAAAGATAAAGATATATTAAGTTATAATTAGCTTTAAAGTTAAGTAGTTAATAAATATATTTTAAATATTTATAATATTATTAAAGTTATAATAATATAATATAATATAATAATACTTAATAAAAAGAGTAATTATTTAATAAAGAATTATTTTAGCCTCTAACTTTTTCCTAGCTTATTATAATATTTATAAATTACTATTAAGGATTATAATATATATAAAATTAATAATAATAAAAAAGGCTTAATAAATAATAATTAATATATTTCTAATTCCTATCCTAATATTAAAGATTAAGGTAGGATTAAAGCTAGCTAGGATTTATTAAGTTAAAAGCTCTACTACCTATTAATAACCTTATAATATAAAGTTATAAAAATAGATAATAATTTTATTATAAAGTATAAATTAATTAATTAAAATATAAATAAAGTTATTATCCTTAATCCTATTAATAATAATTTATTAAGTAAATTAAGGGGTAATAAGATAAATAGGTATAAGGATTATAATAAAGAATATAAAAGCTATTATTATATAAAGTCTTATCTTATAATTAAAGAAATAAGATTTTCTAAAGTATTAGAGAATAATAGGGAATAAAGGATTTATTATTATTATTATTAAGGTTATAAATATAAAGAGGAAAAGTTTTAAAGGATAAAAGAATAATAAAAAATAATAACTTTATAATATTACTCTTATTTAAGTTATAAATATTTACTTTACTTATCTAACTCTTCTTATAAATTCTAGAAGAACCTACTATCTTTTTTAAATATTATAAAGAGAGAATTATCAATTATAATAATAGATTTATACTTAAATAACTTATTTATTTATAAGTAATATTATTCTTTTAATATATTTTTCTATTCTTAGTATAATATTCTTATTAAATAATATTAGTTTCTAAGTATAAGAGATTCTTATTCCTAATATAAAAAATAGAATCTTATTAATTAAAGCTTACTTAATTAATAATATCTTTATATTATTTATTTATTACTTATATTCCTACTTTCTCTCTTTATTTATTCTCTTTTTTTTATAATAATATTAATTACCTTACTCTTTTTATCTCCCTTTAATATAACCTTATCCTCCCTATTATCCTCCTCTAATAATAATACCTTTAATTTATCTTATATTAATATACTTTATACCTCCTACTCCCCTCCTCTTATAAAATAAGTTAAATAATAATATTAAAAAAGTACTTATAAGAGTCCTTTAATATAAAGTTAAAAGTTATAATTAATATATAATCTTATTATTAAATAGGATTAAAAGATAATTAATTTATTAATTATATATATTATAAAGAGCTACTTTAAATCTTTAGAGTTAAAATAATATAAGAGGTTTTAATTTTAATTTAAGAGATTTATATATTAAGATATTTTATATAAAAATAATAAGGATATTAACTTAAATAATAAAGATTAAAATAATATATTAATATTTAATAGCTATTAATATTTAATTTATATTATATATTAAGAGTTAAAGAAATTAGGTAAATCTCCTTCTATTAGGTCTTTTTAATATTTAATAGTAAGTAAGTTATTAAACTTAAGCTTTTTAAACTTCTTAAAGTCTCTTAAGGATAATATTTAAAAGAAGGCGCCTTAACTTATAAAGCTTTTATATATATTAACTTATTTTATATATTAAAGTAAGTATTAGGCTATTAAATTTAAGTTATATTAAATAGTTTAAGTTATAATTATATTATTTTTACTATAATATAAGAAGTATAATAATATATTAAGGCTCCTTGATATATATTTTATAAATAGCAGGATTAAGAAGAGGATAGTAGATCTTTTATTTATTATTAACCTTTATATCTTATATATTATAATTTAAGAGTATTTTAAAGGGATAGTAGATATTAATAAAAGATAGGTTTATATCTTAAATTTTAATCTAAGATAAAACAATAATTATAATAATTATAACTTTATAAAATATAAATTTAAGGAATAATTAGGTTAAAAGAAGAAATTTGTTACCTTAATAAATAAAATAAAATTTATTAAAATTAAGATACTTAGGGGTAAATTAAATTAAGGTATATTAAAACTTTAAGTTTAATTATAAATGATTAAGATTATATATAAATTAAGATATTTTATTTTATTTTATTAGGTTTATCCTTTATTTCTTATAAGTAATTTTATTTATAATATATATTAGATTTATATATATACTATTTATATTATTATTTAAATAGTATTACCTATTATATTTTAAGGGGACTTTATAAAAAGTATTTAAATTATAATTAAGATATTAAAAATAGATAAGGTTAAAGTAGAGCTTATAAGATATTATTTATTTACTCTTATCTTTTAAAATAAAGGAATTAATAAAGGTAATATAATTATTTAAAGTAATTATAAAGAGAAGTAATATAACTTAACTATTATTAATATTTATTAATTATTTCTTCTTAAGCTAATATTTAAGGACTTAAAGATAGTATAAAGAATCCTTTTAATATAAAATATATAAATATTTATTATATAAATATTATATAATAAAAAGGAATAGATAGTAGTAAGACTAAGACTTTAATATCTAAGACTTAATATATTAAGGCTTATTTATAAGATTTATTAGGGTAATTTAAGGCTTATAAATTTATTTACTTTATAATATATTATTAATATATAAGATTAATTTAATATTAATAAAATTAATAACTTTATAAAACTTAAAGAGCTTTATATATATTTATATTATATTAGGATTTTTAATCTCCTCCTTTATATCTTAAGTAAAGACTTTATAAGAAAAGAGAATATAAAGGAATAATTAAGAAGTTACTTTAGATATTAAATACTTATTATAATAGAGTAGATTATAAATAGGATTAATCCTAATAAGTTTAATAATCTAGAATAATAAAAATCCTTTAATAATATCTAGTATAATTATTAATATTTTATTAGATATATAAATATTTACTTTTTATTATATTATATTATTAAGTTTATAGATATTAACCTTTTAAGATAGGTATTATAAGAAGCTTATATAATATTTTAAATAAATAAGGATTAAATTATAAATTATAATCTAAAACTACTTTAACTTATATATTTATATAATAGTAATATTACTAATTTATAGTTATAGAAGGTAATATTAGTAAATAGCCTAATAAATCTTTATAAGATATTTAAAAAGATATTTAGGGTTAATTACTTAATAAAATTTTTAAATATATTTATTATAATTATAAAGAAAGATAAGATAAAGTTAATAAAGCTTATAAAAGAGCTTTTATAATAAATTACCTTAATATCTCTATATATATTAGAGTTAAAGCGTATATTAAAAGTAAAGTTTAAAAGGCCTTAATTTAAAGAGTATTTAATTAAGAATACCTTTAAAGATATTTAAATAATAGCCTTAAATCTCCTTTGATATAACTTTTAAAATATCTATAAAGAAGTCTTTTTAATAGATCTAGCTATTAATTTAATTATTAGTAGATATAAAAGTCTTAATAATAATATAATTAAATATAATAAAAAGTTAATAAATAGAGTAATTATAAATAATATAATTTTAATTAAAAAGGATCTTATAATTATAAATATTATTAATTAATTAAATAGATTAATAAATAAAGTTTTAGAAAATTTATTTAATATTATTACCTAATAATAGTTATATATCTCTATTTAAAATACCTTTTATATATATAAAAGTCTAATTTTTTTCTAGGTACTCTATTATAAAATTCTAATTCTTATTTTATCTTTAAAAGAATTATTAAGTATAGTTATAAATAAAGTTTACTTTAAATTCTATTATAATTCTTAATATAATTTAATTTAATATAGGAATTTAGATCTTTTAAAGTTAAAAGTAATTATTTTATAAGTTATAAGCTATTAAGTCTTAATAGCTTATTTACCTCTTTAATAATATTAAGTAAGTTATAAGAGTTATAAATTATTTAAGATTTTATTACTTTTAATATTACCCCTTAAGAATCTAATACTTTAGATCTTAATCTTTATAAGTCTAAAGTTTAAATATTTAATATATTATTTATTAATCCTTAAGATTTAAGGAGCTCTTAGGAAGAGCTTACCTAAGAAGTTAATAATATATATAAATTAATTTTTATTAATAGAGTTATCCTTATTATATACTTTCTTATCTTTAAAATAACTCCCTTATTTACCTTATTAATATATCCTATTTAAATAAGAAAGGCGTTATATTTACCTAATTATATAATTACATTTATTTTAACTTCTATTAAAATTAAGGGGGGTAATAATTTTAATTAAATCTTTCTCCTTAATATTAAAAAATAATTAATTCTTTTTTTATTAACTTAATATATTATACTATTAGGATTCTAATTTATAAGATTTATAATAAAAGTATATATATTAAGGATTTAATCCTTATATATATTAAACTTAAGCTAGTAGTAATCGAAATTTTAAAGACTACCTTTAATTATAATTTTATATAAATATCTTATAATCTTTTTAATAATTTAATTTAATAAAATTATAGAATTAATAGCTAGGATTATAATATATTAAATAAAATTATAAGCCTACTTAAGCCTTTATAAATAAAGCTCTTTTACTATTTAACTCTTAAATAAAATATTCCCTTAATTTAATATTAGAAGGCTTTAAAATAGTAGGATTAATCCTAAGTTATACTTAAAATAATATTTTATAAGTTAAGATTATAAGGAGGTATAATAGATAATATTATTATAATAATTAAACTCTTTTAAATAATAATATTCTTTAGGATTTAAGAATTAAATAAATATAAGCTATTATTTAAGGTATCTTTTAATATTAATTCTAAATTTTTTAGAATTTATTATTAGATTTTCTATCTTAGCCTTAAACTTAATTTAATTATTAATTAAATAATTTATATTTAAGGTATATTAATAATATTTTATAATTTAATTTAATTTTTATAAAAGTAACTTTTTATTCATAAACTTATTAATAATAATAAAAAATTATCCTTATCTTTAATTATTATATTTTACTTATCCCTTTTTTTAAATTAATAAGTTAAGCTCCTTAAGTATCCTGAATTAAATAATATAATAAATATTTAAATTATTAATACTTATATTATATCCTTTACTAGCTATTAAGAAATAGAATATTAAATATAATATAAAATTAAAAGAATTTTTTAAATTTTTAAATTCTATTAATATCTTATCCTTATTAAATTTAATTATAATTAAAAAGTAGGATTAAATCTATTAATTTAATTTAAATAGATATCTAAATTTAGGAAGTTAGAAGTTATATTCTATTTTTATAAATATTAATAATAATAAAATATTATTAGAGTAAAAAATAATCTTTAAAATATCTTATTAATAATAAAAAAATTAATTTAAAAAGAAGAAGCGCTTAAGGTTATTAAAACTATTATAATTATCCTTTATAAAGATTATATTAATAGAGATCTTAAGTTAATTAATAAATATATAAATATATAAATAATTAAGATTAAAGCTATTATTTATTTTAATTATATCCTTTTTATTATAACCTAAGGTCGCGGTTATTTTAAGATATAATATAAAAGGGAGTTATATCTTTAATATACTTAATTTAAAGAATTTTAAGTAAAATATCTTTTAATTTTTAATATAATAGAGTTTATTAATTATAAAGATAGTAAGGTAATTAAAAAAATTATATTAATTATATCTTTATAAAATTTCTTTATAAGTATTAATTCTAAGGAAACAAAGATTATTACTTTATTAATTAATAAATAATAATAAAGAGAGTAATCCTATTTATTATATATATAATACCTTATAATAATCTTTAAATAAGTATATTTATTATTATAATTACTATTATAATAATAACTTATATATTAGGAATATTATTAATCTTATATAACTATTATTATTAAATATATTTTAAAGGTATTATAATTAATATACTATTAAGATTATTTAAATTTAATAAAGGTATAACTTTAAAGATTATACTTTTCTCTATTATAATCTTTATAATTAAAATTATAAACTACTTATAATAATTTACTTTAAATATAATATTTATTTAAATAGAACGCCCTTCTATCTTAAATAACTTTTAAAGTTAAATATATATATTATTTTTTATTATTATATACTAAGTTTTATATATATTTATAATTAAGGATAGAAGCTCTTAAATTATATTAATATTATAAGTTCTTATAATCTTTACCTTTACCTTTTTTAATTTATAATTTAACTAGAATTAAATCCTAGTTAATAAATCCTCTATTATACTTAATATATTAAATATATTAAATATATTAAATAAACTTTTAAAGTATATAAATATATCTTTATTATTATTAATAGGTCTAATATAAGTAAAATAAAGTATAATAGATAAAAGATATAATCTTATTAAATTAAGGCTCTTAAATAATAAAGGATTAAGTATACTATTTAATCAATAGGTTATATATATAATAAAATTATTAGGTCTTAATCTTTTAAAGGACTAAGGATAATATAAGGAGGTATTAAAAATTATAAGTTAAAAAGGATTTATAATAAATAAGGTAAAAATAGATAGTATATAAGCTTATAAATAATATATATATTAATAAGATTAATTTAATAATATAATATATAATAAGAATAAGAATATAAAGTACCTTTAAAAGTATAAGAATTAAATATCTTCTTATATATATAAGTATCATTATAGTATCCTTTTTAATAATATAAATTAGACCTCTATTAATTTTTAATAAAGATATAAAGCTTATTTTTAAAGAATATAAGATTTCTAATATAAATATAAAATAAAAAAGTTCTAGCTTATAATCTTAATAAATAGCTACTAATAGGTCGGCTAATAATACTACTAGTAGTTACCGGAACTAATAAATAGTCTTACGCCAGCAAATGGAGGCAACCGCAAGCGCGACTAGAAAGGTTCTCAGCCCTGTGCGGAATTCAGCCGCCTACACCTTCACTCTTGGCTTTCGCTCGATGTGATCAAGCAACAGCGATGTCGCCTCAACCATTGAGAGGCAAGCGCTTGTCCGATATCAAATTGAAGCCACGCTTCTTCGGAGGGGTCACGATCAATGCGCGGGCTGTCGTGGCACCTTTGGTTGCATTCACAATGGCCGGACTTCTATTTGTCTACTCTAGATCCTCTATTCAAGCTGCTAAAAGGAATGCCAAGAACCACAGAATCGCGGACGGAGGTCAGATCAGCTGGTAATGCCCCTCTTCTGCTCGATGAAAGTCGATCTTTTAGGGCGGCTTCTTGCTTACAGGCCTCTAAACGCTTTTTCTTATTCTTGGGCACAAGCGCACTCACTAAATTGGAATTTAGGTACAACGAGAGCCAAAGACGGCATGGTGCCTTAGACAAGCCTGATGAACAGGCCTCTCTCACACAGCTGGGCACAGAGATAAAAGCCAGGAAAGACAAGGTCAATGGGAAAAGAGTTCGAGTGTCTGAGGAAGAGGAAAAGCTCCGAACGAAGAAGATCAGGCGAGGGGAGACCCATCAATAAGGCTGCCAAAACGAGATACCGTCAGACCGCAAGGCATAGTCCGCCCGTAGCAGGGAACAATTCGGATCCACATCCACTTGCGCACGCTATGCTGCTGTACCCAGTACGCCCAAGCTCTCTCCAGAAGAGGAGGTGAGAGTTTTAAAGAGGCAAACAATGCAAGAGGAAAGCGCCGATAATGAATTGAGGCATGATAAGGTCAAAGGATTCTCACATTTAGAAGCTGGCATACCTTTCCAAAAAATGTTGCTATGTACATGAATCAAGTGGCTTGGCGGCTTTGCGCAGGCATCGATCTGGGACACACGAGATCACCTCCAATCCGCCAGATACGCGAACTCCACATGGCATGCTCCCATATCCGGTGAAAGGACGTGGAAGTACTGACAGTAAACCTTTATTTTGGCTGACCACTTTGGATCCGAGTAGGCGCATGTGCTAATTGGGTTAAGGAAAAGTCCATATACGCGATGACATTCACGAACTTGATTACAACGCTCATGATACTGTTTGACCTAGTACACCATCGGTCGCTTGCCCCTCGTGCTGCAGTTGCAACAGTGTCTTTTTCAAGTACTCGAAAGTCAGAATTGTCGTCATGGCTGAAGGTACAGCTCGGATCAGATTTGTCCCGAGGCCAGCGTAGAAACCTCTCCAACCCTCTTCAGAGAGGATAGTCTTGCAAGTCTGCACTGTGCCACGATATCGAAGTGACTTCACACTGGGCGGGATTATCCCAGGAGGCCGTCCATGATCGCCTGGGTTCTTCAATCCTTCCCTCAGCGTCAATCCTTGAGAGGTTGGCGTCGTTGCCGATCTTTGCTGGGTTTGCAAGCGTGTCCGGACGACCTCATGGGGATACGTGGCTGTGCTTGCACAGACCTTGCTCAGGAAGACAGCCATAGCCAAACCGTAGAAATGATGGCTTCGATCCTCGTCGCTCTCTTTTTGTCCCTTTCCAATGCCAGTAAATTTTTCTTTAAAGATTTCATAAAGAGGAAATTGTATTGCAACATGAGTGAGCCCGAGTAAAGCTGGTGTAAGGCCTGAGTAGAATGACAGGAAGCCTTCGTTCCGGTACATCATGTGTGCGGCGTCCCACGTGTTCTTGTAGTGCCAGGGAGGTGTTGAGTGGTTCGTGGCGTTCTTCGCACTCGATTGTGACATGAGTCTTGTTTTTATGACCCAAATGGGATTCGTCGCGAAAGTCGAACACGCTCCCCCGCTTAAAGAAGCATAAACGTTGGCGAGGAACCAATTATCTGAGCAATCGTCAATCGAACATTGTTCAAACAGCAACATGGAGAATGGCTCACCTGTCTTTGTCCGAAAGTAAGCTTGGGATTTGTTATACACGGTCAGATAGACGGCCCAAGTCGGCACGTAGCCAAGGAGCATTGGGCCTAGCCCTCTGTACATGCCCCGGAGTCCATCTTCCCTCCATATTGTCACCGCTGTCCCTTGGACCCCTCGGTATGCGGCAGTAGTGATCTTGACTCCGTCTTTTGACGCTCGAAAGCCCCCCTGTGCTTGTAATTTCGTCTTTATTACATCCAGAGGACAGCTCACTAGGCCAGATACAGCACCAGCCAGACCACCAGATACTGGAACGACGTAAGCTCCTGGGATCCTCTTAGCCCAGTCTCCAAGTCGAGTCCTCGGGGGGTTCGAGCTCGTGTCTCGAGCAGCGATTGAAGAGGCTGGATTGCGGTCAAAGGACATTGCAAGGGAGGAACAATTTTCGACGAGTACTAATGATGCATCTGGTAGCAAGAGTTCGGTATTCGCTGTCTTTGAGCGCTTTCGAGCCTTGTTGTTGATCCCCAGTTGTGCTGGAGCAACCCCGCAACACTTCTGAGGAGGTTGCGGCGTTAACGATTGAGTAGCTTCATTGCGGCTGAAGGCGTTATGAGGTGATGCTATGGCATATATAGGATATAGAGAAAAAAGGGAAGAGTTTTCCCAGGTTGCCCAAGCCTACAAAGCGCATGTGTGCCTTTTCTGGAGCTGGCTCTGGGGCAGCGAGAAGTGCAGATAGCCGGTATCTAGGCTAAGCCTATTCCGACCAAAAATACCCGATAAACCTCAACTACTTTACCTCGAATGGTAGGCGTCCTTCCTCACGGCACCGCGCTCTGCAGACACCTGACCTGCCACCATGTCAGCTCCCTCACTCGCAAAGTACATTATCAAGCGACCATGGTTAAAGCGCTGGATGGTGCCATTCGCCAATTGGTATGCTGATGCTGCGGGATACAGGAAACTTGGCTTGAGGTAATACATCTCCACTGTGTTCGTTGTTTTGCTTGGAGGGTGGTATCCTTTCAGATATCGGACTGAATTTGAGCCTGCTGCAGAGCTGATGACCTAATTCCTGAGGAGTCGGATACTGTCCTGCTCGCCCTGAAACGATTGCCGCCCAAGGAAGCCTACGACCGAGTATTCCGACTGCGAAGAGCTTTCCAGGTTCGTCCCGTTCACATTCAAGCTACACATGGTATTCATGTGCAGTCTTAACCGTTGTACAGTGCTCCCTTTCTCACCAATTGCTCCCCAAAGATCAGCAGACCAAGCCTGAAGAGGTAGATAGCGCTCGTCCATACTGGTCTGCAGTGACAGCTCACCACTTTTAGGACTTCGCATATCTTTCTCCCATTATCAAAGAGATTGAGTCAGAGTCGAAAGAGCGGGACGATTTGGAGGCGATGGTCATCAACAAGAGGAAGAAGTGAACAGGTAGCGGGTGAGGAGCAACCCGACACTACACACTACACAGTGCATTGTGATCGGAACGGCTCTCAAATTGTGTTCTACCATTGTACATAAACATACAGAGCTAGCAATTTTAAGACAGTCTCCCAATATTAGGTCGTCAACACGTCAGGGTCGGGGTAAGAGGTTCTGAAGAACATAGTCTCTATTGCTTCTCTGAGAAGTGGACAAACTTTCTGCCCAGACCCACCCGGACTTGACCTCTCTTTCCAATCCTCCGTACTCTCGATGCTCAAGGCAATAGCCCTACTTGCTCCAGTTCCTTGAATAGCCAAATGAAGGATGACTGGAAGTTTCTGGTCTAGCGTGCAAATACGTTCGCAAGGATCCCTGATAGTCATTATTGAGTATGCTGCCCTAGAAATGGTCTTTACCTGCTCAGATATTCATCGAAGTGGTAATTATTGTATACGAGCCACTCTGGAGTGTTGTTGGCTACATTTTCTTTACGCATGCACCATCTCGACTCAGTTTTCTTACATGTGCTCTAACACGTTCGTATCTACATCCTCAACCCTCCACATATACCACATAAATACACTCCTACTAGGTTTTAGATGGGTTGACTATTGATCAGGTCGGAGGATTACCTGTAGGGAGAAAAGGGTTGAGACCGAGTAAGCATCTCTTGTTCCGACATATACTTCCATTTTCCTGCGCCTTTGGCTTTCAGTTTCTTCACGTCTTTCCCTGTGAAAGCAGCCATGCCTCTCTGTAGCGTTTAGCAGACTCTTCCTGAGGTAGAGACAGAGAGAGCATACTTGGACTCCAAGGTCTCCAGTGGAGAAGATGTCCATTCGCTTCAGCCCAAAGCAGGCAAACATCTCTACTGACCACTTTCCGAGACCCCTCACTGCAATCAGCTTTTCGAGGACCTCCTCATCACTCGCATTGATGAGCATGGCAGCACCCAGCTCCCCACTGACGAATTTTTCGGCAAGGCCTTTGATGTATTCGGCTTTCCTTTCCGATAGCCCGGCTTGTCGCAGGAAAGCAATGTTGCAAGCTGCTACCTGAGTAGGCGTAGGAAAGGATCGAGCCTCGTCCAGATGGTCATCATCTGGGGTGTGGAAGAGGGCGATGAACTTCCTTTTGATCGATGATGCAGCCGCACCCGAGACTTGCTGAGCCATGATTCCACTACATAAGCTTTTGAAGGGCTCGCATTCCTCTGCTAAGCCTTCTGGGCAAAAGATGCGACAGTAATGCTTTTCAATAAGAGGCCGCATCTTGGGTTCTACTTGGACAAGATGAGCACATGCTTGTTCCAAGATATGTCCTGTAGTCGTCGTTGGTCGAGGAGTCCGATCCTTCGGAGTTGCGTCGATTGATCCCCGAGGATGAATTATATGTCGAGATCCTTGGGGCGTGACCAAGGGAGCGTTTGTCCTATGGGGCTCAGCGGGCCTGTCGAGGAATGAACTGCAGATAGTGTTATTCGGCGATTTCTGTGCCTCTGGGGTTTTGCTTCGAGCTCTTTTTGACGGTGTAGCTATTGTTTGCTCTTCGGGCTTACGTCTCTTGCGCTCTTGCGTCTTCGGTGTCGCGCTTGCTTCCTGTTTCTCCATTTCAATCGCGGCGTCATCAATTTGAACTGTAGACATAACCTCAGTAGCGACCGAGGTAGTGCTCCTCGTGGCACGCCTTGACGACATGTTGCCTGTAATTCGAAATGGGTGTTGGTAACCAGGCAGACCATGCAAAACCTGTAGGACGATATTGCCCTTGTATCGCGGATATGTTAGTGTCTACGAGCAATTCACGGAGTCTATTTATATCGCTGCTATACAACCTTCATAACTCCGTCGGCTAGGAGGATGCTACCGGCATGTGCTATCGTCTGAATCTCTTTCTTGCTTTATCGATTTATAGCAGGCTGGTAGCGCGACCGGATTCTGACAGCGGAGATTAATACTTACTTGGCACAACCGGTTGAGGCGTCACGGCGGTATGGAGATCGACGACTTAGCGTCGCTGCGAAACACATTGCCTGCCGAGCATGCTACTCCGTACTGGTCACGCTGGTTAACCTTTCACCACGAGTACCAACACATTTCAGTCCATTTCACTCGAGCTGCCATTCGAAGGCCTCGGAGGCGTTCCTCATACGTGAAACAAAGCGCAATTCGATAATCAATACTTTACTTTATGACTTTAACACGGCGAGCGCTTGATAGTTAGCCGTCGCTATCTGATGACGAGTACAAGTTGCCCAGACTTCCATAAAAGCACGTTTCGAGTAAGGTCCACCAAAATACGAACATCCAACCGGCCAAGGAGAAAGTCCAAGGGCAACCGTGCTCCCATCGGTCGCTTTGCGGGGCAAGTGTCCGATTATTATGCATGGTCCAAATCTTGCAGGGATTGCCTGCATCTGCTCGCCGTTATTGCACCTCAACCATTCTCAATTATCGCATTTGCAAGCGACATTCCTGCGATCAATGTTGATATTGACGCTGCCTTGTAAATAAGTCGTGGCAACACATTCCCGCCCCAAGCGACGCAGCAGTGTGCTCAATTGTAAGGATTGCTAGTGTGTAACAGCGAGATGGTTTCGATAGTGCTGTTATCGGCGAATCACGAATGGATGATATGGTGAGGGTGGGCCGGGAGCTTCGAGATAGGTAGCTGAGTTGGGCATGGCGTGCAAGCGGAAATGGCTGGCATTTCCACGCCACTAGGAAGGCCGACTAAGGCAGCTCCTAGGGCCAATGGAATGGTCCCCTATCTATTTTAGAGCGCATTTCCTTCTCCCCTCCCAATTCTCTGGAATCCTGCCTCCGAGAGTCCTTTTCAAATCCCATCAACCAGCGTGTCGTCGTCTCTCGTTGTCAACACTGCTTCACATTCAATCAGGCCGTGCCTTCCCTCTGAGATTCACCCGTCGAATCTCTCTGTGTCGGCTAGCTTTAATTTAATCTTAGTCTTTTTAGTGCCTTCCGTCTTTTTCGTTTCTACATTCGCTCGCTTTCCACCCCTTCCAAAACCCCAACAACTACTTTTTCCACCCATCATCCATCAACCTCATTCACGAAGTAGTATCCCACTCAATCATCTCACAATTCTTAGGACACTGCTTCAGGTAAGCCGAATCATATTGATCTGCGTTCTCACGCGCTGTGCCATGTCTCCGTGCTTTGTGTTTACCTGTCCTACTCAATACCTCCCACAAGCCTCCACAAGCCTGGACACATCCAGTGCCATCACCACCATACTCGAAGCTAATCATTTCCATCTGCAGTTATTGGACCCAACACATTTTACACGCAATGGCCATCATAAACTACCTCCTGCCGGCGGTCGCCTTCGCAAGCTCTGCCCTAGGTATGTCACTGATCCAGTGCCACATCTAGCGAAGCTTTCCCAGGCACCTGTAACCATACTGCGTCATCTACATGGGATGGGAATTGATATCCATGGTACTGACGTTGTATACGCAGCTCAATGCAGTAACTCGGCAACCTTGACAATCACAGCATCAGCGGATGCCTCGGCGCTTGCCTCCTGCACCACCTATAGCGGCTCGGTAGCCATCCCGACCGGTCTGGCTGTCCAACCGGACGGCAATGGCCATCAGTCATTGTCAGTTGACGGTGTCCTCCAAAAAATTACAGGCAACTTGACCGTCACATATGCTGCTATGCTTTCAAGCCTGTCCTTCTCGTCACTCAAATCGATTGGTGGCTTCGAGCTTGGGCAATTAACAGTCTTGTCGGAGCTCTCGTTCCCTCAACTTACGACCGTCGGCTCGCTGAATTTCACAGCTCTCCCAGCATTGCAACAAATGTCCTTTGGCGGCACAGGTATCAGTCAAGCTGACAGCATCCTCATTACCAACACGGGTCTGAGCTCTCTTCAGGGTATCAACAACTTGCAATCAGTTTCGACCTTCAATGTCAACAACAACCAGGCACTGCAGAACATCAGCTTGCAAGTGACTAGTATCAAGAACTCATTGGATATCGAGGCCAATGATGGCTATGTGACCGGCCTTATGACAACCTTCCCCATGCTCGAAACTGCAACAAACATGACTTTCCGTAACTGCAGCTCTGTCTCGCTCCCATCCCTGGCCAACGTCACTCAGGACTTGGGTTTCTACGGCAACACCATGCAGAGCTTCGCGGCGCCCAATCTTACTACAGTTGGGGGTCTTATTTTCGTTGACAACACGGAACTGACCAACATCTCCCTCCCACAACTCACTTCGGTCAACGCCAGCTACCAAATTGCGAATAATACCATGTTGAAGAACGTCACTGGATTCCCGAAGCTCTCTGTAGTTGGAGGTGCACTTGATTTCAATGGCAATTTCACGGAGTAAGCGGAATTTTGTTACGGGGATATGCATCCAAAGGCTAATGGTTAAATAGCGTCCAACTTCCCGGTCTTACTCAAGTCAAAGGTGCTTTCAATCTGCAGAGCTCCGGACAGCTCGACTGCAGCGCGTTCCAAGCCGACTCAGGCAGCAAGCAAGTCATCAAGGGTCACTACACCTGCCAAGGAAGCGTAGCTAAGCCTGGAGGCCAAGGCACCAAGGCATCAAGCTCCAGCGGCTCTTCTCCCACCGGCAAGGGCGCTGCTGGTCGTGTCGACATCAACTTCCCTGCCGTCATGGGCGGATCAGCCCTGATTGCAGGGTTGTTGCAGCTCATCGTCTAGAGTTCCTTTGGTTTGGTGTGGACTACTGTCGCCTTTTGACCTACTCCGCTTATCCGTCTCCAGACATTCCCTACCTGAGCGATGCATCATTTGGTCTCGAGCCAAGGTTGATTTATTTAGACAAATGTGCGAGCGATGCATTGTTTTGAAGCAGGATACATATGCGATTGAGCAAAGCAGAGCTGGGAGAATTGCCGAGATAGATTGCCTAGCTTAGCATGGAGCCTAGAAGTATAACGTGACGGTGGATATCATGCAGAGCCTGTTCTCTTTGACAGCTCCGGTTTCTTTCATGCTGCTTCAAAAGCGATTCGAGCTCGGGTGCATGGGTTTTCTCTTACGGTGTCCTTGGCTTCATGTTCATATTGGCTTGTGTTAATGTACCTTACTTACAAAGCTCTCTGTCATCCTACTAGGATTAGGCAAAAGCATAATACAGATTCGTCATAATGATCACTTGATCTGATTCATGTATACCCACCCCAATAATAACTACAGATTCCTCCCTTGCTGCGAGCTATCACAGACGGTCTAGCGGCTGATAGCCCAAACAATGACCATGAGAGAATATGTCACGCTGGTCAACAGGATCTGGATATTCAAGATCACCGCAGCATGTACACAGCCAAGCCAATATTTTACTCAATTTGTCTACATAGTACATTGGGGGATATATTGCCTGAAAGCAAGGGGACTTTCCTGAGACTCCGCCTTGGAGCAGGGAATTTGAAAAGTCGAGTGGGGAGAAGACTTCACACGGCTCGGATGATATTCGCGAGTATCGTCGATTTCATCGCGGCAATGTCTCACAATCGAGATTAGAATAGCAGTTGCTGCATCCGTACGGTGCTAACAGGATCTGGGGCATGCCAACCTGGTCTTTGCTCTCTGTTATCTAAGGTATGCAGGATGCAGCGATTGCCTTTGGACAGATGGACTGTGGAAATTTCTCAATCCAGAATTTCGGGATAAATAATGTATCACAATCGTATGAGCAGCATGAGCGTGTCTCCTCATGAACATCAGGCTTTGCTGACACTGAATCTTCCTTTTGGACTTCGCGTGAATGGATAACAGCCTCCTTTGGACGAAAGGTTGCTCCTCAAGGCATGTTGTTAATATAACCAGCTACTGATATCAAAGGTCGTCTATTTGTTTTATGTTAATCCTAATCCACATATCCTCTGTCCTCTTCTCTGGTTCATGCACGTCTCGTATCTCCCGAGCAACATTCAATATGGACTGAGAGAATTTTCTTCCAGGTACAGAGAGATCATACACGTAGGTTTCTTTAAGTATAACACTCGCATCACACTGACGCTGAGCCACAGACATGACAAGGAGATTAGCACCTCTTGGAGCAACAGACCTGATTTGACAGGGCATTGTAAGTCGGTCGGATCTGTGGCGCCGAGACTGCTCTGCCTCTTTGGCCCCAGGGCATCAACGTCGACAAAAGGCTACCACATGGAGATCCCTAGGCATTTCATCCGCAAACGGGGCCTAAAATCACTCAGTTGCTTCAATCTACCGGCGTTCGAGAACTCGGCAGTCCTGGCTTGGATCGCGACTATCGGGTTGGAACCGTTCCACTGGCCTCGCGAGGTTATCTTCCGAAATCTACCAACGGCCGAGGTACTAAAGCACAGGAACCCCACTCGACCACTTTACCCTTCAATTATATCTCATCAAACAAACAGAGGAATGGCCTCCCTAATAACAGGTTTGGCGTTGACGGCACGGCGAAATCCTGTGTCAGTATTGGCGTTGACTTCGAGCAGTATTGATTTATGTCTCGAAGATGAGCATGGCCATGTTTGCAATGGGGAAAGAGCCAAACAAAAGTCGAGCCACCTTTCGTGATGGATGCATAGCAATCAATAATTGTTATTTTTCTCTACTATGTCGAACTTGAATAATCATTTTGCTGACCCACTAATGGGAAACGGCGAGCGGGGGACTCGAAAGATGGAGAACAAGCGTGATACGTTGATGGAGAGGGATCTGGCCTCCAACAATATCACAAATATCAAAAATGAAAATTGTTGTAATGATGAGGAAGGTCGGCGGCTCAAAGAAACCAGAGAGACTAGCAGATCCGTGGGACTGCTTCCTCCCGGCTTGATGGTTGATTTACGGAGAGGTAACGTGAGATATATTCACACCGAGCTTCAAATTCTGGGTTCGACCGTCAATTTCGTCGAGGGTAAATCGAAGGAAATCAAACTGTGCAGTGGAAAACGTGTCGTGAGAACATGGTAGAAAGCCGCAGTCTCATAATTGTCAATTCCGGGTGGGTTCTATGCGTTGAGACGCGGATGCTGGCCTCGATGCACTGTCGTGAGAGTTGATACTGATACCACCGCCCTGGATTTCCTCTTCTCCACGAGATACTTGATACAGATGAGACTCGGCGCAATGACATAACAAATGAATCATCCAGGTCGGCGACGTGAACTTGGGCTGGATTGGTATCTTCAACGATAATGTCCACAGGCCCTTGTGGCTTGTGCGTGGCGAAGAATAGCCTGAAAGTAAGGGAGAAGTGCTGGTTAGATTCTTGAGGAGGAAGCAGTTTCATTTCTTGTTGTCACGTATAATTATTTTAAAAGGCTGGAGTCCCGGAAGCCTCGCCACGGGAATGTGGAGAAAAGCAGCGGATGGTTGACAATGATGCCGTCATCGACAAAGCAGCAATAATCAAATTCCGCTATAAGATATGTAGACCACAACATGGAAGCTTCTCACGGTGCACACAAGTGCAGCAGTAGCAGTAGATAGCAGGCTTGTCATGAGAAAAAGTGGTAGTGGTGAGGGCTACATGCCCAAATCTCCAGTTACTCTCGGAGCTTTGCCAACATCGACATAAATGTGTCCAGACAAACCATGATAAGCCAGAGCTCTTCCTTTGATGGACAACTGTCGAAGTCGTGGGGAATTCGTATCCTTCTAGCTGCCACTTTTGCTGATGAGAGCAATTGGAAAGTGAAAGAGCTCGGCGAGATTATCTGGAATACGATCCTGGTGTGCTTGGCATTGAGGAGGGATCGAGGGCCCTTTCCGCCCTTAGCCTCTAGGAGTACTGTAGGGGAATCAACATTAAATCTTTCAAAGGCTATTCAGGATCGATTGCGCGGCCTCCACCCTCATTCCTTATGGTTCGCCGCTGAGTCCGCAGAGGCCAAGGAGGTCTGAGGTGTAGCATTTCCATAGTAACTTTACGTCAGTGTGTACAGCGTTTGGTGGTATCAGACAGCTGGGTAGAGTACGAGGCGACCACCGCCCGGTCACCAAAACCATGCTACTTCCCAAGGGCGGTGTGACTTGGAAGTCAACGAAAGCTCGACTACCGCCTTACCGAGCTATCGTACACTATATTACTCGATCTCGAACTGTTACCTTCGTCACTCTAGCAGTTGCTACGCTAATATTATGGGGCGGGATATTCACATCATCGCGGGAAATGCATAGGTAAATGGGATATTCAATGCACTGTTCTCATAATTTGGATTGACGGGCTTTCGCTTTCCTACAGATTTTACTGCTGGGGTCCCGCGAAAGCTCCCATGGCAATGACGGCGAACGAGCAGGCACAATGGCACGCACATCTACAGACACCCGTGATCTACAATCACCACGCCCCACTCGAGATCGAGTCACCTTCGATACAAAGCGTCGACCTCAATGGCATCATGTCCACACCCAGGGCGGCTGTCAATGAAGAGCGTGTGCTCATCTTGACGCCCCTGCGGGATGCCGCCCCCTTCCTCAGCAAATACTTCGACCTCCTTTCCGAGCTAACCTACCCCCATGATTTAATCGACTTAGCCTTTCTTGTGGGCGACTCTACGGACGACACCAAGGCAGTTTTGGCTGCAGAGCTAGATAGGGTGCAGAAGCGGACGGATAAGATACCATTTCACAGCGCATTGATCGTAGAGAAGGATTTTGGTGCTGTCGTTGGGCAGACTGTCGAGGAAAGGCATGGGTTTAAAGCTCAAGGACCGAGAAGGAAGTCGATAGCGAGGGCGCGAAATTACTTATTGTACACCGCACTGAAGCCAACACACTCATGGGTATACTGGAGAGATGTCGACATTCAAGATAGTCCAGGCAAGATACTGGAGGACTTCATGGATCACAACAAAGATATTTTGGTTCCAAGTATGAGTTCTTGGACATTGACACCCAAAGGAAAATGCTGATAGCCCAGATATCTGGTTTCACAGATACGAGAACGGTCGAGATATCGAAGGCAAATGTGAGTTAGAGCCTTACCGAAGTTTCCATCAGCTCAGATGCTGACGCGGTTATCAGTCGACTACAACTCGTGGATTGAGTCAGAAACTGGCCGTAGACTTGCAGATTCTTTGGACAAGGATGTAGTTCTCGCAGAAGGCATGCATTCAAGAGCCGTGGTGAGGCAGGACAAGTAGACGCTAATGTTGGCGTTAGGGTACAAGGAATATAACACTAAGCGAAAGTATCTCGTGACCCTCGGAGACTGGCGAAATAATAAAGACGAGGAAGTGGAACTGGACGGTATCGGTGGCGTGAACATCCTAGTCAAGGCGGACGTACACAGATCAGGTGAGTAGGACATATATAACAGCAGTGCCCTTTGCCCTGCTGACTGTTTGCCAAGGCATCAATTTCCCCTGTTATGCATTCGAAAACCAGGCCGAAACAGAGGGATTCGCAAAGATGGCCAAGCGGGCAGGATACCAAGTCGTTGGACTGCCAAATTACGTGGTCTGGCACATTGACACCGAAGAGAAACGGGGTAATCTGGGCTCGAGGCCCGCTTACTAAGGAGTAGAACGCATATTGCTCTGATCGTTGATATGTCTTTATTACAAATATTGGTGGCGCCCTCAAATTGGGCATTGGACCTCTTATACATCTCCTATGACATCGTGGGGATGGGGCTTGGCACGAAGGGAACTGCCACTGCGTAGGATCACTGGTCCAAACTCGACGGGAACTGAACCGTGAATTGGGTTGAGTTGTGTGGGTTACGGAAAGCGAACAAATAATGATGGGTAGCTGTTTCTCACTTCCATTGCCAGGCGTTCCGGGCTTCTTTCATTATTGTATAAATTAGCGCTCCTCTGTTGAATGGACGAATCCGTTGGTTCTGGGTAATAGGAAGGCAACGCACGCTCGGTGAGCCGCAGGCGTTTTCTATAGGTGTATATGTTTCAGAGGCTCTTTTAGGTCCAAGAGAAGCCGGCATGGATCGGACTCACTCAAAAACATGGATACAGCATGATATACACCGAATGTCGGGTACGAAAGCCACAGGTGATGCCAAGCGCATCTCATGTCAAAAACCCTCAGGCAATAGACGTCTTGTATCAGTAGATTTTCTCTTTCCTGTCCACATACTAGGAGCTATCTTAGAGAACCCAAGTGCGCAGCAGGTCTACTTCCAGGATAAGCAGGCAATCATTGTTGATAGGATGAAGCAGAAGGTTTTGAGGGCATCTTCAGCACAATTCCAGCAGCAGGAACCTGAAAATTCCATCTCACTATTATGCTGAACATTCCAACAACAGTTGAGCATCTGTCTAGTAGTTCAATGCATGCTTCGAGTCTTACGAAGCGGATGCCTGGAAGATATCCGGGATTTCGAAGCGATCAAGGCTCCACGTGCTCTCGAAAGCTTCTCTGCCGAATTTCTCAATCATATACGCCAGACTCAAACTTGTCACTCTCGAAAAACCTGGCTGTGATAGTATTACCATTGAAAATCCTCCCTTCAAGAGCGTTGACAGCCTAAGAAAGATTAGCGATGCCTTTGCTGATCTCGAAATATGACATACCCTCAGTGCCGATAATTGGCTGGTGAATTTTACGAAAACGGGAGCCTTAGAGACATCGCTTCGATCAATGAAGACCCTTTCAACACGGCCATACTGTGAACATCAATACGATGCTGCGTTAAAGAGCTTACATCCAGAATAAACTTACTTTGTCCCCGCACTCCTCTCCTATCTCCTGCATCAGACCACCGTCACCTGATCCCTCCATTTCGGCATCTAGATCCATGCCATCCACCATTCCGTGTAGGACGACAACCTCACTCATCGCACCAAACCTACCCTCTTCGGACTCGGCACTCTTCTTTTTGCCTCCAATTATCTTTCCTCTCCCGCCAGGGCCAACAAAACCTCCACCTTCGGCATCGGGCTTCTTCTTCTGCTTTTCAATCTGCACGCGCAGCGGATTCACTATACCCGAACCACTAGCACCAAGCCCAGAGCCTTTGCTCCAGCCATACTTTGACATTAGGCGTTCCGCGAATCCTTTCTGACCTGGTCGTAGAGACCTGGGAGCAACATCTGACGGTGCTTCTTCCTCGAATTGGTCTGTCTGTAAAGCGCCCTCCAACTCGGCTTCCGTTGCTGGTAATTCAGATGGAGCAATGGGGAAGTTGTATCGTACGGGTGCTCTTGATATGCTTGGCGGCGGAGGTGCATTGACCGCAGGAGGAAGTGATGGCTTCTGAGCCTCGAATAGCTCTGGAGCTGATGGTGGTGACGGCGGTGGCGGCGGAGGCTTATCGAGAAGATGAGGGTTTGGCGGCGGTTCTGGCATAGTAGCTGGGTTATCAAGCCCAGATAATCGCGTACGGCGTGTGTAAGCATCTTCGCCGGTGCGACCATCAGGTGCGTTGACCTCAAGGATATCGTCCTGTGACTTATCATCGCCCTCGAACATTGGAGGGGGTGCGAAAGACATCGCAGGCGGTGCAAATTGCTCTGTGTCAATGTCAGTCGTCAAACTCTTACCGGCAAGAACGACGTACTATTCGACTGAGACCGGTAATGATCGTCTGAGCTATCCGAGTCACTCCCACGTCTCTTTGCCATGCGATGGGCGTAGAGCTTGTCTTTCCATTCGCGTATCTCCATAATTTTCTCCTCGCTATGCTTGTACTCTTCGTAGTTGTTTGGCCTGGAAGGATCGTAAATGTCATCCCAGTTTTGAGGGACGCGTGACTCTTCTTTGTTCTTCTTACGCTTCTTCCTACCGCCTCGCTGTCGCTTTTCACCTCCGTGAAACCCGTTGACATCGTCGTCTTCGTCGTCTGCCGTCCAAGCCGCAAGCGTGGTTTTAGCTGGGGGTCGTGCTGTTACACCGACTAGGTCGGGAGAATTCGGAGCTGATGCGGGAGCTGTAGCAGATGCCTTTTGTGATGGGACTTTTGGTCTTGGTTTCTGTGTCGACAACTGAGGTCGCTTTGTTGGTTGAAGGCGCAAAGAAGCTATTCAATGCAAAAATCGCATGAAACCGTGAGCCAACCCTAATCGCAGATACAATAACCTCACACAGAGATAGGCTGGTATCTACCGGCACTTATCTGTTGCTTTTCTGTTGATGCTCGGTCTTGCTGCGCATCTTGTCCTGCGGATTGTTTGAATACGACAGGTGCTCGTGATATCGTGCCAGGTATGGAATCTTTGTTGGATGAAGAACCGAGAAGATTGGCGTAGAGTGACAGACCACCAGGGCTGGCTGTCTTGGGCGCTGTGCCAGGGGCCATGGCGATAACGAGAAAAGAATCGTGCATTCTGGAATCAAAAGTCAAAATCCAATCCTTGTCGGTAGTCAGCGGGAAGTGTCCTAGCGGCCGTTTTCTATGGCGATAACCCTAACCCTTACCCTTGCAGATCCCGGGTCCACATGACGTCACTGGACGGAGCATTTCACGGCAAACATTGGTCCTTTAGTTCTGTGCAAAGTCACCAGCATCTTTTATATCGCTCGTAGCAGCTCAAGTTTATTATACAATGGACACTTTGTCTACTACCATTGCCACGACCGGGACAAGAACTGCTATCATCGTTCCCAGCAAATCCAATTCCTTAACAATCTCCTACGAGCAGCTTATCTCCAATGTCTTGACCTTCCAAAAGAAACTTGCCTATCTAGGCACAACCCCTCAAGCTGCTGTTTCGATTGCTCTCCCCAATTCCTATGAGTTCATCGTTGCCTTTCTGGCAGCGTCATGGCAGCGCGCAATTGCTGCCCCACTGAATCCAGCATACAAGCAAGATGAGTTTGAGTTCTATATTGACGATCTCAGCTCAGCTGTAGCCCTTGTGCCGCGTGGTTCGTTCCAGCAAAACGGGCCAGCGGTACGTGCAGCACGGAAACACCAAGCCGCAATTGCAGAATGCTACTGGAATGGCAATGAAGTCGTTCTAGACATTAAAGATCACGGAAAATTATCCGGTAAAGGCGATCAAGCCATGCAGAACGCACAGCCAGACGACATCGCGCTCGTACTACACACAAGCGGCACCACAGGTAGACCAAAAGCAGTATGTTGTTGTTCTTGTTGTTGTTGCATCTGTTGGACCGTTGATAATCCGGATTGTAGCTAACCTTTCTCCAGGTACCTCTGACGCATCGAAATTTGACGACAACTATGAGTGTGTATAGGGTCGTTGGTCAATGCATCGGAAAAGCTAATTTAAACAGAAAATATACAACTAACGTATAAACTGACCCCGGAAGACAGAACTCTTTTGGTCATGCCACTTTTTCATGTGCATGGACTTCTTGCTGGCTTTCTTGCTCCCCTTTTCTCGGGAGGCTCCGTCATTGTGCCCCCGCGGTTCTCTGCTTCCGAGTTCTGGGACAACTTTATCACTCATCAGGCCAATTGGTATACGGCTGTCCCAACGATTCACCAGATTCTACTTCGGAATCCTCCTCCTTCAGAAATTCTTCCAATTAGGTTCATCCGTTCCTGTTCGTCTCCGCTGTCTCCGAAGACCTTTCATGAGCTTGAGAAAGCTTTCAACGCTCCGGTATTGGAGGCCTATGCCATGACTGAAGGTGCTCATCAGATGACATCAAATCCGTTGCCACCGGCTAAAAGGGTCCCCGGCAGCGTGGGTATTGGGCAAGGCGTTGAGGTCAGGATTCTTGACGGCAACGGAGCTGAAGTTTCTCAGGGAAATGAGGCTGAGATCTGTGTACGGGGGGAGAATGTCACGAACGGATACCTTAACAACCACGAAGCGAACAAGACTTCTTTCACTAGTGAAGGTTTCTTCAGGACAGGTGATCAGGGCAAGCAAAACGAGGACGGATATGTCATTATCACTGGTAGAATCAAAGAGCTCATCAATAAAGGCGGTGAAAAGATAAGTCCTGTCGAGCTTGACAATGTCGTGGCTCAAAACCCATCTGTCGCTGAGGCCGTCTCTTTCGCGATATCCGACGAGATTTACGGACAGGACGTAGGCCTTGCAATTGTTTTGAAGGAGGGTGAAAAGGTGACCATCGAGGGACTCCGAGATTGGATTTCAACCAAAGTTGCCAAATTTAAAGTACCCAAGCAGGTGAGCAAACGTTTCGAGACCTAGTCTATCAACTTACCTTTGTAGATATTCCTGACAGACAACATGCCCAAGACAGCGACTGGGAAAGTCCAGCGCAGGATGGTGGCTGCAGCGATGCTTAATCAACAGAAGCCGAAGGCCAAACTTTAAGAAAACAAATGTTGCTTCTGCAGTCAACGCCATTTTATAAGTTCTCTAAATCTTTAGGCCGCGAAACATAGCGCTGCCAGTGTACTCTGGCTCTACATTATCAGCGTCTTGCGCCGCGCGATGCTGCTCGGGCTCTGAGGGAGGCAGTACCGATGAGTGTGTTGTCCAGAAGACGAATACCGTAAATTACTGTATCAAAGCATCGACATGTAGGTTTAGACAGCTACGAGCAGTATATCTAGATGGATTTACAGCGATTGCCTGAACGCACTTTTAAACTTTGACAGTGTCAGCGAAGCAGGATTGGTATACTTCGACAAATACCGGATGAATCTGAACCTTGTCCCAGTCCCAAACACCGTCTTTATAATATATGTCTTCTTGTAAGGCTTTCAAGACTTGTTCCCTTGAATCGGCGAATGCAAGCATCACACTACCCTTGATCTTGGGGTTCTCGCCGTCCTTCAGCTCTTCTTCTAATATTGCACCTTGATATGTTTTGGTTAATTGAAGATGATGCAAAGCTTCGCTGCTAAGGATTACCCTAAGACCTACCTCCAAGCTTCCAAAACCCTTTCTCAACACTGGAAGTTAACGCCTTGAGATGGTCCCTGCACCTCTGTCATGATACTGAGAATGGAGCTCTCAGCAACGACTTACGGCCGCACTCGCATTCTTTGCTCCAGAGCACCTTCATGATCGGGAAGGATCACAATCCATTCATGCTTCTGGCTCAACGCTGTGTTGGAAGACATGTTGCTGGCGGCGAGGCAGATAGAGAAGAGTGGCAGTCTCCCCTGACGAAAGAAAAGGGAAGACGCTCGAATCCGAGAATTAGAGCTGGCTAACATGTCACCATGTGAAGACGATTGTACTTTAAGGGCGGTGGGGGTTTTTCGAATTAGTGCCCATACGGTCTTAGTACCATCTTGGTACCGTCCTACTTATATAAGATTTTATACTAGAAGTACTCTATAACATTATATTAATAGGTTAGCGTTAGGAAATCTTATTATATTAAAATCTATCAAGAGGGGTTTTAAAGTTTAAAATCTCCTAAGTAAGAGATCTTATTAGATTTATTACTAATAATTAAGTAGTATTATACTATTTCAGGGTCTATAATATATTAATATAGGTATAGACTACCTAGTACCTTATATATATACCTTAAAAGTATATTCTATCTAATATCCTTATATATATTATTAATAGGATATATATAATATCTAGTATAATACTCCTACGTAGATTTTAACTAAATTATATAAATCTAATATTAGAAAGTATAAAATACAAAGGTATATAAAAGTATCTTAATCTTAAAAGAAAGACTTAGTACTTTCTATACCTTATTAATATAAAAGTCTTACAATAAGATTCTTTAACTTAAAAGACTTCTAGAAGGATTTCTAAGTTATAAGAATTTAGTACTTAGGAGACTATATAATTATAAGCTACTTCAAGAAAATAATTAAATTATAAGAATATCCTAAGGTAGAAAGTCTTTTTTATATTAGATTCTACTTATATTATTATTATTAATAAAGATTAATATAAGTCTTATAAAAAAAACCTTATATACTCTTAAAGTAGAAGATCTTTATCAAATAATTATCCTTAAGCTATATAATAGGACTAGTACGCTAGGTACCTACTCTAAGTACCTTAGTTTACCTTAGTATATTAGATACACTAAGCTAGATAAGCCAGTAGCTAAGATCCTTTAAATTAGTATAACTAGCTATATATTTTAAGGATAGTATACTTAAGTATTATATTAAAGACAAGGATATAGATATATTATATAAATGAATAATCATAATAATAATAATAATATCTATTTATATAGTTATAAGTAAGATATATATACTAAGTAATTATACTAAGACTTATTAATTTTATTTATAATATTTATACTTAAGAGGGGGCTATTAGAAATATATATTTAAATAATATTAAACTCTTCTTATATTACTTTTAAGATTATATATTTAATTTATATATAAGGGAGAGACTAAGTAATATTATAAATAAGATATAATTATTATATTTATAATATTTATAATAAGTTTATACCTATCTTTATCTTATAATAAAGTAACCTTTATAATAGATTCCTTATATATAAGGTCTTAAACTTATTCCTTACTACTATTTATACCTATTTAATAGAGGGCCTTTATCCTTTAATTTAATATTAATAAGTAATAATAAGTCCTTTGATATATTTATTAAAATCTATTACTTTTAATCTCCCTTATAAGGTAATCTTAAAAGAAGGTTTAATAGATATATTCTTATTTAAAATTTAATTTAATATAATATTCCTATTTTTACTTTTGTTATAATACCTACTTATAATTCTTAACTTAAATAAGGATTACTTATAAGGTTAAGAGCGCTTTATTTATAAAATAATAAATTTTATAATTAAATTTAATTATAAACTATAGTATATTAATAATAATTAATAATAATTAATAAATTAGGTCTTAAATATCTTTAAAGATCCTTATATCTATTTATTATAGTATTTATTATAACTCTAAGTTAAACTTCTTAATATTACTTAAGCTACTATTACTATCCTTCCTTAAATATATATAATAAAATATTAGAGTTATTAAGAAGTCTATTATTATTTTCAACTTATTAAATATTATACTCCTTCTTTTAATCTTTTTTTGATAGGCTTATAAACCTTAAAGTAATTTAAGGAGATAATCTACCTATCTATTAAATTATTATAATTATAAGTTAATTATTATAAGTATATAAAGTAAGTTTATTATATATATAATAAAGATATCCCTTATTAGTAAGGCCTATATAGTATCTAGTTTTTAAACGGCCTTAGTTATACTTAAAAGGATAGTATTATTAATAATTAACTTAAGATTTAAGGTACCTACTCCTCCTTTCTTAATAAGATAATAAAAGTAAAGATCTCTTATTATCCCTTATACCTTATTATCCTATATTATTTTATAGTATACCTCTAATTTATCCCTAACCTTAATTAGTATTTCGATAAAGTATAAGGTATATCTAGGTAGAGATAACATAAATATATTAGCTACTATTATCCTCCCCTTAATATAGCTATTATTATAGGAGCTTTCTATAGGAGGTTTTATAAGCTTACCTATATTAGGCCTAGCGCCTTACTACTTAGTAAGGCTATCTATCTTAGTAGTAATATATCCTTTCACTATACTATTAATTATTATATAATAATAATTTAGGACCTAATAATATATTTAAAATATTATTAATTAAGAGAGCTATTTTTCTTATAAAGGTATTATTATTAAGATTATATATAAGGCCTTAATTTAATTTGTAAATATTAAATATTAATTTAGCTCTTAATATATACTACCTCCTAATCTCTTTATTATAATAGAATATCTAGTAATTAGGACCCTTACTCTTATCCTCCCTTATCTATTAGTATAAAAGTCCGTAATTATAACCTTAGGCCTAGCGCTAGTTTTAGCGTTTTTAGTGGAATATTAAGACTTTTAGTAGTAGTATCTACGTATTACATGTATATATATACCTACGTATATAATTTTAATCAGTTAATATCAAAAGATACGTATTTATCATCGCTATCTAATAATGTAAAAATCATGTTATATCGTTTATTAATACGTAAGGTACGACTAATTATATTGATTTACATACTAAATTCGTACGACATGACTGCGCTAAGACGTTGTCAAAAACGCCTGAGTATACTACTATCCTACCTATTAATTAACGTCCACTCATTATAATATATATTCAAATGGTACAAATAATGCGCATAGGCCTACAGAGTATATACATCCTAAAATGACGTCAATCGGCTTATTAATGCAAAACATATAACTGATTCTATGATTTTACCTATTAAATCCATATGTCTTAGTTTCGATTTACCTGCTATACCTATACCTTAGCATACTAATCAATTAGCGTCTACTTATTATAATATATACGTAAATGATATATATTATACGTATAGGCCTACGGAGTAAATACACCTAGAATAACGTTAATTAGCTTATTAATATAAAAGATATAGCTGATTTCATTAGTACTCCTACTAAAATCCATGTATCTAACTACGCTAAGACTTACGATCGCTAGGTATTAGAGGTGAATTACCTAACACACGTAAAAATCTGGATTTTTACAGGCATTTTCTAGTATATTATTAATTAAGTATATTTCTTCCTCTTCCTCTTTTTCTTTTAAGTTAAGGAAGCTTCTAATTTAACTTTAAATAAATGATAAATTTATAATAGTATATTATAATTACTCTTTAATAAATATCATTTATATTCTTTAAATCATTTATATTTTTTTAGCTAGCCTAATTAGCTTTATTATTAATTAGAGGAAGAAGATTAAGAGGAGGTAAGATTTATATAAGAATATTTTATTAACTTTTAATAATTTAAATAGGCTATTTATTATTATAATTTAGAAATTAAGGTAAGTAATCTTTTTATAAATATAAGAATAATAGATAGATTAAATAAGTTATAAATGAAGGCTTAAAATAATCTTATTAAATTTATAATTCATAATATATTAGATAAGGATAAAAACCTTAATATTAATTAAGATTTAATTATAATCTTAAATTATAATAATATTATTAAGGCTTCTATTATTATAAAAAAGATAAGGGTAATTACTCTCTTATAAATTATTATTATAAATAATATTAAGCTTATAAAGTTTATTATCTACTTAGAATTAATACTTAAAAAGGATATTTTAAATAATAAAACTAGGAAGTAATTATATTTATAAGATCTTAATATAAGTTTACCTCTCTTTATATAAAATTTTAAATAAGAATAACTTATATAAATACTTTTATTTAATTATATTATTAAAGCTTATCTAGCCTTAATAAAAGTTATTATTATATATAATAAGCTAATTAAGGCATATTAATTATAAGGTATATACTATAAGGATAGATTATAGTAGGATTATATACGAAGATAATCAGCTAAGGAGTAATATATATACATAAGGTCACCTTATATACCTGTACAGGTAGACTATACTAGCCGCATTAGGCCTAGTATAGTATAATACTTTATATTATAGATATAATCCTAATATTACCCCCGCCTTCAATAAGAGTAATAACTATATTACTTTAAAAAACTAGTCCTCTATCTATATTAAGCTATTAGCGGATATAGAGTTAGTTTATAACTTTCTAGGTAATCTATTTTAAAGAAGATTAGCTAAAGATTAATAAATTACTAATATTAAACATTTTTATAATTAAATAGCCTATTAGTATATACGTAGATAAGAAAAAGAAAAGTTCCTAAGAATCCTTGAAATAATGTATAATAATTAGTTAAAAGCTCCTATCCTATAATACTAAGAACTCTAAACAGACGTCGTCGATTACTTGTATACTAGAAAAATAATAATATTAGATTTTAGAATAATTTAGCTACTAAATAGCGATTTAGTAATAGAATAGTATAAAACCTTAGGGTAGATCTATTACTATAAGTGGAATAGACTTCAATTAGCTCGCCTATTCTATTAGTAAGGGGTCTGTATAGCTAGAGAATTTATCTAAGATTTTCGTTATAAATTAGCTATAGAAGATATTAAAATATATTATAGAGTACTTAATTAGATTACTAAGTATAAATACGTAAGAACTAAATATAATTACTAAGATATATTAATTAAGTATCTAAGCGCCTTAGTAGGACCTTATATTTTAATACTCCTACTTAAACTATCTATATTTAATATACAATTAAAATAAAAATCTAATACTAAGTAATATATATTAATATGTTATAAGTCTAAAATAACTATATCTAATTAAAATCTAAAAATAGTTAAGTCCTTTTAAAATATATACCTTTATTAAAATAGCTTATTAAGAAATTCTACTTTTTAATAAAATATAGTTATTTAAAAAATAAATTCTAGACTTAAGTTATATAAGCTAATTTTATAATAAAATATAATTAGGCGTATTATAAGGATATAACTATAAAAGTTATTAATTTATAATATCTTATAAGATATAATAACTAGGTAAGTAGTTATAAGGTATAAATTATATTATCTTTATATTATCTTTATATTATCACTATTAGTTTAAAGTATATTTTAGGGGTATATACCCTAGAACCCGCTAGTTATTTAGATATTAGAAAGATACTTTTATTATATTATAATACCTCTTTTAGGTTAAGGCCTTTAGAAAAGGTAATAAATTTATCCTTATATAAGAATAAGGCTATTAATTAATTATTAATTTATAAGGATATATTTAAGGTTAATAGTTTTAATAGTAATTTATTCTCTTATTTAATAATATTAGAGCTTAATATACTTAAAGTAAATATAAAACTTAAGATTCTTTATAAGAATAATTATACCTTAATTATCCTTATAAATAATAACTATTTTAGGAGGATTATTTATGTAAAGTTAATTAAGAAGATTCCTTAATTAAATAACTTCTTTAAATACTTATATCTATCTAATATATTTAACCTTATATAAGGAGAGGGCTATTATAGCCTATTACTTAGAAGATTAATTAAGAGCTATATTATTAATATTAAATATATAATTTAATATAAACCTTTAGGTCTTATAATTACTTACTTAATTAAAATCTATATACTTAATAAGGTCTTAAAGAGAGCCTTAAAAAATAAGTTAAAAATTAATTATAATATATAAATAATAAAGAATCTATTTAACTTTAAATTAATATTATTTATTTAAATTAATAATATAATAATTAATAGCTAAGATTATATAAGTAATATCTAAGTATATTTTAAGTATAATATATATAAGAGATTTAATAGCTTTTTAATAATCCTTTTTAAATAATAGATTTACTTTATAACCTACTTTAACCTTATTTAAGTAGGTACTTATTTCTATTAATATAACAATATACTTATACTCTTATATATTAAAGTCCTATAATACCTTCTTAATATAAGTAGCTTAATTTAAATATAATATTTACTATTATTAATTTTAAATAATTATTATATTAAGATAATATATATATAATCTTAAATTTATTATTTTAAATTCATTATTTAAGGTATCTTTAATATATTAAATAACTTCTTTACTTAATCTTATAATTAAAATATTATTTATATATAAGGCTATTAATACCCCCTTCTTAAATTTAATAAATATACTTAAGTTAATAAAAAGAGATATTAAGTCTAAATTTTTTATAAAGTTAATAAAGGTATAATATTATATTTATAATAATTATTTAAGTTTATAAAGTACCTTAAGGAGTTAGTAAACTCCCTTACTTTCCTTATAACTTATAAGCTATTTAATATAAATCTCTTTATTTATATTATTATAAAGGAAGGCTATTTTAATATTTATTTATTTAAGGTCTTAATTTATAGTAGCTATTAATATAAAGATAGCTTTATAACTTATAAGCTTAATTATTAAAGTAAAAGTTTTATTATAATTAATATCTTTATATTATTTAAATCCTTAGATAACTTAATATACCTTATATTATATAATTTCCCCTTAGGGATTATATTTCAAGGTATAAACCTATTTACCTCCTAATATATACTTACCTAGGGGTAATAGGACTACTTTCTATATATTATTTTCCTATAAGGATTTAACTTTATTATTTATATCTAGGCTTTATTAGATATTATATCTATCTTTTATTACTTATTAATAGGTCTTTAATTTAAATAACTTAAATTTATTTATATTAATTAAAAGTATAAGGACTATTATACTTAAAGGATTTAATAAGAGGTTATATAAATTAGGTATAATTAACTTAAAATAGTCTTATACTATTAAAGTAATTATATATTCTTTAATACTTAATTATAAAGGTAGGTTTATAATAGGAGTTATAAGGTTAATATCTTATATATAAATATCCTACTTCTTATTATTCTCCTTTAAAATAGATATTTATAGTAATTTATTAACTTAAATTTAAATAATTTCTATATCTTATTTAATATTAATATATTAAGGATACTTCTCTTAAAAGTAAATATTATTAACTTTCTTTTAAATTTAATATAAGGTATAAGTTATAAAGCTAATTATTTATAAATAAGAAAGCTTTAATTTATACTTATATTATACCTTAAAGGGTATTCTACCTAACTTAATATTAAGTAATTAAAGTATAAGGTAATTAACTATTTAAAAATTTTAAGTTAAAAGGATTTATTAAAGTTAAAACTTTATAAGATAAATTATATTTTATATAATAATATTTATTTAAAATATTCTACTTTATTATTTATTTAAGAGTTATTAGGTATTATTAATTAATAATAGATACCTTAATCTTTAAAGAAGTTAATAAAGGTAATATTAATATACTTACCCCTATTATTAATTTAAGAATAATAGATATAATATTTAAAGCGCTTAAATATAGTTTTAAAATATTAAAATAATTTAAAGGTATTACTCTTATTCTTAAGGTAAAATATAATTAAAAATTATATTATATTATCTTTAAAAGTTATAAAATACTTACTCTCTTTAAAATCCCTTAAGGTAAATAGATTAATAATATTATAATAAATAAATTTTATTAAATACTCCTAACTAAATAGTATCCTTATAACGTACTACCTTTTAATAGCCTTAGATATAATATTTATAAATAAGCTTATTAATAATAGACTTTAAGAAATTAATATTAATTATTATTATAAGTAGCTTATTAATACTTTACTACCTAAGGTAATTTATATAAGTATATTATAATTATTAAACTTTATTTAAGGGAATATTATAAGTATTAAGAGTTAAGGGCTTTTATAAATTTAGAATATAAACTCTTATAAATTAGCTAATATAAAAGGTTATAAGGCCTTTAAAGATAATATAATTATTCTTTTAACAAATTATATTAATATTAGTATTAAGGAGTTAACTTAAAATAATAAATCCTTAATACTTAGATTAAAGACCTATTTTATATTTAAAATAAATATAAACTTTAATTATATATTAATATTATAATTAAGCTTAATAATCTTATATTCTTATAAGGAGTATTAAATACTACTAATATCCCTAATAATATAAAGAAATTTAATTAATTTTAGGTCTATAAATATATTATAATCTTAAAAAGTATATTAATTATACCTTAAATTTATAATAATTATACTACTTATTTTAAGTATAAAAGTTAAGAGAGCTAAGATTATTATAAGGTAAATAATTTCTTTATTAATAAATCTATAAATTGAAAAACTTTTAATATAACTTATAAATATAAATTTAATAAAGGTTTTATTTAACTTTTATTTCTTTAAGTTATTTATATTTATAATTATAATAATAATGATAATAATTATAATAATAATAACCTTTTCTAAGGCTTTCTTAAACTTATTAAATTTTAAATAAGGATATTATTCTTAATATAAGTTTAAGGTATAAGTAAAATAAGATTTATAAAGGATATTCTTATAATAAGTATAACTTTAATATAGCTTATTATCTCCCTTATCCTTTCTTAAGGTATAATTATAAGTATTAAATATTATAATAATATAACTCTTTAAGGCTTATTAGCGGTATTCCTTCTTTCTAATTATAAGGGAAATATAATTAAGGGATATCTTATTTAAATTAAAGAAATTATAACCTTAATTATATATAACTTAAAAGGTATTAAAGGTACTATTAAATTTAAGGAAATATAATTAAATTATATAAGCCTTTAATATAACTATTTCTTTATTAAGCTCCTTAAGCTTAATATTAACCTCTTAAAACTTTTAAGTATACTTATTTATATCTTTTAATTTATTAACATAAATTATATAAAGATATTAAACTAATTTAATATAAATATTAAAGCTTATAAGCTTAAAGTTTACTCTAATTTTATTAAAGATAGCTTAAGCTTAGAAGTTAAAATATATAAGATCTTTAATAAATTTATAAGTATTAAATCTAAAGTAATTATAAATAATAATATATACTTTAAGTTATATATTTATTATAAAGGATTTAAGATTATTAAAAATTAATTAATTATTAATTTCATTACCCTAATATTTATAACTAGAGTTAAACTTAAGTATAATTATTAATATAAGAGGAAAGCTCTTATTATTACCTTAAGTATTAATTATTTTATCCTAAGTACTTTATTAAGGATAATTTAAATTTAGATTAAGACCTTATAAAATTAAGTATATTAATTATAAGGAAGTCTTTAAATAAAGACTTTAAAGGTAATAATTTTAAAGATAAGGATAACTTAAAGGTTATGATTAATATTAATAACTTTAATCTTAAGGAGTAAAATAAGATTAAGGATAAAAGTATAAATTTATTTCCTTTAACTTATAAGTTAAAGATAATAGTTTTACTAGGAGTATAAAGGGATAGTTTACTTACTTTTAAACTTAAATTATTATAACTTAAGGATAATTATAATAATTTATAATAATTATAATTTTCTTTAATAATAGGCTATTTAACCTCTTTTTTAATAACTTTAAGTAAATAAAGAAAGAATTTTAACTTAAACTATTAATAGACTCTAATAATAATATTATAATCAAAAGGGATATTAAGTATTATTAACTTATAATAATTTAACTTAATAATAAAAGAAGGATTAATAAGTCTTTTATTATAATAAAGTATCCTTATATTAAAGATATAAACTTTTATGGGTTAAAATATTAAAAATAACTAATAGTTATAATAATTAAAAAAGCTTATTTTAGACCTAAATAATAAATTATAATAATAAATAAGAGTATAAAGAATAAGATAATTAAGGCCTAACCTCCTTTTTAATAGAGATTTCTTAGGAGCTTAACCTCCTTTATAAAGTTTTTAAGGCTAATAAGTTAAATAGGGCTATAAAGCCTTAATTCTATAATAAGGTAAAGATTACTATTAAGTAGGTTTTATTAAGACTATTATTAAGGGGTATAATATACTTAATAAGAGGAAGGATTAATAAGGCTTCTACTTATTAAATTAATATTTAATATATATAAAGGTTTAGAAGTAGGTATCTTAAGGGCTTAATTATATAGCTTAATAATACTTATATTAAGATATTATATATATAAGCCCTTATAACTAGTCTTTTAAATCCTAAATAATTATAAAATAACTAGGTTTACTTATTCTTCTAAGGTTATATAATAATAATTTATAATAATAAAATATTAAGTCCCTTTAATAAATATTAAATAATATTTTTATATAATTATATATAATAAAGGTATTAGATACTTAATAAAGGCTACTAAGGCCTTAAAGTTATATAAGTAAAGGATAAGATAAGTAATAATTATAATAGAATAAATACTTATACTTCTAGGCTTATAACTTATTAAAATATATAATAGAGTACTTAACTAGGTTACTAAGTATAGATACGTGAGAACTAAATATAACTACTAAGATATACTAACTAAGCGTCTAAGCGCCTTAGTAGGACCTTGTATTTTAATAGAAGAGTCTTATTTATTTCTTAAACCTCTTAAAAAGATCGCTTATTAATAGATATATCTAAACTTTATTATATTACTAGGGTAATAGTATAGTCTTTAGTAAAGACTTTAACTTTAATAATATTAATACTACTAGAGAAGATAACTACAATTTAGCTATATTAGAGCTAGATTCTTTATAACTATATATTATCTTAAGTGGAGTAAATCTTATAAATAAATCATCTATTATTATATAATCTCTTAGCGGATACACGGGAGGTAAAGGTAATAAAATATATAGTAGAATAGCTAGTTTATTCATCTATAGATATATTAGCTACATGTAGTTTATACTAAGTATATAAGACTAAGGCTAATTTCTAATACTCCCCTATTAGTAAAGTACTAGTATACTAGTCCTATTTGAATATAGTAATTAGTAGCTCCTCTTAATAGGTAGCTCCTGATTTTGAAGCCTAATAATATCCTCCTTTGAAGCCTTATTAAACCTGTAAACCTCTAATAAATTACTTATTCATTCTAGCGTCTAGCGTAGAGGGAAATTAGGAAGAGTACTATAGATGTAGTTTTATATATACCTATCACGTAGGGCTTTCTTAACGTGTCTACTATAAGACTCTATCAACGTACCCTTATTAAGGACTCCGTAATATAGCTAGCTAGTAGCCTTACCTAGTATACTTCCGCTTTCCTCTCCTCTTCCTAGCTCTTTTCCATTAAATTCCTACTCTAGTACCTAGTATCTAGCTCTAGCTTAGGCATCTAGCTGTTAAATAATAATCGATTGTAGAAGGTAATTACTATGAAGGTACTAAATACTATAGAGAAGCGGACGTCTAGTTAGAGACGATAGCCTCCGTAGCTGAAATACAACGTACTAATCATAATTATAAGATAGATAGACTATAACTATATAAAGGAGCCGTCTCTAAGCGTAATAAATACGCGACCTAGGCTTATAACCTAATAAAATACATAGTAGAACGGCTAGTTTATTTTATCTATAAACACGTTAGCTATAGTCTATACTAAGTATATAGGATTAAGGCTGATTTCTAGTAAAAGGTAATATAGATTAGTATAATAGTAGCGGCGACGTAGGAGGTATTAGTAGAGTAGACTATTACTAACGTACTAGAGTTACTAGTAATATCTCTATAGAGCTAGGACGTAGTAAGGCTAAATTAGGCGTATTCTTATTCTTATATAAAAGAATAGCTAATTTCTAATAATTTTACTCTTATAGATATTAATATAATTAGTTATTTATCCTAAACGATTACTTATAGTACTTATATATAGACTATCTATATTTTCCTTCTTACGAGTAGCGAAGTAATTAGCTAATAGATAAGAATTATACTAAGTATTAGGAGTATTTATAATACTTCTATAGTAAAGGTAATTACTAAGTAGATAATAGAGTAATACCTTGTTAATTTTCTAATAGATTTTCTAATATATCTAACATAGCTATCTTGAATTTAGATACTAATATTTCTAGATATTTTGTAAGATCTATATCCTTAAGGCTATTCTACGACTAGTACTAAGTAAATATATATCTACGTAAGTAATTTAGGAGTATCCTAAGTATATTAGACTTATAATATTAGACTATATTTTTCTTAATATAATTAATAAACGGCTCCACGTTATAAAAAAGTTAGATTTCTAGAAAATTGTATTATAAGGATAGGTTAAAGAAAGTTAGATCTTTTAGTATAGGAGTTACTTTAAGAGCTTCCTTATTAGCTAATACTTAATATTAGCTAGCCTTATTAACTTATTCTTAGGCCTTCTTATTAGTAAGATCTTATATCTCTTAAGTCTCTTAAATACCTTTAAGATACTTAGTATATAGATAATATAGTAATTACTAGAAATAGTAGAATAGTAGATTATTATTAGGCTCCTAATTAAATAGGCTATAAGTATATATAAAGTATAAAATATAATCTAGAATCTATTACCTTAGAATTTATCACTTAGATATATAGTAAAATCTAGTAGTAGTAATAGTCTCTATATTTAGTATTATACATAGCTATAATATAAATAAGGTAAGATGTAATTTATAGATACCTTTAAATATAATATTAATAATATTAACAACTTAATAAGAAGGTTAATAGGGGAGATTTAGAATAAATAAAACTAATAACTTAATAAAGAGGTTAGTATAAGTATATAGAATTATATTAATAAGGGGTAATTAAATGATTTATTAATTAGATAGTAGGTAACTAATATATAGTTATAAGCGAGATCTAGACGTCTAATATAAATAAGATCTAGAAAAGTACTTTCTTTCTCCTAGTATACTTCTACTAAGGCAAGGATAAGATATAGGATTATAGAGACTATAAGCGAATTTTAAGTATATATCTCTATTACAGGATAACGAAAATTTTAGTATCATGAAAATTTCATAGTATTTAATATTAATAAAACTAGGTGTTTATTAGAAATTATTTATATAGGTTAGTACTTAATAGAATAATATAGAACTAGCGTTTAATAGTAGTTTAATATTAGTCTTTTAAATAGGATTAGTTGAAAATTTCTATAATATAAGGTTATAGTTATAAATAGTTTAGTATATAGTAATTATTAGATAAGTACTTTCTTTCTCCTAGTATACTACTACTAAGGTAAGGTAATTTAATTAGGTTTATAAAGATTATAGGCGTATCTTAAGTATAAGTCTCCGCTATTATAGTAGTAGAACTTAGTATTCTTATTAAGTATTAAGAAATCCGCCTAAGAGTTTATTAATAGGTTTCCTAATAGACTTTTATATGAAGGCGAGTTCTTAACAGACCTATAACTTCTAAGTATAAAGTAGTATAATAAGATCTAAAGATATATAACGTATAGATAATAAATAGTTATAACTTAGTATTACTAGCTATTCAGCCTAGTTAATTACTATAGATAGTCTAGTAGCCTTCCTAGGGTATTAATAGTACATGTATAGTAATATACTCCGAAAATTATTTAGCTAGTTATAGTATAAGGCACGTATTATAAGGGTAGACTATAGTAGGATTATATACGAAGATAATTAGCTAAGGAGTAATATATATATAAGGTTACCTTATATACCTGTATAAGTAGACTATACTAGTTGTATTAGGCCTAGTATAGTATAATACTATATATTATAGGTATAATCCTAATATTAATAAGTTATTAATATTATAAATAAATAATAATAAGATAATATAAGATAAAAGATTTAAAAAAATTGATAAAGGTTTTAATAATTATAAAATTAAAATTATATATTAATTTAATATTTAAGTTATAAATAAGTCTATTATTATAACTTTAAGATTATAATAATAATTTATCTACCTTAATAATTATATTATTACTCCTATTTTAAGTAATCTTATAAGAACTTTTATAAAAGAGTATAAGATTAAGAATAAAAGCCTAAATAAGAAGTTATATAAAGATATATAAATAAGAGATATTAAAATAATAATATATTTAAAATATATTATTAAATTAATAATTCCTTTAATTATATATTTTTTATAATTAAATAAGTTAAAGTCTAGGTTAATATTATCTTATAAAATAACATAAGAAAGATTATAAGATAAACTCTATTAATAATACTTATAAATAATATAAAGAAATATATAAAGAAATATATAAAGAAATATATAAAGAAATATATAAAGAAATATATGAAGAAATATATAAAGAAATATATAAAGAAATATATAAAGAAATATATAAAGGAATATATAAAGAAATATATAAAGAAATAATCAAAGTTAACAAATAGGAGTAATAAAAGGAATAATAAATTAAGATACCTTTTTTATTTAAAAGTTACTCTTGAGTAACTCTCTTATATATTTTCATATAATACTTCTAAAGGAATATTTTAATAAGTTACTCTTATATTATATCTTCTTTATAATAGACCTTTTACCTTATTAATCTAGCTTCCTCTTATACTCTCTCTTACTCTTCCCCTTACGCTCCCCCTTATATTATAAGATATATAAACTTTTAAATTATAAAAGAAGCTTAAAGAGTAAGTTTAAGAGCTATTTAAGCTTTAATCCTACTTTATACTTACCTTAATAAGAGCTTCTTAAATATTTAAACTGTTTATAATACTTAGGCCTTCTATTATACTAGGATTATAGATAGACTTTTGAAATAATTTTATTAAAGGTAATTTTATTAATTTTATTAAGTAGATAAAGAAGAGGTTTATATATAAGATAATAAATTATATTAATATATATAATAAGCTTATAAATAAGGATCTTACTATTAACTTAATATAAGAGTAGAAGTTATACAGAGACTTATAAGTAGCTCTTAATATTAAGTATAATATTAATATATAT